>Ga0070681_10002388_pt1 | contig 17162 bp, 22 predicted proteins | sample KBSC83BmetaG_FD_65650 | JGI IMG/M metagenome (GOLD analysis project Ga0070681, IMG submission 65650) | Corn rhizosphere microbial communities from Kellogg Biological Station, Michigan, USA - KBS C8-3B metaG | ecosystem: Host-associated > Plants > Roots > Rhizosphere | place: USA: Michigan...
CTACAAGTGCCCCTGGTAAGAATCGAACTTACATGGCCGGCTTAGAAGTCCGGTGTTCTATCCATTGAACTACAGGGGCATATTTATTACGGTGCAACTTTAATGTAACCGTCTTTTATCATTTTCTCAACGTAGTCTTTTCTTTTGAGTTTCTTGATTTTAAGCTCAACAGAACGAGCAGCTTTTAAAGTTGGAAATTCTTGGGAAAGTAATATCTCCTGTGCCCCTAATTTTTTTGTCGAAGGGGTATGTCCACCCGTATGATGAGCCAAGCGAGTCTCTATATTTAAAGTAGAACCCACATAATATTTACCCGATTTGGTTTTTAATATGTATACGTAGGCCATGATTTTATCCGTTTAATCCCGACGCTTTGGTCGGGACCTCGACCCGCAAGCGGCGTCGGGGCTACAGGGGCTTGCACGCACCTTACCATAATAAGATACTATTGGTACGTTATGCGCTTTTTAAAGGAAAAGTACTGGCATGAGCTGTTTGAGGCGGGCGTCTTTTTAAAGGGACTTAACAGCACGTGGGAGACGCTCGCCGGCATCTTTCTCTTAACCTCGCTTCGCAACTGGTTTACGCATACCTTTATATACGTAGGGACGATGGAGTTTTTGGGCAGCCGCGACGAGCTCCCGTTTACCTATGCGCAAAACCATTTGATGCATGTACCGCCCAGCTCGCGCGTATTTATCGGCGTGTACCTCCTCTTTCACGGGCTCATGAACGCCTTTCTTGCCTACAACCTATACCGCAACCGCCTGTGGGCCTACCCGGTGTCGATGGCGTTTACCTCCGCCTTTTTTGTCTACCAAGTATACCGGCTGGCGCACACGCACTCGCCGCTTTTGTTGGCGATCACCATCCTCGATATCGCGTTTATTATTTTGACGTACCACGAGTACCAACGGCAGCTGCTAAAGCATGCACACCGCATAGAAATTAATTAATGGATTTTTGAACCCGGTGCAGCGGTTGAGGTAAGAAGTGACAGCGGCTCGTCGCCCCCGCCGCTTGCCAGTATCATGGCTTGGCTCTCAAGCCCCATCATCATGCGGGGCGCCAAGTTGGTGGCAAAGGCGACTCTTTTACCCACCAACTCCCCTGGCTCGGTAAAGTATGCGGCAATACCCGAGAGCACCTGCCGCTCTTCTGAACCAAAGTTAACTCTGAGTTTTAGCAGCTTGTCGCTGCCCTCTATCCGCTCGGCGCTTACAATTTCGCCGATGGTTATCTCTACTTTTTTAAACTCATCAATGCTAATCTGTTCCATATTTTATTTTGTGCGGTCTAAATAACTTTGTAATATCATCGCAGCGGCTGAGGCATCGAGCTTTTCTTGATTGGGTTTATCGCCCCGGCCAAAGTCACCCTCAAACTGGCGCGCCGCGGCGGCGCTGCTCAAAAACTCCGCTTCGTATGCTACCGGCAGCCCCGTTACCTTCTCAAGATCTTTTTTAAATTCGGCAATATCTTCCATCACCGCGTTTGCCTCGCCCTTAAAATTGCGCGACTCGCCGATGACTATTTTCTCAACCCCCTCTTTTTTAACAAGCTGGTCAATTTCGGCAAGGGCACTTGCGTTGGCCTTAATGGTCGAGTGCGGAAAGGCCATTGTGCCACCCCCGTCCGAAGTTGCAAGCCCGATGCGCTTGGTGCCGTAATCTATCCCTAGGTACTTCATGCTTATTTTATGCACAATAGCATATAGTGGGCGCGTGCGGCGCTTCCTAGAGTTCCGCCGGTCGACATTACGAGTCTTAACTCATACATATATATGTGGCAGCAATGGGTAAACGCCATCATTGGCTTGGCAGTTATTGCGACCCCGTTCCTTGCACTATCGGCCACCGCGCTGATGTGGACGCTTGTAGTCGCCGGCGCAGTGATAGCGATACTGTCCGTTTGGGGCGCAATGAAGGAAGAGTCTGTAGAGTACCACCAGTACAAACTGCAGCATAGCAGCTAACAACGCGATACTTGGTAACTTTCGAGAGATCAAAAGCGGCTCACTACGAGCCGCTTTTGATTTGTGCGCACCATGGCAACTTTTCGATAAAAAGGGTATTGTGTGCTCTATTGGAGAGGTGGCTGAGTGGTCTAAAGCACCTGTCTTGAAAACAGGCGTGGGGCAACCCACCGTGAGTTCGAATCTCACCCTCTCCGCTAAAAACACAATTTGGTATAATAGGGGAATAAGTTCCAAAGACGAGGCGGAAAAGCAGATTCGCTCGATACTCGAGGAATGGGCGGCCGCGGTGCGCGCTAAGGATACAGACAAGGTACTCGCGCCTCATGCTACAAAAACGGTACGTGGATTATCACGCACGAACACCACTCGGTGCCAAGCACGCAATAGCATTACAAGGATTTAACTAGAACAAAACATATGTCAATAAAACCGATGTCTGTTGAACAATTAGCCGCGTTTCTTCAGGAACGAGGCGCAGACCCGGCACGCATAAAATCCCTAGAGGCGCCTATTGTGGAGGAATCGCGCAAATACCTCCAAAGTACAGGCCAAAAAACTGATCCAGAATCCGTAGCGCAGGCCGCAACAGTCGGGCGGGCAGTAGTAGCCGACAAATTAAAAGACGTCGATATGCACGGGATGCCCGAAGAAGAAATTAAGAAAATCCTAGGTTTTAGTAATTGAGAAGCGCCTGTTATCGGGCAATCCGAAGACAAAGGGCCGGGATTGTTTGTAGGTGTTCCTGACCTGCGGATGGAGCCGGAGGAGTGGAGTGGTACCAAACTTGTGACTCACATAAATATCGAATCATCAATTGAGGTTCGTAACCCAGTGACCCGAAAGCCTAAGACGGCACTTGGGCATACTCTTCAGCATAAGCATATGTTGCGTGTGATAGAGTGTAGACATTAAAATCACATACATTTTTATGGGAACTATTATTAACGCCATTGACGTAAACGAGCTTGAGCAGATGCAGGCGCGCCTGAGGAGTGACCGTGAGGCGGGTAATAAGCAGCCTCAAGTCGTAGCGAGATGGGTTGGAGGCGGCTCTAGTGAAGTTGTCATGGGTGATAGGAAAATGATTATCGGCGGCCCGGGGAATCTAAACGCGGTAAGCGCGTTGCTGGGAAGTCTCGGCGCGTGTGATATTGATGTCATTCTTATGCATGCAGCGCTGCAAGGTCTCGTGGTAGAAGAGGTGCGGATGGAAATTTCCGGAAAATTCAATACCGCCGGGTTTTATGGCGCGGCAGATGAAGGCTCCGGCTACGAGGAGATCGAATCAAAGGTTTATATAAAAGCGCCTGGAGCAACCGAGGAGCAGATAGCCCACCTAAAGGAACAATGTGAACACCACTCGCCCGTAGGTGATTCGCTCTCTCGGGCCGTGCCGCTGAAACTATCTATACAAGTAGAGTAAGCCAATGCTAACGTCGTCTATCCATCTGAGCCACTGCGGCTGAGGTGTTTTATGTTTGTGAATTTTTCTTCACCGCATCTTTCATCCGCGTTTCAGCGCTAGAGGCGTACGATTAACTTCAACTCCATGCGGTTGGAGTTGTTATTAATTAAATAAAAAAAAATTATGAACTCACTTACTACTTTAGAAACGCGGTATTTGCGGTTTTTGGCGGGCATCATCGCGGCCGCGATGCTCATCAGCGGCTTTGCGCTGCTTGCGACGCGCGTGCATGCCGCCGTAGGGACCACGCCGCCGGTAATCTCTAACATTATGACGTCACCTACCGATACGGGCGCAACGGTAACGTGGAGCACCGACCAAGCCGGCACCTCGCAAGTGCTGTACGGCCTTACGAGTGCGTACAATGCATCGACGACGCTCGATAACACCAACGTAACCGGCCACACGTCGTTTATTGGTGGGCTCTCGCCAAGCACGCTCTATCACTTTGAAGTGATAACGGGCAACGCATCGGGCACGCTGGCGACCTCGAGCGACATGACCTTTATGACGCTGGCAACCGCTACTACTACGGGCGGCACCGGCACAACCACCACTACGGGCGGCACCGGCACAACCACCACTACGGTTGACGATGACAGCGCACTGCAAACACAGATAACCAATCTGCAATCGCGGGTTACTACGCTCGAAGCTGAAGTGGCCGCACTGATGGCCGGCGGCTCTGGCGGTAGTACCGGCACAACCACCACGAACGGTACTGCAACGATTGATGCAAACAACGGCTTTATAACCGCAGGGTCTCTCATAGACTTTGGGGGGCGCAACTTTGGCCACGAAGAGACAGTCAAGGTAACGCTTAACGGCGTAACCGTTGCGACGGCACATGCTGACGGCGGCGGCAACTTCTCGACCGGCTCGTTCCTTGCGCCATCGGTTCCCGGCACATACACGTATGTCTTTACCGGACAAACGTCGGGCATGACAGCTTCAACTAACATCACAGTGCACTAAAAATCAGGCGCATGAGCAAAACATCAGTCTCGTCGCCTAGACGGAAAACCGCTCCCTACCTTGGGGCGGTTTTGCGTATTGTATACTTAACAGCAAATGCCCGAAGAAGAACAGACAATTTCTTGGGAAGTGCTGACCCACGTACACCACGACCGCACCAATGACTGGTACTGGGCGCTGGGGCTAATTGCAGTTGTTGCGGCCGCCCTTTCCGTTTGGCTGGGCAATCTTCTCTTTGGGATATTAATTTTGCTGTGCGCCGGGTCTATCGGCGCACTTGCCATGCGCGGTCCGCGCGAACATTCGGTAGAGATAGACCCGCGCGGGATATCGGTAGACGGCTCGCTGTACCCGTACCGCACGCTCAAGTCGTTTTGGGTCGACGGCAATCCCGAGTACCCGCGCCTTTACATAACTACCGGCGGGATTATTACGCCGCACATGGCGCTGCCGCTTGATGATACGCACCACGCGCAGCTCGTGCATTCCTATTTAATAAACCGCCTCGAAGAAGTCGAGCAAGAGCCGCACTTGGGCGAGCATGTCGCGCACCTCTTAGGGCTGTAACCGTTGAAGCGCCAGCATATATGCCGCCAGCCGCAGCGGCACCTTTTTTTCTTGTGCAAGTTTGTAAACGGCGGCGGTTGCACTTTCCATCTTTTCTTTGAGCTTGTTAAAAACTTCGTCCTTTTGCCACGACTCATCGTGCATGTTTTGATACCATTCAAAATATGAAACGGCTACGCCGCCGGCGTTAGCAAGAATGTCAGGGATAATGCTGACGTTGCGCTTTAGTAAAATCTCTTCGGCATCGCTTGTGGTCGGGCCGTTGGCCATCTCAAGTACAATGCGCGCTTGCACATGGGGGGCGTTGTCTTTGGTAAGCGCATTTTCGAGCGCAGCCGGTACAATAATATCAACCGGGAGTGAAAAGATTTCTTCCGGTGAAATAGCATCGGCAAATCCTTTGAGCGAGCCGTGCTGTTTTTTATATGCTTCAACAGCTGCAATATCTGTGATTCCCTCTTTGCTATAAACCGCGCTTTTTGAGTCGCTGAGCGCGACGACTTTGAGTCCTGCCTCTGCTAAATATTTAGCGACATACACGCCGACATTGCCAAAGCCCTGCACTGCCACCGTCAAACCCTTTGGCTCTTTGCCCATAAGCTTGAGCATCTCTAGCAACACGTACGCGCCGCCAAGGCCGGTAGCCTCGGTGCGGCCTTCTGACCCTCCGTTGCTAATGGGTTTGCCGGTCACGACTGCAGGCGCAGAAGTTCCGGCGAGCTGCTCGTATTCGTCGCGCAGCCAGCTCATCACTTGCGCATTAGTGTTGACATCGGGTGCCGGTACGTCGAGCGTGGGGCCGATCACCGGGAAGAGTTTACGCGTAAACTCGCGCGTGAGGCGCTCGAGCTCGCCGGTGGAGAGCGTCTTGGGGTCGACCGCAATGCCGCCTTTGCCGCCGCCAAAAGGCACGTCGACGACGGCGTTTTTCATCGTCATCCAAAGCGCGAGCGCTTTGACCTCATCCATGTCGACCTGGCGGTGATACCGCAAACCGCCTTTGTACGGTCCGCGGATGCTGTTGTGCTGAACGCGAAAGCCTTGGTACACGGCCACGGTGCCGTCGTCGCGCACAATCGGCACCGATACTTCAACAATGCGCTCGGGGTGCTCGAGCTTGGCCAAAAGGAGCGGCGGCAACGAAAGCTTCTGCGCAGCAGCACGCACTTGGGATAGCGCGCGTTCGTAAGGGTTGTTTTGCATGTGCTCCCGGTAGGAATCGAACCTACATCATATCCTCCGCAAGGATACGTCCTATCCATTGAACGACGGGAGCCCTGCCTGCCAATCGGCAGGAGTTAACACCAAAATACGTTACATTGGCCTTTTAGTAAAGCTCCGCGTGCAATTAAATTTCCTGATACGCTTTCAAAATCCCCACCGAAGCGGTTTTACTCAGCATGGCGCCGTCCGAGGTAACGCACTCGAGCGTGTAGGTGGTTGGCCCCGTCACAACAAACGTTGGCGCGGGTATCGGGTTGTTGAGCCCACGGCCAATGACGTTGCCCCCGCCGTCTTTAAGTAAGCAGTCTGAAACATGAAACGCGCTCCAAGCCATGATGATGGTCCCGCCGCGCATCACATATGAGGGTGAGAGCTTCAATGAAAGATACGGCCCCACCGGCGCGGGGTCGACCGTAAGCGTGGTGGTGCACGTATTGCTGCCTCCCGGACCGGCAACCGACAACTTATAGGTCGTGGTGGTGTCGGGCGCAACACTGTAGGTAATCGGCGCGTCAGCCGGCGCGGGTCCTATATTTTGTATATTAGAGCTCGAAGTATTGCCCGAAATACTGTAGTAGAGCGTCGAGGATGCGCCGTTTACTATCTCTTCAGGAAATACCGACAGCAAACACGACGGCGCAGCCGCCGCCGACGATACGGTAAGCGTTGTAATGCAGTAAGACTCGGGTGTGGTCAGGCCGAGGATTGTATACAGCCAATACCGGAAGGAGTTGTACGCGCCGGCATGGTCATACAACGTGTACGTGGTTGTTTGGTTTGGGGCCACGTCTTGCGAGCCGCTTTGGTCTATCGTAGTTGCTAGCGGCGTTAGGTACGGGCTTAAAATATTTGAGTTCCAGTTGAGCGTCGCGGTATCACCGGGGCTGATGTCGGCAGGGGTTGCGCTGAGCGTACAAGTTGGCGCATACGTATTTACGTCAACGCTGCAGTCACCAAGCCAACAGCCGATAATAGACGCGGTTTGGCCGCCGGGCGTAACAGCCTTAAGCAAGCGCGGCTGCAAACCTATGAGTGCAAGCAGGAGCAAACCCGCCAACACCGCAAGTGCGACAAAAATAGGAAGTTCAAAGCGGGTAAACACCCGCGAGTACAGTTTGCGTTTGAGTCGGCTTATCTTCAATACACTTCTATTGTACTATCTCTTTCCAAGTGCTCCCGGCAGGAATCGAACCTGCATCTCCTCCTTCGGAGGGAGGTGTTCTATCCATTGGACTACGAGAGCATAAAATAAAAACCCCCTTTCGGGGTCTCTATTATGCTTTTAGAGCCTTTGCGACTTTTGCTTTGCGGCGGGCGGCGGTATTTTTTTTGATGAGGCCGCGTTTGGCCGCTTTGTCTATGGCTTTGTAGGCCGCGGCAAGCGCCTTAACACCTGCTGCCTTGTCGCCCTTGGCGGTCAGGCGCACGCCTTTGTACGCATCGCGAAGATTCCGCTTGCGGCTCTCATTCATCACCGCCTTGCGCTTGCTCTGGCGGATAGCTTTTTTAGCTCCTTTGGTTATTGCCATATGTGTTAGAGATACTACGACACAACGGCCAAAAATACAAGTTTTAGCCACTTTTTCACGGTTAGTTGTATGATAGAGGGATGATTGGCAAACTCACCGGCACGTACGGCGGCACAACGGCAGAGGGCGCGGTGGTTATAGAGGTAAACGGCGTCGGATACGTGGCGCGCGTGCCGCTGTTTGCAATAGACACGCTGCGTGTTGGCGTGGGCAGCATTTCGCTTTTTATACACACGGCCGTGCGCGAAGACGCGATAGACCTGTACGGCTTCCCCACCGAAGAGGAGCTTTCATTTTTTAAACAACTGATGAGCGTCTCGGGCATCGGCCCCAAAACGGCGCTGGGGATACTGAACGTGTCCGACGTGCAAACGCTGCGCCGCAATATTGCCGCGGGCGACGCGGCCGCGCTTACCAAAGTGTTTGGCATTGGCAAAAAGAGCGCCGAGCGCATCGTCGTTGAGCTACGCGATAAGCTCGCACTTGAGCAAACTGCCCGCGGCGAGACTATTGGCGATGGAGGCATGGGCGGCAACGATGGCGAAGTGATAGAGGCGTTGATTGCGCTCGGCTATAGCGCATCCGAGGCCCGCTCTGCTATAAAGGAACTCCCCAAAGAACTACGAGGTACCGGTACCGTTAATGAGCGGCTATCGGCAGCACTCAAAAGTTTGGGCACTCACCCTTCAGGACGGGCAAGTAGCAAAGCACAATGAAACCACTGATTAAAAAAATAACGCCCGCGCCACTCCTTAGCGCGTACCATTACTCTATCGCCTTGCTGGGCGCAGCTTTGTACCGCTATCCGTCAAAAAAGCTTTTTGTGATTGGCATCACCGGCACCAAAGGCAAGTCGACCACGAGCGAGCTCGTTGCGGCAATTTTAAAAGAGGCCGGCCACACGGTGGCGCTTGCCTCGACCATCCGCTTTGCAATCGGCGAGCAAAGTGAGCCCAACCTTTTTAAAATGACAATGCCGGGGCGCACCTACTTGCAGTACTTTTTGCGCAAGGCGGTTGATAAAGGAGCCACGCACGCGGTGATAGAAATGACCAGCGAAGGCGCCAAGCAGTACCGGCACAAAGGCATTGAGCTTGATGCGCTGGTGTTTACCAACCTGCAGCCCGAACATCTCGAGAGCCACGGCGGCATGGAGGCGTATGCGGCGGCAAAACTTTCACTCGCCACGCATCTCGAAGAGTCGCCCAAGCGCCCGCGCTACATGGTGGCTAATGCGGACGACAAATACGGCAAAGCATTTTTGGCCGCAAAAGTTGAGGTGTGTGTGCCCTTTTCACTTGCCGATGCCGAACCGTACACCACCGACGAAAAGGCCGTGCGCTTTGTATGGAAACGTGGCGATTTGTTTACCGTGCCGCTGCCGGGGCTCTTTAATTTACAAAATATTTTAGCGGCGCTTACCTTAACCGATGCAATGGGCATCCCGCAGGCAACCATTAAAAAAGCGCTCGAAACTATCGCGCCTGTGGCCGGCCGCGCCGAGCGCGTCGAGCGGGGGCAACCCTTTACGGTGGTAGTCGACTACGCGCACACGCCCGACTCGTTGCGCGCATTGTACGAAACGTACTCGGGCAAGCGCACCCGTCTCGACTCGAAGTCTTCTGCGAGGCGGGTCATCGGCGTACTCGGCAGTACCGGTGGCGGCCGCGATACGTGGAAGCGCCCTGCCATGGGTGCCATAGCCGAGGAGTACGCCGGCGTGGCGATACTCACCAACGAAGACCCGTACGACGAGGACCCTAAAAAAATAATTGCAGAGATTGCCAAAGGATTTAAAAAACAAAAGCCGCACGTGATATACGACCGCCGCAAAGCGATACGCGAGGCGCTGCGCGAAGCCAAAGACGGTGACGCAGTGCTTATCACCGGCAAAGGTACCGACCCGTACATTATGCTTGCTCATGGCGCCAAAGAGCCGTGGAGCGACAAGCGCGTCGCCGAGGAGGAGTTAAAAAAGTTGGGTTACAATACATAAATGGCAGATGATAAGCCGGCCGGCCCGGGGCCCCTCGAAGACGCTATTTTTATCGTCGGCATTATTGTCGTGCTGGCTGTGCTGTGGTTTTACACCGGCGGCGCCCAAAAGTCCGACTTGCGCGGGATATTTCTACACCCGCCCAAACCCGTCGGCCAAGGGGGCGCCTATGGCCCCACTGCCGGCTCGAGCACTATTCAATCCGGCGCACACTATTAAAGTAAAATATATCTTATGTTAAACACCTTCCCTCAACTACTTACATACGGATTTTTTGCGCCGACTATGTTACGTGTACTGGTGGCCCTGTCCTTTTTGTACATTGCATACGCGCAGGCCGCCCGCCGCAAAGAAATCTCGCAAATCCAAATAGCGGTTATCGGGCATGTCGATCAAACGCTGGTCCTCATATCATCGTTGGTTATTGCCGCCACCGGCATCGCATTATTTTTAGGATGGCATACGCAACTGGCCGCGATTGTCGGCCTTGTTGTCGCGCTTAAGCACGCTATATTTGCCAAAAAATATCCGCGCCTGATACCGCTGCGCCGTCTTGAGTACGTATATCTTATAGTTATCCTTTTGACTCTGCTCATTAGCGGCGCCGGCGCATTTGCAATGGACGTACCTCTCTAATAGAAGTAAAATCGTAGGCGAATGCCCCTACTAATCCTCCACAACATTCGCAGCATCCATAACGTAGGCTCTATCTTCCGCACGGCAGACGCGGCCGGCGTATCTCAAATAATTTTGACCGGCTACACGCCGACGCCGCTCGATAGATTTGGCCGCGAGCGCAAAGATTTTGTAAAAGTGTCCTTAGGCGCTGAAAAGAGCGTGCCGTGGAAGGCGGCAAAGCAGCTGACTCCGGTGTTAAAGAAATTTAAAAAAGACGGCTACACCGTCTTGGCAATCGAGCAAAACAAAAAATCTACTTCCCTGTTTGAGTATGTACATAATCTCCGACGCTCTGAGGTCGGGACCCCGACCAAGGCGTCGAGGAAAGTTGCCGTGGTGCTGGGCAACGAGGTGTTGGGCATTTCGCCTCAATCATTAAAGTACGCCGACTATATTTTAGAAATCCCCATGCACGGCAAAAAAGAGTCGCTGAACGTTGCGGTTGCGGCCGGCATCGCATTGTTTGCCCTGCTTAAGCGAATTTAAATTTGCGTGGAGTAACTTTGTTTTTGGTGTTGGCATAGGTGTCATGCGGCGCGTGCATGTTAAAGAGCGAGCTGGGTACGCGCTGATAGATGCGCATCACGCGCTCGGCCGTTGCCGGATGGTCTTTTTTGACATGGTTCCAGATGATGATCTTGTTCATCAACTCTTTGTCGGTGTCGCCGATTTCCTGGTACTCACATTCGGTACACGATAGTAATACTTGCATAATAATTTTGTTTTTATAAATAAGAAGAGAAAAAGTACTTGTCTGCTTACAACTATGCCCTACCTTGCCTGATATCCGCATGAAGCGTATAGTCTGTGACGGAACAACTTGGAGGACCTTACATTGGCCAGAATCATCAGAGGACGGAGTGGCCCGCTATTAAATCAATTGCTTAAAGACAACGCGCCCAAAGATCTGAAGTGTACGGAAGCGGGTTGCAACGGAACGCTCGTGCGCAAGCCTGACGAGCAGTTTAGAGGGCACTACGCGTCGCCGGAGTGCGATACCTGTAGCAAGGTGTACCCACTGGCAACCAACGTCCCGAAACTGCCCCGCACAAAGAAAGTAGCAAACAGATGAGGCAAAGCCCGCGCATATGCGCGGGCTTTTAATTAAGCCATTTTTTTGATAGAGTGCGCAATACGCGCCCATAGCTCAGTCGGTAGAGCGGCTCCCTTTTAAGGAGAAGGTCCTTGGTTCGAATCCAAGTGGGCGCACTGATTTTACAATCGCAAGGCAAAGCGCTCCAAGAGAAGTTCAAGGTCCCCCATGCCGCGGTGGGAGTCGTGGTACATGTATACTAGCTGCCTTGAGAGATTTATTAGCTCTTCCCTTTTTTGACCTGCTACGCCCGTTTTACTACTACCGACACGCTCGAGCTCTTGGCGGACTTTCCAGTTTAGGAGGCCCGCTACCGCTTCGGCCTTTTCGCCCGCTTTAAACGCTTGCATGAGGCCCAGCCACAGTTTTTTACGATCGCGGGCAGCAAAGGCAAAGGTTAGTCCAAACGGGTCAAAACCGCGCGCAGCTGCCGCGGCTGGGCGTTTTTCAACAACGATTTCCGCCCCGGCTTTTTCTAATGCCGTTGTAGGGCCTTTGAGCAATTTCTCCTCTTCAAAAATAAAAGTGTTAGGCGATTCGGCCAGCGCCTCTGCGATGTCTAAAAACTCCTCTTGCCTGTCGCTGTTTATCGCTCCGGTTAGCACGTACGTTTCTTTACCGCCCTGGCCGCGCCCGTCCACGGGCAGGCCAAACATGGTTTGCGTCAAGGCGAGCGAGAGCAATTCATCCATGCTCATAGACTCCCATTGTAATTCTTGGGCATCTTTGGGCTTGTTACCCATCGCCTTTTGCGAGGCCCCGCCAGCGGCGGTGGTTTTACCTACAAAAATTTTAAGCATAACTATATAGGTTTCATCTCACCCCAGTTTTTGCCCATTTTGCCTTCGGTCTTAAGGATGATGCCGTTGGTCTCTTTGGACGGTATCACGCTCTCCATCAGCTCTTGTATCTTAGGCGACAGTTTTTTTACCAACCCCTCTTCTATCTCCAGCACCAACTCGTCATGCACTTGGAGCAATAGAAACGCTTTGCCCTTGGCCTCCTTTTCAAGCAGCGCGTCTATCTTTATCATCGCCAGTTTTACAATGTCGGCCTGCGTGCCCTGCATAGGCGCGTTAATGGCCATGCGCTCGGCCGATGCACGCACGTAGGGTATAGAGGAGTGTATGCCGTCGAGATACCGGCGGCGGCCAAAAAACGTTTCGGTATAGCCAAGGCGCGATGCATCGCCCTTAGACTCTTCAATATATTGTGCCAGCCGTGGAAAGGCGACAAAGTACTGATCGTAAAACTCCTGCGCCTCGGCGCGCGTCGTGCCAAGCGCCTCGCGCAATGCGTTAACCCCCATGCCGTACAGGATGCCGAAGTTGATGACCTTGGCCCGGCGGCGCATTTCGTAGGTTACGTCACCCTCTTTTACATGAAAGACGCGCGCCGCCACTTCGCTATGCACGTCGCGCCCGCCGGTAAATATTTCGGTGAGCCCCTCGTCGCCGGAGAGGAAGGCGGCGATGCGCAATTCTATTTGTGAGTAATCGAAGGACACCAAAGCGCTGCCCTTATCGGCGACAAACGCGTTGCGGATTGCGCGGCCCAGCTCTGTTTTAATGGGAATGTTTTGCAGGTTGGGATCGACCGATGCCAAGCGGCCGGTCGCCGCGCCAATTTGTAAAAAGGTTGTATGCACGCGCCCTTCGCTGTCGAGAAGCGTCGGCAGCGTATTGATGTAGGTCGAGAGGAGTTTTGAAATTTCGCGGTACTGCAAAATGTCGTCGATGATAGGGTGCATGCCGCGCATTTTTACCAGCTCGGACTCTTTTGTCGAACGCTGGCCGCCGGCGGTCTTTTTTTGCTTCTCCGGCGTGAGACTTAATTTATCAAACAGCACCTCGCCCAGCTGTTTGGGAGAGCCGACGTTAAACTCGCCGCCGGCCGCTTGGTAAATGCGCGCTGATATCTTTTTGAGCTCGGCAGTGTAGGTTTTAGAAAGTTCCTTTAAAAACTCCTTGTCTACTTTTATGCCGCGCTCCTCCATCTTGCGCAAGACGGGCGCCAGCGGCAGCTCTATTTTTTCGTACACAAACTCCAGCTTTTTTTCTTTAATTTCGGCCAGCAGATTTTTGCGCGCCACGGCCAAGTCTTTTGACTTGCCCATCCGGTATATGTCGCTCAAGGTCGGCACGGTAATGGTCGAGTCGAGCACCGACACGGCAATGCCCAGCTCTTGCTGCTCGGGCGTCAGCTTTTCTTCGGCAAACAAACCATCACCTTGTGCGCCTGTGTCGTAATCAGCGTTCTCCAAGAAAAAGTCTGGCTCGGAAGTTTTGACAGTACCGCCAAGCACCTGCTTAACTCTCGGCAACAACGAGCGGAAGTCAAACTCCGCAAGCATGTCCAAAACTTTGTCGACCTCAACATTTTCTTTCCATGTTTTTTTAGGCACTTCAAACTGTATCGGCGCGTCGGGGCGTATCTCGGCCAGCATTTTAGAAAACTTTGCGTCCTCCTCGCCTGCCGCGAGCTTTTCGATCATGCCTTTAGTAATACCCGCTTCGGCTATCTTTTCCGGATTTTTCTTTAACACTTTGTACAAATTTTCTATCGTGCCAAAGCCGGTAATAAGCGTCTTAGCGGTTTTCTCGCCGATGCCTTTGACGCCGGGAATGTTGTCGCTGGTGTCGCCGCGCAGGCCTTTGTAGTCGGTGAGAGAAGTCGAGTCAAAGCCAAACTCATTTTTAAAAGTATCTTGCGTATAAAAAACCAAATCGGTAATGCCTTTGCGCATGCGGTACACCTCGACTCGGTTGTCGTCGAGCAATTGCAGCATGTCCATGTCGCCCGAGGCGATGATTACCTCCAGTCCTTTTTTATTTTTAGTCTCGTGCACAATGGTGCCGATAACGTCATCGGCCTCAAACCCCGGCGCATCGTACATGGGTATCCCAAACGCGCCGATAACATCGCGCGAGCGGATAATTTGCGCCACCAGCGCCTCGTCGGTCTCTTTGCGCTGCGCCTTGTACTTTTCAAACGCGGCGTGTCGGTAGGTCGGCCCCGGCAAATCGTACGCGGCAATAATATAGTCGGGCTTAAGGTCGGTCATAATGCGCACCAGCATTGACACCACGCCGTAGAGCGCACCCGTGGGTTCGCCTTTGCTTGAGCTGAAGTCGGGCAAAGCATGGTACGCACGGTGCAAAATAGCATGCGTGTCCAGCACCACGAGGCGCTTTTTAGGTGCTTCTTTTTTGGCAGCCGTCATACTATCTCAATATACCGCTCTTTCTCGTTTGCGTTATCGGACGTAAAGGTGAGGGCCAAATCGGGTGCCGGCAGGGCCTTGGCTACACGCTCGGGCCACTCTATCAGCACCAGCGTTTGCGGATTGTTTAAAAACTCTGCCGGCTTTAGCGCGGCAAATTCGGCCGGGTCGTTAAGGCGGTAGGCATCTATATGCACCAGCCGTTTAAAGCGGCGTTTGGCCCCCGACTGCGTGCGATTGCCGGGCAATGAGTAGCTTTTCATCAATACATAGGTAGGGCTCTGTACATCCTCCTCCACTTCCATTTCTTTAGCCAGTTTTTGTACAAAGGTCGTTTTGCCCGCGCCCAAGTCGCCGATGAGCCATACGGTCGTTGCAGCGTGAGTATGCGGCAGGAGCTTAAGCATGGCGCGCACGTTGCGCACGTACTCCGGCAGTTCGGTTAAAGGCACAAACGTCATGATTGCTTGCAGTGTACCAAATGTATAATGTACGGATAGTGACGATACCCGGTGTACAATTAGTATATGGCATTAGTTTTTAATGATACTGAAGAGGAAAAGCGCGTAGACTTCCTGCGCAAGCGCGAGGAAGAAGAGCTTGCGCAGGTGCTGAGCCGCAAATACGGCGTCGAGTACGTAGACCTGTCCTTGGTGGCGGTCAACGTCGACGCGCTGCGCATTATCCCCGAAGCCGAGAGCCGCGCCAACGAAGTGGCCGCGTTTGGCCGCGTGGGCAAAAAACTTTCGCTGGCCGCGCGCGCGCCCGAAAACCCAAAAGTAAAAGAGCTGACAAAAAAATTAATTGAACAGGGCTACGAAGTGACCATTTTTATGTGCTCGCAGGAAAGTTTAAAGCGCGCCTACGCGCGCTATGCCGACCTGTCGTACGCCACCGAAAGCAAGGCCGGCGTGTTTGAACTTTCGAGCCAAGAGGTTGAGGAGTTTTCGGGCAAAGTAAAGTCGCTTGCAGACATTGGCGCCTTAATTAACGAGTCGCTTGATTTAAAGCACACCTACCGCGTGACGCGCATTTTGGAAATTATTTTGGCCGGCGCCCTTTCGACCGGCGCCTCGGACGTGCACTTTGAACCCGAAGAGGTTGCCGTGCGGCTGCGGTACCGCTTGGACGGTCTTTTGCTCGACGTACTTAATTTTGACCACGACACGTACCATCTGATGCTCAGCCGCCTTAAACTCCTCTCGGGACTCAAGCTCAACATTACCGGCGAGGCGCAGGACGGGCGCTTTAGCATCATTGTTAAAGGCGACGAGATAGAGCTGCGCACCTCGATACTGCCGGGCAACTATGCCGAGACGGTGGTGCTGCGTATTTTAAATCCCAAAGCTATTGGCGTGCCCTTGGAAGAGTTAGGATTGGAAGAAAAATTGCGCTTGCGGATTGAAAAAGAAATTGCCAAACCCAACGGCATGATTTTAACTACGGGCCCCACCGGCTCGGGCAAAACAACCACCTTGTACGCCTTTTTGCGCAAAGTAAACAACCCCAATACTAAAATAATTACAATTGAGGACCCGGTCGAGTACCATTTGAAAGGAATAGTGCAGACACAGGTGGACAAAAAAAATTACACCTTTGCGCAAGGACTGCGCTCGGCCCTCCGGCAAGACCCGGACATTATCATGGTCGGTGAAATCCGCGACAGCGAGGTGGCCGAAGTGGCCATTAACGCGGCGCTTACGGGACACCTTGTCTTTTCAACCCTGCACACCAACGATGCTGCGGGCGCCTTCCCCCGCCTTATCGACCTTGGCGTATCGGAAAAGGTGTTGAGCAGTTCGGTCAGTGTAGCGATGGCGCAGCGCCTGTTGCGCAAACTGTGCGAAAAATGCAAAGTGCAGCGCGGCGCAAACGCCGATGAGCAAAAAATAATCGACGCGATAATTGCGCGCATTACCGACCGCACTCTAGTACCACCGGCGCAAAATGTGGTGTGGGATGCAAACCCGGCTGGCTGCGAGAATTGCGGCGGGCGCGGCTATAAAGGCCGCATCGGCATTTACGAAGCAATATTTATGGACCGCGCGATTGAAGAAATTTTGCGCAGCAAGCCAAGCGAGCGCGAAGTGGCCGAGGCCGCCAAGCCGCAGGGCGTGCCCACCATGACCGAAGACGGCGTATTAAAAGTATTGCGCGGCGTCACCAGTTTGGAAGAATTGGGCCGTGTTGTTGATTTGTCCGCGAATTAAAATACCCCCGAGGTCAATCTGTTAGGGTCGACCAAACGGGAGTATTGTTACTAGGGCTGCGCCCTTCGTAGCTTTAGCGAAGTAGGGTTCGGATTAGTACACCACCAAGCAATACTCCTATTCGACTAGCGAATAAGCGGAATCCACATCTGAGGATAACCCCCGCGGACTTGTATAAAACAGGTGCCGGAGCGTCCTTGAAAAGGTTCCAAAGCGGTTAAACT
>Ga0070681_10002390_pt1 | contig 17156 bp, 12 predicted proteins | sample KBSC83BmetaG_FD_65650 | JGI IMG/M metagenome (GOLD analysis project Ga0070681, IMG submission 65650) | Corn rhizosphere microbial communities from Kellogg Biological Station, Michigan, USA - KBS C8-3B metaG | ecosystem: Host-associated > Plants > Roots > Rhizosphere | place: USA: Michigan...
AAGACAAGAAGGACAAGAAATGCTCGACATCCCCGTTGTGATCTCCGGCGGCGGGCCGGTCGGACTTGCCGCCTCGCTGTTTCTCTCCCGGCACGGCGTCCGATCTCTGATGGTCGAGCGTCACCCCGGCACGGCGCTGACGCCGAAGGCGCGCGGCATCAATGCCCGCACGATGGAGGTCTTCCGGCAATGCGGCATCGACGAGGCCGTGCGCGCGGCGGGGCTGGCCGAAGGCGGCACCGGGTTGATCGTCTGGACGGAAACACTCGCCGGCCGCGAGATCGAACGCCGCGTACCGGGCCGAGCGATCGCCAAGAATATGGCGGTGACGCCCGGCAAGAATTGTCTTTGCGCGCAAGACGATCTCGAGCCGGTGATCCGCCGCCATGCGGAAGCGGCCGGCCCCGGCGAGTTGCGCTTCAATACCGAACTGACGTCGTTCACCCAGAAGGGCGATTCCGTCACCGGCATCCTGACCGATCGCACCACGGGAGCGGGAACGCCGTTCACCGCGCGCTACCTGATCGCGGCGGAGGGCGCGCAAAGCCGCGTGCGTCGCGCGCTCGGCGCGAAGATGGTCGGCGAGGAAAAGGTCTACGACAGCGTCAATATCCTGTTCCATGCCGAACTGACGCAGTGGGTCAAGGACCGTCCGGCCGCGCTCTATTTCGTCGAGCAGGACGGCCTGCGCGCGACCTTCCTCACCATCAACGGGCGGGATCGCTGGGGCTTCCTGATCCACAGCCCGAGCAAATATGGCTGGACGCCGGAAAACTTCACGCCGGAATTCTGCATCGACCTGATCCGCAAGGGCATCGGCGTGCCTGATATTCCGGTCACCGTGTTGGGCGTCAGCCCGTGGCAGGCGTCCGCCATCGTCGCCGATCGCTACCGTGACCGCAATGTCTTCCTCGCCGGCGACGCGGCACATGAAATGCCGCCGACCGGCGGCTTCGGCCTCAACACGGGGGTGCAGGACGTTCATAACCTCGCCTGGAAGATCGCCGCCGTGCTGCGCGGCAAGGCGGACGAGTCGCTACTCGACAGCTATCACGACGAACGCCAGCCGCTCGCCACCATCACGACAAAGGCTTCGCTTGCGAACGCGATGTCGATGGGCCGCACCGAAAACAAGGCCGGCGTGCTGCCGCGCCGGGAATTCCTGAACGAACAGGGCCTGATCTTCGGCGCCAGCTATCAATCGAATGCGGTTGTCCCGGACGGCACGCCTCCCGCGGCCATCGACGATCCCGTCACCGAATATCTTCCCTCGGCGCGTCCGGGCAGCCGTGCGCCGCATGTCTGGCTGCAGCGCGGCAGCGAGCAGATTTCGACCGTGGACCTGATCGGACCGCACTTCCTGCTGCTGACAGGCGCCGGCGGTGAGGCGTGGCAGCGCGCCGCGCAAGCCGCCGCGCCGGCATGGCCGCCGCTGGTCGCGCGCACCATCGGCACCGACACCGAAGTCGGCGATCCCGATGGCAAGTGGCAATTGGCGTACGGCATCGACGCGGACGGCGCCGTGCTGGTCCGTCCCGACGGCTATGTCGCCTGGCGCAGCCGCTCGGGCGTATCCAATCCGGAAGCCTCGTTGCGCGCGGCGTTCGACCGCCTGCTCGGACGCGTTGCTGCGATGGCGTGATAGCTCATTGCTTTGCGCATGATCTTTTCGAAAAACCGGTCCCCACTTTTTCGGATCATGCGCTTAGCGCACGCCGATGCGATAGCTCAGCGTGCGCTTCTGCCCCGGCTTGATCTGTATCAGGCCGGGCTTGTCGGCAAACTCGCCGTCGAAATCTGCCGGACTCGCAAAGCCGCGCCAGGGCTCGATGCAGAGAAACGGCGCCCCGCCCGCCTTCGACCAGATTCCAAGTTCGCGAAAATCCTGCCAGGAAATTTCCAGCGACGGCCCCCGGTCGGCGGCATAGCGCACCGACGAGCTGGCGAGCCGGTCGAGAATGATCGCGTCTTCGTCGAACAGCCGTTCGGACAGAGCGAGGCTTTTGCCTGAAATCGGATTGGGCTCGGGCGCGGCTCGCAGCAAGCCATCCTTCAGACGCCGGATCGGAGCCGTCTCCTCATCCGGGAAATGCAGGCTGTAACTCTCCTTCGCCACTCCCGGCAGCAAGGGCCAGTTGAAGGCGGGATGCCCGCCGACGGAGGCCGGCAAACTCTCATCACCGGGATTTTCGATCTCGAGCGCGACGTCGAGATCGGCCTCATGCAGCGTGTACGTTACCGTGAGGCGAAACGCGAAGGGATAACGGGACCTTGTGTCAGCGCTGTCGGCGAGCATCAGCCGGCACGAGCCCTGCCCTCGCTCTACCCATTCAAAACGGCTGTCCCGCGCAAACCCATGCTGGGTCATCGGGTAGGATTGGCCGCGATGGCGCAACCGATCACCCTTGAGCCTGCCGACGATCGGAAACAACAGCGGCGCGTGACGCCGCCATTCGGCACCGGCCTGCCACAGCAGCTCGAGCCCGTCCGCCGTCTTCAGCGAGCACAATTCGGCGCCATGGGCGAGCACGCTGGCGGTGACGCCGTTGCCGCGAATGGTATGTCTGTCTTCACTCATGCAAGCGCTTCCCGGACCATCGGAAGCCGCTTCTTTACCCCTTTACGGCGCCCGCCGTCAGCCCGCTGACGAGATAGCGCCGCACCGGGGCTCCAATTCCGCGTCCGTGCAGGGGCTGGACTTGCGCCAGTCCCCTGGGGCTTAATGATGCCCATCATTTCGGGCGCCTGAACACAAGAAAAGCAGGGCGCTTTCGACTACGGGAAAACGTTGAGACGGAGGTCCCCATGCTTGGACTCATGCAAAACCGGCCACTGCTGATCTCGGACCTGGTCGATTATGTCGCGACCTGGCACGCGGAAACCGAGATCGTCTCCCGCGATCCGAAGGGCGTCATGCACCGCTCCAATTACGGGCAGATCGCGACGCGCGCCAAGCGCGTGGCCAATGCACTGCGGGCGCTTGGAATCGGCCCGGGCGACCGCGTCGCGACGCTCGCCTGGAATTCGTGGCGGCATCTCGAGATCTATTACGGCGTGACCTGCTCCGGCCGCGTGCTGCACACCGTCAATCCGCGCCTGTTCATCGAGCAGCTCGTCTACATCATCAACCATGCCGAAGACCGCTACGTCTTCTTCGATCCCGATTTTACGCCGCTGGTCGAGCAACTCGCGCCACAGCTTCCGCTGGTGCGGGGCTGGATCGCGCTGTGCGACGAAAAGGACATGCCGGCCGTCAAGGCCGGCAATCTCCTCTGCTACGAGACGCTTTTGGCACAGGCTTCCCCGGACTACGTCTGGCCGCAGTTCGACGAGAACACCGCCTGCACGCTCTGCTACACGTCGGGAACGACGGGCAATCCCAAAGGCGTTCTCTACAGCCACCGCTCGACCGTGCTGCATGCCTTCGCCGCCTGCGCCGCCGACGGCTTTGCGCTGTCGGCGAAGGATTCGATCCTGGTGATCGTGCCGCTGTTCCACGCCAACGCATGGAGCCTGCCGTTTTCGGCGGCCATGTGCGGCGCCAAGCTCGTGCTGCCGGGACCAAAGCTCGATCCGGAAAGCATCTACATGCTGCTCGAACAGGAAGGTTGCACCAAGGCCGGCGGCATTCCGACCATCTGGCTCAACTTCCTCGCCTATATCGAAAACAATCGTGAGAAGCTCGATCTGTCGAAGCTGAAACTGAAGCTCGTCTTCTCGGGCGGCACCGCGGCCCCACGCGCGACGATCGAGAAATTCCGCGATCTTCTCGGCGTTTTCCTGCTGCATGCCTGGGGCATGACGGAAACGAGTCCCCTCGTCACGCTCGGCATGCCGCTGGCCAAGCACGAGGGCGCGACTCCAGCCGAAGTCGTCGACATGCAGGTCAAGCAGGGACGCCAGGTCTTCGGTGTCGAGCTGCGCGTGGCCGGCGAGGATGGTGAGCCGCTGCCGCGCGACGGCCAGACGGTCGGCCAGCTCAAGGTGCGCGGCAACTGGGTGATATCGGGTTACTTCAAGGGCGAAGGCGGCAAGGTCATGGACGACAACGGCTGGTTCGGCACCGGCGATGTCGCCACCATCAATTCCGACGGCTATGTACAACTGACCGACCGCCTGAAGGACGTCATCAAGTCCGGCGGCGAGTGGATCTCCTCGATCGAGATCGAGAATCTCGCGCTATCGCATCCCGACGTATTCGAGGCGGCCGTGATCGCGATCCCGCATCCGAAATGGCAGGAGCGGCCGCTGCTGCTGGTGCAGCCCAAGCCCGGTGCAAAGCCGACCAAGGAAGCGATCCTGGAATTCCTGTCGACCCGGATTGCCAAATGGTGGATGCCGGACGATGTGATCTTCGTGGAGTCGCTGCCGCATACCGCGACCGGCAAGCTCCTGAAGACGGAGCTCCGCGCCAAATATGGCGGCCAGCTCGCGGTGGCGGGGTGATCTAACACCGCTCGTCATGCCCGGCCTTGTCCAGGTCAAGCCCGGCCATGACGAAGTATCACGTTTTCGGTGGTGAAAACCGCAGGTGCCGCCTTCCCGCCCATGCGGGCAGTTACACCGGGACTTGCGAACTTCCAGATTAGGCCCAACCTAACTGGAGGTTCACATGACCGATCAAACCACCCTCTCCTCCTTATCCGCCGCGCTCGAAGGCGTTGTCGCCGCCGCGCGGCCTGCGATCGTTTCCGTGCATTCGCGGCGCTCGCGCGCCTCCGGCTTTGTCTGGAAGGCCGGCCTCGTCGTCACCGCCGATGAGGCGCTCGCCGAAGAAGGCGACGTCGCGATCAAACTGAGCGACGGCACGACGCGGCCCGCCACCATCGCCGGCCGCGATCACACCACCGATATCGCGCTGCTTCGTTTCGACGGCGCCGGGCTTGCGCCAGCCAAGCTGCTATCCCGCGTGCCCGCACTCGGTTCGCTCGCGGTCGTGGTGGCCGCGGAAAGCGGCAATCCGACCGCCGCCCTCGGCGCGGTATCGCTTACAGGCGAGCGCTGGCGCAGCCTGCGCGGCGGCGACATCGATGCGCGGATCGAGCTCGGTGTCCGCCTGCCCCACAGCCATGAGGGCGGCCTCGCGCTCAACGCCGCGGGCGAAGCCTTCGGCATGGCGGTGCGCGGACCGCGGCGCGTGCTCGTGATCCCGTCGGCCACGATCGAGCGCGTCGCCGCCAGGCTCGAGACCCATGGACGGGTCGCGCGCGGTTATCTCGGCCTTGGCCTGCAGCCAGTCAAGCTCGACGACGGCGTCGGCGCCATGGTGATGAGCGTCGACAAGACGGGCCCCTCGGCGGCCGCCGGCATCCGGCAGGGCGACGTGATCGTCGGCTGGAACAACGAAAAACTCTCCGGCGTGCGATCGCTGCTGAGGTCGCTCGGTCCGGACAGCGTCGGCTCGGTCGTAGACGTGGCGGTACGCCGCGCCGATGAGCCCATGACGTTCAAGCTGACCATCGGCGAAAGGCCGGAGAAGTGAGCGAGGACGTTTCGCCAACCCTCTCGATCGCGATCGAGATCGACGATTCTGCGCTGGCGGACCGGCTCGTCGCCCTGCTGGGCGGCGTGGCCGGTCTCAGCCTCGTCGCGCCCGGGCGGCATGCCGACGTCGCGATCATCTCGCGGGAACGCAGAAACGAAGCGCCGGAGGTCGAATTGACCCCGCGCGAGCTCGACGTGCTGGCGCTGATGGCCGAGGGCGCCTCGAACAAGGCCATCGCCAAGCAGCTCGGAATATCGGTCCACACCGCCAAGTTCCATGTCGGTTCGATCCTGGACAAGCTCGATGCCACCGGCCGAACCGATGCGGTCGCCCATGCGGCGCGGCGCGGCGTCATCCACCTGTAAGGACCAATCGGTCCGGCGCGACGACCCGGCATGGCGTAAAAAGGCAACATCGGGGTGATTCGGGCCGGGACAAACCCCATTCTTTCCGATTGTTAAGGGGACAATCCCCGGCCGGAACGGTCAAAATATCGGGACCGGGAATGTCCCGGCGGTTGCGGAAGCGGTAAAAGACGGCAAACGCAATTTTCCGTTCCAACCCACGGTGATGACCGCTTCATGGACCAGCCGCTCAAGCCGCCGAAGCAAGCTCCCGCTTACGAGCCTTCACCGACAAAGCCGCGCTCGGGCGGCCGCGTTGTCGTGGCTTCTCTCGTCGTGCTGCTTCTGGTCGCCGGCATTGTCTGGTGGACGCGGCATCAGGCCGCACCCGAGGAGCAAACGGGACGCGGGCGCGGCGGTGGACGCTTCGGCGGCGGACCAATGTCGATCGTCCCCGAAACCGTCGGCAAGGGCGATATCGGAATCAACCTCAATGCGCTGGGAACGGTGACATCGCTTGCGACCGTCACCGTGCGCACGCAGATCAGCGGCTATCTGATCAAGGTGGTGTTCAAGGAGGGCGACGAGGTCAAGAAAGGCGACCTGCTCGCCGAGATCGATTCGCGTCCCTATGAGGCGGCGCTGGCGCAGCAACGCGGCCAGCTCGCACGCGACGAAGCGCAGCTAAAAGGCGCGCAGGTCGATCTCGCACGCTATCAGGGGCTTGCCGCGCAAAACGCGGTACCGCACCAGCAGCTCGACACCCAGACCGCCCTGGTGGGACAGGTCCAGGGCACGGTCGAAGCCGACCGCGCCATGGTGAAGGCGGCCGAGGTCAACCTCGCCTACACCAAGATCGTCTCGCCGCTCGACGGCCGCGTCGGCCTGCGTCTCGTTGACCAGGGCAACTACGTCACGCCGGGAGACGCCAACGGCCTCGTGGTGATCACGCAGCTTCAGCCGATCAGCGTGCTGTTCACGGTGCCCGAGGACAATCTGCAGGCGATCTCGAAACGCCTGCAGGCCGGCGCAACCCTTCCCGTCGCCGCGCTCGACCGCTCCGGCGCCAGCAAGCTCGCCGACGGCACGCTGACGACATTCGACAGCCAGATCGATCCGACCACCGGCACGATCAAGCTCCGCGCCCAGTTCGCCAACGACACGAGGACGCTCTATCCGAACCAGTTCGTCAACATCCGCCTGCTGCTCGACACCCACAAGGACGTGGTGACGATGTCGACGGCCGGCATCCAGCGCGGCGTGCCCGGCACCTTCGTCTATCTGCTCAAGGAGGACAGCACCGTCACCGTGCGCCCGGTCAAGCTCGGCGTGACGGAAGGCAACCGGGTCGAGGTGCTCTCGGGGCTGCAGCCCGGCGATCGCATCGTGATCGACGGCGCCGACAAGCTGCGCGAGGACGCCAAGGTCATCGTGCGCGCCGAGGCCGGCGGCACTGGCCCAGCCGCCGGCGCCGCTGCGCCGGATGGCGACAAGGCCGGCGGCGGCAGGAAAAGACAGAAGCAAGGCGACCAGAAGCAGGGCCAGTCCAAACCAGGCGAATCGAAGCAATGAACCCGTCGCGGCCATTTATCCTACGGCCGGTGGCAACGACGCTCCTGATGATCGCCATCATGCTGTCGGGCATGCTGGCGTTCCGCTTCCTCCCCGTCGCCGCACTTCCTGAAGTCGACTACCCGACCATCCAGGTGCAGACCTTCTATCCCGGCGCGAGCCCGGACGTGATGACGTCCTCGGTCACCGCGCCGCTGGAAGTGCAGTTCGGCCAGATGCCGAATCTGAACCAAATGAGCTCGGTCAGCTCGGCCGGCGCCTCCGTCATCACCCTGCAGTTCAGCCTGAGCATCTCGCTCGACATCGCCGAGCAGGAAGTGCAGGCCGCGATCAACGCCGCCGGCAATCTCCTGCCCTCCGACCTGCCGGCGCCGCCGATCTATGCCAAGGTCAACCCGGCGGACGCGCCGATCCTCACCCTCGGCCTGACCTCAACGACCATGCCGCTGACGCAGGTCGAGGAGTTCGTCGACGCGCGGCTCGCACAGAAGATCTCGCAGTTGCCCGGCGTCGGCCTCGTCAGCATCTCCGGCGGCCAGCGGCCCGCGGTGCGGATCCGCGCCGACATCCGCAAGCTCGCCGCCTACGGGCTGAACATCGACGATCTCCGCACCACGCTCGCCAACGCCAATGTCAACACGCCCAAGGGCAATTTCGACGGCGGCATGCGCGCCTACACCATCAACGCCAACGACCAGATCCGCAACGCCGCCGATTACAAGTCGCTGGTCGTCGCCTACAAGAACGGATCTCCAGTGCGGCTTTCCGATGTTGGCGACGTCGTCGACGGCGCGCAGAACGACAAGCTCGGCGCCTGGATGAACGAAACGCCGGCGATCATCCTCAACATCCAGCGCCAGCCCGGCGCCAACGTGATCTCGGTGGTCGAGGGCATCAAGACGCTGCTGCCGCAATTGCAGGCGACACTGCCCGCCGCGATCGACCTCGCGGTGCTGACCGACCGCACCGTCACCATCCGCGCCTCGGTGCGCGACGTCGAATATGAACTGTCGCTTGCGGTCATCCTGGTCGTGCTCGTGATCTTCGTGTTCCTGCGCTCGACCCGCGCGACGCTGATCCCGAGCCTTTCGGTGCCGCTGTCGCTGGTCGGCACGCTCGGCGCCATGTACCTGTTCGGCTTCAGCCTCAATAACCTCTCGCTGATGGCGCTGACGATCGCGACCGGTTTCGTGGTCGACGACGCCATCGTCGTGATCGAGAACATCTCGCGCTATATCGAGGAAGGCTACTCCCCGCAGGAGGCCGCACTTAAGGGTTCCGAGCAGATCGGATTCACCATCATCTCGCTCACGGTGTCGCTGATCGCGGTGCTGATCCCGCTTCTGTTCATGGGCGACGTGGTCGGCCGCCTGTTCCGCGAGTTCGCGATCACGCTGTCGGTGACTATCCTGATCTCGGCCGTGGTGTCGCTGACCTTGGTGCCGATGGCCTGCGCCAAGCTGCTCAAGGCCGAGCACGAAGACCACGAGAACGCGTTCCAGCGCTGGAGCCGGGAAGGTTTTGACAAGGTCATCGAGATCTACGGCCACATGCTGAACTGGGTGCTCGATCGCCAGACCTTCGTGCTGCTGATCGCGCTGGCGACTTTCGGGCTCACCGCCTACCTCTATGTCGCGATCCCCAAGGGCTTCTTCCCGCTGCAGGACAGCGGCGTGATCCAGGCAATCTCGGAAGCGCCGCAGTCGGTCTCCTTCGCGGCGATGGCGGAACGGCAGCAGCAGCTTGCCAGCATCGTCCTGAAGGATCCCGAGGTCGACAGCCTCTCCTCCTTCATCGGCATCGACGGCACCAACACGACCCTCAACAACGGCCGCATCCTGATCAACCTGAAGCCGCATGACCAGCGCAAGTCCGACATCGCCACCATCATGCGCCGGCTCAAGAACGCCACCAGCGACCTGATCGGCATCTCGCTCTACATGCAGCCGGTGCAGGACCTGACCATCGAAGGCACCGTCTCCAAGACGCAATACCAGTTCATCCTCCAGGACGCCGATCCCGTACAGCTCGCGGAATGGGCGCCCAAACTGGTCGACAAGCTCAGAACGCTGCCGCAGTTCAGCGATGTCGCGACCGACCTCTCGGCACAGGGCCTGTCGGTCTTCGTCGAGATCGACCGCGACCAGGCGGCGCGCTTCGGCATCACGCCGGCCACCGTCGACAATGCGCTCTACGATTCCTACGGTCAGCGCATCGTCTCGACCATCTTCACCAACTCCAACCAGAAGCGCGTGATCCTGGAGGCCGATCCGGCGCTGCAGAACTCGCTGGAGTCGCTGAGGGACATCTACCTGCCCTCCTCGGTCGGCTCGACGCCGGTGCCGCTCGCGGTCTTGTCGAAGATGCGGGAGGAGACCGCGCCGCTGCAGGTTTCGCATCTCGGACAATTTCCGTCGGCGACGATCTCGTTCAACCTCGCGCCGGGCGCCTCGCTCGGCGAGGCGGTCGCCGCGATCAAGCAGGCGCAGGTCGAGATCGGCCAGCCGCTCGGCGTCATCACGAATTTCCAGGGTGCGGCGCTCGCCTTCCAGTCTTCGCTGTCGAACCAGCTCTTTTTGATCCTGGCCGCGATCGTCACCGTCTACATCGTGCTTGGCGTACTCTATGAGAGCTTCATCCATCCACTGACGATTCTCTCGACACTGCCGTCGGCCGGCATCGGTGCGCTGCTCGCGCTGATGGCAGCGGGGCAGGACCTCACCATCGTCGCGATCATCGGCATCATTCTCCTGATCGGCATCGTCAAGAAGAACGCGATCATGATGATCGACTTCGCGCTCGACGCCGAGCGCAACGAGGGCAAGCCGCCCCGCGAGGCGATCTATCAGGCATGCCTGCTACGGTTCCGGCCCATCATCATGACGACCATGGCCGCCGTCCTCGGCGCCCTGCCGCTGATGCTCGGCACCGGCGCCGGCTCGGAATTGCGCCACCCGCTCGGCATCTCCATTGTCGGCGGTCTTCTGGTCAGCCAGGTCCTGACCCTGTTCACGACGCCCGTGATCTATCTCTGGTTCGACCGCCTCGCCATCCGCTTTGCCGGACGGTCCGCGAACGCGCACCCGGCCGGCGGACACTGAGCCATGCAACCGTCAACCCCCTTCATCCGACGGCCGGTCGCAACCACACTGCTGACGTTCGGGCTTGCGGCGGCCGGTGCGGTGGCCTTCTTCAAGCTGCCGGTGTCGCCGCTGCCGCAGGTCGATTTCCCGACCATTTCGGTACGGGCGACGCTGCCCGGCGCCAGCCCGCAGGACGTCGCCACCACCGTCGCGAGCCCGCTCGAGCGCCATCTCGGCCAGATCGCCGACGTCACCGAGATGACCTCGGTCAGCACCGTAGGCTCGACCCGCATCACGCTGCAGTTCGGCCTGAACCGCGACATCAACGGCGCGGCGCGCGACGTGCAGGCGGCGATCAACGCCGCGCGCGCGGACCTTCCGACCAGCCTGCGCAGCAACCCGACCTACCGCAAGGTCAACCCGGCCGACGCGCCGATCCTGGTGCTGACGCTGACCTCCGACACCTTCACCCGCGGGCAGCTTTACGATGCCGCCTCGACGGTGCTTGCGCAAAAGCTCTCCCAGGTCGAAGGCATCGGCGAGGTCGTGGTCAGCGGCAGCTCACTGCCCGCGGTGCGCGTCGACCTCATTCCGCAGGCGCTCTACAAATACGGCATCGGGCTCGAAGACGTCCGCGCCGCGCTTGGCGGCGCCAACGCGCACAGTCCCAAGGGCGGCATCGATGTCGGCGACAAGCGCTACCAGATCTACGCCAACGACCAGGCCAACAAGGCCGACGATTACAAATCGCTGATCATCGCCTACCGCAACGGCGCCGCCGTGCATCTCTCCGACGTCGGCGAAGTCACCGATGGCGTGGAAAACCTGCGCAACGCCGGCCTCGCCAACGGCAAGCCGGCCGTGCTGATCATCCTCTACCGGCAGCCCGGCGCCAACATCATCTCGACCGTCGACGCGGTGAAGGCGCTGATGCCGACCCTGCGGGCGTCGATCTCGCCCGCGATCGACGTCGGTGTGGGCGTCGACCGCTCGACCACCATCCGTACCTCGCTGCGCGACGTCGAGCGGACCCTCGTGCTGGCCGTTCTTCTCGTGATCGTCGTGGTGTTCGCGTTCCTTCGGAACCTGCGGGCAACCTTCATTCCCGTGGTCGCCGTGTCGGTATCGCTGGTTGCCACCTTCGGCGCCATGTACCTGATCGGCTACAGTCTCGACAACCTCTCCTTGATGGCGCTCACGGTGGTGACCGGGTTCGTCGTCGACGACGCCATCGTGGTTCTCGAAAACGTCACTCGATACATCGAGGAAGGCATGTCGCCGCTTCAGGCGGCCCTCAAGGGCGCCAACGAAGTCGGCTTCACCGTGCTCTCGATGAGCATCTCGCTGATCGCGGTGTTCATCCCGATCCTGCTGATGGGCGGCATTGTCGGCCGCCTGTTCCGTGAATTCGCCATGGTGATCTCGATCTCGATCCTGATCTCGCTCGCCGTTTCGCTTGCGACCACGCCGATGATGTGCGCGGTGTTGCTGCGCCAGGACAGCGGCGAGCACGGCCGGCTTTACCGGATCAGCGAACGCTTCTTCGAGGCCATGCTGAACTTCTACCGGCGCACGCTGACGTCTGCGCTCGACCATCCCCGCTTCATCATGCTGGTGCTGGCAGCCGTGGTCGGCCTCAATTTCTATCTGTACGACGTCATCCCGAAGGGCTTCTTCCCGCAACAGGACACGGGAAGGATCGTCGGCTTCATCCAGGCCGACCAGAGCATCTCGTTCCAGTTGATGCAGCAGAAGCTCGCGCAGTTCGTTTCCATCATGAAGAAGGACCCCGCGGTGGAGACCGCCGTCGGCTTCACCGGGGGCGGCCAGACCAATTCCGGCTTCATGTTCGTCTCGCTCACGCCGCTGAGCGAGCGCAAGGTCAGCGCCGATGAAGTGATAACCCGGTTGCGGCGGCAGATGGCGGTGGTTCCGGGCGCCACGCTGTTTCTGCAGGCGGTGCAGGACATCCGCGCCGGAGGCCGCGCCAGCGGCGCACAATATCAATACACCTTGCAGGGCGCTTCGCTGGAGGAGCTGAACGAATGGTCGCCCAAGATCGCCGCCGCCTTGCAGCACGAGCCGAAGCTAACCGACGTCAACAGTGACCAGCAGAACAAGGGGCTCGAGTCGAACGTCATCATCGATCGCGACGCCGCGGCGCGGCTCGGCGTCACCGTCAGCCAGATCGACAACACGCTCTACGACGCCTTTGGCCAGCGCCAGGTCTCGACCATCTATGTCGCGCGCAACCAGTACCACGTCATCATGGAGGTGGCGCCGCGCTACTGGCAGGATCCGGAGACGCTGAAGGACGTCTATGTCTCGACCTCCGGCGGCTCGGTCGGCGGCTCCCAGGCGACCAATGCGGTGGCGGGCACCATCGTATCCAAGAGCACGTCGTCGGCCGCAGCCACCGCCAACGCGCAAGCCGCGCGCAATCAAGCCACCAATTCGATCGGGGCCACGGGCAAGGGCGTGGCATCGACCGGCTCGGCGGTCTCGACCAGACAGGAGACCATGATCCCGCTGTCGGCGGTCGCCAAATTCAGCCAGGGGGCGACGCCGCTCGCGGTCAATCACCAGGGCCTTCTCGTTGCCAACACCATCTCGTTCAACCTCCCGCCTGGCGTTGCGCTGAGCGATGGGATCGCGACCATCGAAGCCACCATGAACCGGCTCGGCGTGCCTGCGACCATTCGCGGCACTTTTCAGGGCACGGCAAAAGTGTTTCAGGACTCGCTCGCCAACCAACCGTTCCTGATTCTCGCGGCCCTCGTGACCATCTACATCGTTCTCGGCGTGCTCTATGAGAGCTACATCCATCCGCTCACCATCCTCTCCACGCTGCCGTCCGCCGGCGTCGGCGCGCTGCTGGCATTGATGGCGTTCAAGACCGAATTCTCGATCATGGCGCTGATCGGCGTCATCCTGCTGATCGGCATCGTCAAGAAAAATGCGATCATGATGATCGATTTCGCGCTGGACGCGGAGCGCAGGCGGGGCCTGAGCCCGCTCGATGCGATTCGCGAGGCGTGCCTGCTCCGCTTCCGCCCGATCATGATGACGACCATGGCCGCGATGCTCGGCGCGGTTCCGCTGGCGCTCGGCATCGGCGAAGGCGCCGAGCTGCGCCAGCCGCTGGGAATCGCGATCGTCGGCGGCCTGATTCTGAGTCAAGCCCTGACGCTTTATTCCACACCTGTGATCTATTTGTATCTGGACAGGTTTCGCCTGCGGCGCCAACGTCTTGGGGGCGGCGCGGCACCAGAGATTCCCGGGCCTTCACTGCAGCCGGGCGAATAGATGCTGGGGGTTTTATCAACCGTGATCTTGCGGCGCGTCCGGAAGCCTTCCCGGATTACGGCGCTGCTTGCGCTCGGCCCTGCGCTCGCCGGCTGCATCCTCGGCACCGAACGGCCCGAACTCAATCTCGAAGTGCCCACGGCCTATCGCGCCGCTCCGGGACGCAACGCGGACGCCGCCGTTCCCATGGTCGATTGGTGGCGCGGCTTCAGGTCCGGCGAATTGACCTCGCTGATGGACGCGGCGCAGGTCTACAATCTCGACATCGCGGTCGCGATCGCGCAGATCGTGCAGGCCGACGCGCAGGTCGGCGTCTCGGGCGCGCCTCTCCTGCCAACACTGACCGGAAATGCCAGCGCCGAGCGGCAGAAGCAGAGCAGCGCCAATACAATCACCAGCGGCCAGGGCTTCGGCGGCACGACCTTCAATACGTTCCAGACCAGCCTGACCGCGAGCTACATGGTCGACTTCTGGGGCAAGAACCGGGCGACGCTGTATGCGGCGGAAGAGAATGCCACCGTCGCGCGCTATAACCGCGAGGTGGTGACGCTGTCGACCATCGTCACCGTCGCCAACACCTATTTCCAGGTGCTGGCGGCGCAGGACCAGCTCCGCGTCACCCGCCAGAACCTCGAGGCGGCCGATCGTATCCTCACGTTGATCAAGAAGCAGTTCAACGGCGGCACCGCCTCGCAACTCGACGTGTCGCAGCAGGAAGCGCTGGTGGCGACCCAGCGCGCAGCGATCCCGCCGCTTGAGGTCACGGTCGGACAGAATATCGCAGCGCTTGCGCTGTTGGTCGGCCGCGCGACCGCCAACTTCACCATCCATGGCGGCTCGACGCGGCAGATCGTGGTGCCGCGCGTCACGCCGGGACTGCCGTCCGAGTTGCTCTATCAGCGGCCGGACATCAGGCAGGCCGAGGCGCAACTCGCGGCATCGAATTTCAGCGTCGAGTCCGCGCGCGCAGCCTTCTTTCCGCAGATCCAGTTGACCGGCAACACCGGCTTCCAGAGCGCGGCGCTGGCCTCGCTGTTCACCCCGGGCGCGTGGTTCTACACCCTGACCGCAAGCCTGACCCAGCCGATCTTCGATGGCTTCCTGCTGGAGAGCCAGTTGAAGCAGGCCAAGGGCGTGCAACTGCAGAACCTGAACGCCTACCGCAAGTCCGTGCTGTCGGCATTCGCCGATGTCGAAAAGGCGCTGATCGCGCTGCAGAAGTTCACGCTGCAGGAGCGGCTGCAGGCGCAGGTCGTAGCCGCCTCGCGCCAAGCCTTTGACATCGCGGAAAAGCAACTGAACGGTGGCACTGTCAATCTCATCACCGTGTTGCAGGTTGAGCAGACGCTGTTCACGGCGGAGAATACGCTGATCCAGGTCCGGCTCAACAAGCTTCTCGCGGCGACCAGCCTGTTCCAGGCACTTGGCGGCGGCTGGACTCCGGGTGGGACGCTGGTGGCGGTGGAGTGACGCGCATGCGCAGCGATCGAAAGCTCTATTTGGCCGCAGCACTCGTGCTGGCGTGGCTGCCGGCGAAGGCGCAGCAATTGACGCCACCGAACATTCCCCTGACGTTCGGCATGACGCCGGACCAGGCCGCGCAGGCGCTCGGCGTGCAGCTTTATTACGTTCGAGGCCGTCCCGGCGATGAATTGCTCGCCGCTTTGCCGAACGTCAAAGGAACGACGCTCGCGAGCCGCAGCGACGGGCTTTATCTGCAGTTCCGACATGGACATCTGTCGGGCTGGAAAGGCGATTGGGGGACGATCCGGCCATGACGCGGGAGAATCGCGAGGGAATGCGGCAATGATCAAGTTGCGAAACACGATCGCAGTCGCGGGCGTCGCGCTATCGCTGGCATCCATCGCAGCGCAGGCGCAGGACCTCGGCCTCCGCCCGCTGCGCTACGGCCATACGAGCGGCTGGCATTACGACAACCGCGACGACCATCGCGATTACCCGACCAACGGTTTCTTTCCCGGCAATTTTTCCGCCGATCCCTCGACGTCGTGGCTTGGCATATCGGGCGCGCTCGCAGGCAATTCCGAGCGCTCGGTGCTGCCCTATCCATCCCAGGTCGTGATCGGCGCGACGCCGCATCGGCCAGGCTGCCTGCGCCTGCGTTCCCACGATCCCGCGAGCGGCACCAATCTCGGCCGCGACGGCCTGCGGCATCGTTGCTGATGCATTTCCAATCCGGGCGCGAACGGCTACGATACCCGGCGGGCCGAGGCAAAGCCGATGAAGCGGCGCGAGTTCATGATTGCGCTTGGAAGCACGGCAGTGTGGCCGCTTCCTGCGCTGGGCCAAAAGGCGGCTTCGCGAACGCTCGGCATCCTTGGCGCTGGATCGCTCGAAGGGGCTCGGGGAAATTTCGAACGAGCTCAGCGCCGCCTGGCCGAGATGGGCTATGTCGAGGGCCAAAATCTCGCGCTTGAATATCGTTGGGCCGACGGTCACGAGGACCGGCTGGCCGTGCTGGCCGCCGATCTGGCTCAGCATCGGGTTGACGCCATCACCGTATTTACAGGGCCTTCGATCGCTGCGGCCAAAGTCGCCACCACGTCCATTCCGATCATTTTCCTCACCGGATATGACCCCGTCGCAAGTGGATTTGTCGCAAGCCTGAACCGACCTGGCGGCAACGTTACGGGCATTGCAGTTCTCAATACGCAGGTGACCACCAAACGACTGCAGTTGCTTTCCGAACTGGTACCGGCGGCGAAGTCCATTGCATTCCTCTACAGTTCAACAAGCATTGTGGCTGGGTACGACCGCCTTCTGACGGAGGCGGTATCGGCGGCCGATGTCTTGGGTGTAAAGCTGCTGCTTGTCGAGGCAAGAGGACCCGATGATTTCGAAGAAGCTTTCGCAAAAATGGCAAACGCGCAGTCGAATGCATTGTTGGTTTCGGCCGACGCATTGATGATTCAAAACCGCGAAAGGCTTGTGAATCTGGTAGCTCGGCAGAACATACCCGCAGCCTATCCTCTTCGGGAGTTTGCTGCGGCTGGCGGATTGGTGAGCTACGGACCGGATTATGCCGAGGCTTATCGACAAGTGGGTGACTATCTTGGCCGGGTGCTGAACGGCGAAACGCCTGAAAACCTGCCGGTGCAACAGGTCACGAAGCTCGAGCTTGTCATCAACATGAAGACGGCAAGGGCGCTCGGCCTCAGCGTGCCACTCTCTTTGCTTGGCCGCGCTGACGAAGTGATCGAATAGGGCAGCGCAATGTTCGCCCGTGCTAGACTAGTTTCTGTCGCGAAAGACATTTCGCCCTTTAAAATAAGGGCTATTTCGCGATTCTCGAGCCCGTTTTTTCTTGCGCCGTACATGTGCATAGTATCACATGCTTCATATGAA
>Ga0070681_10002392_pt1 | contig 17153 bp, 17 predicted proteins | sample KBSC83BmetaG_FD_65650 | JGI IMG/M metagenome (GOLD analysis project Ga0070681, IMG submission 65650) | Corn rhizosphere microbial communities from Kellogg Biological Station, Michigan, USA - KBS C8-3B metaG | ecosystem: Host-associated > Plants > Roots > Rhizosphere | place: USA: Michigan...
CCGGCGAACACCGAGAAACCGGAACGCGCCTTCGCGATGTTGTTGATCAACTCCATCACGATAACCGTCTTGCCCACGCCCGCGCCGCCGAACAGACCAATCTTGCCGCCGCGCAGGAACGGTTGAATCAGGTCGATGACCTTGATGCCGGTTTCGAACATCTGCAATTCGGTCGACTGTTCTTCAAATGTCGGCGCATGACGGTGAATCGGATAACGCTTGTCATGCTTCACCGGTCCGAGCGTGTCGACCGGCTCGCCGATGACGTTGAGAATGCGACCGAGCGTTCCCTCGCCGACAGGCATCGTGATCGGGCCGCCGGTGTCGATGGCTTGCATGCCGCGCACCATCCCGTCAGTGGGCAACATGGAAACCGTTCGCACGCGGCCTTCGCCGAGGTGCTGCTGTACTTCCGCGATCACGTCGATCGGCGTCGGAACGTCAAACCCATCCGAGACAACTCGCAGCGCCTGATAGATCGGCGGCAGGTACCCACCCTGAAACTCGACGTCGAGCACGGGGCCGATGATCTGGACGACTTTACCGACCGGGCGACCGTCGGCGCTCATGTTTCCATTAGGCGTAGACATACTGTCTCTGAACTCCTCTTCGACCTATAAAGGCGAACAAAACTGGCAGGATTAAAAGCGAGACAAGATAACACACGCCACAAAGAAGCACAAAAACAGCCGCAGATAACGCAGATGAACGCGGATCAGACAAGAAAAATTCTTATCCGCGTTTATCTGCGTAAATCTGCGGCTACATTTTCTGAAACTCTAGTTGTACTAGCATCGTAGTACAACTTCGAGATGAGCCAGATTTTCTCATTGAGCCCTTCGCATCCCATGCCGCTCTACGCGCAGTTGACGCGAGCGATTCGCTTCGCGATCACGACCGGGCGGCTCAGGGTCGGGGAACAACTGCCAACCGTGCGACAGTTGGCGGTGGAGCTGCGCGTCAATGCCAACACGGTGGCCAGGGTCTACGCCGAGTTGGAGCGCTCCGGGATCCTCGAAACCAGAAGAGGCGTGGGAACGTTTGTCAGCGCCCGCCATCTCGCCACAAGTCATCGCGACGAACATGAAAATCACCTGAAGGAGCTGGTCGATCGCTTCCTCGAGGAAGGTAGTGCGATGGGTTTTTCGCTCGACGACTTGTTGGACCAACTTCAGAGCCGGCGCAAAAAAGGAGACTGAGAATGTCTAGTTCGACGAGTTTGACGCAAACCCGAAGTAACTTGCCCTCGACTGACGTACCGCGCTTGAACATCGTTTCGGCGGTGGTTTTTCTGGTGCCGCTGCTCGCGGGCGCGCTGATTACCTGGATTACCTGGTTCCCTGCCGGCGTCATCGTGGGCTTAATTCTAGGATTACTACTAGCCCAGTCGCCGAAGATCGCGCGCCAGTGGGAGCGCGCTGTGGTTTTGCGACTGGGAAAATATGTTGGCTTGCGTGGTCCAGGTCTGTTCTGGATCGTGCCGTTTGTTGACACGATTTCGGCGTGGGTGGACCAGCGCGTGATCACGACGAGCTTTGCCGCTGAAGAGACGCTGACGTCCGACACGGTTCCGGTAAACGTCGACGCAGTGCTCTTCTGGATGGTCTACGATCCGGAGAAGGCAGCGCTTGAAGTTCAGAACTATCCGCAGGCAGTAAGTTGGGCTGCGCAGACGGCGCTGCGCGACATCATCGGCAGAACCTCGCTGACAGATCTGTTGCGTGGCCGCGAACGAATCGAAGAGGAGTTACAGCAACTCATCGACGAGCGCTCGAACCCCTGGGGCGTGACGGTGCAGTCGGTCGAGATGCGCGACGTGATCATTCCAGCGGCGTTGCAGGATGCGATGTCACGCGAGGCACAGGCCGCGAGAGAAAAACAGGCACGCATAATCCTGGGCCAGGCTGAAGTCGAGATTGCCCACTCGTTTGAAACGGCCGCTAAGAGTTATCGGGATAATCCGACTGCGTTGCACCTGCGAGCGATGAACATGTTGTATGAAGGGTTGAAGGAGAAAGGCGCGTTGATGCTGGTACCGAGCAGTGCGGTGGAATCGATGGGTATGGGTGGATTGCTCGGAGCCGCAGCGCTGCGGCAACAGACATTAACCGGTAGTGATGAGGTACCGGAGTAGAAATGAAATAAGCCGCAGATGAACGCAGCTTAAAACTCAGGGTCGATCTTGATCTTCATCCTTTGCAAAACCTGAAGATCTTCTTCCGTGAGATCGAGCGTGGCGCCCTCGGCCACGCTTTCATCATCTCCGGAGTGAGGTCGCAAACCGATCTCGAGCCGGAGCGTCAGTTCCATCTCGTATCCGGCTTCGCGCAGACGTTCAATGGCTTCCGCGACCTTCGTCGAGTTCTCGACTGATTCGTTGATCGCGCTGCCAATCTCGCGAACTATCTCTTTTGCGTCATCGTCGATTTCCATTTATTGGTATGCTACGACAGTAATTCGCAATCGGCAATTGGCAATCGGCAATGATAGACTTGGTCTATGTTCGGAACCATCGGTATCCTGACTGGCGGCGGAGATGCACCGGCACTCAACGCCGTGATTCGCGCAGTTGTGAAGACTGCGACGTGCGAACACGGCATGCGCTGCATCGGTATTGAAGACGGTTTCGAAGGTCTACTCGGCGCCACTCGCACACGCCTCCTTTCACCCAGCGATGTGCGCGGCTTGCTGCCTCGTGGCGGCACGATCCTCGGCACGCGCAACCGTGGAAAGTTTATCGAGCTCGTATGCGAAGGTACGACACGCGACGTCGAGAGTGTTTACCAGGAAGCGATCTCGAACATGAAGATCGTCGGCATCGACGCACTCGTGGTGCTGGGTGGTGAAGGCACGTTGACGATCGCCGAGGAGTTCGCCAAGCGCGGCATTCCCGTGTGCGGTGTTCCGAAGACGATCGATAACGATCTCGCCTGCACCGAGCTCACGTTCGGTTTTGTCACCGCGCTCGACATCGCGACCGAAGCTCTCGATCGTTTACACACGACTGCCGAGTCGCACGATCGCGTCATGATTCTGGAAGTGATGGGCCGTCACGCCGGTTGGATTGCACTTCACTCGGGTATCGCCGGCGGAGCTGACGTGATCCTCATTCCGGAGATTCCCTTCTCGCTCGACGTCGTCGCCGACAAGATTCGTGCGCGCGACATGAGTGGCTCGAACTTCAGCATCATCGTCGTTGCTGAGGGCGCTTTGGAGATTGGACACGAGTTGGTTTATCAAGACAAGGGTGATGGACTTCGTGCACCTCGTTTGGGTGGCATCGGCCAGCACCTGCAACAGGATCTCGAGAAAATCACGGGCCGCGAGACACGTTGCGTGGTGCTGGGACACCTGCAACGCGGTGGCAGGCCAAATGCATTCGATCGTATGCTGGCAACTAACTTCGGTTCGTCAGCCGTGCGAGCGCTCGCGGGTGGAAAGAGTGGAGTGATGGTAGCTTTGCAGGCCGGTGACGTCGTTACAGTTCCGCTGACGGAGGCCATCAAGGGTATCAAGACGGTGCCACCGAACGGCCAGCTAGTCAGGACTGCCCGAGATACAGGGATTTCTTTTGGCGCTCCTGACGAGGCCAGTTATCATAAGCAACTGTAGTTTGCATCGGATAAGGATGAAGCCGTGTCACAGGGAATTAAAGAAAAACTCCAGGGCGAACTAGACGAACTGGAGAGTGAACTTCGCATTCATTTGCCGAAAGAGATCAAGCGCGCGCTCGAGTTCGGCGACCTTCGCGAGAACTCCGAGTATCGCGCTGCGCTCGACCGCCAGAACGTGGTCAAGGCGCGGATCGTGGAGTTGCGCCAGCGCATCAGTGAGATAGCGTCGATCGATCCGAATAAAGTGCCGCGCGACAAGGCGTCGTACGGGTCAACGCTCGTGCTGTATGACGGAGAGAAGGACGAGGAAGTCACCTATCGTCTCGTGACTCCGGAAGAGAGCGATCCGGCGCAGGGTTTAATCTCGACCACTTCGCCCGTGGGCAGAAGTCTCATGGGTAAGCAGGAAGGCGACGAGGTGGCAGTGCGGACTCCGGCGGGCGCGCGCAACTTTGAGATCAGGCAGTTGCGTACGCTGCATGACGAACTAGAGGCCGGCCAATAACTTAACGACATATTTTCTTGACCGAAACTCTTTAACCCGGCCGCCGCTTTTGAGGCATAATCGGCGAAGGAGAACGAACCTGACAGATGTTTGGCGCAAGCATCGGACGCGCTGCTCAGCGAATCATTGACGCAATCGTACGCTGGCTAGCAATCGGCCATATTAATCCAAATATACTGACCGTCATCGGCGTCTCTTTGAACGTCGGTTGCGGTCTTCTTTTTGGGATGGGCCGCTTTTTCTCGGCGGGCATCGCACTGATCGTCGCCAATCTTTTTGACATGCTCGACGGGCAGGTAGCTCGTCTGTCGGGCCGTGTGACGCGGTTCGGCGGGTTTCTTGACTCGTCGCTGGACCGCCTGTCAGACATGGTAGTGTTTGTTGGCCTGATGGTCTTTTACGCCCGCGATATCGATCATTCGACCCTCAACGTTTTTCTCGCGGGCGCCGGACTAATGGGCTCGGTTATGGTAAGCTACGCCAGCGCCAGGGCCGAGAGCCTGATTCCCAAGTGTGATGTAGGTTTTTTGAGGCGCCCGGAACGCGTCGTACTCTTTATTATCGGGGCGCTCAGCACTCATCCAGGTTCGCCGAATTTCTTTGCCAATCGGATGCCGGCAGTGCTTTGGGTACTGGCAGTCGGCTCGTATTGGACCTTCGCACACCGCATGTATCACACGTGGCGCGAACTGAATAAGGCAGACGAAAAAACGCCGAACGTTGATGCTGAAGCTTCGTATGCACAACCGAGTGGCAGCAAAGAGCGTCCGAAGCGTGCTGAAGTACCGATTTAATAGGTCCTATGGACCTACATGATCTATTTGATTCACAGAGGTAGACCCGCTTGACTATCTGTCCGTGCTGCGGCTTCAAATTCCACGGCGCTTTGAGCAGTGGTTGTAGACAGTGTGGCGCCCGCGCCGTTGGTGACCCACTTCCCAGACCAGCTTACGAACTCCCTTCTTACGGCCGCGCACTCGTGCTCGCTGTTACGGGATCACTCGTGGTCCTGGTTTTCCTCGTTCAAACGATCATCGCCTTTGTACAACACTACGCCGGTTCATTCGGATTTTGGACATGGGTCGCTGCCGGCGAAACTGCCGCGTGGCGTTTGAAGTGGATCGCGGTCCCGGCACTGTTCGCTGTGCTGTGGTTCGGACGGAAGTTGTACCGCTCGATCCTTGTTAAGCCAGAACGTTTCTGCGGCGTGAAGTATGCTCGCCGCGGATTGCTCGCCTCGGCAACTGTAGCGATGCTGTTCGTTATGCTGATCGGCATCACCGTGCCGGCCCGTTTGCGGCAGCGACAGATCTCGAAGGAAGCGGCCTTTCGTGTACAGGGTTACGTACTCGAGCGCGCCCTGCTTGAATACAGGATCAAGTACAAGACTTATCCGGCCTACCTCAAAGATTTGAGCGAGCGTATTCCTGATCCGGATGGCTCGCTCGCTGCGGCGCTCTCCAATATCGATGCCAATGCCTACCGTCCCAGCGTTGATGTAGCGACAAACGCCACGGATAAACCGCGTTCTCCCCGTCGCGTTGTCATCAGTAAAGTCTCGCTTTCAACCGCCACCGACGACACACCTTCAGGTGGATTCGCGTTTACAAACTACGTCGTAATCCTTCCCGGCGAAGACAAGATCATGGGCACTGATGACGACTGGGTTGTTCGCGACGGGATGGTCGGAAGAGTCTCAGACTTCGCTAAGGGCGGTGTCGGAAGCTCGGTGTCCGCAGGCGCGCTCCAGCCATAGCGACTTCAATGTCGTTCCGCGATCGCTTTCGTAAAAAACCTGAAGACGAAGCCTCACGAATCGAGCGTCTCTCGAAGACGGGCCGTATGGCCGACGGCAGAATCATCGACGCAGTTTCCGACAACGAGGGCCGCATCACCCAGGTAACCTACACTTACATTCTGGCCGGAGTTCAATACGAATCCTCGCAGGCCCTCAGCGCTCCGCAGCAAGCACGCTCCAACGACTACGCCCCCGGAAAACAGATCGTCATACGGTATGATCCAAGGCGACCCGCGAATTCGATCGTGGTCTGAGCCACAAAGAGGCATAAGAGATGTTTCGTAAAGTTTTGATTGCCAACCGGGGCGAAATCGCTATTCGCATTATTCGCAGTTGCCGCGAGCTCGGCATCCGAACCGTCGCGATTTATTCGGACGCCGATGTCGAGAGTCTGCACGTGCGCATGGCGGACGAAGCGGTTTGGATCGGACCGGCATCGTCGAGCCAGAGTTATTTGAAGATCTCCAACATCATCGCTGCGGCAAAGGAGGTCAACGCAGAGGCGATTCATCCGGGTTACGGTTTTCTTGCGGAGAGTGCCGAGTTTGCGCGAGCTGTCGTGGCTGCGGGTTTGACGTTCATTGGTCCAACAGCCGAAGCGATGGAGATCATGGGTTCGAAAACGAGTGCGCGCCGTGCGGCGGTTGAAGCGGGCGTGCCGATCGTGCCGGGAACAGTTGAGCCCTTGCCGTCATTTGCGGAAGCAAGTGCGACGGCGGAGAAGTACGGGTTTCCGGTGATGCTGAAAGCGGCAGCGGGCGGCGGCGGCAAGGGCATGCGGCTCGTGACGAACAGCGCTGAGCTTCGTTCTGCATTTGAAACTGCACAGACTGAAGCCGCAGCAGCGTTTGGTGACTCTTCGCTCTACCTGGAGAAAGCAGTCGAGCGCCCGCGGCATATTGAGATACAGATCTTCGGCGATACGCACGGCAACGTGGTCCATCTCGGCGAGCGTGAGTGCTCGATTCAACGCCGGCACCAGAAAGTGATCGAAGAGTGTCCGTCGCCGATAAACGATCCGGAACTCCGCAGGCGAATGGGTGAGGAGGCGGTGAAGATGGGACGCGTGGTTAAGTACAGCGGCGCGGGTACGGTCGAGTTTCTTCTCGCTGACGCCACGCGCGAGTTTTACTTTCTCGAGATGAACACGCGGCTACAAGTTGAGCATCCGGTGACCGAACTGGTTACGGGTCGCGATCTCGTGCGCGAACAGTTTCGAGTGGCGACCGGTGAGCCGTTGTCGTTCACGCAGGAAGAGGTTAGCTGGCAGGGCCACGCGATCGAGTGTCGCATTTATGCGGAAGATCCGGCGAACAATTTCTTTCCGAGTCCCGGCAGGATCACACATCTGCGCGAACCGTCGGGTCCGGGCATCAGGGTCGACAGTGGGGTCGCGCCGCATTCGGAAGTTTCGATTCACTACGATCCGATGATCGCGAAGCTCGCGGTTTGGGGGCGTACGCGCGACGAGGCGATCGAGCGTTTGCGGGGGGCGCTTGACGAGTATGAAGTTTCGGGAATCACGACCAACCTGCCATTCTTCCGCGAAGTTGCCGAGGACGAGGAGTTCGTGTCCGGACATCTCGACACGGGCTTCATCACTCGTTTCAATGAGCGACGCGCTGCTGCGGGATCCCAAGAGGTTAGTCAGACCGAAAGCGATCTCGCAGTGATCGCGGCCGCGCTCAGTTACGCGCTTCGGCAACGACAGACCTCGCCCGGCTCGATCGCCACGCCGGCTGCCCGCAGTCGTTGGAAAATGGCTGGGCGACATGCGGGACTGAAAGGTCTGACTTCCTCGAAATGGAGGAAGCCGTGAAACTGAAAGTTCTGATCGGCGAGCGCGAGGAGGATCTGCTGCTCAAACTCGAAGAGGGACGGATCTCCGCTGAGATCGGAGATCGCGTCTACGAGCTCCAGGTGCGAGAGATTGAAGCGGGTGGTGGTTACCTGTTTTTTCTTAACACCAACGTACACGAGTGTCGCGTCAGTGAGCGTCGTTCGTCAAAGGATACTTTCGACGTGACGATTCACGGCCGCAATCATGCGGTGACGATCGTCGATCCGAAGCGTTTGCGTAGCGGACAGAATTCGGATCGACATCAGCACGGCGTCGCGGAGATCCTCGCGCCCATGCCGGGCAAAGTCGTGCGCGTGCACATGGAAGCGGGCGCGGCGGTGGGTAAAGGTGCGGGAGTTGTAGTAGTGGAAGCGATGAAGATGCAGAACGAGATGAAGTCGCCACGCGACGGCGTGGTCGTGTCGATCAAAGTGAAGCCCGGCGACACCGTGAACGCCGGCGATGTTCTGGCGGTGATCGGGTGATGCGTATCTTGCTTTGGGACATTGACGGGACGCTCATTCGATCGGCGAACCCGGGCGGGTACAAGGTGTACACGATTCCTGTGCTCGAAGAGATTTTTGGCACTGCCGGTCGGCTTGCGGACATGCAGGTCTCGGGCATGACTGATTTGCAGATCGTTTTTGAAGCGCTGAGTGATGCGGGTTTTACTCAGGACGAGATTCTGGCGCGTGCGGAAGTTCTCGTTTCGCGTCTGACTGAAGAAGCGAGAAGGGTGACCGGTAACGGAGCGAAGTTTTTTCAACTGCTGCCGGGCGTGCGCGAAACTTTAGAGGCGCTTGCGTCACACCCGCGATACGAGTCGGCGCTCGTGACCGGGAACATCAAGCCGATGGCGCAACTCAAGATGGAACTCGTGGGACTGGACCACTTCTTCACCTTGCCCGGCGCATTCGGCGACGAGTCGCACAATCGCCGCGACCTTCCCGCCCGCGCAGCCGAGCGTATTCGCAAGCACCTGAACCTCGATCTCGCACCCGAGCAGTTCATCGTCATCGGCGACACCCCCAACGACATCGACTGCGCTCGTCATTTCGGCGCCCGAGCCGTGGCAGTGGGCACTGGTCGGATGTTCTCGGAAGCGGAGATCCTGGCGTGCGAACCTGACGCGCTACTGGCGGACCTCTCGGACACAGAGCTCGTGCTTAGGACACTGAGCGAGCTTTAATGCGTAATACTGTTTGGACAGGATTTCCAGGATGCTCAAGATTTGCAAGATGAATCTGTCATCTTGAAATCTTGTAAATGCGGTCTAAATTCGATGGAAGCCCTTAAGAATATCGCGCATGCTCAGGCGCAGGATCACCGGGCGGCCGTGTGGGCAGGTTGTCGGTGAGGAGGTTTGGAGGAGCCGGTCGATCAGCCAACGCATCTTCTCAGCGGCGAGTGGCATGTTGACTTTGATGGCTGCGTGACAGGCCAGCGATGCCGCGATCTCGTCGCGCAGAGTCTCACGCGCGCTACTCTTCTTTTCCGCATCAACCGTTTCCAGCAACTCGAAGAGCATGTTGCGCGCTTCGCTGCCCGGAAGATCTGCGGGCACGGCTTTGATTGCGACCGTACGTCCCGAGAGTCGCATCAACTCGAAACCATACTTCTCCAACTCGGGCGCGAGATCGTCAAACACCGCCGCCTGCGCGGGCGTGAGATCAAATGTCTCAGGCACCAGCAACTGCTGCGACTGACTGCGACGCTCAGTCTCGAGAGCGCGATACTGGTCGAAGAGTACGCGCTCGTGCGCCACGTGTTGATCGATCAGCAGCAGTCCTTCATCGTCAGTGGCGATGATGAAGCTTTCTTCGAGTTGGCCGAGGGCACGGATGTTTGTGTTCAGGGATTCAGGTGTGACTTCACGTGCAAGCTTCTCCGCTGAGTTCAACGGAGGCAGAGGCGCGGATGGCGCTGATTTAGAGACGGACTGGAGCATCACCTCGATGTCGCGTGCGATCTCTTCGCCGGTCGGTTCCACGGCGACGCGCGGGGGTGGCGGCGGTGGAGGTGGAACGAATTCGATGCGCGGCTGCGGTGCGATTGAGCTAACGGCCGCGGTTGCTGTCATGATCGGTTCTGGAATCTTCGGCGGTTCCGGCGGCGGCACGTAACTGGCACTCGCGAGCGCGGCGCGCACTGCTTCGCGCACGGCGTCCGCCACCGCGGCTTGTCGCCGGAAACGCACTTCGGTTTTCGCCGGATGCACATTCACGTCAACTTCTTCGAGCGGCGTTTCGATAAACAACAACGCCGCCGGATAGACGCCGTGCGGCAGGATCGATCGATACCCTTCCGACAACGCGCGTCCAATCATGCGATCGCGCACAAAGCGTCGATTGACGAACAGATACTGCGAGTCGCGCGAGGTGCGTCGATCGCGCGGGGCGGAAACGTAGCCCGTCACCCGCGCAAGTTGCGCATCTCCTAAATTCACTTCCAACAGATTTTCGAGAAACTCCGCGCCGAAGATCTGATAAGCACGCTCGCGCAGATCTGTCGCTGGCGCTGCGCGTACGACTTCTCGACCGTTGTTTACAAAGGTGAACGCAATCTCCGGATGGGCCAACGCGTAATGCGTAACGAGATTGGTGAGGTGATAAGTCTCAGTCGCTTCGGACCTGAGAAACTTACGTCGCGCCGGAAGGTTGAAAAAAAGATCGCGAACGGCGATGGTCGTGCCACGCGGATGTGCCGCGTCTTTGACGTCGCGCATGCGACCACCATCGATCGTCACGCGCGTCGCGGCCTTCGCGTCTTCAGTACACGTTGTCAGCTCGACTCTAGCGACGGACGCGATTGAAGCAAGCGCTTCGCCACGAAAACCGAGCGTACCGATCGCAGCGAGATCCTCTGTGACGTGAATCTTCGAGGTGGCGTGACGTTCGAAAGCGAGCACCGCGTCGTCGCGCACCATTCCCTCACCATCATCCGAGACCTTGAGCAGTCGACGACCGCCGGCTTCGATTTCGATCGTGATTCGATTGGCGCCGGCGTCGATCGAATTCTCGACCAGCTCCTTCGCGACGGACGCCGGGCGCTCAACAACTTCACCGGCGGCGATTTGATTGGCGACGTGATCTGCGAGGACGCGGATTTTAGACATTCGGTCTTATAACTTCACGATTTGATGTTCGCTCGAGCCCAGATTAATCGCATTGAAGATCCACTCAATCACGTAAGTGCCGTGGCGGGCCAGCAGCGACGTGATGTTGATGTGGCGTTCCTGTAGATCTTTGTTCGGATAGAGCTGATCGAACGCGCGCTGCAACTGGCGGTGAACGGCTTCGTCGCGCTCCATCTGTGCTCGTACGAATCGCGCGCGCAAACCTTCGAGCTGATAGTTGATCTTCTTGCGACCAGTGTCGAGCGCACTCGCGAGCGTAGGATCGATCGACTCGAGATCCCGCCGCAAACGATCGAGCTCGTGATTGACGTTCTCTTCAGTATTCACGAACAACTTCGCCGTGTTTGCGCCGAGATGCTCCTCGACAACGCGCTTGATGACCGGTTCGAGTCCTTCAAAAAAGTCTTTCAAGCTCAGCTCGTATCTCTCAAGCGTACGACCCGTGTGACGCTCAATCATCGTCAAACTCGAACGCGGCAGAATCGGTGTCGCTGGACGCTCGAGCACTCGATAGACTTCCGCCGTCTGCGCGAAGTAAGCGATCTCCGCGGCGCCGCCGTAGTAAGCAATCGTTGGCAAGAGGTAATCCTGGACGACCGCCCGCAGCGTGACGTTTGGACTGAACTTGTCGGGCGTCTCGCGCGCGAGCGCCGCAAGCTCTTCGGCCGTGTACTCCTGTTCGACGTCCTTCGTCTTGTACTTTCCATTTTCAACACGCACCACTGCGTGTCGTGCACCTTGCTCATCGTGCAAGAACAGCGGAAACGAATTCGCCGAGGCCAGCACCTGCGCGTGATATCCCGCACTTTCCAACTCGTTGCTGCGCTTTTCAATCGCCGCCGCGATCTCCGGCGCGCGTTGAGCTGCTTCGGAATACAGCGGCGCGGCCAGTTTCTTTAACTCCGGATCGAGTGGGTCGAGAAAGATCAGACCATAACGACCGAGCAATGATGTCATCATCATCGCGAAGCTCTCGGCGTAACCGCGACCAGGCTGCCAAGCGTCTTTCACGAGCGCCTTCATGTCGGCAGCGAATTCGGAATTCGGCAGCAACTCAAAAAGCTGGTCCACCACCGCAGCGATCGAATCGTCTACGACCACTTGCCCGACTGGTTGACCCTCGCGATGCAGCACGTCAGTGATTTCGACATTCTTCAGTTGACAGTCACGACCGATCAACTCTGCTTTCGCGACCTCCGCGAAATCGTGATCTTCGGAGGCAATCCAAAACACCGGCACGGCTTTCGTATTTCTCTGTTGCAAACAGCCGGCCAGTTTCACTGCGGAGAGTGCTTTGTAGATCGTGTAGAGAGGACCAGTAAACAAACCAGCTTGCTGACCCGAAACAACTGCGATGCAATCCGGCTCGCGGAGTAACTGGATGTTATCGAGCGTGGCCTGACCGGCGCCCCAGCGTCGATTCATCACCTCGAGCGCATCGCAGACGCGATCGCGATCGACGCGATACGCTGCAAGCACTTCGGGCACGCGTTGAGCCAGCTCATGATGATAAAGAACGGCTGAAGGGTAATACTGTCGCAGCGCGATCGGATCTGTCAGGTAGTCGAGAAAGAGACGTGTTTGATGTGGGATCTGTTCGAACGGAAGCGTTTCGACACGCAATCCTGATTCTTCGGGGGTGCTATAACAAGCGGCTTCGGCGGTACTCAAGATGGTTCAGGCTCCTGCCGCCCATTCTACAGGTCTCCCGCAAAGGCGCAAAGACGCAAAAGAAAGCGGGAATCAAACGTTTGCGTGTTTCGCGTCGTCCAGTAATGACGCGATTTCTGCTCGTGCGTGTTCGTTGGGCGCCTGTAGTGGCGCGCGAACCTCACCCCCGCGATAGCCCGCCAGATCGAGTGCGGCTTTCAAGCCGCCGATGCCGAAGCGAGTCGTGACGGCGGCGGCGAGCGGTCTGAGTTTCTGCTGGAGCATGCGCGCGCGGTCGAGTTCACCACTTCTGAATGAACGATCGATCCCGACGCATAACTGCGGGACCACACACCCGACGGCGAGAATCGCGCCGGTCGCTCCAGCCTCAAGTGCGTCAAGAAACACGGTTCCGTTACCTGTCATCACGGCAAACTCAGCGGGACAGAGATCGACCGTCTGCTTGAATCCGGCAATGTCGTTGGAACTGTCTTTAACTCCGATGATATTCGGATGCTCGCTCAAACGAGCTACGGCTTCCGGTTCGATCTTGATCCCGGTGAGTGCGGGCATGCTGTAGAGGAGAACGGGCACGGGGGCTGCGTCCGCGACTGCTTTGTAGTGTCTAAAAAGTATGTCCTGACTGAGCGCCGCACGATAAAAACTCGGCGTTATAACCAGCACTGCATCGGCGCCAGCTTCTGCCGCTCTTCGGATTTCATCGATCGTGCCGCGCGTACTTTGTTGTCCAGCGCCGACAATGAAGGACATTGATCGCTGAACAACCTCGCGCGTAGTTTCGATGACGGCGAGGTATTCGCTTTCGTTCAGGTGTACGCGTTCGCCGGTCGAGCCGAGCACGACGTAACCACTGATGCCAGTGGTGGTCCATCGATTGATATTCGCTCGCAGAGCGTCGTGATCGATGCGTTCGGAACTGAAAGGTGTGGTGATTGGGAGAAGAGTACCGCGCAGCTTGTCTAAGTCGAACGCGGTACTCGTCATATCAGTCTAAAATTCCTCCGGGAAAGCCTGTTTCAATCTCTCTTCCAAACTGGCCAGGATCTGGGTTTCGCCAGTGTCGGCGATACCGGCAGCAGCGAGAGCGTCGCGCGTCTTGTTTCCGACGACTCCGTCGAGCGGTCCGAGCTCTTGGCCGAGTCTGATCAGTGCACTCTGGATCTTAGCGCCGTTCTGGTTTTGAAAGCGATCCACTTGAACACCGATTGCGAGTATGGCACTTGCAGCCATCGCCACGTACGGTTTCATGTTTGAGCCGCCTTTACCGTCGAGATAGTACTGTCGCACTTTACCGTGGCTGCCGCGGCAGTCGAAGTGCCAAGCCTCTGATTTCGACTTGTTCGGTGCATCGATGATGGGAAAGAACCCGTTGGCCTTAGCAATTTCCCAGAAGTCTGCGAGGCTGATCACGTTGTCTTTTAGCAGCGCGTCAAGATCCAAGTCAAAGGCGCGTCCGGCTTCATGCATGCTACCGCCTGGGAGCGGGCTGAAGACGCCTTTCTTGGCGTTATCGATGTGAGCTTGGAGCTGCATGTCATGACTACGAAACATGTCTGAAAGGAACAGATCGATTCCCTTCGCAGCAAGCGCGGCCTGAATGCTCAACACACCCTTCTTGGTATCAGGAGTACATTGGGCCATGCGTGGCGGAAGGTTCTTGCGGTTGTTCTGTTTGTCAAAGTAGATGGAAGGAATTTCGATGGGAAGCAGTGGTGTTGGCATTTGAAACCTCCTAGGTTAGCAATTTTTCGTTTAGCGATTCGAGGCTGCTTTTAACAATTCGAAAAGTTTGTCAGTATCAAGCCTCATCCCGAAGTTGAATCGGACGTGATTCTTCCTCTCTTCTTCTGTCGCATTCGCGTAAGTTGCGGAGAGCGGCAGGCTGAGACCTCTGATAAAAGGAATTTCCATGACAAACTGAAAGGCAGCAATATCAGGCTTGCGATCGGCGAGTCTCCTGTTCTCGAACAAGCGCTGGTAGCTCCCTACAAATGCATATGTGATTCGGCTTTGATTCTCAGCCTCAGTGAAAGGACTCTTACTGCTGCCTTCAAATGAGAGCGCGCCCGAAATGTCGCGTAGTCGCTTTTGGTTCAGAAGCGGGTCGGGCTTGTTGTAGAAAGACAGACCGACATTGCCTACGAGCTTGAGAGGCCGAAAAAGACCCTTATCCTGTTCGAAAAGGAACTTCGTTTCGGAGTAATCGGAGCCGTTTGGGATTCGAAAGTTCCTGTACGCGAAAGTTGCCAGTGGTCCTTTGCTCAGATCATCCAGTTCTTTCTTCAGATCAGCATCAGCCTTCACGAGATTAGCGAGTGCGCTCCTTAAACGAGGCAAAAGATCATTTTCAATCTGAGCAATCTGTTCAGGGCTGAGCTTTAGTTCTCCGTTCTCCCTCTGAACGCGATCGAAGTAATTAGCCCTCAAATGACTGAGAATTAACGTCGCGATAATCGCTTGTTTATCGGCATCCGTTGCTTTGAGATAGTCGTCTTGTTTCATACGATCCGCGACGAAAACCGGCAGGCATCTCCTTGAGAGGCGCTGAATTTCTACGTACGACTTCAGTCCTCCTTGCAGACTTTCGATTGAAACACCCAAAGTCTCTAAGCGACTTATAACGGCAGGCTCAATTTTATCCTTAAAGAATGTTTGAAATTTTGCAGATCTCGTACTGCGGTCGCCAAACAGTCTTACTTTTGCTGACCATTCCGACAGATTGTTTCGGCGCGCATTGGCGAGCTCATTTGTTTTATTGTCGACGGCAAAAGTTGCTGCCAAACCGATGCGGTTTAAGAACCCAGCCTTTTGGTAGTTCTCGGCGGTATCTCCCTCGCCCATTGCATAGAGAGAGTAAAGGGAGGTGCTTAGCGTCAGATTTGTGCCGTCATTCTCTTTGGTGATGCCGCCATGCTCGATTGCAAGTCCCAAAAGTTGTGCGAAGCCGGGTTTCTCAATGCCGCTCACCGCGCCGTCGGATTTTGGAGGGCCGCCGAGTTGTTTATCTGTTCGCGCTGTTTCGCCGAGATACTGATACGGCTCCAGGCTGTGGAGCAGTTGAGAACTCTTGGCTGAAGCGGCATCGAAGATGGTATAGGCCGCCATTTGCGGTACGTCTCGAACGGCACGAAGGGAATCATTGCTCTGTACTACGTCGGCGGCCTGCCTGTTTACGATGTCTATAAGCAATTTTGGAGGATCACCGTAAGCTGTGGTGCCTGGAATTAGATCGCTACATTGGGCAGGCAATTGAGTAGAGACTGGAACAGTGGGTGCACTTGATGGTGCAGTATCAGCAACTGTCGTAGCGGCCGGTTGGGCAGTATCATTATTAGAGGGCATACCGTTACTTCCGTTATTAACGATTACAGGAGAAACGGCGGCACTGACCACAGATGACGGTGAGGTCGCTGCCGGTTCAACCTTCGGGGTCTCAATCTTCGCAGAACGCTCCGCACTCACATCTTGAGCTTGCGTAGCATCCTTCATATTCAATGCTATTTCTAAAATCAGGGTCTTTTTCTCCAAGTCCGCCTTTTCTGCGCGCAACGAAACAATTCTCGTTTCAACGGCGTGTGCGGCAGCAGTTCCTTTGACTTTTACTTGCATCTCAGACGACGCCGCTATTTCGCCGTCAAGACAGTTAGCGAACTGCCTGTACAACTTGAGCAGTGACTCCTTATAGATTTCACGAAGCGAGGGCGACAGCTTCGTAATATCCATTTGCTCCACTCGTTGGATATCCCGGCGCAGCGAGTCGCAGGGATTTTCTGTCTGCGCCACACATACGAGTGAGTTAAGCAAGATCAGCGAAACTGCAAGATATAGACTGAGAGATTTTTTCATGCGACCTCCGAGGCCCGGCTTCAAAGTTTAATTTTCCGGCAAGAGCACATCGAAACCGATAGCTACTTCCCGCGTTTGATCTGCCTTACAGACCTGTAAACCGCAGGGGCAGCCTTCATCGTTCTCACCACTTATCGCGACGTCGTAACAAGCGTTGCTAGGTGTGCCATCGAAAAATCTGAATTCCATGATTACGTTGTGAGTGTCATTGAAAGGCTTCGTAACCTTAAACTCGAACTTGGGCGTGTCGACGGTCCCTGAGTTGGGCAACTTGTTCTTGTCAAGCACAGTCTGAACCGACGGCAGATTATTCAGAAAGTTCCTGGGCGTCACCTCGATCTTTATTTCCTCGCCACTCCTAACCTCATAATCAATTTCATTGATTTTTCTCATTTCTGATCCTTTCTCGAGAGCTTTTCGCTAATTGACAATCATTCATCTGAGAGCATGCAGAACCGGCAGACCGTGGTATTTAACAAAGGCGGCTTCGCGAAACGGTTCAGGCTAAGGGCGAGCGCGTCGAAGTTTGCAAGACATGCGTCTGGGCGCACGCGTTAAGATTTAAGACTAAGCGAGGCAGCGCTCCTTATACTCCTGCCCCACCAGACTGTCAATAATTCCTCTACATGCGATATGGCGAAAACTGAAGAAACATTTCGCGCTGTGCAACGCAGTACCAATCCGCGATAATACCGGGCCATGCCTAACTATCACTTTCTCCAACTCGACGTGTTCACGGACCG
>Ga0070681_10002393_pt1 | contig 17150 bp, 24 predicted proteins | sample KBSC83BmetaG_FD_65650 | JGI IMG/M metagenome (GOLD analysis project Ga0070681, IMG submission 65650) | Corn rhizosphere microbial communities from Kellogg Biological Station, Michigan, USA - KBS C8-3B metaG | ecosystem: Host-associated > Plants > Roots > Rhizosphere | place: USA: Michigan...
GAGATAAAGCTCGGAGGAGCTGAACAAGTATCGCGCCGTATAGACTCCGACGAAAATTTTGGCCGCTCCGTGACCAACGGCATCGCGACGGGTGACAGCGCGTGGCTGGAGGTGGCGCGCCAGATCACTCCAGCATCCGCAGCAGCGGAGGCGACGATGTCGATCGCACTGGCAACAGCGCTCCCGCACGCGCCGACGCGGGTGCTGCGGCTTGTCGGGCCCAAGTATCCGCTGGAAGAGGTGTGTGGAATCCCGTTTCTAAGAGCGGATTCGACGGACGTGATCACCTATCACGATGAAGCAAAGGCTGCGCTGGTGACTGTGCGCGACTCATCGCTCCGGAACGTGCGCCTCGGCTGCTCCACGACTCTCGATGACGCGCGGCAGCGGCGACTAGAGCGCATCGATCCAGCGTACATCATCAAGAACAAGCCGACGCCAGTGCGCTCCCGCCGCCGCTAACACCAAGCTCAGCAGTTCCGAGTGCGCGATACCAACTCGCCAAGTGGTTACCACGCAAACCGCTAGCTCGTCCGATTGACACATTGCACGAGGCGGGGACTTCTCCGATCCGCAGTGCGCACACCGGATTTGCGTCTGAACGATGGCCGAACGGCCGGGCGCGGGCGCTTCCAGTAAACCAGGAGTTGTTTTGAAGCGTTCACTTTTTGCGGCTGCCCTCGCGGGCATGGCGCTCGTCTCGCTGCCTTTTGCGGCGCGCGCCCAGGTAGCAACGGCGGTGAAACCGGTTCAGTTCGGAATCGCAGGCGGGGCCGCGCTCCCGACGAGCGATCTGTCGGACGGCGTCAGCACCGGCTGGAACGCCACCGGAACGGTGGCTTTCAACCCGACGCTCATCCCTCTCGGAGTTCGGATCGATGGAGCCTACAACCGGTTCGGAGCGAAAGGCGGTGTCGATGGCAATCTGGCGTTCACCAGTCTGACCGGAAATCTGCTTTACAAGATTCCGGCGGCCGCGGTCTCGCCGTATCTCATCGGCGGCGCCGGGTGGTATCGCGCCAGCGCCAGCTCGGGTGGTGTGAGCGTCGCGGACAACCATTTCGGTTGGAACGTGGGTGGCGGCTTGAGCATGCCGCTGAGCGGTTTCGATACCTTCATCGAGGCCCGCTACAACCAGGTCCAGGGCGACAACGGTTCGGCCAAGTTCATTCCGGTCACCTTCGGAGTGATGTTCTAAAAACGCCGCACTCGAAAAAAGGGGAGAGGGCTCCGGCCGTCTCCCCTTTTTTTGTTTTGGACTGCCGACCCCAATCGTCTAGATAGAAATCATGAATGACCCGGCCGCAACCCGCCCGGTTCACGACTCTATCCATTTTGAATGCGCATTCTGGCAGTTGATGACGATCGCGCGATCCTGAAGCTGATCGCCCGCGTTCTGCGCGATGACGGCTACGCCGTGGACACCGCAGGCACCGGAGAGGAAGCGAGGATGCTTGCCCTCGTCAACGAGTACGACGGCATCGTGCTCGATCTCCAGCTGGGAGACCGGCACGGCTTCGAGATTCTGCAGGAGCTCCGCAGAAACGGTCGCCGGACGCCGGTGCTTCTCTACTCCGGTCGCGCCGACAGCGATTCCATAGTGCGAGGCCTCGACGCCGGCGCTGACGACTATGTCGTGAAGCCAGTCAGCAACGAGGAGCTGCGCGCCAGGGTGCGGACCCTTATCCGCCGTGGCGGTGGCGGATCCCGAGTTGGAGAACAAGTCACAGTTGGAAACCTCACCCTCAACCGGCTGACTCGCCGAGTCACCTGCAACGCCGAACCACTGGTCCTGACGGCGATGGAGCTGAAGCTTCTCGAGCACCTCATGCTGCACGCCGGCGAGACAGTCACCCGCAGCGAGCTTCATGACAAAGTCTGGGACATGCATTTCGATCCCAGCTCCAACGTCATCGACGCCCACGTCGCCCGCCTGCGCAAGAAACTCCAGAAGGCCGGGACATCCAGCGTCATCCAGACCCGGCGCGGGATCGGCTTCGTTCTGGAAAAGGCGCCCTAACCGCAGAGACAGTAAAGAGTTAGGTTTTCAGGGCATTATGACGGACCCGTCATAGTTCCTTAACAAGGTCGTCATACGGCAAGGTACAGATTGTGCCCCAGGTAATTCACCACACTGAAGAGCTTCGGCTCTTGGTTCCTGGAGGCTGTGTCGATGGCCGCAACTCGTTGGACCGGGCTGATCCTCACCGTCGCATGTGCGCTGATCGCAGCGCCCGCGGCCGGTCAGAGCGCTTCCGTGAGCCTGACTCACACGGTTTCGGTCACCGTCCCACCGCGAGTGAAGGTTCAGCTCGCGAGCCCGTCGGAACAGCGCGGTGTGGCCGTCTCGCCGGCAGCGGGACGCGCGGTGAGCATCAGCGTCAGCGCGACGCAGTCGTGGTCGCTGAGCATCGCGCAGCGCGGTGGGAATTCCTCCCTCCAGTGGGCGTCGGGAAGCAGCGCTGGTTTCACGCCTATCGGGCAGCGGGCGGCGACGATTGCGACGGGCAAGATCTCGCAGATGCCGGTGGCGTCAACGCTCTTCGTGCGCACGGCGGCGAATGGCGTCGGTTCGGATGATTCAATGGAAGGTGAAGCGGTTGTTCTAACGATGGTCGCGCCCTAAGCGGTTGGGGCGAAAAAAGAGCGCCTCCGAAAGGGGGCGTTTTTTTTGCGCCCACGAACAACACCAAGCTGACTGCGAATGCTGCGACCGGTTTATTGGTGTCGGGAGAAATCGAGTCGAGCGAAGGTAACATCGTGAGGGCGCCGATTTCTGACGATTGGCAAGCGGGTCGATCACAAAGTCATGACGCATAGGTTAAGGCCCCCCTTTGAGTTGCGGCACATCAGTTACTGGGTTCCGGCTGGCTCGTCGTCTTGTCGGCGAGGACGGCCAGCGCTCCTCTATTTCGGGTAATCCGATATACGGCGCCTCAAGTTCCCGCATAACCAGATCAGCGTCCTATGAGTCCGCTACGGCGACTCACGTGCGGGCGCATTCTTGAACAAGGAGAAGCTTTGAAGCGTTCACTGTACCTCGCGATCGCAGCGATCGCACTCGTCGCGGCCCCGCGCGTCTCTCAGGCGCAGCTCGGCCTCGTCAAGCCGTTCTCGATTGGAGTTGCCGGCGGCGTTACCCAGCCGATGAGCGACCTGTCCGATGCGGCTAAGCTCGGATACAACGGCACCGCAGCTCTGGAAATCCACCTGCCGTTCATCCCGGTTGGTCTGCGCGTCGATGGCGCGTACAACTCGTTCGGTGAGAAGATCACCGGCGCTGGCAAGCTCCACGCGATCAGCGCGACCGGTAACCTCGTGTGGCGTCTGCCGGTCCCCGGCTTCTCGCCTTACGTGATCGGCGGCGCCGGCCTTTACATGGTTGGCTCTGACCTTGATGGAGCGAGCAACGAGAACCACATGGGCTGGAACGCCGGCGCTGGTGTCAACCTCCCGCTGGGCTTCCTGAAGGCGTTCGTCGAGGCGCGTTACAACAACATCTCGACCGATGCCGGCTCGATGAAGTTCGTCCCGGTTACCCTGGGAATCATGTTCTAAGCTGGTCGGCTCTACGTTCGAGCCGCGCAGTAAAACGGGGGAGAGCGAAAGCTCTCCCCCGTTTCTTTTTCTTCGCGAACGGTCGGCCTAATAGAATTGCCGCAGCTGCACCTGGGAGCTGCTCAGATACGTTCCGTAGAAGCGAACGAAGTCGCCGTTGCGCAGCGCATTGAAGCGATTCACATCGCTGCTGCTCGGATTGTAAGGCATCGTGACCGTGAGAGTGGCGTTGTTGTTGACGTCGACGGTGAAGATCCCGTTGCGCACGTCTATCTGCCGCACAGTCCCCTGCAGCAGCTGGACATTGGCGGTCGAGCCGCTGACGGGACCGCTGACCGACTGGTCGACCTGGACGTAGTCAGTGTAGTACTGGCTGCCGTTGCTCTGGATACGGGCCGTCACCCGGTCCCCGTTCTCGAGGGAAGTCGGCGAGTAGTTCTGATTCTGATAGACAACCTGGGTCTGATTGTCGTAGGTCACCGGCACCGTTTCGCCATTCGATTGCTGAATCGCGATTTGCTGCGCGCGGGTGTCGACGCCGCGAATGGTACCGCTGAGCTGGCTCGATTGGCCGTTGCCGCCCAAAACACCGCCCAGAATATTGCCGAGCTGGTTGCCCGCGCACGCCCCGGCCGTCACCACCATCAGGCTCGCCGCCGCCACCTGTTTTATTCTCGTAAATGGTCGCATCTTGTCCTCCTGTGACCGCCTACAATAGCAATCGTGGTGCCCGTGACCGTTCCATATCTTTGCAGTCGATTACGGCGCGGTTTAACGCAATCGTTTTGGCCTGGCTGATAGTGGGAGCATGCTCCCGGTCGGGCGCCGACGCTCACAGGCTGGGCGCAACGGAGCAAAACGCAGTCGACACCCTCTCCGCTCCGGGCCCGCTGGCGGCCAAAGTCGGAGTGGCGACCGCCGGCCCCATCGTTCCAGTGAGCTCCGCTTCGTCCACGCCTCGAGGCCATTCAGCCTGCCCGCGCACTGGGTTGTGGGCGTTATGCAGCGTCGAGGACCGGCTCACTCATTCGGGGTTCGTGGTGAGGCGCGCGGATGGATCGCCAAAGCGCGCCGGATTCTCGGTGCTTCCGCAGCTTTACACGCTGGGAAGATCACGACTCGAGGTGTTCCTCTACCCAAATGCCGCCGCCGCGACCGCCGATTTCCGCGGCATCGATACCTTGTCGGCGGCGCCGCGCGGTGCGCCAAACCCATGGGGAATGACCCCTACTTTCGTCCGCTCGGCAAACCTTCTGGCGGTCTTTCTTACCGACAATCCCACCTATGCGGAGCGGCTGACGCTCGCACTGACCGCGGGCGCCCCACAGCCCTGACGAGCAGCAAAGCGGACCGGCTGTGACGGACCGTTCGACCGGTAGAGTCTAGAGAAACGAACAGCCAGATCCGGCTGGTCGCAGCGCGGGAGTCAGATGATGGCAAACATCCGCCCGAAGAAAACTCTGCGGGAAGCGTCAGACTTTCCGGTGACGGAATCTCTGTTCGAGGACGCGTTCGAGAACGCGCCACACGGTCTTGCCGTTCTCTCCGCGAGCGGGAACATCATTCGCGCGAATCGCTCCCTCTGTCAGTCGCTTGGCTTCGCGCGCGGCGAGCTGCAGGCGATTAACTGCTCGCACATCATCCATCCCGAGGACTTCCCCACCGAAGCCGAGCAGCGCCGCCGGCTCGCGCGCGCGGACATCGGGCGCTACGAGCTCGTGCTCCGTTACTTGAGGAAAGACGGAATTCCGGTTTGGGTTCGGCTGGCGGTCTCGGCAACCCGAGGCAAGTGCGCGGAGACTACTCTGATCGCCGCAATCGAGGCGGTTCCCTGCCCGCTCGTCAAAGGTCATCGCAAGGGCGATGATCCGATTCTGCGACAGCTCGGGGATGCTGCGCTCAGCGCCGCACACGAGATCGGCAACACACTGACGCCGCTGATGATGAATACGGAGATGTTGCTGGAGCACGCGAAGAAGACAGAGCTGCGGGACGCGGCGCAGCAGGTGTTCAAGGCAGCGCGCCGGATTGCATTCGTATTGCGACGCATGCGCGGCGTCGAAGATACGCCAAAAGTCGCCTATCTGGGCGCTGATCGCCTGCTCGACCTCGCTCTCATCGCCCCTCCGGCGAACGAGGCACCGGGCGCGGCGCAATGACGGCGACGATGACCAGCTGCTCCCCGGCCGCAGTCATGCCATGCGGCTCATGCTCCGCATAGGCGACAATATCGCCCGCTTTCACACTGCGTTCACCTTCTGCGCCAGTCACGGTGCCGGTTCCGGAAACGATCGTGAGGAGCACAGTCGAGGGGCTGGTGTGAACTGACACCGCCTGGCCGGGATCGAGGCGAAAGATCACCACTCGCGCGTCACGGCTGTCGTGCACAAGGGTCGTCGCCGGCCGATCCTGACCGCCCACGGCAGTCGTAGCGAGAGACGGCGCGTCGTAGATCTTCATCTGGCGGCGAGGACCTCGTTCACCGCGGCGATCACGTCGTTCACATCGACACCATCGCGTTGCGCCGCTTCATCGATGCGCACACCGCCGCCGCAGCAAGTATCGAAACCAAAGCGATTGAACACGGAGATCGCTTCGGGATGGCTCGCAACGAGCTCGTTGATGGTAAGCCTGGTGTCAAAATTCGGGCGTTCAGTCATGTCGGGTTCTGGAATCCGGCCGTGGTTCGTTACGAGGGAAATGCGTTGGGCGCGATCATTCCAGGATGCCATGCCGGCTCCCAGACGATTCGCGTATCCACGCGGCTGATGCCTTCGACGGCGAGCATCGCCGCTCGTACGCCGTCCGTGATGGCTCGCTCCATCGGGCATCCCGGAGTCGTCAACGTGTAGGTGACTCGCGCTTCCGCATCGTCGGCTTCTACGCCGTACACCAGCCCGAGCGTGACGATGTCGAGACCGAGCTCCGGATCGAGCACGGTCGCGAGCGCCGTCCAGATTGCGGCGAGCCGCCCGTCGTGAGTGGTGGTGGTGTTGGACATGTTTGCCGGGCTTCGTGGAGACGGGGGAAATCTGCCACATCCGCGGTCGCCATCGCGTGACTGTTGTCACACGAAACGATTTCCCGAGCTGGGGAGAGCGACGGGATCATTGGTGGCGGCGGAATTGTGCTGCACGCGCGAGGCGCCCTCGTTATTTCTTCATTATGCCCCGCGCCGTCCCGACAAAGTCGCCCCTCCTCGACCTCCTGCACCGGATTCCACTCTTCGCCGAGCTGCCCGATGATGCGCTGCAGCAGCTCGCGCGGCGATGCGTGACCAAGGCCGCCCCGGCGGGCACCGTTCTGTTCGCTACGGGCGAAGAATGCCGCGGTCTTTACATGATCGATTCAGGCCGAGTTCGGATCTACCGGACCGATCCCGACGGCCGCGAGCAGGTCCTCCACATCGAGGGGCCGGGTCGGACCGTCGCCGAGCTCCCGATGTTCGACGGAGGCACCTATCCAGCGTCGGCAGTTACCATCGACGACTGCCATCTCGTTTTTCTGCCCCTTCCCGCCTTCGAGTTTCTGTATCGGAACCAGCCCGACATCGCGCACGCGATCATCCGGGCGCTCGGACGCCGGCTGCGGCATCTCGTTCACCTTACCGAGACACTCGCGTTTCGGGACGTTGCAGCGCGGCTGGCGATGCTGCTCGCCGGCTACGCCGAGCGCGCTGGTATCCAAACCCCGTCCGGCATCGAGATCGAGCTGGAGAGGACCCAGGAAGAGCTGGCGCACGAGATCGGCACGGCGCGCGAATCGGTATCGCGCGCAATGAAGCAGCTTCGCCGGAAAGGGCTCGTCGAGCCGCTCGAGCGAAATCGATTTCTCATCCCCGACGTGCAACGTCTTCGGGCGCTACTCCCCGGAGGTGACTCGGATGCGAACACCCGCACAGGAGAATGAAGTGACACGCAGAATCGACTATGCACGCGTCGCCCGTGGCGCCGTGCAGGCAATGCAGGCAATGCAACACTATTCCCGGGACTCAGGTCTCGAGCACTCCTTGTTAGAGCTGGTGAAGCTGCGCGCGTCGCAGATCAACGGCTGCGCCTACTGTTTGGACATGCACAGCAAGGACGCACGTGCTGAGGGCGAGACTGAGCAACGCATCTACGTCTTGAGCGCCTGGCGCGAGGCGCCGTTTTACACGCCACGCGAGCGCGCGGCCCTAGCCTGGACGGAAGCCGTGACGCTCATTGCCGACGGCGTCCCCGACGAACTCTACGAGAGAGCGCGCGCGCAATTCGACGAGAAGGAGCTGGTGGACCTGACGATGGCGATCATTACGATCAACGGGTGGAACCGACTCTCGATCGCGTTCGGCTCCGAGGTCGGCAGCTACCGGCCACAACAAGCGGAGGCGAGGGCGGCGCGCGCGTCGTGAACCGACTCTGGTGGTTATTTTGACCGTGCGCGCTCAGGGCGGGGCGGGCAGCGAGAAGATCGAGCGGACATCGCGGAGGACGCCCGCCGCGGTCGCGCGTGCGTGTTCAGAGCCTGAGCGAACGATCTCGAGGACGGCAGTCGGGTCGCCGGCGTAGACTGCGCGACGCGAACGAATCGGAGCGATGAGCGCCTGCAGCACGTCGGTGAGTCGTCGCTTCAGAACGACGTCGCCGAGGCCGCCACGGCGATACCGCGCCTCGAGCTCCGCGACCGCGGCACGATCGGGATCGAATGCCTCGAGGTATGCGAACACGACGTTGCCCTCGACGCGTCCCGGGTCGCTCGCACGCGCGTGTCCGGGATCCGTGTACATCGCATGGACCAACCGCCCAATCTCGTCGTCGGACGCGGACAGCGGGATCGCGTTGCCGAGTGACTTGCTCGCCTTCCGGCCATCGATACCCGGGAGCCTCGGCGTTGCCGAGAGGAGTGCGCGACATTCCGGCAGGACCTGATGGCCGGCGAGATGCGCCAGCCGGCGCACGATCTCGTTGGTCTGCTCGATCATCGGCACCTGGTCGTCGCCAACGGGCACGAGCGTCGCGCGCGCGCCGGTGATGTCGGCCGCCTGACTCACAGGGTACGCGAGGAACCCGGCCGGTATGTCTCGCTCAAACCCGCGCAGACCGATTTCCGCGCGTACCGTAGGATTGCGCTCGAGTCGCGCGACTGTGACGAGATTCAGGTAGAGCACCGTCAGCTCGGAGAGCTCCGGAATGGCTGACTGGAGCGCGATCGTCGTCAGCTCCGGGTCGATGCCGACAGCGAGGTAATCGAGCGCGACGTCGAGTACACGCGCCTGGACATCGGCGGCACGCCCCGCGTGATCGGTGAGCGCCTGAAGATCGGCAATGAGAATCGTCTGATCGTGGGTGTGCTGCAGGTCGACGCGGGAGCGCAGCGAGCCCACGTAGTGGCCGAGGTGAAGCGGCCCGGTCGGGCGATCGCCGGTTAAGACGACCTCGCGCGTTGGCGACGTTGCGGAGTCACCGGAGTCGTCTGTCACGTCAGCGAGAAATCAGCGCGGAGAGTAGTGCGCGCATTCGGGTAATGTCGGACATCCATCATGGTAGAGCGTCGACTCCCCAGAGCGCCAGAGCGAGCGTCGGCTGGCGCGGCGGACCCTGAGACATCCGTCACAGCGCCGAATCCCCTACGGGGCGAGTATTCGGCATGACACCGACGGATGCCCGAGACAGCATTCCCGAGACCCTCACACCGGAGCAGGTCAAGGCCGCGCTAAAGACCGTCGCCTACCCTGGCCTGACGCGCGACCTCGTCTCGTTCGGGATGGTTCAGCATGTCGCGGTGTGCGACGGGCGCGTCAAGGTTCAGCTCGCACTGCGCACCACCGACGAAACAATACCGAGGCGACTCGCCTCGAGCATTGAGACTGCCCTCTTTCCGCTGGGCGTGAAGAGCGTGGCGATCGAGATCGTGCCGCCGTCCGCGGCGCCCGCGCCAACACGACGCGGCACCCCCGACCCGTGGTCGGAACAGGTCCGTCTCGCCAGCGTCCGTCACGTCGTCGCCGTCGGTGCCGGCAAGGGCGGTGTGGGCAAGAGCACGGTCGCCGTGAACATTGCACTGGCGCTCGCGCGGGACGGCATTCGCGCGGGCCTGCTCGACGCCGACATCTACGGGCCGAGCCTCCCGATCCTGCTCGGCATCGAGGACGGCGCGGCGAGGGTGCGGATGTCGCCTGAGAAGCACATCGAGCCGCTCGAAGCACATGGCCTGCCGATGATCAGCTTCGGCTTTTTCCTGGGCGAAGGCTCGCCGGCGATCTGGCGCGGGCCCATGGTCTCGAAGGCGGTGAAGCAATTCGCGCGTGGTGTGGCGTGGCCGGAGCTCGACGTGCTCGTTGTCGACCTTCCGCCCGGCACCGGCGACGTGCCACTCAGCCTTGCGCAAGCCGTCGCGCTGTCGGGCGCGGTGATCGTGACGCAGCCGCCGCGCGTCGCGGCGGCGGAAGCGCGCAAAGCCGCGGAGATGTTCCGCGCCCTAGAGGTACCGGTGCTCGGCGTCGTCGAGAACATGAGCGGCGTGTTTGGGCGCGGCGCGGGGCCGTCGGTCGCATCGGAGCTGGGCGTTCCGTTTCTCGGCGAGGTTCCGTTCGACGAAGCTATCGTCGACGAAGGCGACCGTGGAGCTCCGACGATGGTCGAGCGCGCTGACAGCGCGACCGGCCAGGCATTCGACCGTATCGCCGAGCGAGTCGCCGAAGCACTCGGATGGCGCCGAGCGCAGCAGACGTGACCGGCGTGATGGCCCACCCGGTTCTCCATCGCGTGACGTCCATGCCCGCCGGAGTCGCGCGCGGCGCTGTTGCCCCCGCGACGGGCTCGATCCGGCTGGCCGGTGAGCATTTCGCCGCCGCGACGCTGTACCTCCTGGCTGGCTCAGTGGGCCTGGTGTGGATCGCACCGGAGCTGGCGGCAGGAGATTACCTGTCGCCGCATGTCGCCGGCGTGACGCACCTATTCACCCTCGGCTGGCTCACGATGACGATCTTCGGAGCGCTCTATCAGCTGCTCCCTGTCGCGCTCGGAGCGCCGATCAGGTGGCCGAAGCTCGGTCATGTGAGCTTCTGGACTTTCGCTCCCGGTGCCGGATTGTTTGCGTGCGGTATTGCCGAAAGCTCGACGATGCTCCGCCACGCTGGCATCGGGCTGGTTGCGATCGGAGTCATACTCGCCGTCACCAACATTGCGGCCACCCTCCCGCGGGCGCGCTCCCGCGATGTGACGTGGGCCGCCATCGCCATCGCGATCACCTACCTGTCATCGACGCTGGTGCTCGGGGTCTTGCTCCTGCACAACATCCACACCGGGTTTCTCGCCGCGGCGCGCGTACAGGTATTGGCGACGCATCTTCACATCGCGATTGTCGGTTGGGCGCTGATCATGATCGTCGGTGTGGCTCATCGCCTGCTGCCGATGTTTCTTCTCGCCCACGGCGCGGACACCCGATGGACGCGGCGCGCGCTCACGCTGCTGGCCGTGGGGCTTCCGGTCCTCGCGCTTGGCATCAATTCAGAAATGGTGGCGGCGTCGTGGGTGGGTGCCGCCCTGCTGGAGCTGGGCTTCGGCTGCTTCGTCTGTCAGGCGTTTCTGTTCTACCGCGCGCGGGTGCGGAAGCGGATCGACATCGGCATGCGGTTCGCGGCGGCTGGGCTCGCATTTCTCGTCGTCGCCGCCATCCTCGGGCCACTGGTGCTCTGGCGCGGCGCGAGCGCCGGCCAACTGGCAACGGTTTATGTGCTGCTTGGACTCGTGGCCGGCATCGTCGTGTTCGTCTCAGGACTCTTTTACAAGATCGTACCGCTGCTCGCGTGGACCGCCCGATACAGCGGCCGCACGAGCGCTTCCGGGACACCGACCGTCGCCCAGCTGTTCTCGGCGCGTGTGGCGGCGACGCAGCTCGGAGTGATGGTGATCGGGATGATCATTCTCTCGTTGTCGATTTTGTTGGGGAGTGCGGCCGGCACGTATACGGGCACGGGCCTGTTCCTGGGCGGGGTCCTCCTGTTCGCGAGCCAGATCGGACGCGTCGCGTTGGGACATCCGCTCGTTGGAGCCGCATCATGAGCGTCGCCACCGTTCCGATTTCTCCGCAGGACAAGGTCAGCGAGGTTCTCGCGCGCGACGAGTCACTCGTCGAGGTTTTCGTCCGGCACGCCCCACATTTCGACAAGCTCCGCAATCGCGCGATGCGCCGAGTCATGGCGCGGCTCATCACGGTGGAGCAGGCGGCTGCCACGGCGAAGATTCCGGTCCAGCGACTGGTCAGCGATCTGAACGCAGCCCTTGGACTGAGCGGCGAATCATTAACGGCTGCACCGGCAGCGCCGCCGGCGAGCGCGACAGCCACATCCGACGACCGGCACCCGGCAAATGCGAGAATCGTCGAAGTGGACGTGCGGGCTGATCTCCGCTCCGGGCGCGAACCGTTCTCTCGCATCATGGGTGCCGTCGCCGCGTTGCAGACCGGCGAAGTACTTCACCTGCGCGCTATCTTCGAGCCGGCGCCGCTCTACACCGTCCTGGGCAAACGCGGGTTCGTGCACGAATCGACATCCCACTCTGCGGACGACTGGTCGGTGTGGTTCTGGCGACCCGACGCAAACACCGGCGCGCCTGTCAAAACTTCGCCCACCGGTGCAGAAGCGGATGACGTTCCGGCGAACGAGGAAGGTACCGTTTATCTCGACGTTCGGGGCCTAAGCCCGCCGGAGCCAATGTTGCGGACGCTCGCCGCGCTCGAGTCGCTCGCGCACGAACGCACGCTGGTGCAGATCAACAGCCGTGTTCCCCAGTTTCTTCTCCCCATGCTCGCGGAGCGCGGGTTTGGGTGGGAGATCGACGAGTCGCGGCCGGACCGCGTTCTCGTTCGCATCTCGCACGTGCGGTAGCTCACACTTTTCTCACACGATCACACTACAATGCCTACAAAGACAACCGAGCTCGATGTCCGCGTAATTCCGCCGCGTGACAAGCACCCGACCATCTTTCGCACCTTCGACGGCCTCGCGAGCGGCGAGTCCATGGTGATAATCAACGATCACGACCCGCGACCCCTGCGCTACCAGTTCGCCGCCGAGCATGCGGATGAGTTCGACTGGACGTATGAAGCCGAAGGTCCCGAAGTCTGGCGCGTGCGGATCGATCGCAGGTAGTGGCGGATAAGACGCGCTGGAGCACAGCGGCAGCGGTGAGGGCTCTGGACAGACCAGAACCCCGACTTCACAATTGAGGTCTCCCTTTTTCGGAGCCCCACCATGCACGTCCGACTCTATACCGCAGCCTTTGCGGCCGCGGTGATGTTGCTACCGAAGGCCGGAACCGCGCAGGCTGCAAACACGCCAGCAGCGAATCCGGTGTCCGACGCATTCCGGAATTACGCCAAGCAGTCCGCGAAAAACCTCATCGCCGCCGCCGAAGAGTTTCCCGCCGACAAGTATTCCTACAAGCCGACTCCGGCGCAGATGAGCGTCGGCGACATCGTCGTGCACCTCATACAGGGCAACGACTATCTATGTGGCTCGATCGGCGGCACCAAGGCGCCGACGCGCACCAAGATGAGCGCGACCGACAGCAAGGAGGCGTTGCTCGCCAGGCTCCGCGAGACCTTCACTTTCTGCGACGAATCGCTGGCGTCTCTCACCGACGCCACGCTCGGTGAGGAGCTTCCATTCTTTGGAGGACGGAAGATGTCGCGGGCAGCGGTGATGACCCTCACGACAGGCGATTGGGCCGACCACTACAGTCAGTACGCCAACTACCTCAGGTTGAACGGGATGGTGCCTCCGACGGCGAAGAAGCCGTCGGAGTAGCGTTCAGGCCAACTGGGGCGGAGACACCGCAGCTGGAGCGTTCTCGGCGGGAGCCGCGGGACGCTCCGGTTTTTTCCAGGCCGGCTTCTGGTAAGCAGGACGCGCGCGGATGGCGAGGAGCTGCTCATAGTAGGCGATGATTCTGGTCTGAACCGACTGCCTGGTGTCGCTCGACGAAGCCTCGAAGGGCGCATAGCGGGTAGTCTCACCTGCATCGACGCGGAACCACCACCACGGGGTCATTCCAGTCCGGCTCGGTACTTCGACCGAGCAGTAGAACTTCCGACCCGAGTCCATGAACTCGAAGTCGGTCGGCACTTGTTGTTTTGAGGGCATGTTGAAATCTAACCTCCGGCACACCTTCCCGGGCGGCTGAGCTCAGCACGCCCGGCTCTATTTCATGCCCAGATCGAGGCTTTCTTGGCCCAGCTGGTGTCCTGATAGCGATCCTTGAAAGCGCTGGCGGTCTGCTTGAGCGACGAATTGTCCTGGGTGGCCTTGTAGGGAGCCACGCCTGCCCAGTAAAGGGCTTCGGGCGCAGCGTCGGTGTCGGGAAGTTTTTCCACGATCTCGCGGAATCTCCGCTCGGCCTCCTCCCACTTCTGCTCGGCGAAAGCAATCTGCGCCCTGCCCAGCATTAGCTGCGCGAGAAAGTCGTCGTTGGGAAGAAAACCTTCGATCCGGTGGCGCTCTACGCCGTCGGAATCGAGCTCGAGGATCGTCGGCGTCCACTGCGCGCCGTATTTCTCACCGTACTTCTGAAACAGCGCTGAGTCATCGCGCACGTGTACCCGCGCCGGCATGAAGTTGTCCGTGACAAACTTCACCACTCGCGGATCCGGCCACACCTCGGCATCCAGCCGAGCGCAGCCCCCTCACATCGGCGCGGCGCTGAAGTCGAGGAGAACAGGCTTGTGCTGCTGTTTCGCCTCGGCCAGCACCGCGTCCACGTCGTGTCGAAATTTGATTTCCATCGCCTTCGATCTCCTTTTGAGAATGAGCCGCGTTACGAGCGCGCCCAGGGGATTGCGTCGAGTCGCTCGAACGGAATCTGGGCGCCGGTCGATTCGGAAACGCCGAACTTCTCCGGCGTCTCATAGAGCCGTGTCAACGCGTCGTCGATGTCAGCCAGCTCGCGCGAGATCCGCGTCTGGTTCGATGCAGCCAGCTCTTCCTGCATGGTGTCCGTTCCAACGTCTGCCATGTGAAGTGGCATTGAGGTGATATCGCCGGTGCGATCCTGATCCGACTGAGAAAACTCGGCGACGTCGCGGTTGAGCGCGGTGAGCGCGCGTTCGCGCTCATCCTTGAGCCGCTTCTCGATGTGCTTGAGTTGACTGGAAGAGAGTGCCATCCGATTTCGAACCTCCGTTAGTTGGCGTCAGGCGGCGTGAGGCTGCCCTGTCGGTGTGAGCGGCCTCTTCCACGACCGTAGTCTAAATCCGAGCGCAATCAGAATGATACCGTAAAAAACGGCGTATGCACCGATCCAGAAGACTACCGCGAGCGCGCCGGCGGCGGGGCGGGCGATGAGGATGAGTCCGAATAACACCGACACGACGCCGGCGACGGCGAGCATCCACTCTCCCGTAATCACCTTGCGCAGCCTGATCGCTGCAACGATCTGGGCGATGCCAATCACGACTGCCCAGACGGCAATGAAGACGAGGAGGACTGTCGCGGTAATGGCAGGCATGACAAACGTGCCGATGCCGATAAGTATCCCGCACATTCCAGCAAAGAACAGTGCGACCCAGCCCTCTTCGCCACGCCGATTTGAAACCGCGGCAATGACCATCATCAGTCCGTCAATCAGAGCGTAGGCACCGAAGAGCATGATCAGCACCGTGAGGGTGATCGCGGGATTGCGGAGGGTGAGCACTCCGAAAATGATCGCGACCACTCCGCGAAACACTATCCATGCCCAGTTTCGAGCGAGCGTCAGTTCCATGGTGGCTCCTATTTCAGTCCGTAAACCAGGATGCGGCTTTGTTGCGCTCCTCCGGGCCAAACGACGGACTTCATGCCCGACGCGACCCCGAGCAGCTGGCGGCCGCCCGCGATATAGGTGATGACTCCGCCGCCGGTAGATTGGCCGGTGTCGGTCTGCCAGAGTTTCTCTCCGCTCGCCGCATCGAACGCGTATAGCGTTCCGCCCATGTCAGCCGTGAAGACCAGACCGCCCGCGGTCGGAGTCACTCCCGCGAGGATCGGTCGCGGCGCCTGGAACTTCCAGCGCACCGCGCCGGTTTCCGCGTCGAACGAAGTGAGCCAGCCACGCGCATTCTCGACCGGAGTCTGCACGTCAGTGTTCTCGTTCCCCAGCCAGCCGCCAGTGGTCGGGATGTTGACGGTGTCTTTCATCAGGCGAACGCGCATGCACCAGTCCACCGCGCCGGTATAAATGGAATTGGTCTGGGGACTGTAGGCCGCGCCGTTCCACTCCGCCCCGCCCTGGAAACCGGGGCAGAAAGTGGTAGTGGTATCGCGCGACAACATCGCGTCGGTGTTCATCCGCGTCGTGGTGGGACTCTGCGACAAGAGCACGAGCGTCGAGCCGAGATCGCCCGCGTTGCGCGCTGTGGCGCCGGTCAGCCGCGAGCGGTCGAGAATGGACAGCAAGCCGTCCTTGTTCGCCGAGGCCACGATCGCGCGGCCGGAACGTGTCGTCACAAGTGCCGGCGGACTGTCCACGTCCCAGTCATGCATGTCCCGCTTGACGAGCTGATTGTAGCCGAGCATCCGACCGGTGCGCGCATCGATGGCGATCACGGAATTCGTGTACAGGTTGTCACCGGTGCGCAACTCGATGTCGAAGTCAGGCGCTGGATTTCCGGCCGGGACGTAGAGGATTCCGTTCGGCTCGTCGTAGGTGAAGGATGTCCAGAACGCCCCGCCCGATATCGGGAGCCGCGGATTCGTCCAGGTCGCGCGAACCACCGGCGTCGATGGGACGGCATCGAAGCGCCAGACGACGTGCCCGTCGTTGGCGTCGAGAGCATAGACATGTCCGGTGACGCCTACCTGGTCGCCGCCAGCATTACCGAGGAAAACCAGGCCGTTCGCGGCGATCGGCGCCATCGGGTAGGACACGCCAGGCCCGTTGACGTCGAGCGCCCGGTCCCAGATCACGTGGCCGTCGGCGGGATCCATTGCCAGGGCGTGGGCATCCGATGTCGCGCGAAACAGTCTGCCGTTCATGTAGGCGAAGCCGCGGTGGACGGCGAGTGCGCTCGGTGACGCGCTGTGCCTCACCTGCTTCCATTTCTCGGTGCAGGTGGACGCGTCAACCGCGTATGAGATCGTATCCGTCGTGAAATACATCGTTCCGCCGACCACGATCGGGCCCGTCTGGAGCGATGTCACTTCTGGGAGTGTGTACGCACACACTTGCTGCAGCCGCCCGACATTGCTGCGATTCAGCTCCGCGAGCGGCGAGAACCTGTCACCGGCGAGCGTTCGGTTGTAGGAGGGCCAGTCTCCCACCTTCCCGGTCGAGAGGCCGGCTTGGGTTACTGGTGTCGGTGGCGCGCATCCAGCGGCGCAAACGAGAAGCGATACGATCGACGCCAACGCGGCAGTCCCCTTTGGCACCATTGTTCCTCCAGCGGTTCTCCGCAGCATCACTGCATGGAGTCGGCCTGCACGACTTACCCGCACCTTTCACCATTATTCAGTCGCGGATCTTAGATGCGACGACTCATCAGTGGGCGGTGTCCGCGCGGGCCCCGTATTCCTCACGGTAGAACTGGAGAAGCGCGAACAGGTAGGCGATGGCAAGCGGTCCGAGCAACACACCGAGCAA
>Ga0070681_10002394_pt1 | contig 17145 bp, 20 predicted proteins | sample KBSC83BmetaG_FD_65650 | JGI IMG/M metagenome (GOLD analysis project Ga0070681, IMG submission 65650) | Corn rhizosphere microbial communities from Kellogg Biological Station, Michigan, USA - KBS C8-3B metaG | ecosystem: Host-associated > Plants > Roots > Rhizosphere | place: USA: Michigan...
CTTCCCCGACCAGAGGGTCGGAAACCGGCCGCAAGCGCTATCACTGGGCCTTGAACTCGTCGTCGACGAGCGCGCTGGGATTCACACCTCCCAACTGCTCTTCAACAACCTCGTCAGCGGCGACAGCGTCAACTCCCCCCGCGGCGAACCGGCGCTCGGCCGGGGTTTCGAACTCCGCTTCCTCAACACGGCGCTCCGCCCGGATCCTGCGCCGCGCCATCAGATTCTTCCAAAAGCTCATGTGCCGATCCTACGCATCCTTCAGCACGGGTGAGGATGCTGGCGCAGCCAGGCCTCTTGCATGTGCCAATCGATCAGCCGCTGAACCGCAATGTCAGATTCTTGTCAGAACTCGGCGAAGAACTGAGTCCTACGTGCTCGCCAGACGACCAATCTCCACTGGACCACGCGGCTTCAGTCCTGTAGAGTCAAGAAAAGTCCTGCAAATATGCTAATTCGATCCCAGGTGCGCCCACTAGTCGCAGAGCCAAAACGCCGATCGACATCGCACCGTTAGCGGCGCGATTGGCAGAGATTGGCAGTCTTGGTCTTCCGACCGACGATTCCCCTAGTCGCGTGGGTCTGTTATGCCGCAACTCAGTCGGTGGTCGTGGTGATGCCCTTCGAGACGTCGCCGAAGCCGCGAAGGCAGATGGTGTTGTGTCAGCGCGAGGAACAAATCATCCCGGAGCGCCTCGAGCCGCTTAAGCTCGTCGACATCTTCGAGTCTCGTGGCCCAGCCATCAACGTCCTCGATCGCGAAGTCGAGCTCAACGAGAGTTTCCGCAAGGTCGCTCCACTCGCCCACGATGGGCTTTTGCCCATCTAGAGAACGTTCGTCCCAAGGTTCACTCGACCGAGGGAGGGTCGCGCGTCAACTACCGGGATGTAGCGACCTGCGGCCAAGATAGGTAGCACTGTTCGACTCTCTGAACGACGGGCCGCGATGTCGTAAGCTCATCTTGCGGACGTCGGCCAGCTCTCTCCCCCTGGTTGATGAGTCAGCCCTGGCGCCTGCGGCTCCCTTTACGGGAAGGAACGACCGTCTTCTAGGCGGCGGATCGTTCCTGCGCCAACGTTCCGGAATGACGCCCGACGCGGGCTTGTGTCACCGACATCAGACCATTAGTATCAATCGCAACAATCGGAGTGGACGTAAGGCGGAAGTCATCTGGCTTCGGGCCGGCACTCCAGATGCGGAGTCATGACCCATGCAGGCAACCCGCTCGCGGCTCATTGTTGCTGCGACCATGCTCGTCGCTCTAGGGCTTCTCCTCACACCGTCCGTGTCAGCGTCCTCGCCGCTGCAGGCATTCCACCTGGCCAAGACCTGCGACGGGCTCGGCACATGCACCGTCACCTCGTCCGACGCGGGACCACTGCCGCCCGGGACGATCGAGACGTACCTCGGCCCGCAGTTCGGTGACCCCGTTCTGAGCAGCCGCGTCGTCATCACCAGCTCGTATGGCGGCGGCGGAACCGCAGTCGGCCATTGCGTGTGGCCTCTGCGCACGGCGACGGGGATCTGCACATTCGCGGGCGGAACAGGTTCGCTCGCAGGCTTCCACGCCAACCTCACTGTCTCGGCCAACACCGACTTCAGCGTCTTCTATTGGGACGGCAGCTACAGGCTCTAGGCGCTAGGACGCGTGTCGTAGCGAAGGTGCCAGGCACACCGGCCTGGCACCTTCGCGGGGTCATCGACTTCGGAAGCAGAGCGTGACTTGCTTCAGCGGGCGCTCGGGTGGACGATGCCGTGTTCGTAGGCGTAGATCACAGCTTGGACGCGATCGCGGAGGCTGAGTTTCTGGAGGATCCGCGCCACGTGCGTCTTGGTCGTTGCCTCGCTGATAACGAGCTCGGCACAGATTTCTGGATTTGAAAGGCCGCGCGCGAGTAGATCGAGGACTTCACGTTCCCGGGCGGTGAGCTCCTCGACCGCTGTCGGGAGTGGCGCGGGTTCGCTAGGACGCGTGCGGGCGAATTCCTCAATGACTGTGCGTGTTATGGCTGGTGCAAGGAGTGCTTCTCCGCGGGCAATGATGTGGACCGCGGCGGAGATCTCCTCCGGCGGCGCGTCTTTGAGCAAAAAGCCGCTTGCGCCCGCGCGCAGGGAGTCGTACACGTACTTGTCGAGCCCAAAGGTCGTCAGGATCAGGACACGGGTCGCCGGGCGGGCGGCAATGATTCTGCGGGTTGCTTCGATGCCGTCGAGGACAGGCATGCGGATGTCCATGAGCACCACGTCGGGGGCTAGGCGCCGTGCGAGTTCGACGGCCTCTTCGCCGTCGGCCGCCTCGCCGATGACGGCCAGGTCTGGTTCCGCGTCAAGGATCTTGTGCAGCCCGACACGGACGAGCGCCTGGTCGTCCGCGATGAGGATCGCGGTCATCGGACGGGCAGGAGCACGCGGACGCGGAAGCCTCCGCTGGGTTTGTGGCCTGTGTCGATCCGTCCGCCGTACAGCGCGACTCGTTCGCGCATGCCGGTGAGGCCGTGGCCGCCGCCAGTTGTGATTGGCGCGGCCGAACCGGGGCCGTCGTCGATGATTTCGAGCTCGAGCGTGTCGTCGCCGTACCGGACGTGGACCAGCGCGGTCGCCTCGCCCGCGTGCTTGAGTGCGTTCGTCAGCGCCTCTTGGACGATCCGGTAGGCGGAGAGCTCGATCCCGACGGGAAGTGGACGTTTGTTGCCCTCGACGGTGAGTTCGACCGGGAGGCCGGCCTCACGAACCTGAGCCGTAAGCTGCGGGAGGTCGTCCAAGCCGGGTTGGGGACTGAGCTCATCTTCGCTGTCCTCGCGCAACATTCCGACCAGACGCCGCATCTCCGTGAGGGCTCCGCGTCCGGTCTGTTCGATCGTCTGCAGCACCGCGCGGGTCGTGCCCTGCCCTCCGTCGAGTACTCGCCGCTCCGCGCCCGCTTGCAGGACCATCATCGAGACGTTGTGCGCGATCGCGTCGTGCAGCTCGCGTGCGATCCGTGCGCGCTCGCCGACCACCGCCTCCCTGGCGGCGACGTCGCGCTCACGCTCGGCCAGTTGCGCGCGCCGCTCCCGATCGCCGAGCACACGCCGAATCAGAAGCATCACGACCAGCGCCGCGACCGTGAAGAACGTCGTCTGCGACAACGTTCCCTTCGGGCCGGCTGCGCTCGCGAAGTCGAATGCGACCAACAGCCCGACCCCGATCGCGAACATCCGAGCCGTCGTCCAGACGGTCAACGCATAGAGCGAAAGCAAGAAGGCGATGCTGGTCGGGATCAGCTGCGGGTCGCCCCAGAAGGCAATCTGGAAGCTCGAGAGCGCAACGGCCGAGATTCCGACCACGAAGGGGTGACGCCGCCTAACCGCCACGGAACCGGTGATAACCGCGGCGATGATCGCTACCCCGAGTGTGTGCTCCCTTGCGACGCCGCTTCGACCCCACCAGATCGCCAGCTCCGAGAGCGCAAGAAGCACTAACGCAAGCGCGACATCGACCTGGACGGGACTGATGCGCAGTCGATTCACTGTGGGGACGGTAGAAGGTCGGGCTTCCGGTGTCATCAGCCGCGTGGCTGATCTGTGGGTCTCCGAGAATCAGCCGGTCGATCGATCCGAAGATCGCTCCACCCGCCGACGACGGCGAACCGGCCGCAGCGTAGCGTCGAAGCGCAACCAACTGAAAGGAGCTCTTCGATGCACTCAACCGGACGCAAACTCGTGGGAGGCGCAGGCCTACTGGCCGCAATCGTGGCGACGGGAGTCATGGTTTCGGCTGCGCCAGCCGCCGCGCCGACGGGCGGAACGATCGCGTTGTTCGCGACTGTCGGCAACAACCCCATCAGCAAGATCGTCGTCGCCGGCGCGATCGGCGACTGGGGCACCGCGGCCACAATCGACAAAAACGGCAGGCGAGACGAGCACGGCAACTACGTCAAGGTCACTCTGCGCAAAGGCAGCTTCGAGATCAATTCCACCGCGCTCAACAAAGCGACTGCCAGCCCGCGCCCACAGGTCGCCAGCGACAAAACCTGCTCAATCAGCACCAGCGGCAGCGCACCCGTCACGCTGTTCAACGGCACGGGCCTCTACAAGGGCATCTCCGGGACGCTCAAGGTAACCCTCAGCTTCGCTGGAGTCGGCCGACGCTACCAAAGCGGCCCCAACAAGGGCCAGTGCCTCCACTCTGACACCGAGCCGCCACTTGCCATGCTCGGCTCAGTCACCGGACGCGGCACCATCCACTTCACCCAGTAGAACCACCCGCCACCACCGGTCGAGGCGTCGGCACGGTGACGCGCACCCCACGCGTCCACCCGACCACGCCTCGACCGCGCCTGGCAAGCAGACGACATTCGCGCTCGAGGCGCACCTCTGCGAACGGTGCCCCTTCAAGCGTTGCTGGAGTCACGTCTGCACGTAGTCGCGGACATCGAGACGCCGAGCAACCTCTTGCTGACAACGCACGAGGTCGTCGAATTGCTGCGATGTTCCGTGCGCACCGTGCACGAGCTCACACGCGAGGGGCGGATACCGCGCCGGCGTCTCTCCCACACGCGGGGATGCCTCTTCGTCGACGCTGACCTCCAACGATGGTTCGACGGAGCCGAGCTCGAGGTGATCACGCTGCCGGGTGATGGCCGCATCGTTCGGATTGCGGAGTCCGGGTGAGCGCGTTCGCTGCTCAGGCTGGTGGTTGGCCGACCCCGCCGCCGCACGCGCCATCGCCGCGGTCGCCGCGAACGAGGGCGCCGACAGCTGGCGCAGCGAGCGCTGCGACTGCTGCTGATCGACCACGGCAGCGCTCGCGCGATCCTGTTTCTTCAGCCCTTGTTCAGCGAACGCGGAGCCGTCTCAGACGACAGCGCTCGCGGACGATGCAAGGCCCAGCGAACGCTCGCAACCGCGGAAGCTCAGCCTCGGGAAGGCGCCGCAGCTTGCCGTCAGCAAAGTAGTCGACGAGCGAAGCACCGCTGACGTAGTGGCTGAGGACGTCGTGGTCGACAGCCGCCTCGTCGAAAAGCCGTCCGTCGCCGACGAGCGAGTCGATCGCAACCCTTGCCGCATCCGCGCGTCGAAACAGCGGCGCACCGTCGACCTCGCACAGCACGCTTCCGTCGGCTTCGACGACACCGTTTGGCCGGATTACCTGCAAGTCGAGGACGAGACCACCGGGCACGACCGCCTCCACCATGTTGCGCAGGACGTCCACGACGTCCTCGGGCTCGACGCATCAGAGCGACCACGAGAAGACAGTGAGGTCGAACGAATGCGGCTCGACCTCGAGCGCCTTTCCCGAGGCGACGAGGAAGCTGACGTGATCGCCTAGGTCGGAGATCCGGGCGCGCGCGACCGCTTCTGCATCGGTGTCGAACGCGCACACCTGCGCGGCTCGCTCGGCGATGCCGCGCGTGAGCCTTCCGTCACCACACCCGAGCTCGAGCACCCGCTGGCCCGCGAAGTCGCCGAGCTGGTTGAGCGCAGTGAGATGCGCGCCTTCCGGGTCGAGCACGAGCGTCACGTGAGAACCACTGCAGCCATCATCGCGTGTTTCGACGGCACCCACGGACGAGTACTCCCCAGGCTCCGGCAAAGAAGACGGCCGCGAAGAGCCCAAGATACGCGAGATATGTCCCGGTGGACGCCGTACCGGCATTACCGTAGGACTGGATCAGCGGCCGGCCGAGGGGCGAGTTGCCGTGAAGCAGGATCTCTCGGGCACCGAGCGCGTGGCCGATCCCTTCGAAGGCCCACCGAACCGGGATCGCCGTGCTGATCGCTGCACCGGCGGCAGCCATCACGTGCACTGGGAGGATGGCACCCGAGAAGAGCACCGCGGGGAAGCAGAGCATCGGCAGCGCAAGCGTGGCCTGGGATGGATGCGACACTGCGGCAGAGGCCAACAGACCCAGAGTGAGCGCAGCCGCCGACTCGAGCACGAGCAGCGCTCCGAGGGACAAGTACGTCGTGGAGCTCCCCGCCGGCAGCCGGTTCAGACCCCGTAGCACCGCGAGCATCAGGACGACGACCAGCAACAAGAACGGAATCAGCACCGTCACCTTTGAGAGCAAGTAAGCACTGAGCCGCTGACCGACGAGGTTCTCTCGACGAATGATCGCGCGTTCGCTGACGACCTGGAGCAGCCCATACGTGAGCCCGAAGAAGAAAGCGCCGAAAGCGATCCAGAAGCCAATCATCACCATCGCATTTGGACTCGGGTGAACGCGATCGAATGCATTCGGGCGAAAGAGAACCGCGAACATCGCCACGACCATCACCGGTGAGCCGATGAGAATGGCGAGAGTCAACCGGTTGCGTGCGAGCGTCTCGAATGTCCGCTGGCTCAGCACCAGCCACTGTCGGCCGAAGCTGGCGCCCCGGCGACGCGCGGCGGTCATGGACGCATTCGAGATCTGCTCATCCTCGGGCGGCACGGTATCCGCGAACCTTCGCCCCCATTCTTCGGGAGTCGATTCTGCGAGCCGTTCGTAGATCTGCTCCACTCGCTCCACCTCGAAGTACGTCATGGCTTCTGCCGGCGTGCCGTGGAACGTGAGATACCCGTCTCGGGCCAGGAAGACAACCCGATCGCAGCGCGCAAGATCCTGCACCGCGTGTGTCGTGAACACCACAGTTGCACCGCGGTCCGCCAGGGTCCTGAGCACCCGTAGGAGCTCGGCGCCTGTCGACGGATCGAGCCCGGAGGTTGGCTCGTCGAGAAAGAAGACGTGTGGATCGGTCAGAAGCTCAACGGCGATGCTCGCTCGTTTGCGTTGGCCGCCCGAGAGCGCCCCGACGCGAACCTCGGCACGGTCAGCAAGGTCCAGCTCGCGGAGAACCCTCGCAACGGCTGAACCGATCTCGCTGCGAGACGTCGACGACGGGAGGCGGAGGCGCGCCGCATAGTGCAGCGTCCGCTGGAGCGGCAACTCCGCATGGATGATGTCGTCCTGCGGGACGTACCCGAGAACGCCACGGAACGCGTCGAGGTTCGCCGCGAGATCGGATCCGTCGAAGAACACGCTGCCTGAGTCGGCGGGACGAACGCCTGCAAGTGCCTCGAGAAGGCTCGTCTTTCCCGCTCCGCTTCCGCCGACGATCGCGACGACCTCGCCTGGGCGTACGGAGAACGAGACATCGTGGAGCACGCACCTACCGTCCGCCACGCTCCTCCGCAGCGATCGGACCGCGATCTCGACGCCACGACGAACGTCGGCAGGTGACGCTTGCGCGAGCGTCACGTTGGGCCCCTGCGCTTGTACGCCTTCAGCGTCGTGCCTCGGGCCCCGAACTTCTGCGCCTTACGACGCGTGTCCTCGAACTTCGAGCGTGCGTACGTGTCGACGAGCTGCCCTGTCTCGATCCGCTCGAACCCATGACGTTCTAGGAGCTTCGCATACGCTGCTTCCAGCAGCGCCCCGGCGATTCAGCCGGTCCAGAGGTCGATGTTACGGCGTCCCTCTGCGCTGACAGGGTTCTGGATCGTCACGTCGGCGATCTGGAGTCGGCCACCCGGCACAAGTACGCGGTGTAGTTCAGAGAAGACAGCGTCCTTGTCCGGAATTAGATCGATTACGCCGTTCGACACGACAACATCGAAGGTCCCATCCGCGAACGGGAGCTGCTCTGCTTCGGATTCGACGAACTCAACATTGGCCGCGCCCATCTCGGCGGCAGCCGCGCGCGCCTTGGCAAGCATCTGCGGCGTCATGTCGATTCCGGTCACTCGCCCATCCGCCCCAACCATTTGCGCAGCGACCAGAGAGTCGGTGCCCGCACCTGAACCGATGTCAAGCACGCGCTCCCCCGGCTCAAGCCGGCCAAGCCCCCATGGATTCGCCACACCCGCAAACGACTCGACGGCTCCCTCCGGCACATTGGCGAGCTCCGCCGGGTAGCCGAGATCCTCGGCCCAGGCGCGACCAGTCGGGAAGATGAAGTCGCGGCCCGCCTCCTCGGAGACGGATGCATACGTCTTCTTGATCTCGCTCTTCAGAAGCTCGACGTCGATCTCCACATCAACGGCCATCACAGACTCCTTTCTACGAGACGGGTGCGAGCTCGAAATGTCGGGCGCCGCTGCCACGTCGTGACGGCAACCGCGAGACCACTGGCGGCAGTCAATGCAGCAACCGCGGCGATCGCGGCCCGCGGTGACGTGGTATCTGCACCGACACCGGCGACTAGCGCACCGAGCACGAACCCAGAGTCGCGCCAGAAGCGGTACACGCCGACACTGCGGGCACGATCGAGCGGCAAACTGACGTCGGACACAGCCGCAATCAACGTCGGATAAACCATCGCCGTTCCGACGCCAAGGACGACTGCGGCGACGAGTGCCGGGCCAAACCGCCCGTTGCCGACCACGAGAAGAACCAGCGCCGCCGACTGGACGAGCATGCCGCCGCTAATCAGGGACTTCCGTCCGATGAGATCGGAGACCCAACCGGTTATCACCTGGCCTGCGCCCCAAACGACGGGGTACGCAGCAGCAACGACCGCGATCTGGCGAACACTCGCTCCGTGCGCTGCGAGGTAGAGCGGTGCTAGCCCCCAGGCGACGGCGTCATTAAGGTTGTTCACAAGGCCCGCTTGACTGCAAGCGCGCAACATTGGGTCGCGAACAGTTGCGCGTAGGAACGCAGTGCGAAGACCGATCGGCCGAGCTGAACGCTCGTCATGCAGCTCTTGCTCAAGCGCGACATGAGCAGCCGTATCGCGAACTGCGAGAACGCTGAGCGCGAGCCCGGTAGCGCTGATCACGGCGGCGCCGGCCCAGACGATCGTACGCGGCGTGTAGCTCGCGGCCAGGGCGCCGGTTGCGAACGCGGCAACGGCAAGCCCGAGGTATCCCGCAGCCTCGTTGAGACCAAGAGCCAGACCGCGACGGCTCGGCCCGACGAGGTCGATCTTCATGACGACCGTCATCGACCAGGCGAGACCCTGGTTGAAGCCGAGCAGAACGTTGGCGACGACGATGAACCACCACGAAGGCGCGAACGCGATCAACGGAGCTACCGGGAGTGCAAGCGCCCACCCGACAACGAGAAGGCGCTTTCGCCCGATCCGCTCAGCCATTTCACCTGACGCGAGATTGGAGAGCGCCTTCGCTCCCCCGAAGGCAACAACGAACGCGAGGATCGCAAGGGTGGAGTGGAGGTGGAAGTCCTGCTTTCCCACGAGCGGCAACACGCTGCGCTCGAGACCGACCATGCCTCCAACGAGAGCGTTCAGACCAACCAGTAGACCGAACTGACTCGCGTTTGCGCGCAAGCCCAGCCGAACCGGCCCGGTCACGCGGTCGCTCCGGTACGACCCAGTCGATTCCTAGACACGACCTGCGCCCGGTTCGGTGGCTGCGGGGGCATGTCGCTCACGACGGCTGCAGCGAACGCGTCTGGATCCTCGATCGCGAGCAGCGGATTGTGACGGCGCTCGAAGCCGATCGACGAGATCGGATTCCCGGAGAGCCCCCGTCCGCAGACCGAGCCGCCGTAGTGGCTGGGATAAAGGACGACGTGGTCGGGGAGCTCGAGCAGTCGCCGCAGGCTCGCGTGCAGAATCCGCGCCTGCCCGTGCGCGTCACCATCGACGTGGAGGTCGGGCCGCCCGACATCGCCGATCAGCAGCGAGTCGCCGCTGAACAAGAGCCACGGCTCGTCGTCTCCCCTACGCCGGTCGGCGACGACGTACGCGAGGTGCGCCGGCGCATGTCCGGGCGTAGAGATCGCGGTAACCACGGTGTTGCCGAGCTCGACCGTGTTGCCATCTGCAAGCGGAATGTGGTCGAAGTCGACCCCGGCACCGGCCGGCAGGTATCGCGAGCCGCCCGAGCGCTCGGCGAGGTGCGGCAGACCCGAGACATGGTCTGCCTGAACATGTGTCTCGAAGACCGCGACGATTGGCGAGCCGATCGCCGCGGCTGCGGCGAGATAGTCTTCGACGAGATCCGCGTGAGGATCCACGACCGCAAGTTCGCCGTGGGTTGTGCAGCCGAACACATAGCTGGCACAGGATCCAGCGTCGTTCAGGAACGGGCGGAGCAACATGAGTCGTCTCTCAGGCAGTCGTTGCGACAGGCAGGCCGGCTCGCCGCCATTCGGGGTAACCGACATCGAGGCGCCGTGCCTTCAATCCACGCTCCCGCAGTAGCCGCACGGCGTCGTCGGCATACACGCAGTACGGACCCCGGCAATACGCGACAACCTCGCGTCGCCGCGGCAGCTCCTCGACCGCCGAGCCAAGTCGGTCGATCGGGATCGAGCGGGCGCCGGCGATGTGTCCGGCAGCGTACTCGCGTTCAGGTCGAACGTCGAGCACGACGACATCACCGCGGTCAAGTCGCTGTTTGAGCTCGTCGGCGGACAGGTATTCGACGCTATGGCGGTCGCCCAGGTACTCGTCCGCAAGCACACGCACTTCGGCGAGATGCCTCATCGCGACGTCACGTACCGATGCCCATAGCTCTGCGACTTGGTCACTCGCAAGCCGGTAGATGGCACGTGTCCCGTCACGGCGAGACCGAACGAGACCCGCACGCGCCAACACCTGCAAGTGCTGCGAAGTGTTGGCGACGCTCTGCGAGATCTCGCCTGCAATCTCTTCCACCGAACGCTCGCCCTGGGCAAGGACGTCGACAATCTCTGCGCGGCGCCCGCTACCGAGCGCCTGCGCCACCGACGCCATCCCGTCGAAGAGCGCCGCCTTCGCCTCGCCGGTCGCCATCGGTGTTCAACTTATCAAGCGATCCCTTGAGGATCAAGAACGAGCGCCCGCCAACCCGCGGGGCGCTCTCACTCACTCTGGACGGAAGCCTGAGCACACGAGATCGATGGCGGTGATCCGACCTTCTGCGAGCGTGCAGACGAGGTGTTGCTCCACGATGCTCGGCGGAGCGCCGCCTCGGTTCCTCCGGAGCCGGTAGAAGACGTGCAGCCGATCGCCGATCTCGTCGCTGCCCGAGTGCACCAACTCGAGGTCCTCCGATCCACCGAACCACGACGCGAACGTCGCTCCGGCGTCTGTGGCTCCCCAGAGCTCGACCGGGCCGGGCGGAATCAGCGCGCGCATGCGCACGTCCGTCGCGAGCATGGTCATCACTCGGTCGAAGTCGCCGGCCACAAGTGCCTCGGCCAATCCAAACGCCGGATGAGCAGCCATCGAGAGTGTCACCCACCGATGGCCGGCTGCGTCCGCTGCTTTCGCCGCGTTGGCGTCGCGAACACGGCCCCGACGAGCAACAGCACCGCGACGATTCCAGTCCCGACACCAGCGCCATAGTCGCTCCAGCGAAATCCGCCTGTGGTGACAACCAACGTCTCGGCGAGCCCGGCGCCGTAAGGATGCTCCGCTGCGTACCGCTCGAACACGTCGGGCAGCGAGGCAACCACGCCGGCGGTTCCGAGCGAGCCCGCTCGATCATTAGGGCGCGTTGCGTGACTGCGCAGGTACCTGGACACGACGTCCGAGGTGTCGGCGGCAATCCTCTGCGACCCGACACCGAGTGTGCCAGCGCGATCATTGGGCCTGATACCCGCTTGTGCCGCGGCCGCCGCGAACGCTGCAACTGCAAAAGAAAGGGTGAGCCAACGGATGAAGTCGTTCAGAGAGCTCATGTCGTTCTCCTGTTCCTAGTAGCTGAAGACCGTTGCGTGGTCGTCGCCGACCCAGTCCCAAAGAGGAGTCGCCCCGCCGTGCTCGGCGTTCGGGACGAGCTCGGACTGGTGAAGCTTGCGTGCGTTGAAACAGATCGGGCAGACAAGCAGCCTTCCCCCGCCGTCGGCGAACTGCGCGAAGAGCTTTGCGAGTGGCGGGCAGCCGTCGCATGCGATCCCGTCGGCGTAGCCCGGCAGGGCGAGCCGAACCGCTTCCTTGGTCAAGAACATCGTTACCTGCTTGCCGCTCTCGACCGCAGCGCCCGCGACGAGGAACGCAACCAAGACGCGCTCCGCATCCTCGAGACCCGTAGCGAGGTTGACGACGACCTTGTGTGAGTTCGGCACAGTCACACCTCCTCGGTTGCCTACGCGTAGGCGCAGGTGACGTGTGGGTTCCAGTCGTTGTGCATGCCAAGCGTGTTGTTGTTCCAGATCCACGCATGCATCTCGTAGAAGTCCGGCAGCCCGTAGCGATTTCCGGCGGGAACGAGTTCCATCGGCTGACCGAACAGCGTGGGCGCCGAGGCACCCGGATGTGCGGCGTCCCACGCCGACTTGAGCACGAGGTATTCGACGGCGACGAGGCGCATGCCGCCGTTCTTCGTCGGTTCGTAGATCACGAGCTCCGGCGTGGCCTCGTCGACGTTCCCATCGAACAGGCTGGGGTTCAGAAAGTGAACGCCCATGCCGCCGGTATGGCCGACGATGTCGTCGATGCACGTGATGCCGTTGAGGTCTGCGACTTCGACCGTGTATCCGGCCGCCTTCGCCGCATCCAGCTGGTGGTACCGAGCCGTCGCCGCGCGGGCGGCACTGAGCCCGTTGTCGTCGGCGGTCGCGACTGCAGCCGTGGCGAGCACGAGCAGCGCGGCGCTGACGACGCCGAGCAGAACCTTCTTCCGCATTTGTCCTCCTCCGAGTCGCCTGTGTGTCATCCCGCGACGCACCGTAGGACGGTTGAAGGTGTGTCAACTTCGCCGAAACAAGCCAACCGAGCGCGAATCGCTCGAATGGCTAGATCGTGCTACGCGAGCCCGTAGCGGCCGGCGAGAGAAGACGCAGCCGCACGCGAAGGCAGGCCCAACTTCCTGAGGATGTTCGCGACGTGCCGATTGACGGTGTGCTCACTCAGCACTAGGCGACCCGCTATCTCGTGATTCGTCAACCCGATCGCGACCAGCCCGAGAACCTCCAGCTCGCGCGCGCTCAGCTCGCCGAGCGGCGTCCCGGCCAGCTCGGACGGCGCCTTCGTCGTTCGTAGCTCTCCGAGCAGGGTCGCAGCTCGATCAGTCTCCCCATCAGCTCCGAGCTCTTGGAAGCTGGCGAGTGCCGTTTCGATCTCCCTTCGGGCTTGGTCGGTGCGCCCAAGGGCCTTCAAAGCGGCCGCCAGGTCGAGTCGCACACGAGCTGCCTCGAACCGAGCGTCGCCGGCAGCGAGGAGATCGAGTGCGTCTTCAAACGAGCGCCGTGCAGAATCGTGATCGCCCTGCGCAGCTGCCAGCGCGCCCTCGGCGGAGGCGACTGCCGCTTGCAATGGCCGCGTGCGGCCACGAGCCGCGATCTGACGAAGCTGCCCAAGCGCATCCTCGGCGCGCTCCATTTCTCCCAATCGTGTGAATGCTCTCACCGCGACCTCGAGGCCGGCGCCGCGCTCGACTCTCCCCACGTCCGGATAGCGGCGGAGATACCGCTCGGCCAGTTCGCCTGCCTCTGAAGGTTGCCCTCGATCGAGCGCAAGCGCAGCGCGCCCGAGCAACGTGAGGGAGTGTGTTTCGCTTCGCGAAAAGAGTTCCTCGGCGTCGGCGACACGACCCTGCCTCCGACGCAACTCGCCGAGTCGAGCAAGCGCATCGCCGACCATCGGCGGACGAGAGGCCTGCAGTCCATCGACCGCGGCGCTGAGCTGCGTCTCGGCCTCGTTCCATTTCCCCTGCCAACTCAGAACGCTTGCGTAGTGAGCTCGGCAGGTGTTCAACAAGAAGATGTCGTGCTGGCCGCAGAAGTCGCCCACCCGCGCGCACCACTGCGCCGCCCGCTCGTAGTCGCGTACCCGTTCGCAGGCGGAGATCACGTAACAGCAGGCCCAGGCGACGCAGTAAAGGAGTCGGGCTTCTCCCTGGAGCGCGACGGTTGTCGCCTCGTCGAGCCGGCGCATCCCCTCCTCGAGCTCACCGTCGCTCACGAGAGCACGCCCCTCGAGACCGAGTCCGAGCATCTCGAGCTCCGGCGCGTCGAACGAGCGGCCCAGCTCGATTGCGCGCCTCGCCAGCTGGCGCGCCTTCGCGGTGTCCTCGTCGAGAGAGACCGCGATGTGTCCTTCGTGGATCGCGAGCCAGCCGTGGTCGACTGAAGGTTCGAGCTCGTCGATGAGGCTGTGGGCGCGTTGCAGCCACCCGCTCGCGACCGCGGGCTCGCCGCGGAAAAGCAGACAGTCAGCGGCGAGCCATGCAGCGATCCGTCCGGCGGGACCCTTGTCGCCTCGGTCCAGATACAGGCGGTAAGCCCGCTCGCGAGCTTCGAACGTCAGCGCATCGTCGTTCAGCATCTGCGCCGCCGCGCCTAACCCCTCGAGCGCCTCAGGGCTCTCGCCTGCGGCCATGGACTGGTCGAAAGCCGTCCGGGCCCCCTCCCAGTCGCCGCGGCTTAGGGCCAGCCAGCCGAGGTCGCGCGGATCGCCGTGCATCAGCTCTTCAGAGCCGTGACCCATCTCCATGGCTGTATCTCACTTCGGTACTAGGCCCTCGTCAAGCAATGGTTGAAGTCGTAGGATCGCGCCAATCCGACTTGCTCGGCGCAAATGCGAAGGAGGCTCTCATGGCAAGTGTCGAGGTAGGAGACTTCGGCTCACCCGACGAGACCCGGACACCGGACAAGACGACGGTCGAGATCGTTCGGATGGGTGGCGTGGCCGCATCACGGATGCGACTGGAGCCGGGATGGAGATGGTCGGAGTGCATCAAGCCGATCGCAGGTGGTGACAGCTGCCAAGCACATCACGTCGGACTGCTTCAGTCGGGCACGATGCACGTCCTCCACGAGGACGGGACCGAGCAGGAAATCCGTGCGGGCCAGTCATATGTGATCGAGCCAGGGCACGACGCGTGGGTCGTCGGTGACGAGCCCGTCATCGGATTCGAGTTCGACTCCCGGACAGCCGAGGAGTACGCCAGGGGCTGAGACAACGCCTTGACCGCTTCTCACGCCGGACGTCGCGGACTCGAGCCCCGCCGGTTCTGTCGTGAAGGTCCGTGAGCGTCACTCGAATGAGTCGAGGGCGAGTGCGACAGCCTCGTCGATTGTCAGTGCCTGGCCTTGGTTCCATGCTTCGGCAAAGGCGCCTTCGTCGAGCCGAGTGCGGATCGTCGAGAGCGTCTCCTCGTTCATCCTCGCGACCCACGCTTCGCTGACTCCGATCTGCGTTCGCTGAGCCTCGAAGCAGGAGAGAAGCTGCGCGGCTGTATTTGCTCTTCCGGGGAGCACGGCGAAGGTACCGGCGCTGCGACAGAGACTTTGCGCGATTCCCTGAAGAGAGCCGAGGTCGCGACAGGCAAGAAGGTTCTGCTCCCCAAGCGCGAGCGCGTCCTCGATTCGGTCCTGCTCGAAAGCGATCATCGCCAACGAGCCCAACGTCCCCGCCTCGGTCTCCTTGAAGCCGAGCGCTCGCGCATGAGCAAGGTTCGATTCGTGCAGTGCGCGGGCCCGCTCATAGTCGCCACGGCTGTGGTACGTGAACGCGAGCGTGCGCGTCGCCGCCACCGCCTCACGCTCGTCGCCAGCCTGGCGAAACAGTGCGAGGCTCTCCTCGGCGAACTGGTCGGCCTGCTCGAGGTCCCCTTCCTCGATGGCCGCCACACAGAGCACGTTGAGGGTGAACGCGGCGCCACGCGCGTCACCGAGGCGGCGATGCAGCTCAAGTGCCTGCCCCGCGATTGACTTGGCCGCTGGGACGTCTCCGCTTCCGTACGCCATGTACGCCGCTCCGGTGAGCGCCCTGGCACGCGCTGCTGTCGGACGCTCTTCGCTCTGAAGCGCGCTCTCGAGGCGACGTCTCCCTTCGGCGACATGCCCCGCGTCGTGCCAAAAATCCGACAGAGCCCCCGCCAGTTGCAGGACCAGCTCGTTCTCGCCTAAGACTGCGAGGTGATCGAGGGCCGCACGGAGGTTGTCGTGCTCGGATTCCAGCCGCCGGATCCATTTGCCGGAGTACACGCGTGTATTGAGCTCGGCTTCTTCGCCTAGTTCAACGAAGTGTTCAGCGTGACGGCGCCGGAAGATCTCGGCCTCACCGGAATCCTCGAGCCGCTCGACCGCGTACTCGCGGATCGTCTCCAGCATCCAGAAGCGGTCGCCCTCACGGATGCGAACCAAGCTCTTGTCGATGAGCGATTCAAGCGTTTCGAGATCCGCGTCGCACACAGCTTCCGCCGACTCGAGCGTACAGCCGCCCGCGAAGACAGAGAGCCGAGCGAAGAGCCGTCGCTCATCCTCGACCAGAAGCTCGTGGCTCCACTCGATCGTCGCGCGGAGAGTTTGCTGGCGCGGGTCGACACCGCGGCCCGCCTTGAGCAAGTCGAGTCGCTGGGACAACCGCTCGACAAGATTCTCGGGAGACAGGACGCGCACGCGTGCAGCCGCGAGTTCGAGCGCGAGGGGAAGATGCTCGAGCCGAGCGCACAGGGCCGGCACGACGGCGCTGGTTGAGAAGGTGGGATCGACAGCGTGCGCACGAGCGATGAAGAGCTCGACCCCATCCTGGGCTTCGAGCGGCGGTACTGCGTACGCCTGCTCGGCGTGCAGTCGAAGCAGCTCACGGCTCGTAACAAGCAGCTGGACGTTGGGGCAACCCGCAAGCAAGTCGGACAAAGCGGTCGCCGAATCGATCACATGTTCGAAGTTGTCCAGGAGAAGCAGGAGCGACTTGTCGGCAATGTGCTCCGCGAGCCCCTCCTTCGCCCCGACAGTCTGTCCTGCGGTCTCGAGAACAAGGCCTGGATCACGCAGCGAGGCGAGCGGGACCCAGAACACCCCGTCTGGGTACCGATCGGACGAGTCAGCTGCAGCCTGAAGGGCGAGCCTGGTCTTGCCGGTCCCGCCCGGCCCGGTCAGCGTGAGGAGCCGAGTGCCACCTAGGAGGCGGAGCACGTCAGAAAGCTCGCGCTCTCGGCCGATGAATGGGGTCGCTGGGATAGGCAAGTTCGTCCGGTAGAGGCTCTTCAACGGCGGGAACTCGCTCGCTCCGAGTTGATAGAGACGCTCCGGAGCCGAGAGGTCTTTCAGTCGGTGCTCGCCCAAGTCCCGCAGAGCTGCTGCATCCGTCAAAGCGGCGGTCGACGCCGAGACGAGGACCTGGCCGCCGTGGCCACATGCGGCGATGCGCGCGGCACGGTGAACGTCTACTCCGATGTAGCCCTCTTCGTCCCGGTGCGGTGTGCCTGTGTGGATGCCGACCCGTATGCGAACCGGGCCCGACGCGAGTCCCGCCAGTGCTTCTCGGGCGGCCGCGAGT
>Ga0070681_10002396_pt1 | contig 17141 bp, 8 predicted proteins | sample KBSC83BmetaG_FD_65650 | JGI IMG/M metagenome (GOLD analysis project Ga0070681, IMG submission 65650) | Corn rhizosphere microbial communities from Kellogg Biological Station, Michigan, USA - KBS C8-3B metaG | ecosystem: Host-associated > Plants > Roots > Rhizosphere | place: USA: Michigan...
GCTCAACTCGGCATCCAACCCAGGCACAGCCTCGGGATGGAAATCCAAGGACGTGCTCCAGGTGCGCGCCCGCTCCGGACCCAGGTTCGGATTGCTGCCGTAAGACATGAGAACCGTGGAACCTGCGGGAAATCCCGTTCCGCCAATCTGCTGTGTCGTCCATAGGTAAGCCACCCGCTTCTGATACAGCTGTATCAAGGTTGGTGCCTTGAACGAATGTCCCCACGAGGCTTTGAATGTGAAATCTTTGGATGGGTCGTAAATGATGCCAATTTTTGGGGTCGTCACCCGACCAAAGCGATCGTAGTCCTCGCTACGACCAGCAATGTCGAGCTCCAGTCGCCTCAGTCCCGGACGGCCTTCAGTTGGAGAAACGAAGGGAATATTCAACTCGCCATAGACGTAGTTGCTTCGCTCGATGCCACCTTCTCCGTTACCGCTGAGGTAATTGGGATCCGAAAACTTATCTTTGCGTGAGCCAATACCCGTCGCCAGTCGGATCTCGTTCTGCCCGATGTGAAAAAGAGGCCCTTCGCCATCCAGCTCCCAAGCTGTCGTTTGATTGGCATAAACAAAAGGCGAGTTCGCCAGAAGCTCTGGCGGGTTCGAGGACAAGAATTCGGATTGAATTTGAGAGTTGGTGTCTTCTCCGCGCGTAAAGCTGGCCGTCAGCGTCCAGTCATTGGGAAGAAAGAACAGCACACTCGGATTTACCGATGAAATCTTGGTTTCACCGGACGCCACGAGGTAATAGCCTGGAGATACCCCGAACTGGGATATGTCCCGATCCGTCTTCAAGGCATCGATCCGCAGCTCGACGTTGTCACCCAGATCCTGGTGTGCGCTGATCAAACCGCTGCGCAGGGTGTGGCCCGGATAAAGCGTCGCTTGGCCATACATAGCCTGCGTGTAGTCGCGCTGGTCGGCGTTGATGGGATCCGCGTGTTCTTTCTCGAAAGTGGCGATCAGACCGCCCGAACCCCAAGTGCCTCCAGTCGTCGCGGTATATGCGCGACTGGTCAAGCCACCATCGGCCGACGTCCCAAAGCGTGTTCCCAAGGTCACTCCATTGAAACCCCGCTTGAGTATCACGTTGACGACGCCTGCCACCGCATCGGAACCATAAATGGCAGAGGCACCATCCGGCACGACTTGAACCCTCTCTACCGCTTCCACGGGAATTGCGCTGAGATCGACGGCTTGCGCGAACCCGTCGTAACTTAGGCGACGACCGTTGAGCAGCGTCAGCGTCGCGTCAGGCCCCAAGCCGCGCAAGTTCGCCGCGGAGCCACCTGTAATGTTTCCGTTGGTTGAACCTCCCAGGTCTGCACCCATTGCAACACCCGGATTTTGTCCGCCCCGAAAATTCTGCGGGATGCTGCGGATCACTTCACCCAGGTTACTGAAGCCTTCTTCCTGGATCTGTTGTGCGTCGATGGTGATCGTCGGCGATGCGGTGACACCACCGCGGATGCGCGTGCCGGTCACCGTTACCGAACTCAAGGTTGTTGGTTCGGATTTGGCTCTCTCGGCACTAGTTACTGGTTCCCTTGCTGGCTTGCTCCCGGAAGTCGGTGGCTCAGACGCTGCATAAATCGTCACCGTCTTCGCATTGAGAAACCGGTATCCCAGTCCGGTGCCTTCCAGCAGCTTCTGCAACGTCGCCTCTGGCGACAGTCCCGCAGGCGCACCCTTGGTGCGCACGCCGTCGGCAACCTTCGAGACATAGACCAATTGCAGGTGCTCGCGTTGCGAGAATGCGTTGAGTGCCTTGTTCAGGGGCATGGCCGGGATGGCGGTGTCGGATGTCGACTGCTGGAAAGGTGCCGCCATTACCGGGGCGGCAACGCCAGCGCCGAACAGTGACGCCAGACAACACATGGTCAGGACGCGCATACGCATGAATCGATTCCCCCGTTGGAGTTGCTGATGTGGCACATCACCGCCAGTCCCCCGACCAGCCTGCTGTGATGCGTTCTCTAGTTACGAGGGTTGGAGCGAAAAACCGGGTACCGCTTTTTCGATTGGCCGTCTATTCGTTCTGATCGTCACGCATCATCTATGGCGCTGCTGCGAAACCCGACTGGCGACGACAACCTGCTGGCCATGGGCTTCCACATGCACATCCGGCAGACTGTCGAGGAAGGCGACGAAAGTTGCCACGTCGTGCGCGTCGAACGTACCGCTGACGGGCAGCGTGGCAATGCGCGGGTCGCTCACGCTGATCTGCAGGTTGTTGTAGCGGTTGAACTCCGCTGCCACGGCGGCGATGGACTGGTTCTCGAAGGCGATATTGCCCTGGGTCCAAGCCGTAGCACGTTGCACATCGACCAGGCCTTGCGATTCCACCCGACCCGACGCGGCGATGCGCGCTTGGTGACCCGCAGTGAGATCGACAATGGGACGGCCCTGCGGCGCCGACGGATAACGATCCACGCCGAACCAGCCGGTGGATGGTGCTGGCGCTGCGCGCCACACCTGCACCTGGCCTTCCGCCACGGAGACGGTGGTATCGGCTCCCTGCCGGTAAACGTCGAACACCGTGCCGATGTCCTTGATGAGCAGTCCGTCGACCTGCACGCCAAAGGGTCGTGCCGTATCTTTCGCCACCTCGAAGTAAGCCTGGCCGCGGACAACTTCGACGCGCCGTTGGTGCCGGTCGAAACTGACGGCGATGGCGGAGTCGGAGTTGAGCCGCACGACCGTGTTGTCGGGCAGTTGCAGGCTGCGTTGCTCGCCATGGCGGGTGGCATAGGTCTGCAGTTGCGGCCTTGACGCGAACCATTGAAAACCAGCGAGCAGGGCAACTGCCGCCAGCACCGACATCGCGATGCCAACTCCCCAGCGCGCGAAGGGGCGGCGCGGCGAGCGGGATGCGCGATGATCGCGGTCAGCCCTCCTCCGGTATTTGCCCGGCGCATGTGCATCGCGGGCGGCCGTGTACGCGGTGCCATCAAACGAAACCACGCGATCCGACACGCCAGCCTCGCGCAGCAACGGCTGCAGCGACGTGGTGTTTTGCCGTGCGGCATCGCCGATATCCCGCGCCATGCCGGCGATGGCCAGATACTCGGCCACGTGCGCGGGCGAGGCCCGCAACCAGCGCATGAAGGCCTGTTGCTGCGACGGAGCAAGCTCGCCATCGCGGTGCGCCACGTACCATTCGGCGGCCTGTTCCGCGATGAGGTCGTGCAATTGTTCGTCTGATGTGCGCATGGCGGCTACTCGTACCGGGCCAGGCCGCGGCGGCACAGCGCCAGCGCCTTGACGACGTATTTCTTGACCATGTGCGTGGACACTCCCAGTTGCACGGCGATCTCCTCGTAGCTCATGCCGTCGCGGTGCTGCATCAGCATCACCGCCTTGCAGCGGGGCGGCAGCCGGTCGAGCATGGCGGCCACCCGCTGCTTGCGAAAATCGCGTTCGGCCTCGTCCGCGGCCGAACCTTGCGGGGCCTCCAGTTCCGGCAGCACCTGCGCGATGTCCACGCCGAAGCCGCGGCGCTTCTGCAGCACGGCATGCTCCTTGACGAGGTTGGATGCGACAGTGAACAGGTAGGCTTCGGGGTTGGCGATGAGGTTGTCCTCGCCACCATCGACGCGCAAAAGGCGCACATAGACCTCCTGGGCCAGATCCTGCGCATCCCAGGGATGCGCCACCCGGCGCCGGAAGAAACCGTTGAGCGCGGCTTGATGCGTGGTGAACATCCGCGCCCAGAATGTACGTTTGTCAGGCTTCACGTCCCCTCTCGGGTCGGCAGCCGTACGGCGGCTGCCTACACTATAAGAGGGGCATGACGGAATATCGGGTACCTGTTTTTTCGCTGCTGACTCGTCGCGGAGTCGTGGTGCGGTTCCCCGATACGAAGAAAATCGTCTCAAAGCGGCTGACGCTGCGACTTCGTGCCGACGCAGGAAGCTGGGGAACCGGGCCACCTCACTCCGTCCCCTTTTATCGCAGGGATGGTCACCTATGGTTGCCGGATCCGGGACTACCGAGATGCTCGTCGAGGAATTTCACCATCCGCCTGCTGGCGTCCACCGCATGCTCCTTGGACCACAAGTAAATTATGTGTCCTTCGTCGGGATAGATCGCCAGTTGTGCCGGCAACTCAAGTCGACGCAGGCCGACAAAGAGCTTTTTTGATTGCGTATAAGGCACTGTCTCGTCTTTGTCGCCAGTCACGATCAGCATTGGCGTCCGGATGCGATCCACGCGGTAGAACGGCGAATTATCGATGTATCGCAGTGGGTTGGCCCAGAGGCTGTCGCCCATTCTGCCCTGCCCTTTTTCCGTCCAGCGGACCCAGTAACTGTCGCCGTGCTCGTTGAGATCGCCGTAGAAACTGGCCAGGTCGAAGGACCCATTGACTGGAATGGCGGCCCGGAACAGATGGGTTTGGCTGGCGATGGCCGCCGTACTGTAGCCGCCATACGATTGTCCGCTGATGGCGAGCCGGTCGATGTCCACGTAGCCCGCATCGGCAAGCGCATAGGTCTGTGCCAGGACCTCGTCGGTCATCTGCTGCAGTGGGTAGCCGGCTACGCCAGCGGGCCCCAGCACGACGTCGGTCATGATGACGGCGTAGCCGCGGCTAGTGAATATCTGGTTCGGCACGGTATTGCCCATGCCGCCGCCGAAAAAACTGGCGCTTGTGGACAGGTCGGTACCGGGATAGACCATGACGATGCCGGGCAGCAGGTCGCCACGTTTCGCACCCGGCGGCAGCAGCAGCGTCGTGCGCACGGTCGCAAGGCTGCCGTCGTGCTGCGGCGTACGCGTTTCGATGACTTTCGCCGTTCCATACCGCCTGCCTTCGAGCCGGGAATCGATCGTCGACAACCGGGCGCCCCGTGACAGATTCGCGGAATAACGGTACAGATTCGGAGGCGTGGCGACGTCCTCGTAGACCGCAACCAAGCGCTCGTGATCTCCCGCGGCTGTGAATTTCCCGATCCGGTGCAGGCCTTTATCAAGCGTGGCGATCCTGCCGATGGCAGTCTCCATGCGTATGACGGCCTGTTCGCCGCTGTCGCGCTCGCGCACTACAGCGCTCACATACCGTCCATCTGGCTGCCAGAGCACGTCTTCGTTCGCGCGAACCATGTCAAGGAACTGCCACTTTGCATTATCCGGCAGCGCGAATACGGTGGGACTGCCGCCGTCGAGCGGCACTATCGCCAGTTTCTGCGGAACGCGATCGCGTCCCGCTCCTGTGGGTTCGATGCCCACCACCACCGCGCGGCCGTCACGCGTGAAGTAGAGGATCACCGGTGCGAGTTCGCCAAGTTCCAGTGCCATGTGCTTCGGCGCACGGGGACCTTTCTTGTCGAAAGTCACCGACCACAGGCCGCCGTCCTTGAGATAGAAGAGCTTGTCCTCGTTTGGATGCCAGCGATAGTCCAACTGTAGATAGTTGACCCTGTGTTTCGAGGCAGAAAGCCCTTTCGCGACGATTCTCGGGGGCCCGCCCACTGCCGGAAGCGCCGCCAAGTCCATGACGTAGTCGACCGAGATGTTCTTCTGCCTGTACAGCACGGACTCGTAACTCAGCCAGCGTCCCGATGGAGAAAGCTCCAACCGGCTCGGCCGCGGTCGAACGTCGGCCGGTACCAGCGTCCGCACCTCGCCGCTCCGCGTGTCGATGGCGGCCAGCGTCACATTGTAGACACGAGTGATGTCGCGTTCGTCGAAACCAGACGCGGCATGCTTTCCTGGCGCGCCCCCGCTCTTGCCACTGAAAAAAAGAACGGGCGGCTTCGAAGCCATATCCACATCGCTCGTCGTCGACCCAGAGCCGGGTGGCGTTGCATCGCCGTACGACCCGGGAGGATGGGGATCGAGCGGCACATACACCCAACGGCCGTCGGGCGACCATTTCGGCTCGGAACCACGTAAAACGCTTCCACGAATAACTGCTGCCGCGATACGACGACAGGTGTGGGATTCCAGCGAATAACTCCAAACTTGCACCGGGCCATCCGCATCGGAATAGAAGGCCAGCATCCGCCCGTCCGGAGACCATGACGGCGCCCATTGGCTACCACGCGCGTCGCAAACGGCACGCGCCCCCGCCGGAGACTTCCCGTCCACGGCAACGATGTGGATATGGGCTCCGAGTGCGGAATATGGAGTGCCATTCGGCAAGAAGAAGCCCGTCAACTTCATCGGACGCGCACCGTGCGGCGCAACGACGACGTAGGCAACCTGGTCGCCATGCGGCGACGCCACCGGATCGTCATTGGAACGCAGCGTTCGCATGTCGAAAGCAAGATCGTACGGGAATGCGTCCGTCGGATCCCCGTGCGCCGGTTCCGATGCAAATACCGGAAGCGCGTACCATGCGAACAACAGCAGCACTGCCGTCTTCCACCATGCTCCAGTCTTCATCTTCGCCGTGTCCTCCTAGATATCCGGGAAATGGCCGACCGTCATAAGACGTGCAGTCAAGTCACCTTTCTCGAAAAATTCGCTTCGACGCCCAGGACCGGTGAAACGTACGACCGATACCTGCCGCTTCAACAGAAAGGAACTACCAGTGCTTCGAAACCGACAGGCTCAGGTAACGGCCAACCGCCGAGTAGCTCGTCGAATCGTAGGGTGCATACGACGTGACGGGTGGGGTATACAACGGCGGGTCGCGATCCAGCAGGTTCTGCGCGGAAAGCACGAACTCGAGCCCCGACAAGGCGTCTTCGCGCTCGCCGGTGCCGTAGCTGACCGTGGCGTCCAGCGTGGTGGCGGAGGCGGTTTTCTCGGCAAGCCCCGTCAACTTGCTGGTCACGCCACTGGTGTAATTCGCAAAACCGGATACGGCAAACCCTCCATGTGCCCAAGTCGCACCAAGCCGGCCCTTGATCTTTGCCGGATTGAAGATGGTTCCGGCCAGATCGAACACGGGTCGCGCGGCGCTGGTCTGCTGCGAGCTGTCCAGCCAGGTGGTCGCGCCGCGCAGGATCAGCCGGCCGCGGCCCAGGTCCAAGCCGTACGAACCCGACAGATCCATCCCTCTGATTCGCTGCCGTGCGGCATTGGTGTACTGATCGGAAACCAGTGCGACAACCTTGGATGGGTCGTAACCGGTATTCGTATTGTCGTAGAACCCCTGATTGTAGGTGCTCAACAAAGCCGCCTGCTGTTCCAGCGCGGGCGCGTACTGGATGAACTCGGCGTAATCGGGAATGCTCAACGTCTGGACGAAGCTACGGATTGGCTGCACCACGCGCTCGGTGTAATCGATGTCGAAGTACGTCAACTCGACATCCAGGCCGGACAGGGCTTCAGGATGGAACTGAACGGAGGCGGTCCAACTCCGCGCCCGCTCCGGCTTCAGGTTCGGATTGCCTCCGTAGGCCATCAGCACCGTCGCGTCGGCAGGGTAAGCCGTTCCACCGAGCTGCCGCGCGGTCCACAGGTAGACTGATTTTTTTTGGTAGCGTTGCAGCAGTGTCGGCGCCTTGAACGACTTTCCCCACGAGGCCTTGATGGTGAAATCGGCGCTCGGGCCGTAGATCACGCCCAGTTTCGGCGTCGTCACCCGCCCGAAGCTGTCGTAGTCCTCACTGCGCACGGCAGCGCTCAATTCCAGCCGGCGCACTCCTTTCGTTTCCGAAAGGGGACCAACGAGCGGCATATTGAGTTCCGCATAGCTGTAGGTGCTTCGTTCCTCTCCCCCCGGAATCGAACCCGACACCCCGGATTCGTTCGTGCGCGAGCCTATGCCAACGGCCAATCGCGCATCCCCTCCCATCAGTGAAAACAGCGGACCTTCGGCGCCGGCTTCATAGGAATGGCTTTTATTGCAATAGCAAGTGATCTTTGGAGTGCTAGGCACGCCTCCCGTCACGGAGTGGCTTCGGACGACGCTTTCGTCGCGTCCGTACGCACCACCCACGGTCAGCGTCCAGTCCGCCGGCAGCGAAAACTCCACACTTGGCGCCACTTGCGTGACCGATGTCTGCCTGTTCTCACCGAAATAAAGCCCCCCCGGATAGGCGATGTAGTACGAACCGTCGCGATCCGTGCGCAACGCATCCACCGACAGTTTCGCCACGTCGCCAAACAGCTGATAGGCGCTGATCAGGCCGCTGCGCAGGTCGCTCCCGCCGTAAAGCGTGGTCGGATCGTCCACGACGCGGGTGTAATCCCGCTGGTCCGCGAAGATCGGGTCCTGTGAGGCTTTCTTGTAGGTTGCAATCAGGCCGCCGCTCGCCCAGGTCGTGCCTGCCGTAGCCGTGTATTCGTGCGTACCGAGCCCGCCGCTGGTGGCCCGTCCATAAAGCGCACCCAAGGTCACGCCTTCGAAGTCGCGCTTCAGGATCACGTTGGCCACGCCGGCCACCGCATCCGAGCCGTAGATCGCAGAGGCGCCGTCCGGGATGATCTCGACGCGCTCGACCGCCTCTATCGGGATCGCGCTGATATCCACCGCCTGCGCGAAACCGTCGTAGGTCAACCTCCGACCGTTGAGCAGGGTGAGCGTGGCATCCGGACCCAGGCCGCGCAGGTTGAGCGCCGAGGATCCGGTTATGTTCTGATTGGCTATGCCGCCGGCAGAAGCGCCCGCGGTCACTCCCGGATTCTGCCCTCCCGAAAAGTTCTGCGGAATGCTGCGGATCACTTCGCCAAGGTCCGTGAAGCCTTCCTGATGCATCTGCAGCGCGTCGATGCTGATCGTGGGTGATGCGGTGACACCGCCTCGGATACGGGTGCCGGTGACGGTGACGGTCTGCAGCGCGATCGGCTCGGACTTCTGCTCAGGCTTCTCCACCGGTTCTTGCCGGGACGCGGCATGTCCGGCCGGCTTTGTGGCATTTCCAGACCGCCTGATCACGACCGTGGTGTCGTTGACCAAACCCCACTCCAGTCCGCTGCCCATCAGCAGTTTCTGCAACGCTTCCCGCCATGTCTGCTGGCCGCTTATGGCAGGCGCCGTCTTGCCACCCACCAGTTCCGGCGAATAGACGATCTGCAGTTTGCTCTGCGTCGCCAACTGGTTGAGCGCGTCGCCCAGGCTGCCGGCGGTGATGCTGTAGTCCTGCGGTGTCAACGCCACGTTGCGCTGCTGTGCATGCACGGTATTGCCGACGGCGAGCGCGGCCAACGCAACGAACAACCCCACATGCAGGCGATGTCGCGTTGGAGTTCCCCGCTCCGCGCGCTTGATGCTGGAATGACCTTTCATGTAACCCCCATTGGACAGGAACATCGGCCGCCAATAACCGCAGTCGTGCAGCGGACATTGGGCCGTCGTGAACCTGTAATGCAGCAGGGTTGGGGAGACCCTACCCTTATTGATGCGGCCCGCAGATAGTCGTGCGCGATACCCTTCGACTCCGCTGCGCTACGCTCAGGGCGAACGGATCAGATGCAGTGTTTGCGGGCCAGATCAATAGGAGCGTGGGTGATAAAAATCGTTCGGGCTGCAAAACCCTGCCTCGAGCGATTTCTATCGCCCACGCTCCTGGCGACACGCGATACGTCGATCCTTGCACGGGATGAGCGCGCGCCGCTCCCGGATCACTTGCGGGTCAGTACGATTTCGCCGGCGGCCGGGCGTTGGCTTGCATCTATCGACCAACCGTATTCCAGCGCCAAGGCGAAGGACTTCTGGTCGCCGGCCTTGAACACGCCGCTGATGGGAACGCTCCCCAAAGTGGGATCGCCCAGGCGCAGCTTGGTGCTGGAGTAGCGGTTCATTTCCGCTACCACGGCATCCAGTCGCCACGCCTTCACCACCAGGTTGCCCCCAGTCCAGCCACGCGCACTGGCCAGTTCGCTTTCGGAGACTGTCTGCAGCGCACCCAGTCGGCCTGATGGCTCGATGGCGATGCGCTCGCCCGGTTCCAGCGTGGTCGAGCGGCCAGAATCTCGTGCGCCAGCTGCAACCAATACCTGGCCTTGCAGGAGTGTCACGATGCTGTCGCTCTCCCCGACGCGAACCTGGAAATGGGTGCCGGTCGCGGTTACCGAGCCATCACCGACATGCACGACGAAGGGCCTTGTTGTGTCGTGCTGTACTTCGAAATCAGCCTGACCGTGTTGGAGGGTCAGGTTTCGCTTGTGCTTGCCAATCCGCACGAGCAGCTCGCTATCCGTGTCCAGAACCACCTTGGAACCGTCCGCCAGAACAACGGTGCGCTGTTCTCCCAGCGCAGTGGCATAGCGAATCCCCGCGGCATCCCTGGGCATGAACGCCCACAGCAATACGGTAACCACCAACACCAGCGAGGCCGCGGCTGCCAAGGCGGGCCACCAGCGCTGATGGTGAGGCCTGCCCAGCCGCACGGCCGGACGCATGGCCTCCTGCAGCGCGGCGGCGATGACGGGATCCTCGCGCAAACCGGCACTGCGCTCCCAGACATCCGCGACCTCGCGGTAGGCAGCATCGTGCAGCGGACTGGCGGCGCGCCAGCGGTTGAACGCTGCATGCTCCAGCTCGTTGCAGTCGGGCGCGAGCAATCGCGCGAACCATTGCTGCGCGGTGGTGCGGATCTCGGCGTTGGTGAATGTCGTCGTCATGGGATTTCGGTCATCTGCTGCCATGGCGGATCCAGCACCGGCCTGCAGCATGTACGTCAGGCTGGTCTCCCGTCACGAATGCCTGTGCGCAATATCTACAATGCATCAGCGTTCCCCGACCCCACCCTGCTGCACAGCGCCGCCAGCGCTTTCGTCATGTGCTTCTCGACGGTTTTCACGGAAATGTCGCAGTGGCTGGCGATCTGCGCATAGGTCATGCCCTGCATGCGGCTGAGCAGGTACACCTGTCGACAACGTATGGGCAGCGACATGACCGCATCGCGCAACCACGCCTGCTGCTGCTCGCGATCGACCAGTTCTTCCTGCGTCGGCTCACCGGAGGCCAGCTCCACATCGTCCAGCGATACCTGCCGGCTGACCCGGCGAACGCTGCCGCGGCGAAACTGTTCATTGGCCACGTTGATAGCGATGCGATAGAGCAACGGCTTCCACGACGCGTCCGGCTCGGTCTCGCGATAGCGCATCAGGCGCATCAGGCTTTCCTGGGCGGCATCCTTGGCATCTTCCTCGTTGGCAACGCGCAGGCGCAGGAAGTGCAACAGGCCGCCGTAGTGCGCACGCGAAAACACCTCGAAGCTGCGCATGCGCTCATGCGGCTCCTCCTCCCTCGCGGGCAGGTCTCGTGGCATTTCCAGGAAACTGTCGAAGCCATGGGCCATGCCGGGCATCACCCCCATACCGTGCGTCAACCTATATCCCAGCGAGCAGTGCCGTGCAAGATGCACTGATCAAGGGGCAATAGAGTTGAAATGCATTGGCAATGGAATACCCTACCCCGTCCGAAGGAATCTCTTGGAACTTGGCAGTGAATTGGATCGGCTGGAGTCCGCGTTATGTGCATCAGCGTGCTGGCCCGCGGCGCCTACCTAGCCACCAAGGACACTTGCGCATGTCACGGCACTGCCCGATTGACCCGGTCGCCGTTCGATCATCGGCTTCTATGAAATCGGGCTGACCCCATGCCGTCGTCCAGCGGGGCGAAGCAGCCACTGGTCGGAAGCACGCTGTGTCAGTGGAAGCCGCTGATTCGTTGGTCTGCAGCGGACAAAACCAAGATCAGCATGATCTACACGGCCTGAAAGCCTTCAAAGTCCGTATTCGACTCAGGTAGTCATGGCCAAACTCAGCCCCCCGAATGGCTGCCGCTCCGTGCTGGTTTGGTGGACATCGCGTCTCTCATCTCTTGCCAATGCGTGTACTGCTGCTTCTTGATGGGATTCGGGTCCTCATACCCCTGTAGCCAGAAACGGAACCAGTCTAAATTCCGCTCATAGGCGGCCAGCTTGTGCCGGGGCTGGAACTTGATGTGCGGCTCGTTGGGAAAAACATAGACATCCGCTCGATGACTCAGCATCATCGGGATGGCGTAGCCGAGTGCGAACATGTACTCCTGCTCGGGAAATTGCATCAGTATCGGAGCGTGAATCTTGCCCAAGTTCAAGGTCGGCGAAATTTTCAGCCACTGCGCAGGCGTCTCGTCCGGGGCGCCGAGTTGCCAATTCGATCGCAGCACCGACAAGAATGGCTTGCCGATGTTGCGACCCAGCAGATAGTACGTCGACGAAGTAGTTGGCGAGGCCATCGACGCTGCCGTCACTACATCGGAATGGATGAGTGTCCACATCGTCACTTCGCTGCCGAAGCTGAGCCCGCCCATCCCGACCTTCGATTTATCGGTCCGGCCTTGCGATGCGAGAAGATCCACTGCACTTTCCACAGCCGATTGTCCTATGCCGTAGCGTTTATCAGCGTTGGACGAGAACGAGGGCGAGTTAATGCAAAGCGCAGAAATGCCCTGTTGCGCCATCGTGGCCAACGGCCACTCGTCGCCAGTCCCTCCCCGCACGAAACCAGTGCACCAGTAATACGTGACGAACAACGGCCGCGGTGTGTTGCCAATCCGGCGCGCCGAGTAGAGGCGGCCGGTGAACGTCCTGCCTTTCGCGTCAGTCCAGCGCAGTAGCTGCGTTGGAATCTTGGAAAGGTCTTGCGCCAAAGCTTTGTTGGGATCGAAGAGAACCTGCCGTGCCCCCGTCTGCAGATCGATTCGCTCCAACCGCGGCGGTCGATTGGCAGTGGCCGTCACGCACGCCAACGCCTTGGATGACACGCCACAGGTGCCGGGTTCCCAGCGCTTTTCCCCGCCGAACATTCCGCGGGACTTGGCAACCAAATACACGGCACCCGTGTCTACATTCCAGCGATAGATGGACTGGGCGAACCCCCGGTTGTAGGGCGTCACGGTGAAGATCACTTCATCTGTCCCGGGACGCCACTGCACACCACTGATCGCCTTGCCGGCACACGCCTCTGCCACGCATTTCACCAGGTGGCGTGAGTCCCGGGCCGGCAGCATGGTCAGTCCGATGTGTGGCTGGTCCGTTCTTTCGCCCGTGCGCGTCAGTAGTGCGATACGCCCGGTTTTTCGGTCACGGGCCAGTTTCCAGACGTTATGCACCCGCTTGGCGAGATCCGTTGCTGCTAGAGACGCGGGAGGCCTTTCGGATGGCGTGAGATCCCGCATCGCACCGCTCGCCAGGTCGATTGACTTCCAGCGATCCGGCACGTCCGCAGTCAGGTCGACCCGGTTGAACCTAAGGCCCAGACGCTGAGTGGTTAACCGCCCCTCGGTATAGCCGGACCGGAACAGGGGCTGCCCGAATGGCGTGGATCGGTCGACGCGAATGCCGCGGTCGTACTCGGCCTGCTCCGCCGCAGCCACTTCCTCGCGGGTCGGCCCCACGCTGTACTTCAGCCCCTTGCCGTCATCACTCAGCACAAAGTCCCGCACATCGGCGTCGCCGCTGGTCAGGCGTTGGGCAACGCCACCATCGGCTGAGGCGCGCCATACGTCGATGCGACCATCCAGGCGGGCGCGGTAGTAGATCCAGCACCCGTCCGGCGACCAGACGGCTATGGCAGGTACGGGGACGCCGGCCGAACCGCGCAATGGAATGCCGCCGTCGCCCACACGGCGCGGTAGCGACGATCCATCCATGCGCTGGATATACCAGACGGTATCGTAAGTGTTGCGTTCAATCGATGCGCGCAACACCCGGAAGGCGACACGCGTACCGTCCGGCGACACCACGGGACTACTGAAATCCGCGACCTCCACCAGCTGCCGCGGAGACACCGCAAACGCCTGGGGGGCAGCAGCAAGCAGGCTCAGCAGCAGTCCTATGTTCAGGACGCGCCTGACGGAATCGTAAAAAGAAAAAGCCATCATGTCCTCGCTCCTGTATCGAGATGGCAATGCGCAACTTTGTTCATCCCGCGGCATTACCAGTGCTTGGATACGGAGAAGCTCAGGAAGCGGCCGACCGCCGAATAATTGGTGGAGTCATAAGTGGCATAGGTCAACGAAGTGGCCGCGTACAAAGGCGGTGCACGATTGAGCAGATTCTGTGCCGACAATTCCAATGCCAAGTTCGACCATGCGTCATCGCGTGCGCCAGTGTCATAACGCAACGTGGCGTCGAAAGTGGTAAACGAGGCGCCCTTGTTGCCATCGGCAGTATTGGTCACCCCGCTCTTGTAGTTGCCGAACAGCGAAGCGGTGAAGCCGCCCTGCTGCCAGACTGCCCCAATCCGGCTGTTGATCTTGGCCGGGTAGAACAATGTTCCAGACAGATCGTAAGGGCTTTGAGCCGCAGTCACCGCCTGTGTACTGTCCAACCAACTGGCCGAGCCACGGATTGTCAACTGACCCGTGCCCAGATCGAATCGGTACGACCCTGACAGGTCGGCCCCATGGATCCGTTGCCGGGATGCATTGACATACCGGTTGTCGATGATCGCCACGACCTTGCTGGCGTCGTACGGTGTGCCAACGTAGTTGTAGAAGTTGCTGGTGCCTGCAAGCACCGCGGCCTGCGCGGCCTCGGTCGGATCGTAATCGACAAAGTTCGCGTAGATCGGATTGCCGAACAAACCGTAAGGGGAGGCGATGGGCTGCAGGATGCGCTGGGTATAGTCAATATCGAACCAGGTCAGCTCCGTATTGAATTCGGGCAGCGCCTCCGGATTGAACGCCAGCGAGGCGCTCCACGTCCGGGCCCGCTCCGGACGCAGGTCCGGACTACCGCCACCCCACAACAACGCCGTGGCATCGGCAGGATAACCGGCGCCGAACGTGGCTGCCGGGTAGTAGGTCGCGGTCTGGCTGGAATAGCGCTGCAGGAGCGTGGGCGCCTTGAACGACTTGCCCCAAGACGTCTTCAGCGTAAAGTCGGTACTGGGCGAATAGATTATCCCCAGCTTGGGTGTGGTAACCGTTCCATAATCGCCATCTTCGGTGCGAACCGCGCCGGTCAGCGCAAGTCGATCAATCCCACTGATACCCTGCTCCGGCCTTACCAACGGCAAGTTCAGCTCGGCATAGACAAAGCGGCTGCTCTGGTCACCCCCAAAGTGGCGCGCGCTACTGCTGATGCTCTGGTAGAGAAAGTTGTTGGTTCGATAGCCTGCACCGGCAGCCAGCCGCGCTTCGCCTCCGGGCAGCGTGAACAATGGACCCTCCGCGTCGATTCCGTAAGTCAGACTTTTGTTCCTGTACGCGGTTAGGCTATGGGCGGCAATCGCCCCGCCTGCCCTACTCACCGTCGTTTGAATAGCAGTGTTCTTCTCTTCCCCCGCGGCCCCGCTGAGTGTGAGCATCCAGTCGGCCGGCAACCATATTTCAAGGCTGGGCGCCACCAAGGTGGTATTGGTCTCCTTCTCTTGTGGAGCGTAAACGCTGGCGGCTGCCTGCTCAGTCATGATGTCCCGCTTGTTCCCGAGCACGTCCAGATGCACTTCAACGGCATCTCCCAGCGACTGATGCAGGCTGATCAAACCGCTGCGAAGATCGTTACCCTGCCATAGCGTCGAAGGCTGGTACATCGACTGGGTGTAGTCACGCTGGTCCGAATAGATTGGATCGTTGGAAGTTTTCTCCCCCGCCACGATCAAGCCTCCTGTGGCCCAGATCGTCCCGGCAGTAGCCGTGTACTCGCGCGTGATCAGCCCTCCCTCGGTGGCGCCCCCATAGCGCGCGCCCACGGTCACGCCATTGAAGTCACGCTTGAGGATCACATTGGCCACGCCGCCCACCGCATCGGAGCCATAGATGGCCGAAGCGCCGTCAGGGACGATCTCGAGGCGCTCCACCGCCCCAATCGGGATGGCGCTGATATCGACCGCTTGTGCAAAGCCGCCGTAAGACATGCGATGACCATTGAGCAGGGTCAAGGTCGCATCCGGCCCCAGCCCGCGCAGATTCATGCCCGAGCCGCCGGTTATGTTTTGATCGCTTAGTCCCCCCGCTGCTGCACCTGCCGCGACCCCCGGGTTCTGTCCCCCGGAGAAGTTCTGCGGCACGCTACGGATAACCTCGCCGAGATCGCTGAACCCCTCCTCCTGAATCTGCTTCGCATCGATAGTGACCGTGGGCGATGCGGTATAGCCGCCACGAATGCGCGTACCCGTAACGGTGACGCTTTGCAGCGTGGTCGGCTCAGGCTTCTGCTCGGATTTCTCCGTTGGCTTGTGCGGAGACGTAGCAGGTTTCTCCGGAGCTGGTTTGTTCTTGCCGGACCGCCTAATCACGACCGTGGTGTCGTTGACCAAACCCCACTCCAATCCGCTGCCCGCCAGCACTTTCTGCAACGCTTCACGCCACGTCTGCTGGCCGCTGAACGCCGGCACCGTCTTGCCGCGCACCAGCTCCGACGGATAGATGATCTGTACCTTGCTCTGGCTGGCGAGTTGGTCGAGCGCATTGGCCAGGTCGCCTGCGGAAATGGCGTAGACCTGCGGTGCATCATTGCGCTGCGCCCAAGCCGGCGCGGTACAAGTCACCAGCGCCAGCAACAGCGCGCCGCACAGCGTGCGACACATCGGTGCCGAGCGCTGGCCGCCAATGTTCCCCTTCGATGCCTTCATCGAATCTCCCCCGTATCAGGTTGTGGTGTGCGTCCGCTCTGATGCGGCGGACGCGCCGGACTCCTGATCTGCTGATGCGCGCGGGGATGAAATCCCTACCTGTGCCGGAAAACGATCTACTTGCGCCGAAGCACAATCTCGCTCGGTATGTGGCGGTCGATGCGGATGGGCCAGCCGTATTCCAGCGAGAGCAGGAACGAGTGTTGGTCGCTGGCTTTGAAGCTGCCGCTGATCGACAACGTGCCCAGGCTGGGGTCGCCCAAGCGCAGTGGGACGCTGCTGTAGCGGTTCATTTCCGCTACCAGGCGCGCCAGCGGCCATTCGCGCACGACCAGCATACCTTCGGTCCAGCCGCGGGCCCTGGCCAGTTCGGTATCCACCAGACGCTCGGGCGCACCGAGACGGCCATCCGACTGGATGGCGACGCGTTCACCGGCATGCAGCGTCACCTGCTCGGGGGCGCTCGTTGTTGCGTCGCCGGCCACCACGACCTGCCCTTCCAGCAGGGTGACCGTGTCGATCCCGCCCGCCGCCCGCACCTGGAACTGCGTGCCGGTGGCGGTGACGGTGCCGTCGCCGACGTGCACGACGAAAGGTCGTGTCGTGTCGTGGTGTACTTGGAATTCGGCCTGTCCGTGCAACAGCGTCAGCCGGCGCTCGTGCTTGCCGTATTG
>Ga0070681_10002397_pt1 | contig 17122 bp, 10 predicted proteins | sample KBSC83BmetaG_FD_65650 | JGI IMG/M metagenome (GOLD analysis project Ga0070681, IMG submission 65650) | Corn rhizosphere microbial communities from Kellogg Biological Station, Michigan, USA - KBS C8-3B metaG | ecosystem: Host-associated > Plants > Roots > Rhizosphere | place: USA: Michigan...
AGCACCACGTCCGACCAGAGGATGTGGTACGTCGAGACGTCGGAGTACGGCATCACGTGCACCTGCGGCAGGTTCCGGCCGCTGAGGAACACGTTCTCCTTCACGCCATCGGTGAGGATGAGCACTTTCTGATCGGCGACGCCGAGGCGGCCGATGAGATCCACGATCTGCTTCGTCTTCGGCGTATCGAACGCAAAGCTGTCGATGACGTAGATCGCGTTCTCACGCGCCCGCGCGTTGAACGCGCTCTTCCGCGCCAACTGGCGCACCTGCCGCGGCACGTACTGCGCGTAGCTCCGCGGGATCGGGCCGAACACCGTACCACCACCCACCCACTGCGGCGCGCGGATCGAGCCCTGACGCGCGCGGCCGGTGCCCTTCTGCTTCCACGGCTTCTGATTGCCGCCCGTGACGTACTTGCGAATCTTCGTTGACGCGTTGCCCTGGCGCTGGTTGGCGAGGTACGCCTTCACCGCCTGGTGCATCACCGGCATGTTCACGGTGCCGTCGAACAACGGCGCCGGGAGCGTCACGCGATCACGCTCCGCGCCCTGTGCCGTGTATGCGGCCGCCTGGAATGTCGTAGTCTCAGCCATCGACCTGGTTCCTTACGCCTGCTTCTCGACGAGGACGATCCCGTTCTTTGGCCCCGCCACCGAGCCGCGGACGTAGATCAGGTTGCGCTCCGCGTCGACTTTCTCGACGCGCAGTCCGATTTGCGTGTGCTGCTCCGCGCCGTAATGGCCCGGCATCTTCTTTCCCTTGATGACGCGCGACGGATCGGTGCCCGGTCCGACCGAGCCCGGCTTGCGGTGCCGCGTGTTGCCGTGCGTGTTCGGTCCACCGCCGAAGCCGTGGCGCTTCACGACGCCCTGGAAGCCGCGACCCTTCGTCGTGCCCTGGACCTTCACCATCTCGCCCGGCGCGAAGACATCCACCTTCACCGAATCGCCGACGTTGTACGTCGGGATCTCGATCTTGGCGTTGCCCGGCTCGTCGAGGCGGAAGCTCCGCAGGACTCGAGGAGCGTAATCGAGTCCGGCCTTCTTGGCGTGGCCCAGCTCGGCCTTGTTCGCGCGACGACCGCGTGGCGTTCGCCCGTTGTTCCCCGCTTCCTGAGCCGTGCGCTGACGCTCGAAGCCGAGTTGAACAGACGCGAAACCCGCCGCTGCCTTGTCGGTCACCCCGAGCACCGGATTCGGCTCCGCCGCGATCACGGTGCAGGGGATCTGCTCGCCGTCTTCGTTGAAGATCTGGGTCATGCCCAGCTTGCGACCAATGATTCCGATCATGACCCGATCACTCCACTTTGATTTCGACGTCGACGCCGGCCGGCAGATCGAGCTTGGTGAGCGCGTCCACGGTCTGCGCGCGCGAATCGAGAATGTCGATGACGCGCTTGTGCGTCTTGAGCTCGAACTGCTCGCGCGACTTCTTGTCGACGTGCGGCGAGCGGAGCACCGTCCACCGCTGCGTCTTCGTCGGCAGCGGAATCGGACCGGACACCTGCGCGCCCGTCTTCTCCGCCGTGCGTACGATGTCCGCCGATGCCTGATCGATCACCGCATGATCGAACGCCTTGAGGCGGATTCGGATTCTGCCTGCCATGGATATTCCTGAGAGAGGTCGTCGGTAAACGGTGAACGGTTGACGGTTGGAACACCGTCAACCGTCAACCGTCAACCGATCACTTTAGAATCTTGGTAACAACGCCGGCGCCAACCGTGCGTCCACCCTCGCGGATGGCGAAGCGGAGCTGCTCTTCCATGGCGATCGGCGTGATCAGCTCGATCGTCATCTGGATGTTGTCGCCCGGCATGACCATCTCCGTGCCGGCCGGCAATTCGACATTGCCCGTCACGTCGGTGGTGCGGAAATAGAACTGCGGGCGATAGCCTTTGAAAAATGGCGTGTGGCGGCCGCCCTCTTCCTTCGTGAGGACGTACACCTCGGCCTCGAACTTCGTGTGCGGCGGAATCGAGCCCGGCTTCGCGAGCACCATGCCGCGCTCGATCACTTCCTTTTCGATACCACGCAGCAAGAGGCCGACGTTGTCACCAGCCTGACCCTCGTCGAGCAGCTTGCGGAACATCTCGACGCCGGTCACGACCGACTTCTTGTCGGCATTGAAACCGACGAGCTGCACTTCCTCGCCGACCTTGATCCGACCCCGCTCGATACGACCCGTGGCGACCGTGCCGCGGCCCGTGATCGAGAAGACGTCTTCGACGGGGAGCAGGAACGGCTTGTCCGTCTCGCGGACCGGCTGCGGGATGAACGTGTCGAGCGCGTTATAGAGCTCGTCGATCTTCTCGATCCAGTTCTTGTCGCCCTTGAGCGCGCCCGAGGCCGAGCCACGAATCACCGGCGCTTCATCGCCGGGGAAGTCGTACTTGCTCAGCAGCTCGCGCACCTCGAGCTCGACGAGGTCGAGGAGCTCGGGATCGTCGACGAGATCGCACTTGTTGAGGAACACGACGACCTGCGGCACGTTCACCTGACGGGCAAGCAGGATGTGCTCACGCGTCTGGGGCATCGGCCCGTCGACGGCGCTGACGACCAGGATCGCGCCGTCCATCTGCGCGGCGCCGGTGATCATGTTCTTCACATAATCCGCGTGCCCGGGGCAGTCGACGTGCGCATAGTGCCGCTTGGCGGTTTCGTACTCGACGTGGCTCGTCGCGATCGTGAGGATCTTCGTCGCGTCACGACGACCCTGCGATTCCGAGGCCTTGGCCACTTCGTCATAGGGGACGTACTTCGTGCCCCACCCCTTGTCCGCTGACACCTTGGTCAGCGCCGCGGTGAGCGTCGTCTTCCCGTGGTCGACGTGGCCGATCGTGCCGACGTTTACGTGCGGCTTGGTCCGCTCAAACTTTGCCTTTGCCATTGTGCAATCCCGTGTGTGTTGGGGTCCTTCTTCGGCAGAGGGCAGAGGGTTGTGGGTAGAGGGTAATTACCCTCTGCCCTCCGCCCTCAGCACACTGCCCGTTACGCTTTCACTTTCGAGACAATCTCTTCCGCCTTCGACTTCGGCACTTCCTCGTAATGCGCGAACTCCATCGAGTACACCGCGCGGCCTTGCGACATCGAGCGCAGCTTGGTCGAGTAGCCGAACATCTCCGCCAGCGGCACCGTCGCGGCGATGACCTGCGCTTCGCCGCGCTGCGTCATCCCACCGATCTTGCCCCGGCGCGACGACAGATCACCGAGCACGTCGCCCATGTAGGCGTCCGGCACGACGACCTCGACGTTCATCATCGGCTCGAGCAGCACCGGTCCGGCGCGCTTCGCCGCCTCCTTGAACGCCATCGACCCCGCGATCTTGAACGCCATCTCGCTCGAGTCGACTTCGTGATACGAGCCGTACACCAGCTCGACTTTGACATCGACCATCGGATAGCCAGCGAGGACGCCGTTCTCGAGCGCTTCCTTGATCCCCTGCTCGACCGGGGCGATGTACTCTCGCGGAATCACGCCGCCGACGATCTTGTCCTCGAAGACGAACCCCGCGCCAGGACCGGACGGCTCCATGTTGATGACCACATGACCGTACTGTCCCTTACCGCCTGACTGGCGGATGAACTTGCCTTCAACCTTCTCGACCCGCTTCCGGATCGTTTCTCGATAGGCAACCTGAGGCCGACCGATGTTCGCGTCGACCTTGAACTCGCGCATCATGCGGTCGACGATGATCTCCAGGTGCAGCTCCCCCATCCCCGAGATGATCGTCTGCGACGTCTCCGCATCCGTGTGCACGCGGAACGTCGGATCTTCCTCCGACAGCTTCTGCAGCGCGATCGCGAGCTTGTCCTGATCGGCCTTCGTTTTCGGCTCGATCGCGACGTCGATGACCGGATTCGGAAACTTCATCGCCTCGAGGATGATCGGATGATCATCGTCGCAGAGCGTGTCGCCCGTCCTCGTGTCCCGAAGACCGATCGCCGCGCAGATGTCGCCCGCGCGCACTTCCTCGATCTCCTCGCGCTTGTTCGCGTGCATCTGCAAGAGACGCCCGATTCTCTCGCGCTTGTCCTTGGTCGAGTTATAGATGTACGAACCCGACTTGAGGACGCCTGAATACACTCTGAAAAACGTCAGCTTTCCGACGAACGGATCCGTCGCGATCTTGGACGCGAGCGCCGCGAACGGCGCGTTGTCCGATGCCTCACGAGTCGCCATGTGCTCGTCGTGATGCGGCAGATGCCCCTCGATCGGCGGAATGTCCACCGGCGCCGGCAGGAAGTCGATGACGGCGTCGAGCAGCGCCTGCACGCCCTTGTTCTTGAACGACGCCCCGCACAACACCGGCACCATCTTGCCCGTGACCGTCGCCATGCGAATGGCGTGACGAATCTCGTCCGGCGTCAGCTCCGCGCCGCCGAGATATTTCTCCATCAACGGCTCGTCGTGGGTAACGGCGTGCTCGATCATCGCGTGCCGTGCTTCCTCGACCTTGTCCTTCATGTCCGCCGGTACGTCGACGACGGTGAACGTCTTGCCTAACGTGTCCTCGTCGAAGATGTACTGCTTGCGCTCGATGACGTCGATGTGGCCCGTGAAGAGCTCACCCGACCCCACCGGCAGCTGGATCGCATAGGCGTGCTTCGCGAGCCGATCGCGGATCATCGTCATGCACCGATCGAAATCGGCGCCGACGCGGTCCATCTTGTTCGCGAAGATGATGCGCGGAACGCCGTAGCGATCGGCCTGGCGCCACACCGTCTCCGTCTGTGGCTCCACGCCAGCCACCGAGTCGAGCAGCGTCACGGCGCCGTCGAGCACGCGCAGCGACCGCTCCACCTCGACCGTGAAGTCGACGTGCCCCGGCGTATCGATGATGTTGATCCGGTACTGGATGCCGTTGCGTGTCCAGAACGCCGTCGTCGCCGCCGACGTGATCGTGATGCCGCGCTCCTGCTCCTGCTCCATCCAGTCCATCGTCGCGGTGCCTTCGTGCACCTCGCCGATCTTGTGCTGCTTGCCCGTATAGTAAAGAATGCGCTCGGTCGTCGTCGTCTTACCGGCATCGATGTGCGCCATGATGCCGATATTCCGATAGTGCTCGAGCGGTGTTGTTCGTGGCATACGCTTTCTTAAGTCCTCGCTTCCAGTCCCTCGGGTCCAGCTTACCCCAGCAAAAACGCGGGTGGACCTGTCGCCCCACGTCGGGACCGGTATCCATCCGCCACCGCCGGGTGCACTCGCCGCTGCAGCACGAGTGGGGACCCATGGCGCGCCCGGTTGACCTTCTATTGCTCTAAAACGCCACCGGGCGTCTGATTGTCCTGCGTTGCTTTTCGGGAGTGTCGACACCGAGTGTCTCGACCGGAAGCGCGCCACTGCATTGGTGCGCTATCCCTCGCTGCCATCGAGCGAGCCCATAAGAGCCGGCGCGCAGTTCGCCGGACGATGCTTCGGCGTGTTGGCGCTACCTGGAGCGCAAAACCCGGAGCCCCTTGAATTTATTGGAGCAAAGTCTCATGTCAACTGGCGCAGAGGGCTGTGGGCAGAGGGCTGTGGGCAGAGGGTGGGAGAAGCTAGAGCGTGTGGAGTGCACACTCTGCCCTCTGCCCGCAGCCCTCTGCCCGTTGCGAACCATCTGCCAGCCACACGGTGTCTGAGCCTTAGACAATCCTACCAGGCGAGACAATGCTCGACGCCATCACGCAGGACGTTCGCTACGCTGCGCGCGGACTTCGCGCGAAGCCAGGCTTCACGGCCGCTGTCGTCATCACCCTCGCCCTCGGGATAGGCGCAAACGCCGCCATCTTCTCCATTGTCGATCGGTTGCTGTTCCGCCCGCCACCGATGCTCGCACACCCCGATCTCACCCATCGGGTTTACCTCACTTCGATGTTCCGCGGAAAGGAGAACCGCCGGTCGTACATCCAGTACGCGAGATATGTCGACTTCACCAACTGGACGAGCTCCTTTGCGCACATAGCCCAGATTCGGTCGAGCAAGCTGGCCGTGGGGACGGGCGACGAAGCGCGCGAGATGAACGTCAGCATCACCAGTGCAAGCTTCTTTTCCTTCTTCGATGCCCCGCCCGTGCTCGGCCGCTACTTCAGCGCCGCCGAGGACACTCCGCCTAACGGCACCGCCGTCGCCGTACTCGGCTATGGTTTCTGGCAAACGCGCTATGGCGGTCGAACAGACGTGCTCGGTGAAAAGCTCCAGATCGGGCCGCTCCTCTATACGATCATCGGTGTCGCGCCCCGTGGATTTGTGGGTCTTTGGCCGTCCCAGCCGCCGGTAGCCTTCATTCCGATCACGGCCTTCGCGGGCGCATCGGGGGTTCGTCTAGGCAAGGAAGACTGGTGGAAGACATACCATTGGACATTCTCGGAGACGATCGCACAGCGAAAGCCCGGTGTCTCGATCGCAACCGCGAACGCCGACCTCTCCAATGCGTACCGCCGCAGCTATGACGCGGAGCTCGTCGGCAGTCCCCGTCAAACGCCCACCGCGCTGGCGAAGCCGCACGCGAGCGTCGAATCGATCCTCAGCGAGCGCGGCCCGAACAAGACGACGCTCGCGAAGGTTGCGTCCCTCATCACGGGAATGGCGCTGATCGTTTTGCTCATCGCGTGCGCCAATGTCGCCAATCTGCTCCTCGCGCGCGCGCTGCGCCGCCGACGGGAAATCGCCGTGCGTCTCGCCCTGGGCGTCGGCCGCGTACGGCTGCTCTCACAGCTCATGACGGAGAGCGTGCTCCTCGCCGTCATGGGCGGCATCGCCGGCGTTGTCGTCGGTCAGCTTGGCGGCGGCTTGCTTCGCACGCTGTTCTTGCCTGAAGGCGCCGAGACGTCCGTCATCGGCGACGCACGAACGCTGATGATCGCCGGGCTTGGCGTTCTCGTCGCCGGCATCCTGACCGGTCTCGCGCCCGCGCTTCAGGCTGGACGGGTGGAGCTGACCAACGATCTCAAGTCGGGCGCGCGGGAGGGAACGTATCACCGCTCCGGCTTGCGAGTCGGCTTGCTGGTGCTGCAAGGATCGCTTTCCGTGGTGCTGCTCGTCGGAGCGGGTCTCTTCGTCCGCAGTCTTCGCAACGTGAAGGCGGTGCGCCTGGGCTACGACGTCGATCCCGTCCTCATCGTCAATTTGAACATGCGGGGCGTGAAGCTCGACAGTGCGCGCGAGGTCGCGCTCCGGCAGCAGCTGCTCGAGACCGCTCAGAACATTCCGGGGGTCGAGCGCGCGGCGCTCAACGTGACGATTCCGTTCTGGAGCACATGGAGCATGGATCTCCGCGTCGCCGGCATCGATTCCGTAGGTAAGCTCGGCGAATTCGACTTGAATGCCGTCTCGCCCGACTACTTCGCCACGTTAGGCACTCGCATCGTCCGCGGGCGCGGGATCCAGTCGGGTGACGTCGCGAACGCCCCCGGTGCGATGGTCGTGAGCGACGCGATGGCGCGTGTGCTCTGGCCGGGCAAGGATGCCATCGGGCAGTGCATTCGCATCAACGCCGATACGGTACCGTGTACCTATGTCGTCGGCATCGCCGAGAACATCAAGAGCGGAACGCTGAGCGACGAGCCGAGCTACTTCTACTATCTGTCGGCGGCGCAATTCAATCCGAATCGGACGGGATTGTTCGTGCGCACCCGCGGCGAGGCGGCTCGTCAGGCCGATGCCATACGACGTCAGCTCCAGAAACTGATGCCGACGCCGGCGTACATCACGGTCACTCCATTTACCGAGGTCATTGGCCAGCAGACGCGATCGTGGAAGCTCGGGGCGACGATGTTCGTCGTCTTCGGGTTCCTTGCGCTAACCTTGGCCGCGGTCGGTCTGTACAGCGTCATCGCATACAACGTCGTCCAGCGCACGCATGAGATGGGCGTCCGCATCGCGTTAGGCGCGCAGTTGAAGGACGTCGTCAAGATTGTCGTTGGGCAGGGGCTTCGGCATGGCGTCGCGGGCATCCTCATCGGAGGGGTCATCGCCGTTGGCGCCGCGCGCTGGGTGAAGCCGCTGCTCTTCGAGGAGTCGCCGCGAGACCCGGTCGTCTATGCCATCGTGACGGTGGTTCTCCTCAGCGTCGCCATCACCGCGAGCTGGATCCCGGCCCGCCGCGCCGCGCGCGTCGATCCGAACGTCGCTCTGAGGAGCGAATGATGCTCGACGCACTCGCCCACGATGTTCGCTACGCCGCGCGTGGGCTGCGCGCCAAGCCGGGCTTTACGCTCGCGGTCATCGTAACGCTCGCACTCGGCATCGGAGCCAACGCGGCGATCTTCTCCATCGTCGATCGGCTTCTCTTCCGGCCGCCGCCGATGCTCATCAGACCCGATCTGACACATCGCATCTATACCGCCTCGAACGTTCGCGGAAAGGAAAGCGTTCGTGGCAGCATCCAGTACGCCACGTACGTCGATTTCACGAATTGGACGAAATCCTTTGCGCGCACCGCGGAATTCACGCTCAACAAGACTGCCGTTGGCACGGGCGACGAAGCGCGCGAGATGAATGTCGGCGTCGTCAGCGCCAGCTTCTTTGGGTTCTTCGACGCGCCGCCTGCCCTTGGGCGTTATTTCACGAATGCCGAAGACATCCCGCCTTCGGGTACGCCGGTAGCGGTGCTTGGCTACGGTCTCTGGCAGACGCAATTCGGCGGCAACCACGACGTGCTCGGAACGAAGCTCCAGATAGGGCCGACGCTCTTCACGATCATCGGGGTCGCACCGAAGGGTTTCGTGGGAGTTTGGCCCTCCTCACCGCCAGTTGCCTTCATCCCGATCACGGTGTCTGCCGGCGCCTCCGGCGTGCAGCTCGGAGGGCAAGACTGGTGGAAGAGCTATCGCTGGTCGTTCGCGCAGATGATGGCGCAGCGGAAAGCGAACGTCTCGCTCGCCGCGGCCACGGCCGACCTCACGAGCGCGGCTCGACGGAACTACGAGGCGCAGCGCGTTGCGAGTCCGCGCATCCCGCCGATCGAGATCTCGCGACCGCGCGGCATCGTCGCCTCGATTCTCAGCGAGCGCGGCCCCAACCAGAGCAGCCTCGCCAAGGTCGCATCGCTCATCGCCGGCATGGCGCTGATCGTCCTCCTCATCGCCTGCGCCAACGTCGCCAACCTGCTCCTTGCGCGCGCGCTGCGGCGCCGCCGCGAGATTGCGGTGCGGCTCGCGTTAGGCGTAAGCCGTGGCCGGCTCCTCTCCCAACTGCTCACTGAGAGCGTACTGCTTGCCCTCATCGCCGGAGCCGCGGGGCTCGTCGTCGCACAATGGGGCGGCGCGCTTCTACGCTCGCTCTTCCTGCCAGAGGGCGCACAGACCACGGTTCTCGGTGACACACGCACTCTCGCCATGGTGGGCGCGGCAGTCATCGTTGCTGGCTTACTGACGGGACTGGCGCCCGTCTGGCAGGCGCGCCGCGTCGAGCTCACCCACGATCTCAAGACTGGCGCGCGCGAGGGGACATACCACCGCTCGCGAACGCGCGTCGTGCTCCTCGTCTTGCAGGGCGCGCTGTCCGTCGTACTTCTCGTCGGAGCGGGGCTCTTCGTCCGCAGTCTGCATAACGTGAAGTCTCTTCGCCTGGGCTACGACGTCGATCCGGTGCTGCTCGTCGATCTGCGGATGCGCGGCGTGAAGCTCGACAGCACTGAGGCGATGGCGCTCCGGCAGCGACTCCTCGCGGCAGCGCAGAACATTCCCGGCGTCGAGCATGCCGCGCTGAATTTGACGATCCCGTTCTGGAGCATGTGGGTTACCGATCTCAAGATCGCGGGGATCGATTCCGTGAATCGGCTCGGCCAGTTCTACCTCAACGCCGTGACGCCGGACTACTTCGCCACACTGGGCACGCGGATCATCAGGGGCCGCGGCATCCAGGCGCAGGATGCGGACCACGCGCCGGGCGCGATGGTCGTGAGCGAGGCAATGGCGCGCGTCCTCTGGCCCGGGAAGGACGCCGTGGGACAATGCGTGCGGGTCAACGCCGACACGGTGCCCTGCACGTACGTGGTCGGGATCGCCGAGAACATCAAGAACAACAGTCTGAGCGAAGACGCCGGCTACTACTACTATCTGTCCGCGCCGCAGTTCAATCCCCAGCAGAGCAACCTGTTCATTCGCACGCGCGGCGACGCGTCGCGACAGGCCGAATCGATCCGGCGCGAGCTGCAGAAGCTCATGCCAAATCCAGCGTACGTCACGGCGACGCCCTTCGCCGACGTGGTTGGTGGAGAGATGCGGTCGTGGAAGCTCGGCGCGACGATGTTCGTGGTCTTTGGGCTGCTCGCGCTCACACTCGCGGCCGTGGGGCTGTACAGCGTCATCGCGTACAACGTCGTCCAGCGCACGCACGAGATGGGAGTCCGCATCGCCCTCGGCGCGCAGCTCCGGGATGTCGTGAAGCTCGTCGTCGGCCAGGGGCTGCAGCATGGCGTGATGGGTATCGTCATCGGTGGCGCGATCGCCTTCGGCGCCGCGCGGTGGATGAAGCCCCTCCTCTTCGACGAGTCGCCGCGGGATCCGCTCGTGTACGCCGTCGTCACGATCGTACTGCTCGCCGTCGCCGTGACCGCGAGTTGGATCCCAGCCCGTCGCGCCGCGCGCGTCGACCCCAACGTCGCCCTTCGTAGCGAGTGAAGCTGGTGACTCTGGACGGTGAACCGTGAACCGCTGACTCATCACCGTCCACCGTCCACCGTTCACCGTCCACCGTCCACTAATCACCAGCATGCTCAACGAGCTCACTTACGCCGCCCGGTCGCTCACCAAGAGCGCGAAGTTCTCCCTGGCCGCCGCGTTGACATTGGCGTTAGGCATTGGCTCGACGACCGCGATCTTCAGCGTCGTTCGCTCGGTGCTGCTGGCGCCCCTCCCATTCCCGAATGTGGAGCGCGTTGTCGTGCCGCAGACGACGAGCGCGTCGACCAACAACTTCTGGTCCGTCACGTACGCGGACTTCATGGACTGGCGGGACAACCACGTCTTCGACAAGGTCGCCGTCTATCAGCCGTCGGAAATGGACCTCGCCGGCGTCGGCGATCCGGTACGGATCCAGGCGGCGGCGGTGAGCCCACAATTCTTCGACGCGTTAGGCGCAGGCGCGGCCAAGGGACGCGTCCTTCAGCCGGTCGATTATCCGGTCGACGCCGCGCGTGCAGTCGTCATCTCGGACCGCCTCTGGCGGAGTCAGTTCGGTGCGCGGCCCGACATCATTGGCACGACCATCGAGCTGAACGCCATCAAGCGGCCGATCGTCGGCGTGCTGCCGCCTAACGTGCAATGGCCGCTCGACAACGACGTTTGGGTCCCGTTCCGCATCGGGAGCGAGAACGATCCGGATCTACTCCGCCGCGACAACTTCGTCTTCCAGGCAGTTGCGCGCCTCGCACCCGGGGCGACTCTCGAGTCAACCAGGGCTGCGATGGCGCGACTCGCGCGTCTCGCGGAGCTTGCACACCCGGACATTCGCAAGGCCGTGAGCACCGTTCCTACGCCTGTGCTCGAGTACGCACTTGGAGCGACGGTGCCGCGGATGCTATGGATCCTGCTCGGCGCCGTCGGACTTCTCTTGCTCATTGGATGTGTCAACGTCGCCAACCTCCAGCTGGCACGGGCGGCAGCGCGCCATCGCGAGATGGCGGTCCGCACAGCGCTCGGCGCGAGCCGCCTGCGGCTCGTGAGGCAGTCGCTCGTCGAGAGCATCTTGCTGGCACTCGTCGGGGGCCTCGTGGGTGTCGGTCTGGCGGTGGCCATGGTGCGAGTGCTCGTTGCGGCCGCACCACCTGATGTACCGCGCATCGACGCCGCGACGATCGATCCGCTCGTCCTGCTCTTCGCGTTCGCGATCTCGCTCGGTGTTGCGCTGATCTTCGGGCTCGCGCCGGCGCTTCACGCCGCGCACAGCGATCCGCAGCTCGCACTCGCCGAAGGTGGAACGCGCGCGGCCGGGGGTCGCTCCGGTACCCGGGCGCGACGGCTCCTCGTCGCAGTCGAGCTGGCGCTGTCGGTGATTCTTCTCGTCGGCGCCGGGCTCGCGCTCCGCAGCGTGACGCGGCTCCGACATGCCGATGTCGGCTTCGACACGCACGACGTCCTCAGCGCCTCGATCTCTCTTCCGGGAATCCGTTACGACAGGGCGGACAAGGTCATCACCTTACTCTATTCGTTGCGCGACCGCCTCGCCGCTCTCCCTGGCGTCGAGGCGGCGGGGATCGCGAGTGCCAGCCCGTTAGGCGGCGGTGGATTCTATCTCGGCCGCATGATGGTCGCTGAGGGGCGCGATCAATCGCCGGCGGGCGAGGTGCCGATCTCGTGGAACGTCGCTACGCCCGGCTATTTCGCCGCGCTGCGGCTGCCCATCGTGCGCGGCCGCGACTTCACGGCACGCGACGACACCGCGAGCGCTCCGGTGATGATCGTGAACGAGAAGTTCGCCCGATCGATGTTTCCCAACGAGAACCCGATTGGCAAGCGAGCGATGTCGTCGCGCGACGAGAAGCTGTATCGGGAGATCATTGGTGTCGTGAAGGACGTCAAATACTACGGCGCGAGCGACTCGGCACGATCGCTGGTCTGGGTTCCGTACGCTCAGCGCAACGCATGGCATCAGGGAATTCTCACCGTCCGGACGCGTGGTAATCCCCTCCTCGCCCTGCCCGCCGTCCGCCGGGAGTTGCGCACCCTGGATCCGGGCATCGCGCTCGCGAACATCGCAACGATGGACGACACCCGCGACCGATCGATGGCTGGCGATCGGCTCGTCGCGATTCTTCTTGGCGCCTTCGCGGCACTCGCGCTCACATTGGCTGCCGTCGGCATCTTTGGCGTGCTCTCGTACGCGTTGGAGCAGCGGACGCACGAGCTGGGAATTCGCGTCGCGCTCGGCGCGCGCCCAGGAGACGTTCTCGCGCTCGTGGCGCGCGAGACGATCCCGATGGTCGGCGCCGGCCTCCTCACGGGCCTCGTCGTTGCGGCCGCGCTCACACGCTTCATCCGGTCGATGCTCTACGAGATCCAACCTGGCGATCCGGCCACGTTCGCCGGCGTGTCGCTCGTCCTCGCGGCAATCGCGATCATGGCGGCACTGCTGCCGGCGCGCCGCGCCGCGCGCGTCGACCCTGTGATCGCGCTCCGGAGCGAGTGACGGGTGCCTGATGATTTTCGCCATTCAACAGCGTTGGCGCGGACTCACGCAGGCACTGCTGGACTTCCGCGGACCTTGGCGGGCGAGATCTCGGCACTGGGCAGGGTTACCATCACAGGAGAGCCTGGCTTTTACCGCAGAGGACGCAGAGCTCATCTGCAGTCGGGGCGCCACTCGCCACGAGCCCTGATTCTTTTTCTGAACGGCACACCCATCGGGTTTTTGGCGCAGGAGCCGACCGAGGTCGTTCACGAAGAAGATCGTCCGGGCTCGTGCGAGTACAGCCCTTAGTGCTGCGTCCTCTGCGGTAAGAGTCAGGCTCTCCCGTCATGAAGCCTCGTGCGGGCGCGGGGATCTCTATTGCCTTGTTCGGCAAGGTATCGTACCTTGGCGTCCAAGGTACCTCAGAGAGCACCTGCGTGGATTACGACCGCGAATTCCTCACCGGCACTGTCGGCGTGCTGATCCTCTCGCTGTTGAGCGAGCGCGCCATGTACGGTTATGAGATCGTCCAGGAGGCTGACCGCCGCAGCGCACAGCAGTTCCGGATGAAGGAGGGCACGATCTATCCCGCACTCCATCAGATGGAGCGCGCCGGACTGCTCAAGGCGTCCTGGCGGGACAGCGATACTGGGCGCGCACGGAAGTATTACTCCCTCACGGCGAAGGGTCGGCGACAGGCAGACTCCAAGCGCAAGCAATGGGAGTCCATCTCGGCCGCAATGCGCGCGATTCTCGGTGAGGCCCATGGCTGACCGCGATGTCCTGCGCGAGTTCATCGATCGCATCGTCCGCGAGTCGCGCATCAGCGATGCGCGCGAACGCGATGCCCTGCGGCTCGAGCTCGAGAGCCATTTCGCCGACGTCGCCGACTCGCCGGACGCGTTGCTGGCGGCGATGGCGCGATTCGGCAGTCCGTCGGAGGTCGGCGACGCCCTCGATCGTGCTCACCGCGGTTCATCACTCGTGAGGCAGCTCTGGCGGCTCGGTCTCGTCCTTGGCGGATCGGGCAGCATCGCGCTCGTCTTGCAGCTGGCGACGAATCTCCGGCGCGACGTCCGCTCCGACACGATCGTCCTCGGGCCGGCATTCGCGCGCTCGATCGCGTTCTCGGCATTGCTGATTGTGCTCCTCGTCGCCGCGTGGGAGCTCGACGTCGAGCCCTTCTGTGCCCGTCTCGAGCGACGCCCACTTCGGCTGATCGCCACCGTCGGCGCGCTCGCGCTCGTCATGCTCACCTTTCACGCCGCGACCAACACGCTGCTCGCACCCGGGCTCGCGGTATCCGCGAGCGCCGTCGACGTCGCGATCTGGACGTGCACGATCGCCATCCTGGCGCGAGCCGATCGCCGGTTCGCGCGCGTCTTTACCAAGCCGCCCGGCTGAGGAGTTTGGTGACCAACGACCTTCGACACGCGTGGCGAGCGATCCGCCGCACTCCCGTCCTCGCCGCCGTCGTCGTCGCCTCGTTAGGCATCGGGATCGGTGTCAACACCACGGTCTTCTCGTGGGTCCAGGCGGTCGTCCTGCGGCCGCTTCCCGGCGTCGAGGACGCGGCGCGCTATCACCTCGTCGAGCCGATGTCGGACGCGGGCACTCATCCCGGCGCGTCCTGGCCGGAGTATCTCGACCTCCGCGCGCGTCTTACCGCGTTGCCCGAGCTCATCGCGTACCGGATGACGCCCTTCACCATTGGCGCGACGGATCACGCGGAGCGGACGTACGGGCTCCTTGTATCGGGAAACTATTTTCGCGGCCTCGGTCTCAGGCCGGCGCTGGGTCGATTTCCGCGCGAGGACGAGGTCGCGGGCGCGGGCGGCGCCCCGGTCGTCGTTATCTCGCACGGCTACTGGGAGACGCGGCTCGCGCGTGACACGGGCGTCATCGGCCAGACGCTGCGCGTCAATGAGCGTCCGCTCACGATCATCGGCGTCGCGCCGTCGGGCTTTCAGGGCACGGTCCTGGGACTCGATTTCGATCTCTGGGTTCCGGCAACGATGGCGCCAGTGCTCCTCAACGCCAGCCGCGAGCTGGAGGACCGCGGCGTGCGCGGTTACAGCCTCATGGGCCGTCTCGCATCACAGGCGACGCTCGCCCGCGCCCAGGGCGAAGCCGACGCGGCGATGCGCGAGCTGGCGCTGCGCTACCCCGAGGCGAATGGCGGTATGCGCGCTGAAGTGCGCCCCTTCTGGCGCGCGCCACGAGGACCACAGCTCATGCTCGCCCGTGCGCTGATGATTCTACAGGGCGTCATGATACTGTTGCTGCTCGCGGTGTGCGGGAACACCGCGAACCTCCTGCTCGCGCGCGCGAGCGCACGACAGCGCGAAGTCGGTGTCAGGCTCGCCCTCGGAGCCGGGCCCTGGCGCATCACGTCGCTCCTGCTCACCGAGAGCCTCACGCTCGCGATCGGCGGCGCGATCGTCGGCGCCGCGCTCGCCGTGTGGGGAACGCAGGCGCTGCGCGCCGTGCCGATGATCAGCGCCTTCCCGATCAGATTTCAAACGAGCGTGAACGTCGCCGGATTGGCCTTCGCACTGGCGCTGGGTGTGGGCTGTGGGCTCATCTTCGGACTCATCCCGTCGCTGCAGCTGGCGCGCATCGATCCTCTGCTCGCGCTCCGAACAGGCGTTCACGGCGCAGGGCGCAGCCGGACGCGCAACGCGCTCATGGGCGCGCAGGTCGCGCTCGCGCTGATCGTGCTGACCGCCGCGGCGCTTTTCCTCCGCAGCTTTCGCGAGACGCGTTCGACGGATCCCGGATTTCGGCGGGACGGAGTCCTCCTCGCCGCCTACGACCTGACCGCGCAGAACCCGGACGCCGACCGCAGCCGATCGTTCGCCGCCGACTTGCTCGCGCGCCTGACCGCCCTGCCTAACGTCGACGCGGCGGCCGTCGCGTCATCCGTGCCGCTCGACATCCACGGGCTCCCTGTGCGCTCCTTCACCCTCGAGGGGCGGGCCCGCGCCGACGCCATTCCCGATCGGGCGTTGAGCAACATCGTAACGCCCGGCTACTTCAAGACGCTCGGCATTCCGTTCCGGGCCGGCGGCGACTTTGCCAGTCTCGGGGACGCGGGCCCGCCGCCGCAAGTGATCGTCAACGACGCCTTCGTCCAGCGCTACCTGGGAACCGCGGAAGCAATCGGGCGACGTCTCGAATCGCGCGGGAGAACCTACACCATCGTCGGCGTCGTGAAGACGACACTCTACGATTCCTTCGGCGAGCGGCCGACGCCCGCGATCTACTTCTCCTATCGCGACCGGCCGGCCGCGACTGGTGAGATTCACCTGCATGCGAGCCGCGGGTCGGAGTCGTTGGCCGCCGACATCCGCCGCGCCGTACGTGAGCTCGATCCGACGCTCGTCGTCTATGACGTTCGCACGCTGGACGAGCACATCGAGAAGAATCTCTTCCTCCGCCGCATTCCGGCGCGGATGTTCGCCGTTCTCGGCCCACTGCTCCTGCTGCTCGCGGCAATCGGCATCTACGCGGTGGTGTCGTACTCGGTGTCGCGACGCACCGTCGAGATCGGCGTGAGGCATGCGCTCGGCGCGACTGCGACACGCGTCGTGCTGGAGATCGTCTCCGACACGATGCGGTCGATCTTCTGGGGCGCGGCCATCGGCTGGTTCATCGCGCTGCTCGTCGAGATCCACGCCGCGGGCGGTGTCATCTACCTGCCAATCGTGCTCGGTGTCCCCGCGCTGCTCTTCGCCGTGGCCGCGGTCGCGTGCTGGATCCCGGCGCGGCGCGCGGCGCACGGTGATCCCGCCGCCGCCCTGCGGCGTGACTGAGGCTCGTTAGGCTACTCGGCCCGCAGCGTGATCGCCGGATCGACCCGCGCCGCGCGCCAGGCGGGGAGCCAGCAGGCCAGAAGTGAAACGCCGACGAGCAGGATGCCGACACCGACGTAGGTCGCGGGGTCGAGCCGCGACACGTCGAACATCAGGCTGACGAGGGCGCGCGTGGCGGCAATCGCGCCACCAACGCCAATTACGATGCCGAG
>Ga0070681_10002398_pt1 | contig 17121 bp, 18 predicted proteins | sample KBSC83BmetaG_FD_65650 | JGI IMG/M metagenome (GOLD analysis project Ga0070681, IMG submission 65650) | Corn rhizosphere microbial communities from Kellogg Biological Station, Michigan, USA - KBS C8-3B metaG | ecosystem: Host-associated > Plants > Roots > Rhizosphere | place: USA: Michigan...
ACCTTGCCCTGCGCGAGCGGCGGATAGGGCGGCTCCTTCATCGGCTGGCCTTTGACGTCGGTGATCAGCCAGCCGCACGGCAGGCCGCCGACTTTCGCCGCCGCGAGATCCGCGCCGGTGTAGACGGCCAGCACACCCGGGGCTTTCTTTGCCCGGTCGGTTTTAACGGATTTGAGAACCGCGTGGGCGTGCGGCGATCTTACGAACGCGGCATGCGACTGCCCGGCGAGGGCTACGTCATCGGTATACTGGCCCGTGCCGGTGAGAAAGCGATAGTCCTCTTTGCGCGCGATCCGCGCGCCGATCAATGAAGTGCTCATCGAAGGCCTCCATTACTTCGTGGCGGCCATGGCGCGTGCTCCCGCCATGATGCTCTTCACGATGTTGTGGTAACCCGTGCAGCGGCACAGGTTGCCCTCCAGGCTCTCGCGCACCTCCTGCTCGGTCGGGCTGGGGTGGCTTTTCGCGAAATCGAGCGCGTTCATCACCATGCCGGGGGTGCAGAAGCCGCACTGCAGGCCGTGGTTCTCCTTGAACGCCGCTTGCATCGGATGCAAGGTGCCGTCAGCGTGCGCTACGCCTTCGATGGTCAGAATGTCGGCGCCCTCGGCCTGCATGGCGACGATCGAACAGCTCTTGATGGCCTTGCCGTTCATGTGCACGGTGCAGGCGCCGCACTGCGCGGTGTCGCAGCCGACATGGGTGCCGGTCAGCCGCAGGTTCTCGCGGATGAACGTCACGAGCAGGGTGCGCTCCTCCACCTCCGCGGACACCGGCTTGCCGTTGACCTTCATGGATACGCGTACCGACATGCGGGTCTCCTCTCTCCTCGGGGTTTCTTTCAGGGGAAGGAAATCGTAGCATTTCCACCAGTGAGATTGCTTATCGTAGAAGACGACGCGCCGCTCGCCTCCGGGCTGCGCCGCATCCTGGAAGCCGAGGGCCACGCGGTCGACGTCACCTCGCGCGGCGAGCAGGCCGTGCTCGCCGCGTCGCAGGAGCGCTTCGACCTCGTGATCCTGGACATCGGCCTGCCGCAGATGGACGGCTTCGAGGTGCTGCGCCGCCTGCGCGCCGGCTCCCCCGATCGCAGCGGCCCGATGCCGGTGCTCGTGCTCACGGCGCGCGACGCGGTCGAGGATCGCGTGCACGGCCTCGACCTCGGCGCCGACGACTACATGGTGAAACCGTTCGCCATGCCTGAGCTCACGGCGCGCGTGCGCGCGCTCCTGCGCCGGTCGCAGGCGCACGGCGGTCCGCGCATCGTGCATGGACCGCTCGCGCTCGATACCGTGGCGCGGCGGGCGTTCCTGAAAAACGAGCCGCTCGAGCTCGCGGCGCGCGAGTGGGCGGTGCTCGAGGTGCTGCTCGGCAAGGTGGAGAAGATCGTCTCGAAGGAGGCGATCATCCAGGCGGTCGCGGGCTGGGGCGACGACCTCTCGCCCAACGCGATCGAGGTCTACGTCTCGCGTCTGCGCTCGAAGCTCGAGCCGGCCGGCATCAAGATCCGCACGGTGCGCGGCTTCGGCTACATGCTCGAAGAGTACAAAGAGGCCAAGGCGAACTGACCATGGCGGCGCGCAGCCTCCGCGCACACCTGCTGCGGATGCTGCTGCCGCCCATAGCGGCGCTCCTGCTTCTCGGTGCACTCGTCGCGTACTACCCGTCGATCGAGCCCGCCACTGCCGCGTACGACCAGGGATTGATCGATGTCGGCATCTCGCTCGGCGCGTACATCCGCAACGGCGGCAACAACTACTGGGTTGAATTGCCGAGCGCCGTCGACCAGGTGCTGCGCCGCGACAGCTACGACACGGTGTTCTACCAGGTGCTCGCGCCCGGCGGCGAGGTGATTGCCGGCGACCAGGGCCTGCCGCCGCCGCCGGGCGAAAACCTCGAGAGCATCGTCACCTACGACACGATTTACCGCGGCCAGAGCATCCGCGCCGTCTCGGTTCCCGCGCAATGCGGTGCCGCGTCCTGCCGCGTGCTGGTGGCGGAGACGACGGTGAAGCGAAAGCGCATGGCGCGCGACATCCTCTTCTCGACATTGCTGCCCGAGATGCTGATCGCCATCGCCACGGTGCTCATCGTCTGGTTCGGCGTGAAGCGCGGCCTCGGTCCGCTCGCGCGCCTGTCGGAGCAGATCAAGCAGCGCTCGCCGGGCGACCTGCGGCCGATCGACGCCGCCGGCACGCCGGAAGAAGCGCGCCCGCTCGTCTCGGCGCTGAATGGCCTCCTCGGCGAGGTGGCGCAGGCGAGCCGCAACCAGCAGCGCTTCCTCGCCAATGCCGCGCACCAGCTGCGCACGCCGCTCGCCGGCCTGCAGGCGCACACCGAGCTCGCGCTCGCGCGCCCGCTGCCCGATCCCGTGCGCGCGGAGCTCGCCCAGGTGCACGAGGCGACCACGCGCACCGCGCGCCTCGCCAACCAGCTGCTGGCGCTCGCGCGCGCGGAACCCGGCGCGCGCGGCAACGCGGCGGACGTCAATCTCAAGACCATCGCCGAGCGCGAGGCGGACCAGTGGGTGCACCAGGCGCTCGCGCGCGACGTCGACCTCGGCTTCGAGCTCGAGCCGGTGACCGTGCAGGGCGACGCGTTCCTGTTGCGCGAGGCGCTTGCCAACCTCGTGCACAACGCGATCGAGTACTCGCAGCGCGGCGGCCGCGTCACCGTGCGCACCGGGCGCCGCGACGGCCAGCCGGTGATCGAGGTGGAGGACGACGGGCCGGGCATTCCGCTTGCGGAGCGCGAGCGGGTGCTCGAGCGCTTCTATCGCGTGCCCGGCACCGCCGGCACCGGCAGCGGCCTCGGCCTCGCCATCGTCAGCGAGATCGCCGCCGGCCATGGCGCGAATATTGTTATTACGGATGGCGCGGGCGATAAGGGCTGCCGCGTTGCGATAACATTTCCGCATGGATAGCGTCGACATCGAAGTCCTCCGCACTGCGGAGGCATGGCGCAAGAGCGGCCAGCGCGTGGCCCTCGGCACGATCGTCAAGACGTGGGGCTCGGCACCGCGCCCGATCGGCGCGATGGTCGCCATTCGCGCCGACGGCCAGATCGTCGGCTCGGTCTCCGGCGGCTGCGTCGAGGACGACCTCGTCGAAAAGGTGCGCGAGAAGTTCGCCGCCGCGAAGAAGCCGGAACTCGTTACGTACGGCATCACCAACCAGGAAGCGACGCGCTGGGGCCTGCCCTGCGGCGGCACGCTGCAGCTCGTGCTCGAGCCGCTGACCGAGCAGAGCGGCATCGCCGAGCTGCTCGATCGGGTGGCCCATCAGCAGTTGGTGAAGCGCAACGTCGACATGGAGAGCGGCCGCGCCACGCTCGAGCCCGGCCGCTGGCAGGACGTGCTGGAATTCGACGGCCGCGTGCTCTCGTCGGTGCACGGGCCGCGCTGGCGCCTGGTGCTGATCGGCGGCGGCCAGCTCACGCGCTATCTGGCGGAAATGGCGCGCATGCTCGATTACCACGTCGTGGTCGTGGACCCGCGCCAGGAGTACGCGGACAGCTGGGACCTGCCGTCGGTGCCGATCAATCGCGGCATGCCCGACGACGTGGTGCGCGAGCTCGAGCTCGACGGCCACAGCGCGCTCGTCGCGCTGACGCACGACCCGAAGCTCGACGACCTCGCGCTGATGGAAGGCCTGAAGTCCGCGGCGTTCTACGTCGGCGCCATCGGCTCGAAGAAGAACAACGATGCGCGCCGCGAGCGGCTGAAGGAGTTCGACGTGTCGACCGACGAGATCGCGCGCCTGCGCGGGCCGGTCGGCCTCTACATCGGCTCGAAGACGCCGCCCGAGATCGCGGTGGCGATCCTCGCCGAGATGACCGCCGTGCGCCATGGCGTGTCCGAGCCTAGCTGGGCGGCGAAGCCGCAGCAGCGATTCGACGCCTCGGCGTGTGAAGTGAAGACCCCTTGAACGTCGTCGGCCTGCTGCTTGCGGCAGGCTCGGCATCGCGGTTCGGCTCCGACAAGCTGCGACACGCGTTGCCGCACGGCGTGCCGATCGCCATCCAGTCGGCGCGCAACCTGCGCGCCGAGCTCGCGGAAGTTTTCGTCGTCGTGCGCGAGCGCGCCGCCGCCGGCGCGTTCGAGCAGGAAGGCTGCAGCGTGGCGGTGTGTGAAAACGCGCACGAAGGCATGGGAGTGAGCCTCGCCTGCGCGGCGCGCGCGGCCGGCGCGCGCGACGGCTACATCGTGGCGCTCGCCGACATGCCGTTCATCCGCCGCACCTCGATAGCCGCCGTGCGCACGGCGCTCGAGAAGGGCGCGCCGATCGCCGCGCCTTACTGGCGCGCCCGGCGCGGCCATCCGGTCGGCATCGGCGGCCGCTTCTATGAACAATTGACAAAGCTGCAGGGCGACGAGGGCGCGCGTCGCGTCCTCGCCGAAAATGAGCGCCAGCTCGTGAAGATCCCGGTCGGCGATCCGGGGGTCATCCGCGACATCGACCGTCCGGAAGACCTCGCGCCACCGGTGCTCGTCTAGCAAGGAAAGAGAATGGAACCGGCCTGGAATCCGAAATTGCCCAAGGGCGCAAACTTCATCCGCGCCAAGTTCCTGTGGGAAATCGGCCTGCACATCGCCGGCAACCCGGCGACGCCGTACTACGGCAACCGCGACATCTGCATCACCGTGGGCTCGGGCTCGGGTGACAAGTACAAGCCGTGGCTCCGGATGTCGTGCGGCTCGCCGATCCTCGCGCACGCCGTGGCGCGCGGCGAGCTCGAGGCGGCGATCGTCAACCCGTCGGCGATGCTCACGCAGGCGGTGCGCGGCAAGGGCCTCTTCAGCGCGCCGCTGCCGCTCTGCATCATTGCCAACTACCCGTCGTGGGACCGCTTTGTCTTTGCTGCGCACCCGCGCCTCGGCCTGAAGTCACTGGCGGATGTGAAAGCGCGCAAGCTGCCGGTGCGCATCTCGACGCGCGAGGACAAGACGCACTCGACGCGCGACCTCATCGGCCAGGTGCTCGGCGTGTACGGCTATTCGCTGCAGGACGTCGAGGGCTGGGGCGGGAGCCTGCAGCTGAACGGCGGCCCGGGCGACGCCCGGCGGCTGAAGGCGATCAGGGAGGGCTCGGTCGATATCGTCATGGACGAAGGCCTCGCGCTTTGGCTCGAAGATGCGCTCGCCGCCGGATACCAGCCGCTGACCCTCGAGCCGGAAGTGTTCGCGAAGCTCGGCGAGATCGGCTGGCGCCGCGTGGTCATGCCGAAGGGCCAGTACCGCGGCCTCGAGGTGGACCATGCGTGCATCGACTACAGCGCCTGGCCGCTGTATGCGCATACCAACCTGCCGGACGAGGACGCCTACAAGATCGTCGACGCCATCGCCGCGCGCCAGGACGAGATCGTCTGGGAGGAATTCAACGCCTGGGCGCCGTTCAAGGGTATCGGCGCGCTCGGCGAAGAGACCGACGCGACCCCGCGCGACGTGCCGCTGCACCCGGGCGCCGCGCGCTGGTTCCGCGAGCACGGCTTCAAGGTCTAGCCGTTATCATTGCGCCCGGAGGGAGTTGTCTCAGGGGACCAGCCTCAGGTGACCAACAGTTGACAGCGGGCGAAACCACCGCGCAGCGCGCGGTCCTCTTTGCCGACGTCTGCGAGAGCACGGCGATCTACGAGAGCGTGGGCGATACGCCCGCGCTCGCGCTGATCAACCACCTGTTCGCGAGCTTCGACAAGGTGGTGAACGCGGCCGGCGGTGTCATCGTCAAGAACCTTGGCGACGGCGTCGTCTGCCAGTTCGGCGAGCCCGACGCCGCGTTCCGCGCCGCGTGCGCCATGCAGGAAGCCTCGACGCACGTGGCCTCGGAGGCCTGGCCGGGCATGAAGATCAAGATCGGTTTCAATTACGGCCCGGTGGTCCTCAAGGACCGCGACGTGTTCGGCGACACGGTGAACGTGTGTGCGCGCATCGTCTCGCTGGCCAATCCTGCGCAGGTGCTCACCACGCAGCGGACCATCGAGGCGCTTTCGCCCGGCCTGCGCACGCGCTGTCGGGAGCTCTATACGACACCGGTGCGCGGCCGCGTCTCGCAGGTCAGCGTGTGGGAAGTGATGTGGCGGGCGGATCCGGACGTCACCAAGGTGGAAGCGGCCGAGCCGAGCGGCGACCTGGGCGCGAAGTGGGTCCTCAAGCTCAGCATCGGCGGCGAGAGCTACATCCTCGAGCCGGGCGCGGTGCTGCGCATCGGGCGCGACGCGGCGAACGACATCGTGGTGGCCACCGAGAACGCCTCGCGCATCCACGCGCGCATCTTCACGCGCGAGGACCACTTCGTGATCGTCGACCAGTCGTCCAACGGCACCTTCCTGATGGCCGACGGCTCGCGCGAGGTGCGCCTGCGCCGCAGCGAGGCGCTGCTGGGGGATCGCGGCTGGATCGGCCTTGGCCGCAGCGCCGCGCGCCACGGCGACCACGTGCTGCGCTACCGGCTCGAGCGCCATTCCTGAACCTGAAGGTGCAATGAGGCCGCCAGGCGCGGCATGGCTTCGATGATGCGGTCGATCGTCATGCGCACGTGCGCGTCGACCGCCGCCGGGTTGGTTCTGTAGTCGAGCACCACTTCCTCGATGTCGGGCAGCGCCTCGCACGCGCCGCCGCAGGCCTCGAGGAACACCGGCGCGCGCACGCCGAAGCGCTCGTGCATGAAGCTCTGGTGGTTGAGGCTCATCGCCACGACGTAGCGGGCTGACTGCAGCATCTCCGGCGTCAGCGTGCGCCGTCGATGCGAGCTGACGTCGATTCCCTTGCGGAGCAGGTAGTCGCGCACGTTCGGCCGCACCGTGTACGGATAGTCTTCCGTGCCCGCCGAGGCGACGACGATACGGCTGTCCGCGCCGAGCTCGCGGCGCAGCGCGTATTCGGCGGTGAGGCTGCGGAAGATGTTGCCGGTGCAGACGAAGAGAACGTCGGTCATTAAAACGGACCGGGTCCCCGCCTTCGCGGGGACGACGGCGTTTATTTCCGTGACTGAATCAGTTCCCAAACCTTCGGCGGTGAAAGCGGCAGCGCGCGCGGCTCGACGCCGAGCGGCGCGAGGGCGGCGGCGACGGCGTTCGCCACCACGCCGCCGACCGGCACGATGCCGCCTTCGCCGGCGCCCTTGGCGCCGAGCGGGTTGTTGGGCGACGGCGAGTTGCCGGTGATGATGGCGCGGATGCTGGGGAATTCGTCCGCGCCGGGCAGCAGGTAGTCGGCGAGCGAAGCGGTGAGGAACTGGCCCTGCTCGTCGTACTGCAGGTGCTCGAGCAGCGTGCCGCCCAGGCCCTGCACCACGGCACCGATCGCCTGGCCGTTGGCGGTGAGCGGATTGATGACGCGGCCGACGTCCTCGACCATCAGGTAGTCGACGAGCTGCACGTGCCCGGTGCGGGGATCGACCGCGACGTGCGCCGCCGCCGCGCCGTACGAGTAGGTGTGCAGGTGGCCGGCGAAAGTGCCGTCGGCTGTTTTCGCTCCGGCCTTGATCTTCTTCGCGGCGTCGAGGATCGCCGATCCGCCCATCACCACCGAGCGCGAGTGGAAGGCGCCGAATCCTTCTTTCAGGTAGGTGGTCGATCCATGGAGCACGCGGATCTTCTCCATCGGCAGTCCGAGCGCTTCGGACGCGATCTGCGCGCACACCGTCTCGAGGCCCTGGCCGACGTTCGCCGAGCCGACGTACACGGTCGCGCCGCCCTTGTCGTCGAGCTCGATGCGCGCGTTCTCGCGCGGGCCGGCGGCGCCGCCTTCGATGAAGCAGCAGACGGAGACGCCGTGATAGCGGCCGTCGATCAGTTTGCCGTTCAGCGCCTTCTTCTTGTCGAAGTCGAACTCGCGGAGGCAGCGCTCCAGCGCCTGCGCGTAGTCGCCGCTGTCCAGGCTCTCCTTCTTCTCCGGCGGCGTAATCGTGGCGAGCGGGTAGGGCATCTCGTCCGGCTTCGGCAGGTTGCGCCGGCGCAACTCCACCGGATCGATGCCGAGGTCCTTCGCCGCCATCTCGATCAGCCGCTCGCGGAAGAAATCGGCCTCGAAGCGGCCGGGACCGCGGTAGGTGCCGACCGGCGTCTTGTTGGTGAGCAGCGCCGACGACTGCATGTGGATGTGCGGGATCCGGTACGGTCCGGAGAGGAACTGCGCGACGTTGCGCGGCGGGATCGAGCCGTTCGCGCGCAGGTAGGCGCCCATGTCGACCCACGCCTCGCCGCGCAGCGCGACGATGCGGCCGTCCTTCTCGCACAGGATCTCGATCTCGCAGTCCATCTCGCGCGAGTGGTTCGAGGCGAGCAGGTTCTCGCGCCGGTCCTCGGTCCACTTCACCGGCTTTCCCAGCCGCCGCGCGGCGAACGGGATCAGGAAGTCCTCCGGATAGAACTCGCCGCGCACGCCGAAGCCGCCGCCCACGTCGGGCTCCAGCATGTCGATGCAGTCCTCCGGCAGGTCCATGTTCTTCGCCAGCATGCGGCGCGTGGAGAACGGCACCTTGGCCGCGCCGGACACGGTGAGCTTGGTGCGCGCGCCGTCCCACTGGGCGAGCAGCCCGCGCGGCTCCATGCACACCGCGGTATGGCGCTGCACTGCGAATCGCTCCTTGCGCCGGTAGGGCGCCTGCGCGTTCAGCGCATCGCCCTTGGTGGCGGTGTACTTGATGGCGAGCCTGCCTTCGTGGCAGTCGACCACCGCGGGCAGCGGCTCGATGTCGACCTCGATCGCGTCGAGCGCGTCCTCGGCGAGCGCGAGCGTGTCGGCCACCACGACGGCGAGCGGCTCGCCGACGTAATTCACTTCCTTCGACGCAATGACCGGCTGCTCGTACGGCACGAGCTGCGGCAGCGGCGCGAGCCGCAGCGGAATGGTCGGCAGCGGACCGTCCTTCGCCACGTCGGCGGCGGTGAAGACGGCATGCACACCCGGCAGCGCGCGCGCCTTCGCCACGTCGATGGAGCGGATGCGGCCGTGGCCGACGTTCGAGCGCAGGATCGCGGCGTGCACCATGCCGTCGACGTGCTGGTCGTCGACGTACGAGCCCTTGCCGCGCAGCAGGCGCAGGTCCTCGAAGCGCTCGACCGGTTTGCCGATCATTTGCGGTATGCCTTTCTCGCCTCGTACACCGCCTCGACGATGCCGATGTAGCCCGTGCAGCGGCAGATGTTGCCGGACAGCACTTCGCGGATGCGGTCCCTGTCGGCGTCCGGTTCCTCGGTCAGCAGCGCGTGCGCGGTGGTCAGCATCCCGGGGGTGCAGAAGCCGCATTGCAGCGCGTGGTGCTTGCGGAATGCGGCCTGGAGCGGCGACAGCGCTTCGTCCGTGGACAGCCCTTCGACCGTGGTCACTTTGGCGTCATTCGCCTGCACCGCGAGCATCAGGCACGAGCGCACCGCGGCGCCGTTGACGATCACGGTGCACGCGCCGCACACGCCGTGCTCGCAGCCGACGTGCGTGCCGGTCTGCTTGAGCTCATGGCGAATGCAATCGGCGAGCGTCGTGCGCGCCGGCACGTCGACTTCCACCGCGCGCCCGTTCAGCTCGAATCTCGTCTTCATTGCTCGACGCGGATCTTCGCGCTGGCGACGAGGTTCTTCCACTTCTCGGTGTCCTTCTTCACGAATTCCGCGAACTGCGCCGGCGGATTCGCCACCGGCGTCGCGCCCAGCTCGTTCAACCGCTTGGCTATGTCCGGCAGCGCGACGATGCGCGCCGTCTCGCCCTGGATTCTGGCGATGGTTTCCGGCGGCGTCCGGGCGGGGGCGAAGATGCCAACCCACGCCGTGGCCTCGAAGCCCGGCAGCACCTCGGCGATCGCGGGCACGCCCGGCAGCGCCGGGCTGCGCTCGAGGCTCGCGACGCCGAGCGCCTTCATCTTGCCGGCGTTGACGGCGGACATCACGGCGGTGACCTGGTCGAAGGCGAAGGCGACGTGGCCGGCCATCAGGTCGTTGAGCAGCGGCCCCGTGCCCTTGTACGGGATGTGGTTGATGTCGGTCTGCGTCATCAGCTTGAAGAGCTCGCCGGCGAGATGCGTCGAGCTGCCGGCACCCGAGCTGCCGAAGTTGTACTTGCCGGGATTCGCCTTCAGCCTGGCGATGAGGTCCGGCAGCGAGTCGGCGGTCGACGGATGCGCGACCAGCACGTTCGGAAACGTCGCCACCAGGGTGACCGGCGCAAAGTCGGTGAGGTGGTTGTACGGCAGATGCGTGTTGATGGCGGGGCCGACGGCGTGCGTCGATGTGGTGCCCATCAGGATCGTGTGGCCGTCGGGCGCGGCGCGCGCCACCGCTTCCGAGCCGATCGCGCCGGCGGCGCCCGCGCGGTTCTCGACCACCACCGGCTCCTTCCAGGCCTCGCCCATCTTCGCCCCGACGATGCGCGCGATGATGTCCGTCGCGCCGCCCGGCGGGAACGGCACGATCCAGCGCACCGGCTTCGACGGGAAGGTTTGCGCCTGGGCGCAGCCCGCGACCAGCAGCAGAATGGAGAGCAGTCGTTTCATAGCGTCCTCGTCAGTGCCCGCTCGAGCAGCGCGCCGGCCAGCGACCGGCGGTAGGCGGCGCTCGCATGCAGGTCGCTTGGCGCATCGTCGAGCGCGCCTTCGAGCGCCCGCGCGGCGGCCTGGATGGTGGCTTGCGTCAAAGCATGTCCATTGAGCGCAGCTTCCGCGGCGCGCACGCGACGCGGCCGCGTGCAGGCGCCGATCGCGCCGATATGCGTGTTCGCCGCGCGGCCGTTGGCGTCGAGGTCGTAGTACACGGCCACCCCGGCGAGCGCGAAGTCGCCGCGCCGGCGCGCGAACTCCTCGAAGGCCCAGCGCCGGTTGGCGGGCCAGCCGGGCAGGCGCACTTCCACGATCAGCTCGTCGTCCCGCAGCGAAGTCGAGAGCGCGCCGGTGAAGAAATCGCCGGCGGCGATGGTGCGCGGCCCGCGCGTGCCGTTGACGATGATCTGCGCGTCGCACGTCACGGCGATGCCCGGCATCTCGGCGGCCGGGTCGGCGTGCGCGAGGCTGCCGCCGACCGTGCCGCGGTTGCGCACCTGGTAGTGCGCCACGTGCGAGATCGCCTCGACGAGCAGCGGCTGCGCCTTGGCGAGCGCGGCGTGATCCCCGATGTCGCGCCAGCGCACCCGAGCGCCGAGATGCACCCCGTTCGCGTCGATCGCGATTCTCTCGAGCTCGCGCAGATTGGCGAGGTCGACGAGCATCGGCGGCGTCGCGAGGCGAAACGCCATGGTCGGGATCAGGCTCTGGCCGCCGGCGAGCGCCTTCGCGCCCGGATTCGCGGCGAGGAGGTCGAGCGCCTCGCGCAGCGTCGCCGGCGCGGCGTAATCGAAGGCGGGCAGCTTCACTCGGGCTTGAGGTTGGCCGTCTTCACGACCTTCGTCCAGCGATCGATATCGGCGCGCTGGAACGCGGCGAGCTCCTCGGAGCTCGATCCGATCGGCGTCGTGCCGAGTCCCTGCAGCCGCTCGCGCAGGTCGGTCGCGGTCACCGCCTTGTGGATCTCGCCCGCCAGCCTGCTCGTTACGGCTTCCGGCATGCCGGCCGGCCCGAAGATCGCGTACCACGACGTCACTTCGAATCCCGGATAACCGGCTTCGGCCACGGTCGGCAGATCAATCCCCGGCACGCGCTTCGCCGTGGCGAGCGCGAGTGCCTTCAGCTTTCCGTTCTTCACGTACGGCTCGGCGGCGGTGTACTCGACCGAGATGAAATCGATGTTGCCGGCCATCAGATCGGCGAGCGCGGGCCCCGATCCCTTGTACGGCACATGCACGGCCTGGATGCCCGAGAGCGACTTGAACAGCTCGGCGGCGAGATGGTGCGGCGAGCCGTTGCCGGCCGAGCCGAAGTTGAGCGAGCGCTGCTTGCCGAGCTGGACCAGGTCCTTTACCGAATTCACGCCGAGCTTCGGATTCACGATGAGCGCGTGCGGGATGGTCGCGACCAGGCTCACCGGGGTGAAGTCCTTCACCGCGTCGTACGGCAGGCTCTTCGGGTTGAACGCGGGGTTGATGCCGTGCGTCGTCGTCGCGCCGAGAAGCAGCGTGTAGCCGTCGGGTGCCGACTTTGCGACCAGCTCCGAGCCGATGGCGCCCGATGCCCCGGCCTTGTTCTCGACCACCACCGGCTGGCCGAGACTCTCCGAGAGCTTCGCGCCCACGCCGCGCGCAATGAGATCGAGCGCGCCGCCCGGCGCGAACGGCGCGATCAGGCGGATCGGTTTCGACGGGTAGCTCTGCGCGATGGCCGCCGGCGCGAGGACCAGCAGGCCGAGCAGCAGGAAAAAATTACGAACCTTCATTTGAGATGGTCACCCCGTCGCTTGTAGAGATCGTCGTCGGCGTAGCCCATCGTTTCGGGCTTGGCGCGGCCGAGCATGACCTGGAAGTACACCGGCTCCAGGCTTTCGTTGATGTAGCCGTGGATTACGCCCGGCGGGCAGGCGATGCATTCCCAGGGCCCCAGTCTTACGTCGATGCGCTTGCCGCTCTCGTCCTGGATGAAGGCGGTGAGGTAACCCTGCAGCACGAAGAAGACTTCCTCGACTTCGTGCGTGTGCGCGGCGTTTCCCTGGCCGGGCTCGACGTACATGATGGAAAGCGTGAAGCCGCGCGGCGGGATGGCGTGCGTGTCGCCGTGCTTGCCGGAGCCGCCGGCGCCGATGAAGCGGTGCTGGGCCCGCTTGTAGCCTTCGATCTTCGCGTCCTCGAACGCGGCCCAGTCGGCCTTGCGGTCGCGAAAGCGCGCGACGTACTTCTGCGCGATTTCCTCGAGCGGCATGGCGGCGAGCTCGGGCGGACGCGCGTGGCGGGCGACGGTGCTCATGGTGATGATCCCTCCTTCATTCATTGTGCCTTGATGCCGGAGATGCGGGCGACCCGTTCCGCATTGTCGATCTCGTCGCGCACGAAGCGGGAGAACGCGGCGGGGTTCATCGTCACGTTCTCCACGCCAAGCCGCGCCAGGCGCTCGCGCACATCGGCCGAGGCGGTCACCTGCGCAAGGTCGCGGGCGATCTTCTCGGCCACCGCGACCGGCGTGCCGGCCGGCGCCCACAGGCCGTTCCAGAACGTGTACTCGAAGCCGGCAACGCCGCTTTCGGCCACGGTGGGGACGCCGGGCAGCAGGCTCGTGCGCTGCCCGGAGCTGACGGCGAGGACGCGCACGCGCCCGTCGCGGATAAACGGCAGCGCGAGCGTCAGCGTGTTGAACGTGAAGCTCAAGCGCCCGGCCGCCGTGTCGTTGATCGCGTCGACGCCGCCCTTGTACGGAACGTGCAGCACCTCGATCCCGGCGGCGATGCGAAAGAGCTCGGCGTTGAAGTGGCCGCCGCTGCCGATGCCGGCCGACCCGTAGGTGATCTCGCCCGGCTTCGCTTTCGCGGCGGCGATCAGATCGCGCACGCTGTGGTAGCTCGACGCCGGGTTCACCACCAGAACCTGCGGCTGGCTGCCGAGGTGCGCGATGGCGACAAAGTCCTTGTAGGGGTCGTAGGGAAGCGACGGGTTGATCGCCGCGTTGATCGCATAGCCGGACGAATGCACGAGCAGCACGCTGCCGTCGGCGGGCGCGCTTTTCACCGCCAGCGCGGCCAGCGAGCCGCCGGCGCCGGGGCGATTCTCGACCACGACGGGCTGGTGCCAGATCTCCGCGAGCTTGGGCATCACCGTCCGCGCGACGATGTCGGTGACGCCGCCGGGGCTGAAGGCGACGATCACGCGCACCGGCCTGGTCGGATACGTCTGCCCGTATGCCGGCGGCAGCGCCAGCGCGAGCAGGAGGCAGAGGAGGCGCATGACCGAAGTGTAGAATCGGCCGCTCCCCGTTCCCCACCGGTTTTTCAAACATGCTTGCGCCCAACCTGCTCGCCCAGTCGGACCCCGAGCTGTGGCATGCCATTCGCCTGGAGAACCAGCGCCAGGAGGACCACGTCGAGCTGATCGCCTCGGAAAACTACGTCAGTCGGCAGGTGCTCGCCGCGCAGGGGAGCCAGCTCACCAACAAGTACGCCGAGGGCTATCCCGGCAAGCGTTACTACGGCGGCTGCGAGTACGTCGACATCGCCGAAACCATCGCCATCGAGCGGGCGAAGAAGCTGTTCGGCGCGCCGTGGGCCAACGTGCAGCCGCATTCCGGCTCGCAGGCGAACCAGGCGGTGTACACGGCGGTGCTGAAGCCGGGCGAAACCATCCTCGGCATGTCGCTCGCCATGGGCGGGCACCTGACGCACGGGTCGCCGGTGAATCTCTCCGGGAAGCTGTACCGCGTGGTGTCGTACGGGCTCACCGCGAAGGAGGAGATCGATTACGACGCCGCCGAGCGCATCGCGATGCAGGAGAAGCCGAAGCTCATCATCACCGGCGCGTCGGCCTATGCGCTCGCCATCGACTGGAAGCGCTTCCGGCAGATCGCGGACAAGTGCGGCGCGCTGCTGATGTCGGACATCGCGCACTACGCGGGCCTCATCGCCGTCGGGCTCTATCCCTCGCCGATCGGCGTCGCCGACTTCGTCACCACCACCACGCACAAGACGCTGCGCGGGCCGCGCGGCGGCATGATCTTCGGCCTGCCGGAGCAGGAGAAGGCGATCAACAGCTCGATCTTCCCCGGACTGCAGGGCGGGCCGCTCATGCACGTGATCGCGGCCAAGGCCGTGGCGCTCGGCGAGGCGCTGAAGCCGGAGTTCAAGACCTACCAGCAGCGGGTGCTCGACAACGCGAAGACCATGGCGAAGGTGCTCGCCGCGCGCGGCCTGCGCATCGTCTCGGGCCGCACGGAATCGCACCTCTTCCTCGTCGACCTGCGGCCGAAGCGCATCACCGGCAAGGACGCCGAGGCGGCGCTCGGCCGGGCGCACATCACGGTGAACAAGAACGCCATCCCGAACGATCCGGAGAAGCCGATGGTGACGAGCGGCATCCGCATCGGCTCGCCGGCGATGACCACGCGCGGTTTCGGCCGCGGCGAGGCGGAGCAGCTCGCGAACCTCATCGCCGACGTGCTCGACAAGCCGGGCGACGAGGCGAACCTGGGGCGCGTGGCGGGCGAGGTCAAGGGGTTGTGCGCCCGCTTCCCCGTCTACACATGATCTAGTGCTCGAGGGGATATACTTGGCGAAACAAACATTTATAACTCGCCATGAAATGTCCCTTCTGCGGTTCCGAGGAAACCCAGGTGATCGACACCCGGGCGAACCTCGAAGCGAACACCACGCGACGCCGCAGGAAGTGCGCCACCTGCGAGAAGCGATTCACCACCTACGAGCGCGTCGACCTGAAGATGCCGCGGCTCGTGAAGAAGGACGGCAGCCGCACCGACTTCGACCGCGAGAAGCTGATGGGCAGCATGATGCTCGCGCTGCGCAAGCGCCCGGTCGCCACCGACCAGATCGAGGAAGCGGTCGATCGCGTGATCGAGCGGCTGCGCTCGCTCGGCGAGCGTGAAGTGCCGACCACGCGGGTGGGCGATTTCGTGATGCGCGAGCTCGCCCGGCTGGACAAGATCGCCTATATCCGCTTCGCCTCCGTCTACCGGAACTTCGAGACGCCGGAGGAGTTCCGCGAGGCCGTGCAGGAAGTGAAAGCGGTCAAAAAGCGGCGCAAGTGACCTTCTCGCGGTTCGACCACGCCATGATGCGGCGTGCGCTCGACCGCGCCGCCAAGGGACTCTGGACCACGACGCCGAACCCGCGCGTCGGCTGCGTCGTCACGCGCGGCGACGAGGTCATCGGCGAGGGCTGGCACGAGAAAGCCGGCGGCCCGCACGCCGAAGTGCGCGCGCTCGAGAACGTCGATGCCGAGGGCGCGACGGTCTACGTGACGCTCGAGCCGTGCGGGCACACCGGGCGTACGCCGCCCTGCGTCGACCTTCTGGCTCGGAAGAAGGTGAGCCGGGTTGTCGCGGCCATGCGCGATCCCAATCCGCAGGCCGGCGGCGGCGGCGAGCGGCTGCAGGCGGCGGGCATCGCGTTTGAGCACGGTCTGCTGGAAAGCGAAGCGCGCGAGCTGAACATCGGGTTCGTCTCGCGCATGACGCGCCGCCGGCCGTGGGTGCGCCTCAAGGTGGCCGCGACGCTCGATGGCCGCACCGCGCTCGAGGATGGACGCTCGCAATGGATCACCGGGCCGGAAGCGCGGCGCGACGGGCACGAATGGCGGGCGCGGGCGTGCGCGATCCTCACCGGCATCGGCACCGTCAAGGCCGACAACCCGCAGCTCACGGTGCGTGAAGTGCAGACGCCGCGCCAGCCGCTGCGCGTCATCATCGACAGCCGGCTCGAGACGCCGCACGATGCGCGCATCCTGCAGGGCGAGCGCGTGCTGGTGTTCGCGGCGCGCGAGGGCAGGCTGCCCAACGCGGAGGTCGTAGTGCTGCCCAACGCCAAAGGCAAGGTGGAGCTGCCGCGGATGCTGGAGGCACTCGCCGATCGTGGCATCAACGAGCTGCACGTCGAGGCCGGCTTCCGCCTGAACGGCTCGCTGGTGCGCGAAGGCTGCGTCGACGAGTTCCTCGTCTACCTCAACCCGAGCTTCCTCGGCGACGCCGCCCAGGGCATGCTCGACCTGCCGGCGCCGGCCGGGCTGGGTGCGCGGCTCAAGCTCAGGCTGATCTCGACCGCCCAGCTAGGCGGCGACCTGAGACTGCTCGCGCGCCCCGCATAGTGCAGCTCTCAGGATCTCGATAGCCACCCGGGCGCTGCGGCCCGTGGGATCCAGGCGCGGGCTGTATTCGACCAGCTCGACGGCGGCGAGGTCTGCGCGGCCGCCGATGCGCTCCAGCGCTCGCGTCAGGTCCGCGCCCGACATGCCGCCCGGCACAGGGGTGCCGACCCCGGGGGCTTCGTCGGGGGACACGGCATCGAGGTCCACGCTGATGCCGAACGCCGAGGTGCCGCGTTGGGCGATGGCGAGCGCGTCGGCGAGGACGGCGTCCACTCCCCGGCTCGACACTTCGTGCATGTAAAAGATACGTACGCCGAGCCGCTCGAGGCGCTCGCGCTCCTCCGGCTCGAAGCTGCGCACGCCGACGAGCGAGACGTGCTGCGGCTCGATCACGCCGGTGGCGAGGCCATAGAGCGGGTCGTCGTCCTGTCCGAGCAGCCACGCGAGCGGCATGCCGTGCAGGCGGCCGG
>Ga0070681_10002402_pt1 | contig 17117 bp, 15 predicted proteins | sample KBSC83BmetaG_FD_65650 | JGI IMG/M metagenome (GOLD analysis project Ga0070681, IMG submission 65650) | Corn rhizosphere microbial communities from Kellogg Biological Station, Michigan, USA - KBS C8-3B metaG | ecosystem: Host-associated > Plants > Roots > Rhizosphere | place: USA: Michigan...
CTGCTGCAGGAGCTACCGTCAATTCGGCTGGCCGGCACGCCGCAGTGGCAGACAGATCCGTATCTCAGGTCGGTGAGCAACCTGCCGCTCGATGTCAGGGAAACGATTCGTTAGGTACACACGAAAGGCCGGACGTATTTGCGCCCGGCCCTTGTGATGCTTGTAGTGTAGTGCGGTCAGGTCCGCCGTGAACCGTGAACTCAGTGCTGCTGTTGCTGCTGGGTGACGGGTTTCATCACCGTGAGATCCTGGCTGTCCACTGAGTACTCTGTGAACGGCTGGTACATCTCGTCCCAACTCTGTTCAGACCAGAACACCTCGAGCTGCGGACCGGGGTTCCAGCGATTCTTCAACGAGTTGTCATAGACGCCGATGCCGGAGATCTTACTGCCCGCGGGGATGTGCAGCGGTTCGGCCAATTCGTAATTGATCTGCCAGTTGAAGTCGAACTTCGGGACATTGAGGATCGTCTGCTCGTGTCCGTCGGGATAGGTCACGACCCACTTCAGACTCTTGCCGCGCAGGTGCATGTGCGGGGACATCGCGTAGAGCGTGATGTCTTCGGTAACCGGCGTGATCCCAGTCAGATGCCAGTCGCTGACGTATGGCGGGATGTTGGGCGTCTTGCTGCGTCGCCGCGTGCTGCCCTCGTCCGCCGTGTACTCGACTTCCTTGCCCTCGGCGCGATACAGCGACAGTCCGCCTTTCGTCGTCGCGAGCGGATCGCCGGCCTGACGAATCAGAATCTCGTACTTCACCGGCTGCTTGTTGAACCAGATGCCCAGCTTGCTCCGGTCCTGCTGGGGCTTCCCGATCGGGTTGTAGTGCATCTGGAAGCTGATGTACTTGCCTGCGGGAATTCGCTTGCCGGCGTCGGGACGATGGACGTCCACGCCGCGTCCTGGCACGTACGACAGCAGCTTGGAAGAGCCAGGGAGCCCGAACTCCGACTGCGCGGCGCGGCTCGAACTGCCTGACGGCTGAATCAAGCGGCCATCCTTATCGAGCGTTGCGCCGGCGGGAAGATCGTTGAAGTACACACCGGCGTGATGGACGACGGCGCGATTACCTGGCCTGAGCTCGACGACTTCCGCGAATTTGTCTTCGGTCCACGGAACCTTCACGTAAAAATTCGTGACCGGAAGCTCGCCTTCGGCGGGAATCTCGGCCGTCGTCGGCATCTCGATGACGTAATCTGGCTCGCCGCGACCGTACGTCCAGCCGTCAGTGAACGTCGGCGGTTTTGGCAGGTCGGCGTCGTTGCCTTTCAACGCGCCGCCGTCCACCCACGCGGCAATCGTCTGGATCTGCACTTCGCTCAGGCTGCGATCGTTGCGCATCGGCAGCGACTGCTCGTGGTCGGCGCCCCACGGCGGCATCTCGCGAGCGACCACCTTGGCCTTGATCGCTTTCGCCCACGGCCGCACGTCTTCGTACGAGATGAGCGGCATCGGCGCGACCTCGCCCGGCCGGTGACAAGACGCGCACTTCTCATACACGATCGGCGCGACGTCTTTGGCGAAAGTTGGCGAAGCGGGTCCGGCCGCCTGACTGGTACTTAGGCCTGGCCGCAAGGCGATTAGGGTTCCGACGAGTACGAAGGCCACACGCTTCATAACTCCCCCTAAAAAGTGCTTCAGTCTAGCCTATTTCGGAGCGCTTTCGGCGCAGAACGTCACTACGGACGTGATGGAAGTGATGTTGAGTCGATCGACCGGCGCCGCTTTGATATGAAGCCCTTTGATGACGACGGTCTGGTTGCGGTAGTTGGGAAGGTTGAACTCGCCGACGCCGATCAGCTTGAACTGGTTCTTCCCGGTGACGGCCGTCGTCGGCATCTCGCTCTTGAGCGGGGCGTTGGCACTGCTGACGACGGGGTCAGTGGCGGCTACCACCATCCAGTTGTTCGAACCCTGCTCGCGGAGGCATCCAGTGACGCTGACGATGTCGACCTTCTTGGCGCGATCGTTTTGTGCCTGCGCAGACTGTACGTGGCGTCCGGCTTCAGCCGGGCTGAACCCAGTCAGCGCGAGTAAGGCGACGATGCTGACGAGGTATTTGGAAGTCACGTGTCCTTCTCTAATCCGGCTAAAGCCGGATCCCACTAAAGCCGGATCCCACTAATCCGGCTAAAGCCGGATCCCACAGCACACGATTGAGGGGCCGTATGATAGCTGACCGTGCGGCTGGCCGGCCACCGGCAATTCGGCGGGATCCTTCTGTCACTCGTCACGGTCTCGTGCCTTGCGGTTCCTGCGTTCGGCCACGATCTCGAGCGCACGGAAGTGACGCTGCGCTTCGCGTCCGATCGGACCTTTGAGCTCGATATTGCCAACGATCCCGACTGGCTCCTTCTGCGCCTCGAACCATTTGCTGTTGAGAGCGGTATTCCCGGGCGTCCGAGCGAGACACCGGCCCGTCCGCTGTCAGCGGCGGAGCGCGACGCGTTGCTCGCCCGCTTCGCGCCGGTCGTCATCGATCGCGTCGTGCTCTGGGTTGATGGACACGAAGTGCGCCCGACGACAGCCGAGTTCATCGCTCCGCGTGCCAAGACACAAGCCGACGATGTCCTGGGCTCGCCGAAGCCCGAGGAAGGCGGCTCCCCGCTGGGCATCTATCGGCTTCGAGGCAGAATGCCGACCGGCGCGCGGTCGTTACGATGGTTTTACGGCATCGTGATCGATCCGTATCCGATGACCGTTCAACGTGCTGACGGTCGCGAACTCAAGGAAACCATTCTTGGGAAGGCGTGGAGCGAACCCCTGGATCTTTCCGGCCAATTCGATCGGCCATCATCACGAGCGGTGATCGCGCGTTATCTTCCGCTCGGACTTCGATACGTGCGAACGACCGGGTTGGGTCAGATTCTGTTTGTGCTGGGTCTTCTGCTGATGACGCTGCGTCTTCGCGACGTGGCCATACAGTTGACGGTTTTCGCGCTCGCACAAACCCTGGGCTTCGCGGTGATGAATAGTGGGATCCTGGCGCCAACCGGCCGCGCTGTCTGGCCGGTGATTGCGCTGTCGATCGGCTACGTGGTAATGGAAAGCCTGCTCACGAGACACCTGACGCGATGGCGGCTCGCGATGATTGGCCTGTTCGGGCTTTTTCACGGCGGCCAACTGGCGAGCACGTTCAGCGAACTCGGAGCCCCGCCCGCGCAATTCGCAGCCGCGTTGATCGGGTTTGCTGTCGTTGTCTGGGCCGCTCAAGCAGCGGCGGTGCTCGCAACGCTCTTGAGCGCCAGCGCTCTCAAGCATCGCAGGTTCCCCGTTCCTGCTTCTTGATTCTTAAGTTCCCGTTTCCTAGTTTTTCGTCCCCGCCCCCGGCGGCACAAATTTCTGAATGCGCTGACCATACGTGTCGGCCGCGTACACAGCGCCTTTTGAATCGACGACGATGCCATGGACCCAATCGAATTGATTCGGACCCTGTCCCTGGCTGCCCCAGGTCGCGAGGATCTTGCCGTCCTTGGTTTGAATCTTGTGCACGCGCTCCAGCGCGTGGTCGGCAACGAACGCGAAGCCGTCAGTGCCTTTACGCGAGATGTTGATATCCCACGGATTCCAACCCGCATTCGCGAACTCGCGGATGTAGTTCAGATTTCTGTCGAATACTTCGACGCGGTGCCCCTCGCGGTCGATGATGTACAGATTTTCGTTGGCGTCGACGGCGAGTTTGTGCGGCAGATTCCATTCGCCGGGTCCCGTGCCCTTGTCCTCGGGTCCACCGGCGCCTTTGCCGACCTGTTTGATGAACTTGCCGTCCTTTGAAAACAGGATCACGCGGTTATTACCGTATCCATCGGTGACGACCATGTTGCCGCTGTGCAGGATTGCAATCCCCGAGGGCAGATTGAGATGGGTCGCGTCGTTCCCCTTGACGTTCGTGGTCCCGAGCTGCAGCAGGAATTTGTCGAGTTTCGGCGACAGCTTCACAATGCGGTGCGCATCGCGTTCGATCACGTAGACGTTGCCTTCCCAATCGACGCCGCCCGAGTGCTGCCACGAGGGATTGATCGTCTTGCCGTTAATTTCCTGATCGGCGCCAGAGAGGATCAGAGTGCCGGCCGTATCGAACACCATCACCGGCTTCACGCCGCGGTTGAACACATAAATGTGATCCTGGGCATCGATGGCCAACCCGGAAATGCCGGGCTGATCGACAGGTCCCGCACCGTTGCCGCCGCCACCAGCGCCTCGCTGGCCGCTCGCACGGCGCGCCGCCGCCTGCGCGTCACGTTCTGCGGGCGGAGGCGGCATCGTTTTCAGGCCGAAGTACATGCCGGCGGGGAGCGTCGGCCAGTTCGGCACAAGCCGGTACCCGCCATCGCCCTGGGCGTGAAGTGTTGGCCATCCAAACGCGATTGCCGCTGCGAAAACCATCGCGAGGAACGCGCGCCGCATGTGTCCTCCTATGCCGGGTCTTTGGGTCTTGATTCTTGAACCTTGGCTAAAGGTCTATTTCGCTCCAGCGACGTCCTTCCGCCACCACGGATTGCCGTAATTGGTGAACCGGGCACCATCGATCGAAATCGTCGTTGCCACCCGGTAATTGACGGGAGAGACGAGCCGATACGCGTCGCGGATTCGAATCGACTTGCCCTTGAACGTGAACGGCTCGCTTTCGAAGTACATATTGTAGAAGCCGCCGAGGTCGCCGCCGACAACCGCGGTCTGGAGATACGAGTATCCGCGGCTGTCCGAGACGTACCGGGTGATCGTCTTGTTTTCTTTTTGGTACGCGATCCGTTCGGTGATCGTGAACTTGCCGCCGGGTCCGGTCGCTTCGGTTCGCGCCTGATAAAACTTTCCGTCTTCGCCGCTTGCCGTGTACGAGGTCGTGCCGGTGATCGTCCCCGCGGGGCCAAGCGGCGATTCGGGCACCAGCCACTCGAACGTCCATTTGCCGCCCAGGAAGTACTCGTCGAAATTGAATAAGGGGACCTTATCCGTTGACTCGGTCGGCCGTCCGAGCTCCGGCATCTGGCCCTTCGGCGTCTGCGGGGCGGCCGGGGCGGACGCCTGCTGCGCGACCAGCGTCACTGCGGTTGCCAGGACGACGCCCGCCGCAGACGCGAACACAACCTTCATCGATTCGCTCCCAAAAGCTCGGCGCAATTTACTCCTGCAGGTCGCGAGAATCAAACACGCGGTGAGCTGAGGGGGTCAATCGTTCGTTCGATCCGAATCCTTGAGAGCCCGACGGTCGGTTGGCAGCTCTTCGTCGTCGTGAAGCACCTCGACGTCGATACGATCGCGAAGCGCGCGCACCACCTGATTGAGGTCGACCGACCGCCGCTGCGCGTCAGCCCTGGCCCACGTAATCAATTCGACGAGTTGATCTTTGGGGATTCCCTCCGAGCCGATCGTCAGGGTGTGGCCGCAAATGCACAGGGCATGCGCGATGGGCCCCAGCGGATTCTCCACGGCCTCGCGAGCTGATTCTAAAAAGTACGGGCTGCCGAGGTGGGTGGTCGAACGGAGGTAGTCACGAAGCGAGGCGAACTGCGTTCCGCACTTCGGGCAGACTTTCGGAAACAGCCCTTCAATATAGGAGCGAACGATTCGGACCGCGTCGTCCTCGGTCAAGTCAGCGAGTGTACTGCCATCGGCGGGGAACGGAGCAACACATCTGCGTCGTGTCACGATGGACCCGACCGTGTGCCGGCTCCGATCCCGCGTAACTCAGTGACTGAAATGGACGATCGCTTTGCCGCATCCCACGCCCTGTACCCACAGATTCACGCCCGGAGCGATGTCGGTCTCCGACACGATCATCTGGGCGGTAAAGGACTCGTCGTTCCCGTCGCCAGCCCGATAGAAGTCAGCCTGTAGCACAACGCGGCCGTCACCGGTGCTGGCTGGTTTCAACGGTTCGCCGGCTGCACCCGTACATTTGAACATCGTACTCGTCAGCAATTCCGCTGTGTCCCACCGCACGCCTTGTCCCTGCAGGCAGGGGCCAGGGTCGTCTGGATTGATGCTCACGCTCAGCGGTCCCTGTCTCACATCCTCCAGGCAGCTGAAGCCGCCCGACGATCTGACGAACCCAGAGGCGAGATCGAATGTGCCGCCGCCGCTCACGAACACGCGGCCGGTCGGAAAACCACTCACGTCCCCGTTGAAGCCGAAGCCTGCATCAGGAGACGGATGGATGGCTGCCGCTGCAGTAGGAGCCGGCGTGGTAAGAGCCGCCGAGGGCGGGTTGCTCGTTGCTTCGGGACGCACGGGGTTTGTATTCGAACACCCAACCAGGGTCAGAGTGCCGAATACAAAAAGGATCGAAAACTTCATCAGACACACTCCTTCATCGCTGTTGATCACACGGGCGTGACGTTCAGGAAGACCGGCCGGCAATAGCGCCGCAGGGTGGCGGCTGTTGGCAGACATCCGCACGCTGCACGTCATCGTGGGCCGATCCGGATTACTCTCGCTCTGCGCCCATTCTTGTAGGCCGAGCGGGGCGCGATTCTTTCAGGAGCGGCTGGGGAGGCTCAATCGAAAATGTTGCCAGTGGTGGCTGTCAGTAGTCTCAGCCTTTCCCGACCAACGTGCGTCGCATGTCGTCCAACTAGCACCAGAGGAGGCGGTCGATGAAGATTGCGAAGCCTGTGGCCCTGGGATTGGTCCTGTTCGCGGCACGCAGTTCAGCCGCCCAGATTGCTGACAGTCCTTCGGTCAAATGGGCAACATTCAGCTTTCAGCGGGCGCTCACCGAATCGGAACAAGGCAAGGCGGCCTTACTGACGCTGAATTCGATTCAGGCGCAGAAGACCAGAGAAGTGGAGGAGCGCGCCAAGGCATTGAGAGCCCGTGAAGAAGTCTTGGAGCAAAGCCTTTCGACGCTTAGTGATCAAGCCCGTGCGCAGCAGACGAAAGAGCTCGACCGTTTTCGTCTCGACACCGAGCGGTTTATCGACGACGCTCGCAGGGAAGTGCTCGGTGTGCAACGCGATCTCGAAACGTCATTTCTGGCGACGCTTCGACCGGTTCTCGAAACGCTGATCAAGGACGAACACATCAGCGTCATGATCACGATGGACCGCGATGGGCTGGTCTGGTCGGATCCTGCGATTGACATCACGTCATCGGTCATTTCGCAACTCGCCAGGCTCGCCGGCGATCAACGGTAGGCACGGCATACTTCGCAATCGCAGAAGGAGGATCGCATGTCATTGCGTGCGCGCGTCGCTCTCGTGGCTCTGTTGGTCATCTCACTCACTGGGATCGGCGTCTGGTCGTTCGCCCAGGTGCAGCTGCAACGAACCGAAGAGCCGGTTGTTCTGTCGGGCAGCGACGTCGGTTTCCGCGTCGAGGGCCACAAGCGCGAACGGCGAACGGATCGACTCACCGGCCGCACGGGTTTCACGGACATCGCCGTCGGGCAATTGGTCGTGCGGATTAATGGCCAGTGGGTTGAAGCGGAGATCGACGGACGAGGTGTCGCTCGACCGGCGACCAATTGACCGCCTGGAGACCGCCAGCTGAATCGGCGCGTCGGCCGTGTGTTTCTGGCGAGTTGAGCCATCCCAGGCTCAAAACCAGCGGCAAAGGCCGAAACGTGACTTTTGTTCGAAAGAACCTCGCAAACGGCGTGATGTCTTGTAGGATTTGGTCCGCAACTGGAGGACCACATGGCTGCCACACGTCTCCGAATTGGCTTCGCCGTCGCCGCACTCGCGGCTGCATCGTGGGCTGCAACCGGCAGTGCGCAGTCGCCAACCCCGTTCGGCATTCCCAGCGCCGACAAACCGATCCCCGGCTCGGATATCAAGGCGGTTCGAGGGTCGCGCGCCCAGGGCTGGCTCGATCAAGGTCGATCCGAGGTGCTGGCGCGTCACGGGATGGTGGCCACGAGCGATCCGCTGGCGGCTGAAGCCGGCCTGGAGATCCTCCGCAAAGGCGGCAATGCAATCGATGCGGCCGTCGCGACGGGTGCGGTCCTCGACGTGACGTCCCAGAACGACACCGGCATTGGCGGCGATCTTTTCGCGATTGTGTGGTCAGCCAAGGACAAGAAGCTTTACGCGCTGAATTCGGGTGGCTGGGCGCCCGCGGGCTGGACGCCCGAATTCTTCACCGAAAAACTCGGCGTGAAGCGCGTCCCGAACAGCGGTGTCAATTCCGCCAGTGTGCCGGGCGCGATCTCCGGGTACGACGCGCTGTTGAAACGGTTTGGAACGGTGACGTTCAACGAAGCGTTCGAGCGCGCCGCGCGGCTTGCCGATGAAGGCTGGGGGCTTGCCGAACGCCGGTACAGTGATCTACGCGGCGCGGTCAATGGGCTCAAAGCCGATCCAGATTCCCGCAAGACGTTCCTCATCAACGATGAGGCGCCTCCCCTCTATAGCATCATCCGCAATCCAGGACTGTCGAAAGCGCTGCGGATCATTCAGAAAAACGGACGCGACGGCTTTTACAAGGGCGAGATCGCAGAAGCCATCGTGGCGAAGGAGCGCGCTAACGGCGGCGTGATGTCGCTCGCCGATCTCTCAGAATTTCAGTCCGAGTGGGTCGAGCCGGTCTCGACGAATTATCACGGCTTCGATATTTTCGAGCTGCCGCCGCCCGGTCAGGGCTTCGCCGCTCTCGAGATGCTCAATATTCTCGAAGTATGTGTCCCCAAACTCGGGAAGAACCTGACGGCGCTCGGTCCCGCGGATCCGATGTACTGGCATCTGCTCGTCGAAGCGAAGAAGCTCGCGTACTCCGATCTGTTGGCGAAGAACGCCGACCCGAAGTTTGCGCCGGTTCCCGTCCAGACACTGCTGTCCAAGGATTACGCCGCGACGCTCTGCGGGAAGATCGATCCGAATGTGGCCGCGAAACCCGGCTACGGTAGCGGCACTGACGGCGGCACCATCTATCTGACGACGGCGGATCGGTGGGGCAACATGGTGTCGCTGATTCACAGCGTCTTCGGCGTCTACGGGAGCCGCGCGACGGTTGGCGACTACGGGTTCGTGCTGCACAACCGCGGCTCGGCATTCTCTCTGGAAGCTGGAAGCCCGAACATCGTGGCCCCGCACAAACGCCCGTTCCACACGATCATCGCCGGCTTCGTGATGAAGAATGGCCAGCCGCTGATGACGTTCGGCAACATGGGCGGCGGCGTGCAGCCTGAAACCCACGCGCAGCACATGGTCAACATGATCGACCTGGGCATGAACGTGCAGATGACGACTGACGCGGCGCGCTTTACGCACAACCAGGGGACGAACGTGCTGTCGCTCGAGAACAATTTGTTTGCGCTGGTCGGCGATGCCCTGAAGGCAAAGGGCCACAACGTGCGGGCGACCAGCGGCGGAGCGGTCGGCGGATACCAGGGCATTCTCTTCACCCGCGATCCGCAGATGCCGGAGCCGACCTTCGATCAGCGAGCCGTCGCGCAAGATCTTCCCGTCAACGGTGTGTATCGGGGCGGGTCCGATCATCGCAAGGATGGTGAGGCGGTCGGCTGGTAAATCGCGACGTTCACGCAACCTGAGAGGCGCCAGGGCGCTGCGCGTCTCGCGCGCATGCATTGAGCCGCCAGCGCGCCGTCTGAGTATCCCGGGCGCCCCATAAGTACTTGTACGGATCCGTTCCGCGCAGAAAATCAAACGTCGACGCACCCCTCTCGACTGATCTCTGAATCGCGGCGTCAATGACCAGCGTGCCGGGACTGACATCGCCGTACTCGGGATCGAATCCCGCAAGATAGAAGTAGGCGCGTCGTTTCCAGGCCATGCCGTACCAAATCGCCACGATACGATCGTCCAGACGGAGGGCGTGCATCGCCAGCATGCCTTGCGCGTGCAGGGCGCGAATCGCATCGCGATGAAACGACTGCAGATCGGCCGACGCCAGCATGCCGGCGGACCCACGATTCGACCACCGAGCGGCGTGCAGCGTGAAGAGCGCGTCCGTCAGTTCACAGAGTGACATCGACGTGGGAACGTCGATCCGTGCACGGCCGCGCCGCCCGGCGCGTCGCCAGTAGTAGCGGAGGTTCGCGCGCATGTGTTCGGGAATGGCTGCGCCCCCTCGGGACAGATCGACAACAGGGCAGACTTCCCCCGAACTGACTGAGGCCGTCGCGCCCATTGGCGCAACGGCGTGGAGCAGCGGATGGTCCGGAAAAATCTGTTCGATTTCGACCGAGCCGGCGCCGAAGGCGCCATCCGCAATCATCGACAGCAAGCATGCTGAGACCTCGCTGACGCTGTCCTGGGTGGCGAGCGGCGAGAGATAGTCGGAGATGCCCGTTCCTGCCATCTGCAGGAGAGCCTCTCCGTTGCGGCGTGTCGCCACGAGAGGCACCAGGCCGAGGAGACGGGTGCCGCGCCAGAACGCCGCACCTGTGAGCACACCGCCTGCGAAATTACGCGTCCACGGAAGGAGCCACTCCGGTGTTTGAAAGGGCGTCGACCATGGGCAGCAGTTCGCGAGCTCGCGCCAAGGCTCGACGAGCCGTTCGAGATCGCCAACCGACGCGAGCGGCGTCGCCCGAATCGGCGTCGCCGCTGCACTCGTCGCCGTGACCGGCGATCGACGGGCATGCTGCCGGTCTGCCAGACGACCGTACGCCGACAGATATCGCTGTGTCATTGGAGCAGCCGAACATCGTGCGACGGCCGAGGCACGGCATGCCTCGCGAGAGAGCTCGCTCAGCCGGTGAAGCGCGACCGGCAAATCGTCCGTGGCGTCGACGAGCCAGCCTGTGCGTCCCTGTTCGACGATCTCTTCGAGCGCGGGGCCCCGAAAGGCGATCACCGGCGTCCCCGATGCGAGTGCCTCCATCGTGGAGAGGCTGCTCGTTTCCCGGACGAGGCTTGGCACCATGACGCAGCGCGCGAGCGCGAGCATCCGGCGCTTTGCGGATCCCGCTAGCGGACCCACGAACCGTACATCGTCACCCAGGCGCGGCGCGATGGCTTGTTCGAAGTAGTGCTGGTGGTTTGGATAGGGGAAGACGGTGCCCGCGATCACCAGCGGCATCCGCGCCGCGCGAGCCGCATCGATGGCGAGGTGCACGCCCTTTTCCGGACAGATCCGCCCGAGCACCAGCACGAAATCCTCGGGGGCCGATGCCGGCGAAAATGCATCGACGTCAACACCGTTGGGAATAACTGATACTTCCACGCCACGCGGACACGCGCGCTGCTGCGCATGCGAGACGCACTGCAAATGAACCTGGCGTCGACGGTTGGTGAAGACCCGCGCAGGGTAGGCATTCGGCCACATGTGCAGCGTGGCCAGAATGGGGACATCGGTCCTCGGCGCGTAATCGATGAAATCGATGCCGTGCATGTGGACTACGTCGACGGCTTCGTGCGCCAGGGCGCAGGCAATCTGGCGGCGGCACGAATCGTGGCAGGCATAAAACGCCGCAGTATCAAGAGGACCGGCGTGGGTCGCAATCGGCAGCAGCTCGCCGGCGCAGAGGGATCCTTCCGGCGCAACCACGATGGAACGGTGTCCGGCCGCGACAATCGCGCGATCAAGAGTCGAGACGATCTGTTCAGCGCCACCGACGCTGTCAGGCCGGACGACAGACAGAGGGTGGCTGACGGTCAGGATCGTGAGCATGTCAATCGAGCCGCCACGAGCCGTTCGTCCACGCGTGTGGCGTCCATGCTCGGCGGTGATGCGCCAGCCCAGGCGCTCGAACCGGACTGTCCCCCGAGTGGCGCGTTCGAAAATCCGCCCGCAGCGCGGGGTGAAGCGATTCGTAAAGGCACTCGGATGCGGCGAGCGCACGAGCCTGCGTCCGCATGCAGGCGAACAAGCGGGAGCAACTTACGTGCCTCGCTCAGCGATCCCTTTTGAGACACTCCAGGCAGCGCCTTCCGCGCACGGCGCACGAAGTCGATCACACCTGACGAAGTTCCTGAGCCTCCGGCCGTGCGTGCCTGCGCGCGTGATTCCGTAGATGGCGATTATGCCGAGGGCGGATGGAAATGTGCGCCGCTGGAGATCGGCGGCGGTCACGAGCGGTGCTCGACAACGACGGCATCATCCGGGAGGTGTCCGAGGCAATCGGTCAGTGGTCCGACGCTGGCGCACCACGTTGCCTGATGGCGGAGGATGAACGCGCCAGCAACTGACAATTTGTCCGATTGTGCGGGGATGCGGCGCGGAACTCCGGCGCGGCGGCACGATTCGTGGAAGCCTCTGGACGTCCATAAGGAGAGTCCATGGCAGGCAGGCCGAGCAATCTCAACAAGCGGGTCAGGGGTGAGACCGCCGAAAAGCAGAGCCGTCGGAAGATGACGAGCAGGACTCAATCGCGTTCGCAGCAGATGCGAGCGGCATCATCACGGCAGGGGCGGCGACGGTCGACGATTTCGGAGGATCCCCACATGACCGCTGATCGCGCCAGGCGATCACGTCGGTCTACGACGCGGTCGGGGCGATCGAAAAGCCGTTGAGCATCTGCCGCTCAACGAACACGGACCTCAGTTATCGTCCAGCCAGAATTCCGAGGAGCTGCGCTCGCCGCGCGCGCGTTGTTCTGCTTCGCGTTTACGGAGCTCGACGCGGCGAATCTTGCCCGAAATCGTCTTGGGCAGGACCGCAAATTCCAGACGGCGCACTCGCTTGTAGGGCGCGAGATTCGCTCGGCAGAACTCGAGAATGTGTCGCGCGGTGGCCGCGTTCTCCTCGATACCCGGCTTGACTACCACGAATGCCTTCGGTACTGACAGGCGGAGTGGATCCGGACTTGGGACAACCGCCGCCTCCGCCACCGCCTCGTGCTCGAGCAGCGCGCTTTCGATCTCGAACGGGCTGATTCGATAATCGCTGCTCTTGAAGACGTCGTCTCCGCGGCCGATGAAATGGACGTATCCGTCCATATCCCGTCGTGCTTCGTCTCCGGTGCGATAGAACCCTGATGCCATCGCCTGTTTCGTCCGCTCGGAATCGTCAGCGTATCCCTGCATGAGGCCGAGCGGCCGCGGTGTCAGTCGGAGCGCCACTTCGCCTTCGTCGCATTCGCGCCCTTCGCCGTCGAGCAGCACCACGTCATATCCCGGAAGCGGCCTGCCCATCGAGCCGGCCTTCACCGTCAGCCCGGGAGCATTGCCCACCAACGCAGTGGTCTCAGTCTGCCCGTAGCCGTCGCGAATCGTGATGCCCCATGCCTGCTGCACGGTTTCGATGACTTCCGGATTCAACGGCTCGCCGGCGCTCGCGAGCTCGCGCAAGTGTGATGGACGCTCGCCCAGCTGTTCGAGAGCGACCATCCGCCATACCGTTGGCGGTGCGCACAACGTGTTGACGTTCTCCGTGCGAAGAACCTCGATCGTGTGACGCGCCGAAAAACGGGACTCGTGGACCAGTACTGTTGCTCCTGCATTCCACGGCGCGAACAAGCACGACCAGGCGTGCTTGGCCCAGCCAGGTGAACTGATGTTCTGGTGCACGTCGCCCTCACGCAGGCCCAGCCAGTACATCGTCGAGAGATGACCGACCGGATAACTTGCGTGCGTGTGGAGGACCAGTTTCGGCTTCGCCGTAGTACCCGACGTGAAATACAGCAGCAAGGGATCGTCAGCATGCGTTTCCGCATTGTCGATTTGAGCCGGACTGGCGCGCGCAGCGTCGAACGGCATAAATCCAGGTGCCCCGCCGACCGCCAGCTTTATCCGCAGCCGTTCGGGGCGGGCGAGCTTCGTAGCACCTTGGGGATCCGTGATCATGTGTCGCGCCCCGCCGCGTTCGATGCGGTCGTCGATATCGGTGCCGGTGAGCTGCGGCGTCGCCGGAATGACGACGGCTCCGAGGCGGATCGCTGCGAGCATCGACTCCCAGAGCGGCACGACATTCGTGAGCATCACTAGAATGCGATCGCCTCGATTGACGCCCGCATCGCGCAGATAGCGTGCGACGCGGCGCGAACGATCGAGCAACTCGGCAAACGAGACGCTCTCCACACCATCGTCACTGACAACACGCAGCGCGGGACGGTGATTGCCCTCCGCGAGCTCGTCGAACCAGTGCGTCGCCCAATTGAACGCGTCGAGCCTGGGCCAGCGAAACGATGAACAGGCGCGGTCTGGATCGCCATGCGCACGGATTAATTGCTCGCGTGCCTGGCGGAATGCTTCAGAGGGAGTCATAAGGGACGATGTGCATGTTGTCTCGCGTGAGGTTCGAGGTGCAATCCATAGAATCTTTTAACGAATCGCCACTGCAGCGGCAGGCGATCCGGGTCGCAGATTTTCGATTGTGTAGAAAGTGCGTAAAAACGGCTTCGCGCTCGACGATCACGCGTTTCCACTGATCGATAATCGGCGCGTGTGAACCAGCCAGAGACAACTGCAACGCGCTGGAGGTTTGTCGCTGTCGGCGGCGCCGTGATTCTGGTCGTTGCGCTCGCGTCTATCTTTGGGCGTAGACACAACCCGCCAGCCATTCAGCCATCGCCCAGCTCCATGTCGGCCACAGCGCCGCGTGAAGTCGCGCACACCCAACGTGTCTCGTACGGCGACGTCATCAAGGGTCGAATTGAGACGGCCGGCGCGCACGATGTGTACAGCTTTTCCGCCAATCCTGGCGATGTCATACATGTGTCTGGCGAAGGTTGTGACCTGGGCAATTTCGTCCTCGACCTCGTCGAGACAAATGGCCGCGAGGTGGCCGGGCCGTCGTGCCGCCCCGGAACGGATACGCGGCTGCCGGATGGCGGAACGTACGAGCTGGTGATCAACGCAGCTGACGGAGGAGCTGGATCTTATCGGTTCGTTTTGCAGGATGGATCGTCGAGTTCGACGAAATGAGTGATCGCCTGAACCTGTTCCTTGCATCGTCGACGGCAGGGAGATGACGCTCACGCGAGAATCGGTACACTGATTGCCAAACCGATTCGCATGTCCGAGACCCTCAATCACCTGATCCTCGCGCACGGGTACTGGATCGTTGCGGCGATCGTTGGGCTCGAGAGCATGGGCATTCCGCTCCCGGGTGAGACAACGCTCGTCACTGCCGGAATTTACGCCGGCACGACGCACCATCTCAACATCGCGTTGGTCATTGCTGCCGCCGCGTTCGGCGCGATTGCCGGCGACAATCTCGGCTTCTGGGTGGGTCGCCGCTTCGGATACGACTTTGCCGTGCGTCACTCGCGCGTATTGCGCCTCACGACCACACGTCTCGAGATCGGACGCTATTTGTTTCAACGGCATGGCGGCAAAGTCGTGTTCTTCGGCCGCTTTTTCTCGGGACTTCGAACCTTCGCGGCATTCCTGGCCGGCGTGAACTGGATGCCATGGGCGCGATTCCTGTGGTTCAACGTCGCAGGAGGGGCGGTGTGGGCCACGGTGTTCGGTTCTGCGGCGTACGTCTTTGGCCGGCAGTTCGAAGATCTCAATGGCTCGATCTCGATGGTTGGACTGATCGTGGCGGTGATCGCGGTTAGTTTTGGATTCTGGTTCGCGCGCCGGTACGAGGCGCAACTCGAGTCGATGGTGAAGAAGGGCAAAGAGAGTCCGGTCGGTCAAGTCAGATGAGCCGCGATTTGCACACCCCTTTACTCGTGCAGTTCAGCGATCCTCACAGCTGACACGGAGGGCACCGACACGTTAGTGTAATAGCGTGAGCCGAGTTCTTCGCGCGACGGCTCTGGAATTCACCGTTCTGGCTCTCTGCGCATGGCAGTCAGCGGCCGGAACCGCTGTGTCATCCGACCGCTCAGCGGCGCCCTCGATCATCGAATTGCATCTCGACGGCGAGGTCGAGCCGATCATGGCCGAGTACCTCAACGCCGGCATCGATCAGGCCAACCGTGAGGGTGCGTCGCTGATCCTGATCACCATGGATACACCTGGTGGTCTGGATACCTCGATGCGCAGCATCATCGAACACATGCTCGATTCGTCCGTGCCGGTCGTCGTGTACGTCACCCCGAGCGGTGCGCGCGCGGCGTCAGCCGGTTTCTTCATCCTGCTTGCGGCCGACGTGGCGGCCATGGCGCCGGGCACGCACACCGGGGCTGCGTCGCCGATTGCCGCCATCGGCGGGTATCCCGTAACGCTCGACGAGACGATGAAGAACAAGATTCTGAACGACGCGACCGCCTACCTGCGCAGCTACGCGAGTCGGCGCGGTCGGAATGTGGAGTTGGCGGAAACGGCGATTACCGATGCCAAGGCGTTTACCGAACGAGAGGCGACTGAAGGAAAGCTCGTCGATCTGGTTGCACCTTCACGTGAGGCCCTGTTCTCCGCCCTCGATGGCCGCACCATTCAACGGTTCGATGGACGGACGCAGACCATCGCCCTGCACAATCCGCCGGTTGTTCCCGTCGACATGTCCACCCGACAGCGGTTTCTGTCGCGCATTGTCGAGCCCGACGCGTTCTTCGTGCTGTTATTGGTCGGTGCGCTCGGCCTCTACGTGGAATTCACGCATCCCGGCATGGTTCTGCCTGGCGTGGTCGGTGGAATCGCGGGGCTGCTGGCGCTTTACGCGATGCACATCCTGCCGGTGAATGCGGCGGGGTTGCTGCTCATCGCGCTGGCGGTGGCACTGTTCCTCCTCGAAGCCAATTACACCAGCCACGGCATCCTCGCTGGCGGCGGCGTGATTGCGATGCTGCTCGGCGCGCTGATGCTGGTTCGTTCGCCGATCACGCCTGGAGGGGTCAGTGTCGGCGTGGCGCTTGGCGCGACCGTTCCATTTGCGCTGCTCACGATTCTGCTGATGCGCCTAGTCCTCCGCTCACGAGGCTGGGTGCCGCAGACCGGCGTTGAAGAATTGAAACGCGAGTTCGGGGTGACGCGGGCAGCGATCGGTGGGCCGCAAGCCACCGATAACAGGTTTGGCCTGGTGTTCGTACACGGCGAGCTGTGGCGCGCAGACTCGAGGGTCGCGATTCCAATAGGTAGGCGCGTGCGAGTTGTGGGCGTTGACGGGTTGACGCTCCACGTGGAACCGCTCGAATGACGTGATCGTGGAAGAGAGGAGACCGACGTGGACGCTTTTCAGTTCATCTCGCTTGGCTGGACGGTAGCGTTCTTCATCATCCTGATCTGGCTCTGGAACTCGTTGAACATCATCAAAGAGTGGGAGCGCGGCGCCGTGCTCCGGCTGGGACGGATGCTTCCCGAGGCGAAGGGCGCTGGACTCCGG
>Ga0070681_10002406_pt1 | contig 17107 bp, 19 predicted proteins | sample KBSC83BmetaG_FD_65650 | JGI IMG/M metagenome (GOLD analysis project Ga0070681, IMG submission 65650) | Corn rhizosphere microbial communities from Kellogg Biological Station, Michigan, USA - KBS C8-3B metaG | ecosystem: Host-associated > Plants > Roots > Rhizosphere | place: USA: Michigan...
GGCCGCTGAGGATGATGATGCGCACGCCACGACGTTATCCACACCGGATGACGGGTGCAAGCTTCGGTCCAGCGGGTGACATAAGCGAATACCCGGGGAGCTGAACCCCGTGTCAGAGGGGGCTGCCGGGGCGTTGCCCGGAGGCGTTCCCGGCCGCGCGGACCGGGCAGAGCCCGAAATCGTCAGCCCACGACTTGCAAATCCCGGTGGCGCCGCCCACGGCGGCCCGAGAGCCCGCACCGCGGCTGGTGTTGCCGCGGTGGCGGGACCGGAATTTCAGATGCGGATGGCGCGCCGGGTCTCGGCGGCGTGGTGGTCGGTAAGCTTTTCCTTGTGCTTCTTGATGCAGCGGTCGAGTTTGTCCGCCAGCAGATCGATGGCGGCGTACATGTTCTCCTCGGTCGCATCCGCATGGATGGCATTGCCGCTCACATGCAGCGTCGCTTCAGCTTTCTGTCGCAGCTTCTCCACCGTCAGTACACAGTGAACGTCGATGACCTGATCGAAATGTCTTCCGATGCGCTCCAGTTTCTTTTCAACATATCCGCGCATGGAAGCGGTGACTTCCACGTGATGCCCGGTGACGCTGAGCTGCATAGCCGTCTCCTTCTATCGCTGATACTGGTTTTATCGTCAACTTCAACTACATCTGTTTCGATCCCGCGCGGCGGCGTTCGTTCGAGGGAGCGATGCCCATTGCCTCGCGGTATTTCGCGACCGTGCGGCGCGCAACCGGAATTCCCTCGCCGGACAGCAGCTCCGCGATGCGGCCGTCGCTCAAGGGATTCTCGGTGTCTTCTTCTTTCACGAGCTTGCGAATCTTTGCCCGGATGGCGGTGGAGGAGGTGCCGGAGCCATCCGCGCCTTCCACCTGGCTGGAGAAGAAATAACGCAGCTCGAACACCCCCCGCGGGGTATGCATGTACTTGCCCGAGGTGACTCTCGAGATCGTCGATTCGTGCATGGCCACCGCTTCGGCGATGTCCTTCAGGATCATGGGTCGCATGTGCTCATCGCCATGCTCCAGAAACGCGGTCTGCCGCTCGACGATCGAGCGCGCCACCTTGATCAGCGTTTCATGGCGTATTTCCAGGCTCTTCAGCAGCCACCGGGCTTCCTGCAACTGCGCCCGCATGGAGGCATGACTGGCGTTGCGGCCGATCAGGCTCGCGTAGCTGTTGTTCAACCTGACGCGCGGCAGGGTTGCGGCGTTGATCTCCACCGCCCAGCCGTGTTCGGTGCGCCTCACGAATACATCCGGCACCACGTATTCGGCCGCGCCTGTGCTGACGGTTGAGCCGGGCCGCGGATGACAGGACCGCACCAGCGCCAGCGCGGAGGCAATCTCCTCGTCGGTGGCCCGCAGCTCGCGGCGCAGCAGCGAATGCTCGCGCTCGGCCACCAGTTCCAGGTGGTGGCGCGCGATCTGGATGGCGGTGTTGAATCCCGGTGTGGTCGGATCCAGTTGCCGCAACTGGAGCTCGATGCACTCACCGACCGAGCGCGCGCCAACACCGGGTGGATCAAGCGCCTGGACGCCCGCGAGGACGGCTTCGACTTCAGCAGCTTCGCACTCGATCTCCGGTCGCAGCGTCCCGGCGATCTCCTCCAGGCTCTCGGTGAGATAGCCGTCGTCGCTGATCGAGTCGACGATGGCCCGTGCAATGGCGAATTCGCGGGGCTCCAGCTTGGCCAGCTCGAGCTGCCACAGCAGATGCTCCTGGAGGGACTGGCCCGAGGCGTCGGCGAATTCCTGCTGGCGCTCGTCGTCGTCGCTGTTCCAGGGGGTCTCGGCCGCGCCGACGCTCTGCTCGCCCCACCCCTCATCGAGCACCTCCACGGTGCTCTCCTGGGGGCGCTCCGGGGCTTCTTCGGGCTGGGGGGTAGCGGCTTCCTGAGCCTCGAATGCGCCGGTGCCGTCCGTCTCGTCCACGGGCTCGAGCATCACATTGGTCTCGAGCAGCTCCCTGATGTGGGCCTGGAGCTCGAGTGCAGGCAATTGCAGAAGTCGAATCGCCTGCTGCAGCTGCGGGGTCATGGTCAGTTGCTGACCCAGCTTGAGCTGCAGGGAGGGTTTCAGCATGGTGGCACGGGCGGCAGCGGGGCCTTCCTATCTAAATACGGCAAAATAAAACAATAAAATCAATAACTTCAGCCTCGGCTCCAGCGTCCTCAGAGGCGGAACGACTCACCCAAGTACACCTCACGGACTTGGGGGTTGGCAAGGATTTCTTCCGCAGTTCCGGAGGCGATTACGGTGCCCTGGTTGACGATGTAAGCGCGTCCGCAGACCCCCAGGGTTTCGCGGACATTGTGGTCGGTAATCAGGACACCGATGTTGCGGCTGGTCAGCTCGCGAATGATGCGCTGGATATCCAGCACCGAAAGGGGGTCCACCCCGGCGAACGGCTCGTCCAGGAGCATGAAACGCGGCTCTGCAGCAAGCGCCCGTGCGATCTCGACACGGCGCCGCTCGCCACCGGACAGGGACAGACCCATGCTGCGGCGGACGTGGCCGATCCGCAGTTCCTCCAGCAGTTTTTCCAGGCGTTCCTCGCGCGCCGCGCGGTCGAGGTCGTCACGGGTCTCCAGAATCGCCATGACGTTGTCTTCCACGGAGAGCTTGCGAAAGACGGAGGCTTCCTGCGGCAGGTAGCCCAATCCCAATTGCGCCCGCCGGTGCATGGGCAGGAAGGTGATGTCCTGTCCGTCGAGTTCGATGCGCCCGGCCTCGCAAGTCACCAGTCCCACGATCATGTAGAAGGCGGTCGTCTTGCCGGCTCCATTGGGGCCCAGGAGGCCGACGACCTCGCCGTTGGCAACCTCCACGGACAGATTCCGCACGACCTGGCGAGACTTGTAGGACTTGGCCAGCCCGGCCGCTTTGAGCGAGCTCATGGCTTGTTTTCGGACTCTTTCTGGCGCGGCGGGATGGTTCCGTGAACGCGCGAATCGGTCCCCGGCTGCTTCGCCGCTTCGTAGGTCTGCGTGCGGATGTTGTATTCGATCTGCGGGGCGTTCACGTTGGCCTCGCCGATCGACAGCACGGCATCGTCGCTGAGGCGTAGGAGCTGGTCCGCGACGCTGTAAACGATCTCGCCGGCGTGGGCGCGCACCGGCCTGCCAGGGTTGTCGCCGGCCTGTTCGAATTCCGCGGGACTGCCCGTCACCGTCGCTTTGGTGAGGTCGCCGCCCTTCAACTCCACGACGGCTTTGTCGGAATGCAGATCGCCGCGGTCGCCGTGGATGCGGACGTTGCCGTCGAATGTCCACTCGTTATTTTCAGCGTCGACACCGCTTGCGTGGGCGCGGTCGGCCTTGATTTTGATGTCCCGCCACGTCACCACGATGTCCACAAAGGTGAGCGAATTGTCCTTGGCATTGGCGGTTACGTGGGCCGCATCCCAGTCCAACGCGCCCGTGGCGGTCTTCGACCCTCCGCCCTTTGACCCACCGGCCTTCGAGGCGGTCGCGATGGGAATCGGTGCCGTTACAGGAGCAGCTGCGACAGTGCGTGTTGCGGTGTTCGCGGTTGCCTCAGCTGTGGTCGCCACACCTGCTGCAACGACCAGCGCGGCACGAGCGAGGACTGCGGCGCTGGCCGCTCTTGAGCCGTGTTTAGCGCGCGTACGTGCCATGGACATTCGATTTCAAGTGGACGATGCGATCCTTCAAATTCGCACTCAGGCCCTTGGAGTGGATCACGTATCCGGTCCACGTCACCGTCAAAGGCTCATCGGTATCTACGGTGTCCGCACGCGTGTCCACTGCCAACTCGTTAGTAGTGATCGTCGCGTCATCGGACATGGCGGGCAGTTTTCCGGTGATCTGGACGTTGCCGGTCAGCTTCACCTGCCCCGTGTTCTGGCCCATCTCCCCGGCATCAGCACGGCCCTGCCATTGGTTTCCGTTTGTATCCTTGAATCCGAGCCGCACCTGGCTCAGTAACACGGTGGTCGATGCCGGCGGCTCATGGATAAAACCCGCCTCGATCGTGTACATCGGACGGCCGTCGGGTCCGGTCTCGATCATCCGGGTATTGCGGGCGGAATACCCAAGGTCGCCAGCGCGCTCATCGACCGTCGTCGTAGCGACGTTTTCGGGTGCCTGGCCCCCTAGCAGCACAGATCCCACGATGATGGCAATGAAGACCAGCACCACGAAAATCCGGTAGATCATGACGCCTCCGATCGCGCTGCGATGAGGTAGTCGCAGGCCTCCCGGACTGCGCCGTGTCCGCCAGGCAGGGCCGTGACGATATGCGCGGCCTTCTTGGCGCTCGGGTGTGCGTCGTTGACGGCAAACGCGAGTCCCACCTTGCGCATCAGAGGAATGTCCGGGACGTCGTCACCTATACAGGCGCATTGCGAGCTTGGGATGCCGAGCTTGGACCGCAGCCGCTCGAACGGCGCCAGCTTGTCCTGCTGACCCTGGAATACATGCGCCACGCCCAGCTCGCGGCAGCGTGCGGTAACCATGGGCGATTTTCTGCCTGAGATGACGGCAACCGCGATACCCGCAGCGTCGAGCTCCTTGATCCCGTGGCCATCGCGAACGTGAAAGACTTTCAACATCTCGCCCCGCGGACCAAAGTGCAGTCGGCCGTCGGTCAACACGCCATCGACGTCGAGCACCAAAAGGCGGATAGCCGAGGCTGTCTTGCGTGAGCTCAGACTACACCCGCCCGGAAGAGGTCGTGGACGTTGAGCGCGCCAATCAGCTTCCCACCCTCGTCCGCTACCGGCAGCGCGGTGATCTTATGGAGTTCCATCAGATGGACCGCCTCGGCGGCGAGATCGCGGGCGCCGATGGTCTTGCAGTTCGGCGTCATGACCTCGTTCATGGTCGTGCGATGAACGTCGATCTGCTTATCCAGCGCGCGTCGCAGGTCTCCATCAGTGAAGACTCCGACAATCCGTGCGGTCTCATCGACCACCACCGTCATTCCGAGACCCTTGCGCGACATCTCGAGCAGGCCCTCGCTCAACAGCGCCTGCGGCAGCACGTGAGGCACGGCCGTTCCAGTCCGCATCATGTCCTCGACGTGTAGTAGCAGCTTGCGGCCAAGGCTGCCTCCCGGATGAGACTGCGCGAAGTCGTGTTTCGTGAATCCGCGGGCATCAAGGATGGAGACGGCCAGCGCATCACCCATCGCCAGTGTCGCGGTTGTGCTTGCGGTAGGGGCCAGGTTGAGGGGACAGGCCTCCTCAGGGACGCTGACATCAAGCGTCACGGTAGCTGCCCGTCCGAGCGTCGAATCCGTTTTGCCGATCAGAACGATCAGCGGAACGCCCAGACGTTTCAGGTGCGGCAGGAGCACCAGCAGCTCGGGGGTCTCCCCGGAATTCGAGATGGCCAGAACGACGTCCGTGCGCGTGATCATGCCCAGGTCGCCGTGGCCGGCCTCTGCGGGGTGCATGAAGAACGCCGGTGTGCCGGTGCTTGCGAGCGTTGCAGCAATCTTGCCTGCGATGTGCCCGGATTTACCCATGCCCGTAACCACGACTCGCCCCGGGCATGCCAGGCACAGCTGGCACGCGCGCGCGAAGCGGGAGTCGAGCCGCTTTACGAGGCCCTGGACGGCGCTGGCCTCAATGCTCAGAGACCGCTGCGCGGAGGCCAGGAGTTGCGCTTCATCGGCCTTCAGGGGCGGGGCGGGGTGCATTGCCGCCATTATATGGGAATAAGGACCGGCGCTCGGGCCAGGGTACCGTGCCGCCGCCTCGGGGCCAGGATACAGTGCCGCCGCTTCGGCGGCTCCTCCAGCCCGCGCAGCGGCTCTTTTCCCCCGGCCCGCGCAGCGGCTCTTTTTCCCCCCGCCCCGTATACTTCGCTCCATGAATCCTGAACAAATCGCACAGCTCATTCGCGCCGGCCTCCCCGGCGCCGACGTCCGGGTCGAATCGGACGACAACACCCACTTCGCCGCGCGCATCGTGGCGCAGGAATTCGCGGGTAAGCGCAGTCTCGCGCGCCACCAGCTCGTGTATCGGGCCCTGGGTGAGCGCATGGGGCGGGAAATCCACGCGCTCTCGATAGAAGCGCTCACACCCGAAGAGTCACGCCAGCCTCCAGGCGCGAGGTGACATGGACAAACTTCAGATCCAGGGGGGCGTGCCCCTCGATGGCGAGGTGCGCATCTCCGGCGCGAAGAATGCGACGCTCCCCATTCTTGCCGGCGCTCTGCTCGCGGACGACCCGGTAACGGTAGCCAACGTTCCTCATCTGAACGACGTCACCACGACCGTCGAGCTGATCGGGCGCATGGGCGCGACGGTCACGATTGATGAGCGTATGCGCATCGAGGTCGATGGCTCGACCGTGAAGGAGTGCTTCGCTCCTTACGAGCTGGTGAAGACGATGCGCGCCTCGATTCTGGTGCTGGGGCCGCTGCTCGCTCGATTCGGCCGCGCGGATATTTCGCTTCCCGGCGGGTGCGCTATCGGCGCGCGACCGGTGAACATCCACATCGCAGGGCTCCAGGCGATGGGCGCCGACATCACTATCGAAGCCGGCTACATCCGTGCGCGCGCTTCCAAACTCAAGGGTGCCCGGCTCGTGCTCGACACGGTGACCGTGACCGGAACTGAGAACCTCATGATGGCCGCGACGCTCGCTGACGGCGAGACCATCCTGGAGAACGCCGCGCGTGAGCCTGAGGTCGTCGACCTCGCGAACTTTCTCATTGCCATGGGAGCGAAGATCCAGGGCGCGGGCACGGACAAAATCGTCGTTCAGGGAGTGAAGCGGCTGCGTGGTACTTCGTACGACGTACTGCCGGACCGAATCGAGGGCGGCACGTACCTTGTCGCGGGCGCGATCACCCGCGGCTGCGTGCGCATCAAGAACACGAAACCCGAACATCTCGACGCCGTGATCGCGAAGCTCGAGGAGGCCGGCGCCAGGATCGGATCGGGTGACAATTGGATAGAAGTCGACATGCGCGGCAAGCGGCCGAAGGCGGTCGACGTCCGAACGGCGCCATACCCGGCGTTTCCGACGGACATGCAGGCGCAGTTCGCGGCGTTGAACACGGTCGCTTCGGGCGTGGGCACGATCATTGAGACCATCTTCGAGAACCGGTTCATGCACATGCTCGAGATGCGCCGCCTCGGGGCCGAGATCCGCCTGGAGGGCAACACGGCGATCATCCGCGGGGTTGAGAAGCTCACGGCAGCGCCTGTAATGGCGACTGACCTGCGCGCCTCCGCGAGCCTGGTGCTCGCCGGTCTCGTCGCCGAAGGCCGCACGGACGTGGAGCGCATCTACCATATCGATCGCGGCTACGAAGCCATCGAGGAGAAGCTTGCGCAGCTCGGAGCGCAGATCAAGCGGGTTCCGAACTAAGGACGGCGCCGCGGGCGAGCCGCCTCGGACGGCTACTATCAACGCGTAAGACGATTCCGACTGCGGAGTGACGCACTCCGGGCGTAGACTCCAGCAAATACTGCTGGAGTGCTTATGCAGCTCGGGATGATCGGCTTGGGGCGCATGGGCGCCAACATGGTGCGCCGGCTTCAAAAAGGCGGACATTCATGTGTGGCGTATGACCGCGATGCCGATGCGGTCAAGAAGATCACTGCGGACGGCGCCAAGGGCGCCTTCACGCTGCGCGATCTGGTCGCGGGGCTAACGCCACCCCGGGCGATCTGGATCATGGTCCCCGCGAGCGTGGTCGATTCCGTTATCGTTGAGCTTCGCCCGCTGCTACAGAAGGGCGACATTCTCATCGACGGCGGCAACTCTCACTATCACGAAGACATCCGCCGCGCTGACGCGTTGCAGCCGACTGGCATTCACTATATCGACGTCGGGACCAGTGGCGGTGTGCTGGGTTTCGAGCACGGCTTCTGCCTGATGATCGGCGGTGAAACGCCGATCGTGAAATCGCTGGACCCGATTTTCGCCACGCTCGCTCCCGGCGGCGGGGCGGCGGGAACACCCGCGTCGAACGGCTACCTCCACTGCGGTCCGCACGGAGCCGGGCACTTCGTGAAGATGGTTCACAACGGTATCGAGTACGGGCTGATGGCAGCCTACGCGGAGGGGTTGAACCTGCTCGCGCATGCGGACGCCGGCCTGGAAGATCGCGCGGCCGATGCCGAGACCGCTCCGTTGTCCAACCCGCGCCTGTATCAATACAAACTCGACATCGGTGCGATTGCCGAAGTCTGGCGGCACGGGAGCATCATCTCGTCGCGGCTGTTGGATCTGACCGCCTTGGGGCTCGCGGCGGATCCCCAGCTGAAGCAGTTCGGGGGCCGTGTCTCGGATTCCGGCGAGGGTCGCTGGACGGTTCAGGCTGCGATCGACGTGGGAGTGCCCGCGAACGTGTTGAGCGCAGCGCTGTACGCACGGTTCGAGTCACGCGGACGCGCCGAATTCGCTGACAAGTTGCTTTCCTCGATGCGACTCGGATTTGGCGGCCATCTCGAGAAACAGGGTGAGCCGCATGCGGCGAACGGGGATTCGCGCGAGCGATCCCCCGGAACGACGGTGAGCGGGCGAACGCCCGCGCAAAAGGAGTGAGCAGCATGGACCGCCGCGATTCCGATGCGCTGGTGCTTTTCGGAGCGACGGGCGATCTGTGCTTCAAGAAGATCTACCCCTCCCTGTACAACCTGGTCCGCCGCGGACTTCTGACCATTCCCGTGATCGGCGTCGCACGGGCGGGTTGGAATCTCGACAGGCTCCGTGAGCATGTTGGCAAGAGTATCGATGCGTCGGTGAAGAATCCGGACGCGGCCGTTCTCGACCGGCTCACCGGACTGCTGCGCTACGTCGATGGCGATTATCGCGAGGCGAGCACTTTCGAAGCACTGCGCAAGGCGCTCGCGGATGCGCAGCGGCCACTGCACTACCTCGCCATACCGCCGAGCGTGTTTCCCGTTGTGATAGGACACCTCGGGAAGGCCAAGTGCAGCTCCGGTGCTCGGGTGGTCGTGGAGAAGCCATTCGGGCGTGACCTCGCTTCCGCGCAGGCGCTCAACCGGACGCTGCTTCAGGAATTTCCCGAATCGAGCATTTTTCGCATCGATCACTATCTGGGGAAGGAGGCCGTCCAGAACCTGCTGTACTTCCGATTCGCCAACGCGTTCCTCGAGCCGATCTGGAACCGCAACTTCGTTTCCAGCGTGCAGATCACGATGGCCGAGAAGATCGGCGTGGAGGGTCGCGGCAAGTTCTACGAGGAAGCGGGTGCGATTCGCGACGTCATCCAGAATCACCTGATGCAGATCGTCGCATTCCTGGCGATGGAGCCGCCGGTCAACACCGCAGGCGAATCGCTACGCGATGAGAAGGTGAAGGTCCTCAAGGCGATCCGTCCGCTTTCGTACAAGAAGCTGGTGCGCGGACAGTTTCGGGGCTACCGCTCGGAGGAGGGAGTCTCGCCTCAATCCAAGGTGGAGACCTATGCGGCGCTGCGGCTTGATATCGACTCGTGGCGCTGGAGCGGCGTGCCGTTCTATCTGCGCGCGGGCAAGTGTTTACCGGTCACGGCGACCGAGGTGGTGGTGGATCTGCGGGCGCCGCCCGCGCGCGTGTTCGGCGATCTCGGCCCCGAGCAGCCCAACTATCTGCGCTTTCGGGTGGGACCCGACGTGGCTATTGCTCTAGGGGCGCATGCCAAGCGTGCGGGTCCGACGATGCACGGCCGCGATGTCGAACTGTTCGTGGCCGCGCAACAAGGTGACGAAATGGACGCGTACGAGCGGCTCATCAGCAGCGCGATGATCGGCGATACGTCTCATTTCGCCCGCCAGGACGAGGTCGAAGCCGCATGGGCCATCGTCGATCCGGTGCTGGGGACCGACTCGCCGGTCTACGAGTACACCCCGGGAACCTGGGGCCCGGCGGAAGCGGAGAGCATCATCACGGCGGGCCCGTGCAGCTGGCACAACCCCGGAGCGGATCCGAAGAGTTGGACGCGCTCGTGCGGGCGCGGAGAGTTGAGCGAATTCGCGCCGTAGGCTTCACATGCCAGCGAGCTTCAGCTGCCGGCGAGCTTCAGGTGCCGCGAGCTTCAGGTGCCAGCCAGCCACACCTGCGTTTGAGCGCGATCCGCGATCGCTAACGTCGCCGCGATCGTCGTGTCGCCGTTCAGCAGTGCCTGGACTGCCTTGTGCTTGTCTGCTCCGGCGACGACAAACACCAGATCATCGAACCGCCGCAACACTTCCGGCGTAACGCTCACTGCCTGCATTCCATCTGGCCTGTCGACTGGGATCGCACGATGCCCGCGCGCGCGCTGGATGTCCTCCGCGTTGAACAGCGATGCGGTGTGCCCGTCGGCGCCCAAGCCCAACAGGCCCAGTGTGAAACGGGTGCCATCACGCAGCAGTGCGTCAAGGCGCTGCTCATAGTCTTCGGCAGCCTTCTCGAGCGACAACTCGGTGCGCACTCGCAGCACGGAGCTTTCCGGCAGAGCCAACGCCTCGATGAGAGGTAGCGACTGATGAAAGTTGCTCGCATCCGCCGTGGAGGGGACGTAACGATCGTCGGAGAACAGGACCTTCAGCCCGGCTGCAGCCTGCGGCGCCCGTGCAGCCAGGGAGCGATACGCTGGCAGCGGGGTGCTTCCTCCGGAAAGCATGATCGCAACAGGCGGCCCCGCGCCGGCCTCAGTGGCCCTCCCGGCAGCGCTGGCCCCTGCGGCAGCGCTGGCTCCCGCGGCAGCGCCGGCTCCCGCGGCAGCACTAACGCCCGCAGTGATCGCCGCTCGCAGCCTCTCTTCCAACGCGGATTCCAGTTCCACGCGGGAGAGGAAACGTCGGATCTGAATGGAGGCGGTCTTTGTCATGTTGGAAGGGTCGTCGTCATGTTGGGAGGGTCGTCATGATGGAGGGGGTCGTTCCGTGACGGAAGCCTTCACGGCCAGCGAGCTGTTGCCGCGCAGGACCTTGATCGCAACCGTCGATCCCGGCTTATGGGCGGCCACGCGCGTGAGCGTGTCCTGGGCGCTGTGCACGGGTACACCGTCGATGGCGGTGACGATGTCGCCGGGAAGAAGGCCGGCCTGCAACCCTGGACTGCGAACGTAGAGGGTCGCGAGCACCACGCCGCCGTGGGGCAGGCCCAGTTGCGCGGCCTGTTCGTTCGTAACGTCCTGCGGCACGATTCCGATCCAACCACGGATCACGCGTCCGTGCGCAACGATGTCGCTGAGCACCCCCTTCACCATATTCACGGGAATCGCGAAGCCGATGCCCTCGACCCCGAGACTCTTCGCGACGATGGCGGTATTGATCCCGATCAGCGCGCCGTTCGAGTCCACCAGCGCTCCGCCGGAGTTGCCGAAATTGATGGGCGCATCGGTCTGGATGAAGTCCTCCAGTGGCGCGACGCCCAGTTGCTGTCGGCTGGTCGCGCTGACGATGCCGTGGGTGACGGTCTGCGAAAGGCCGATCGGGTTGCCGATGGCGAGCACGACATCGCCGACGTGAAGCTGGTCTGAGCGCCCGAGCATCGCAACCGGCAGGTTGGCCAGATCGACCTTCAACACCGCGAGGTCGGTATCCGGGTCGCGGCCGACGATCTTGGCGTCGGAGACTCGACCGTCGGCGAGCTGGACCTGGATGGAGTCGGCATTGGCGATGACATGGTGGTTGGTGACGATGTGCCCGGCCGTGTCGACGATGACGCCCGAGCCGAGACTGCGCTCGATGCGGTCCCGATAGCGAGGCATGTAGTCCCCGAAAAGCTGGCCGAGGCTGGGGGGAGCGATCTCCCTGACGAGCCTCGAGGTGGAGATGTTGACGACCGCGGGCAGGGCGCGCTGCACGGCGTCCGAGTACGTTACCCTCGTCGGCGCGCTGCTGGGTCCGCTCATGGAGGCGGGGGTCGGCCCGCTGGCCTGAGGCTCCTCGTGGACCACGGGCCGGACCGCAGGGGGCTCCGGTTGCGGGCCGGCGGCGCCGCGACGGATCAGGTCCGGCCGCAGGGCAATGATTACAAAGGCGAGGGCGAGGCCGCCCACCACCGATCCCGCCACGAAAACCAGCCCGCGACCCAGTCGCTCGATCATCCGTCACTCCGTCTGCATGTTCAGGGGTGCTCGGGGGCTCGAGTATCGAGGCTCGATCGCTGCTCGATTCTCGCTGCCCCCTGGGGCGTGGCACGGAAGGCCGGGCCCGTTTGTGTATAATGCGCCGCCCCCCGCTTAGCCGGAAACAGCACTCGTGCGAACAACGACGTACGCGCGGCTAAACCGGCGCGGACGGGCGACATGTCGGGTGGTGGAGAGCCGTTAGATGGCCGAAAACGTGATCGGCGCGAGTGATGAGGTCGACCTGAGTCGGCGCAAGTTTCTAACCGCGGCGACGAGCGCCACGGGGGCCGTTGGGGTGGTGTTCGCGGCCATCCCGTTCGTAGCCTCCTGGAAGCCCTCCGAGCGCGCGATGGCGCTCGGCGCCCCGACCGAGTTCGATCTGTCGAAGGTCGAGGCGGGCCAGATGACCATCATCACCTGGCGCAAGCAACCCATTTATGTCGTGCGCCGCACCCCTGACATGGTCAGCCGGCTCGAGGGCCACGACAACATGCTGAAGGATCCGAAGTCGGACGAATCCGATCAGCCGCCGTACGCGAAGAACACCCAGCGCTCCCGCAAGGCCGACATCCTCGTCCTGATCGGGACCTGCACGCACCTGGGCTGCCTGCCCAAGCAGCGCTTCGAGAAGGACACCCCGGAGATGGGCGCCACCTGGCCGGGTGGCTGGCTGTGCCCGTGCCACGGCTCGCGTTTCGATCTGGCGGGCCGTGTGTTCGACGGATCGCCCGCATCGGTCAATCTGCGTGTTCCGCCGTACAGCTTCCCGAGCGACCAGAAACTGGTGGTCGGCGTCGATGAGAAAGGAACCGCTTGATGGCCACCCCACGCGACTATCCGATGCGCGCCCCGGGCGACCCGCTGCCGGACCCGACACCCGTGCCCCGCAAGGGCTTTCTGGGCTGGCTCAACAAGCGCCTGCCCGTCGATGAGTTCATCCAGAACCAGCTGACCGGCTACTACGCGCCGAAGAACTTCAACGTCTGGTACTTCTTCGGCTCACTCGCGCTGGTGGTGCTGGTGCTGCAGCTCGTGACCGGCATTTTCCTGACGATGTTCTACAAGCCGGGCGAGGCGACCGCCTTCGATTCCGTCGAATACATCATGCGGGAAGTGGATTGGGGCTGGCTGATCCGCTACATGCATTCTACCGGCGCATCCGCCTTCTTCATCGTCGTCTACCTCCACATGTTCCGTGCGTTTCTGTACGGCTCGTACAAGGCGCCACGCGAGTTGCTGTGGCTGATCGGCATGCTGGTGTATCTGGCGCTCATGGCGGAAGCCTTCATGGGCTACGTGCTGCCTTGGGGCAACATGTCCTTCTGGGGCGCGCAGGTCATCGTGAACATCTTCGGCACGATTCCCGGCATCGGACCGGGGCTGGTCGAGTGGATCCGCGGCGACTTCGGAATCGCGGACGCCACGCTGAACCGCTTCTTTGCGCTGCACGTGGCGGCGGTGCCGCTGATCCTGCTGGCGCTGGTGGGGCTGCATCTCGTGGCTTTGCGCCGTACCGGCTCCAACAACCCCGACGGCATCGAGATCAAGGAGAAGGTCGGCCCCAACGGCAAGCCGCTCGATGGCATTCCGTTCCATCCGTACTACACGGTCAAGGACATCGTCGGCGTGGGCCTGTTCCTGGTGATCATGGCGATCATCGTGTTCTACACCCCGACCCTCGGCGGTCTGTTCCTGGAATCCGCCAACTTCGAGCCCGCGAGCCGCGTATCGACGCCGCCCGACATCACGCCCGTGTGGTACTTCACCCCGTTCTACGCGATTTTGCGAGCGATTCCCGATCAACGCCTGGGCGCGTTGACGATGTTGCTGGCCATCGTCGCGTTCTTCTTCCTGCCGTGGCTGGACCGCTCGCCGGTGAAGTCGATGCGCTACAAAGGGTGGATGTCGCGCACGGCTCTCGCGGTGTTCGTCATCTCGTTCGTGGGCTTGGGATGGCTGGGAATGCGGCCCCCCGAGGGCATCTACGCGGTCATTGGCCGCGTCTTCGTGGTGCTGTATTTCCTGTTCTGGATCCTTATGCCTTTCTATACGCGTATGGAGCGCGTCAAACCGGTGCCTGAAAGAGTTGTCTATCATGCGCACTGACATGCCTCGCGCCGGTCTCACGTTAGTTCCGGCCTTCGCGCTGACAATCGTGCTGGTCGTTGCCTGCGCATTGCTGCCGGCCGGGGCCGTTTTCGCGGATGAGCCGGCCGCTCCGGCGCAGCCCGCGCAGGCGGAAAACGCCGCAGGCAAAATGGCGCCCGGCCCCGAGACCGAGAAGTCCGAGCCGGTCGATTGGCGAAAGTGGTCGGCCCAGACCAACATTTCCAACACAGCCTCCCTGCAGCGCGGCGCCCGTAATTTCGTCGCCTATTGCCTGGGCTGCCACTCGATGAAGTACGAGCGCTGGTCCCGCGTCGCCAAGGATCTGGAGATCCCCGGGAAGGAGCTCGAGCAGTACCTCGTGCCCCCCGGCGACAAGGCTTCGGACTACATTCTCTCGACCATGCCCGACCAGGATGCCGAGAACTGGTTCGGCAAGGCGCCTCCCGACCTTTCGTTGATGGCGCGCCTGCGCGGGCCGGACTACCTCTATCAGTACCTCGAGACGTTCTACGTCGATCCGTCGCGGCAGATGGGGACGAACAACCTGGCATTGCCGAGCGTAGCGATGCCCGACGTCTTGTCCTCGCTCTCAGGCCTCAAGAAGCCGGTGTTCCGGACCGTCAAGAACGCCGCGGGTCAGGAAGAGCAGGAATTCGACCACTTCGAGCAGATCGCCCCGGGCCGGCTGTCCCGCGAGGAGTTCGATGGATTCGTCCGCGATACCGTGAACTTCCTGACCTACGTCGGTGAGCCGGCGCAGGTGCAGCGGCACGCCGTGGGAATCTGGGTGGTGCTGTTTCTGCTGGTGTTCACCTGGTTTGCCTGGCTGATGAAGCAGGAGTACTGGAAAGACGTGCATTGAGGCGGGCTTTTAGAGCAAATCAGGCCGGGCCCCCGCTTGCGCTTCAGCCGTGGGCGCCTGCGCCGGTGTATGCTCACTGCACAGGGATAGCCTAGGTCTCACGGAACGGATCGCGGGAGCGGAAATTTGTCGAGCAGACGATCCATCATGACGCTCTTCTCCGCGCCCAATGATCCGTGGAGTCATCGGACGCGGATCGTTCTGGCGGAGAAGGGAATCAGCATCGACATCGTGAGCGTCGAGCCGGGGAAATTCCCCGAAGACCTCCTCGATCTGAACCCCTACCACAGCGTTCCGACGCTGGTCGACCGCGATCTCGTTCTCTACGACTCGCGGGTGATCATCGAATACCTCGACGAGCGCTTTCCGCATCCGCCGCTGATGCCCGTGGATCCGGTGACCCGCGCGCAGTTCCGTCTCGCCCTGTATCGCATCGAGCGGGACTGGTACGAGCTGGTCCGGCAGATCGAGCAGGAGCCGGACAAGAAGCAGACGGTGCGGCTGAAGAAGATTCTGCGCGACACCATTCTGCAGAGCACCGAGCTCTTCAAGGTGAAGCCCTATTTTCTCTCCGACGAGTTTTCGCTCGTCGATGCGACGATCGCCCCGGTGTTATGGCGGCTGCCCCACTACGAGATCGACATGCCGCCGACCGCGCAACCGATCGTCAAGTACGCGAGCCTGATCTTCTCGCGCCCCGCGTTTCGCGAAAGTCTGTCGGACACCGAGCAGGAAATGCGGCTCCTGTGACATGGCGAATACACCTCTTCCCTCCAAGCGCCCCTACCTGCTGCGCGCGATGCATGAATGGATGACCGAGTGCGGGCACACGCCGCACGTCATCGTTGATGCCGAACGCGAGGGTTCGCAGGTACCCCGCGCGTATGTAAAGGACGGGAAGATCGTCCTTAACCTCAGCGCGAGCGCCACGCAACGACTTAGGCTGGGCAACGAGGACATCGAGTTCGACGCCCGGTTTTCGGGGATCGTGCACCACGTGCACTTCCCGATCAGCGCCGTGCTCGGGATCTATGCGAGAGAGACCGGCGAAGGCATGGTCTTCTCGGAGCAGGACCTCGGCCCCGAGCCCCCCAGCCGCCCCACGCCGGCGGAGGAAGGCGGCGGCAGCAAGCGGCCGCAGCTCAAGGTCGTTAAGTAGGAATCCGCGCCCCGAGCCGCGCGCCCCTCAGCAGGCCCCAAAGGCCGCCCTGATCCACTCCACGCGCGGCTCCGGCATTCGCAGATCGTGGACCAGCACCACGTCGAACCGCACCCGCATTCTCGCCAACCCTTTGTACCGCTGGAGAAGCAGTTGTGTCGCGTGTACGATCCGCTGTCTCTTCCATGAATCAATACTGGCGGCTGCGCCTCCAAACCGCTCACTGGATCGAGTGCGAACCTCGACGATGACCAACTCGCTGCCATGGCGTGCGACCAGGTCCAGCTCTCCGAGCCGGCGGCGGAAATTACGGTGCAGGATTTCGAGGCCTTGCGAGGCGAGGAACTTCGCTGCGAGGTCCTCTGCGGCGCGGCCAAGCGAGAGAGCTGCGGCGCCGCGCCTTGACCTTGCAGCCCGCGCGGCGCTCGGAGTCCGTGGGCTACCGTTCGCTAGGCGGGGCCGCACTGTCGACGGTCCATGGCTCTTCTTGGGTTCTGGTCCGGCCATCCGTGGCCTCCATTGCCCTATTGCGTTACCGCCGCAGGGGTGGAGCGCCTGCCGTAGCCGGCGGGGCGCCAGGAGCGGGGAGCAGGCGGACCTCGCCGCCCTTCAGCTGCGCCCATCCGAGTTCGCGGCGCACATGGCGGTCGGCGTCCAGGGTGAGGTGGCCTGTGAGCCCGTCGAGGGTCGCCGACCCGGGATGCTCGCGCAGCGCGATGGCAAGCCGATACGCATCGAATCCGAACGCGAACAGCCTGTCCCGCCGCGATGCGTTGTTAGGCCATGCCGTACGCGCGACGTCGTGAACGGCATCGGCGAGGTCGCCGCCGAGCATCCACGGCATGTCTGGAAACATCAGCGCCTCCAGATCCTCATTGGCCCGCGGATCCGGTTCGAACGCAGAGGAGGTCGCATAGGTCGGGACGTC
>Ga0070681_10002409_pt1 | contig 17106 bp, 8 predicted proteins | sample KBSC83BmetaG_FD_65650 | JGI IMG/M metagenome (GOLD analysis project Ga0070681, IMG submission 65650) | Corn rhizosphere microbial communities from Kellogg Biological Station, Michigan, USA - KBS C8-3B metaG | ecosystem: Host-associated > Plants > Roots > Rhizosphere | place: USA: Michigan...
CGTGCGAATGGGCAAACGCTTTTTGTACTCTAACGACAGCATCCAGCGTCCGCGCGATGAGCGTATCAGGATAACTCCTCATCCAAATTGCCGGCATCAGGTATTCGAACATCGTGCCTGTCCAGGAAATAAGCACGAAATCGCCGTAAGCCAAGGCATGATCGCGAGATAACTTGAACCAGCTCTCCTGCGGAAGATCACCACGCGCTATGGCAAGAAACGCCGACACCCGCGCCTCGGAGGCCAGGAGATCATAGTGACTTTCGATGGCCTGCTCTTTCTTGGCGTCGAATCCGATGAACAGGATGTCGGTCTTCGGATCAACAAGAAGCGAGAAGTCATTCGCCTCGGCCAGACGCTGAGAATCGTTGCTGACGGCAAGGAGACTCGCAGAGAGTTGATGCAAGTTGCTCTTGGCGTAAACGAGAGACGCCCTCAAGCGTTCGCACCCGTGAAGAAGTTCTGGTTTCGCAGCGAGCGCGGGCATCTCACCTGCCAAGCGGACCCCAAGTGATTCAGCGAAGTTTATAGCCTGCTCAAGAGAGAGTTCCCCTAGACCTTCTTGCAGGTTCAGTTCCGGTACATTTGATAACGCGCTGAATTCCGGCAACATCCAAGGCAGATAATCCTTCGTAATTGAATCGATTGCATCGATGCGCCTGAGAGTTTCTTCCAGCCACCATACCTTGTGGGGTTCTTCAAACGATGTTGCAATGGCGGATGCCAGAGCAGATTGGGCAGACGGTAGCCATTCGATCCATTGTTGCGTCGAGGCGGACGCCTTCGGTATACGCATTTCAGCCACAATATCCGGCAGTTTGCATGAACTGCGAATTTTGTGCCAGTAAGTCCGAAGTCCAACGAAATTCTTGGTCTGCAACAGCGGTCTTTTTAGGAGCTCACGGGCCCCTGAATGAAGCGTGTAAAGCGACGCTACGAAGTTTCCGCTGTCGACCGTTGAGATGAACGCGGCGCCGTCAAGACCGGTGAGAGCCCGCAGGGACTGTGTGTCATACCAGTTATAGAGATGCCCCCGATACTTCTCAAGCCGATCGATGGTCGCCAAGGTTTGACTCGTGAGCATAGCAAATTCAGGTATGCTCAAGAACCCCAATTCGCACGCTGCCTGGCGCGCATTAAGCAATAGCCCAACATTGGTTGGCGAGATACGATGTGCTTCTCTAAAACCCTCTTCCGCAACATTATCCGGGACAAGATAATTGTTTTCTTCGGCTCCGAATTCGCAGAAGTAGCGCCATACGTGCAGAGCCTGGACGAGTAAAAAATCGACATCGATAGATCTTAGCGTTGGGCGCTCCCGAGGAGGCCGATCAAGCCAAACCGAAACAGGATTAGCGACCGCCCACAGAAGCAGTATCGGCGCTGCACAGTAGATCGCATACCTGTGGGCCGCAAAGAACCAGAGGAGGATAGCGATTCCAGCGGACAAGAAAGGCGTTATGAACAGATAGCGATCGATGCCAGCGCGCCCGGTCCTCCTTGATTCAGCCTGTGCAGCCGTTTCCCACTCCAGCAGCCGCTCCCCGGTGATAAACGACCTTATCAGTGACCGCAGAATCGCATCAAAAGTGAGACATGCCTGCTGGCCCAGAAAAACGAGATGTAACAGGGCGAGGCGCGCCGAGTTACCGGAACCAAGCACGGCACGACCTACCCTCTTTAGCTGAAAACTCGAGAGGGCGCGTCCAATGCTGATTGCTAATTGAAACAGTGTGGGGAAGAACAGTAATAGCAGCGGAACGAAGGTCCAATACAACGGTCCACCCGGCAGGCCTAGCCAGCCTGCCACAAACAAAAGCAGGAGAAAAGGATCGACCAGGGAACGACGAAGATTATCGAATATCTTCCAACGTGAAACGTCGGAGATCGGGTTTCGTACCCATTTCCCCGATTCATCAGGAACGCGCGAAAATATCCATTGCGCGATTTGCCAGTCACCGCGAACCCAACGATGATGTCGTCTGCTGTAAGCGCTATAGTGCGACGGGTAATCGTCAATAAGTTCAATGTCCGTTACAAGTCCAACTCGTGCATACGAGCCTTCGATAAGATCATGGCTCAAGAGCGAATTGCGTGGGAATCTCCGATCGAGTACGGCATGAAGTACCGCAACTTCATAAATTCCCTTCCCTGTAAAGATGCCCTCACCAAACAGGTCCTGATAGGCGTCCGAGGTTGCATGCGTGTAAATGTCGAAGCCGGTCTGCCCTGAATAGATGCTTGCGAAGCGCGAGCGGACAGTCGAGCTGACCGTAACGCCAATTCGTGGCTGAAGGATTCCGTATCCCTCTACAACGACTCTGGATTTTGGATCGATGATCGCCTGGTTCAGCGGATGCGCGATGGCGCCTACCATCCGTGCAGCGCTGCCGCGCGGAAGTTGAGTATCAGAGTCGAGGGTGAGAATGTACCGCACTCCTCTCAATGCATCCACGCCACCAGCCTTGATTGGAAAGGCGTCGAACTCCCCCACCAGCAGCTTGTTGAGATCAAGAAGCTTGCCGCGCTTCCGCTCCCAGCCCATCCATACGCCCTGGCGTGTGTTGAAGATCCGGTGACGGTGGAGCACCATCAGCGCACCGCTCCGCTGTGATCGATATCTCGTGTTCAATTCAGTCACGAGCTTGATTGCGAGTTCCACGTGGGGATCGCTGTCGCTCTCGTTCGGCCTGCTCACAGAGTCAGCCAGATCCGTGACCAGCGCAAAGTGAAGATTTGGATCGCGGTTCGCTACATAACGAACTTCCAGTTCATGCACAAGATCGTGCACTTGTTTTTCGTTCAGAAGCAACGACGGCACCGCCACCAAAGTCGCGCATGACGCTGGGATTCCTTTGCTGAAATCGAGCTTAGGCAGAGAAACCGGACTGAACAACGAGGTGACTGCATTGTTCACCAGGTCGATGGCTACCTGCATTGCAGGAAACAGGAGAACGAAAAGAGTGAATACGAACGCCGCGATGCTTGAGATTGCCGGAAGAATCGGGAACAATACCGCTGCAATCAGGAAGATCGTCAGGATCTGAATGCTTGTAATGTAGAAATCGTCGGGATGATCGGAAATGAGTCGACGGATTCGCCAGGACACCGATGGATGGTAGCCCACCCGAATTGATAGTTGGCGAAAGCCTTTATCAATGAGGTAGTAACCGACGTGAACCAGCCGTTTCTGCAGACGAGGATCGTCCGTCGGCCGTTGAGTTCCATTCCGCGCCAGATCCAGAGCTGTCTGCGCAACTTGCGTTTCAGTGCAATCCGAGCGACGCGCAACTTGGGCTACACGTCTGCGGTAAAGTTCGCGGCTCTCAAAGTCCATTTGCTCGTATGCGCCGGCAGGATCCTGGCGCAGCAGAGCATCGAACACAATGAGCGGCTCAATCAGGAACTCCCAATCCACGTGGTTCAGGTTTCGCAAGCTCTTGATTCGAATTGCGAATACCTCGGGCGAAGTTTCTTCCGGACGGCGCCGGAGATGCCTCGCCTCTTCCAAAATGGACTCCAATAACTCGAAGCGGAGAAACGACCCAAGCTCCCAGAGCTCATTAAGTGTCAGGGGATCATAAGTCTGCAACGCGTGGATGAACACTCGAAACGTGGCTTCAGAAAAATCTCCGTCGACTGCGCGAAGATACCGGGACGCAGCAGCAGCGATACGTGGTTGATCTTGAGAATTAGCCAACACCACACGCGGGAGCCGATCCACCTCGTCGGGCCTGTCCAGAACAGCCGCAGCAGCGGGCGGAAACAAGCGGAAATTTGTCCGTAGCTCTTGAACTGCGACGTGGAATCCCTTCATCCGCTCTTCGTCGGAATCTGCGGCGTACAGTCTCGGCGTGACGCCCAGGAATTCATCCAGTTGCTGCAATCGCTCGCGAATCTCGGGGGCGCCCAACAAGAAGCTGCTCTTTGTTTTTGGGCGCGGCACCACCGTCCACGATGCCGCTACTTTCGCGGCATCATAAAGATGCTGGATCTCAGGCTGGTTGAGACCTTGCTGCAGATCGCCAATGTAAATCGCGTTGCTCATACTCATCGATAGCTGGCGGCTTGCATTTCAAACATTTCCGCATAGCGCCCGCCAAGCGCCATTAATTGCGCGTGGCTCCCCTCTTCCACCAGCCGGCCCCCTTCAAGTACAACGATGCGGTCTGCCATGCGTACGGTTGAAAACCGATGCGAAATAAGCAGCGCCATCTTGTCATAAGTGAGTTCGGCGAACCTTTCAAACACTTCCAATTCACTTCGCGCATCGAGAGATGCCGTCGGTTCATCCAGGACCAGCAGTTGCGCATCTCGAAGATAAGCACGCGCCAGCGCTAACTTCTGCCACTCACCCCCTGATAGATCGACGCCGCCTTCGAAGCGGCGGCCGAGCATCTGATCGTAGCCGCCCTTCAACTTCGCCACCACGGTGGATGCAAGGCTTTTCTCTGCTGCAAATTCAACCTCTTCAGCAGTATGGGGAACCTCAATGCGACCTACCGTTATGTTCTCCCGTGCAGTCATTTCGTAGCGCATGAAATCCTGAAAGATCACTCCGATCTCTGAATGCAGATCGACCAAATCGTAATCGCGAAGATCTACGCCATCGAGCAGAATTTCGCCCTCAGTCGGATCGTAGAGACGAGTTATCAGCTTTACGACCGTCGTCTTGCCTTGGCCGTTTTCCCCGATGAGAGCTACTCGCTGGCCGGGTGCAAGCGTGAAGTTGAAGTCGCTTAGAACACGCCTCGTGGTGCCCGGATACGAAAACGAAACATTGCGGAACTCAAAGCCACGCTGAACGGGGCGAGGCACCCGTATACCGTTTGTTTTCGATTGAACCTTAGGCTTCATTTCAAAGAAGGCGAGCAGATCTGTGAGAAACAACGCCTGATCTGCAACACCCGAGGCAGTCGAGAAAACTTGCTGAATGTTCGACATCGCCTGCATGATTGCGGTTGTGATGAGCGTCAGGTCACCGATCGTATATCGCCCCTGAATGGTCCGATAAATACTTAGTCCGTATGCTGCGTAGTAGCCCAACTGACCGACTATAGCCAAAAGGCCGCCCCAGAATAAGCGGCGCCGATTCAGCGCGACGTTTTCTTCGTATATCTCGTGTGATAGCTCGCGAAATCTATCTGTCAGATAGGTGCTGAGATTAAATAACTTGAGTTCCTTGGATGCTTCTTTGCTACCACCCACCTGCCGCAAATAATCCATCTGCCGCTTTAACGGAGTCTGGCGGAAATTTTTGGCATAGGTAAGAAACGCAAAATGGCTCTCGCCGAGAAACGCAGGAAGTATTCCAGCAACCAAGAGGAAGAGCAGGAAAGGCGAATAGCGAATTAGCACAGCAGAAAACGCGATTGCTGTTACGCTCTGCTGAATCAGTCGGCCCATTTGCTGAATCATTGCCAGGCGATCGGTAGCCTGCACACGTGCGCGTTCCAAGCGATCATAGAAAACCGGGTCTTCATAAACGGTCACATCGAGCGCAGCGGCTTGGCGCATAACTTCCACGCTTACGTGATGGGTGTACCGATCAGCGAGCAGACTGTCAAAGTAGTCCACCGTTCGACTCAATATGCCCATAAGTATTGCAACGGCCAACTCCGCGCCCACCAGCCACCAAAAATTCGGCGGCAATGGCTGATGCATGCGAAGTTGGTTCACGCCGTCAATGATGAAGCGCCCGATGATGCCGATGGCGACCGGCAGAAACGCGACGGTTATGCGGATGGTGATGTTCCAGAAGACAACCTTGGGGCCCGAGTCCCAAACAAGATGAAGTACGGGGGGAACGTTCTTGAGCGCGCGCAGGCGATCTCCCCACGCGCTTCCACTCTCACGTGACGAGTCTGCCGCTTCTCCGCGGAAACCTTCCTTATCTTCTCTGGAGTTCATGGATTGGAATCAAGGCTCCCTTTTGGCACCCGCATGTCTTGGCGGAAAGTGACGAGCGTGCAAGACACCGCGGCCCGGGACCAAGGCGATCCGAGTGCTTCGCCGATCAGTGGCGAACGGTTTCCAATTTCTCTCTATGAATGCGATGCGAACGGATCCCGGAATGTTGTTCAGGCTGAGAGAGTTGGACGAGATAGGCCCGGGCCAATTCTGATGAACGTCAAATCGCCCGATCCAGACCGACTCCGCGCAAGTCGAAGCTACGTTTTGGGTGGGTTAGGCTTGAATCCTGCAATCTCCATTCCTCGTTGCGCTTCAGGATTCTTCATAAACGTGTTCCAGACAAATCCCGTGCGCGCGTTCTCCGCCATCACCATCGTGATGCCGGTATCAATTCCAACAACATCGGTGTCATACCAGCCCGTCAGCGGGTTGAATGCGTCCACGAACCCATAACGGCACCACGCATTTGGATAGCGATCGTGAATCGTACGCAATACCCGCATCGTTTCTGCGGGTAGAAAGGGCAACGAGCCGCCAGCGGCAGCGGGCGCAATGGTCCCATCAATCGGGCCCGTAGCCGGCGGCCCACCCCAAACCACGTAACCATGTTGAGAATCCGATGCTGTAATCCCCCAAAGCGCATTGCTGTAGTCAGGGAATTGCACATTTAGCCCGACACAAAAAATCCGGTGAGCTTCAGTTGCCACCACGGAATTCTGAAAGTAGTCTGCGAATTGATCGTGCTTATTTCGGAAATCGAACCACGCTTGGGAATACTGATGCACAAAGAGCGGTGCATAGGAACCGATATAGCGGAGCCCCTCGTATTCAAATGTCATCCGCTTCCATGCAAACCAGGCGTCTTTATTGAGCGGATGCGACGCTGAGCCCATGCCAAGCAGGTACATCATCATCAGTTCGCTGTAGTAATCCCAACGCGAAGGGATGAAGCCGAGTTCCGGTGTCCATCCATGCGAAAGCAGGCTCGTGTCCTCAGAAAGCCACGTCCAATCGACTCTCGCGAAAATTGCATGTGCAAGCTCTTTTATGTCTTTGTCGTGAAAAAACTGGCGGCAGGTGAGTACGCCACACAACAAGATGGCGGTGTCCACTGATGAGACTTCAGAATCCCAAACCCTTTCGCCCGTGTTGATGTCTGCAAAGTGGAAAAAGAATCCTCGATGTGTGGGTACCTTGTGCCAGAGAAATGAGAGCGTCTGCACCACACGCAAACGAGCCTCCGCATAGGAAATGAATCCCCGCTGTTGGCCAATGCAAATGGCTGTCAGGCCGAAGCCGCTGGAGGCAATACTGGCGACTACATTGTTTTCGTTACTGCGGACATTGCAGCGATCTCTTGTGAGTCCAGTTTTTGGATCGGTCTGTTCCCAGAAAAAAAGAAAATTGGCCTGCTCAAGCCCGTTCAGAAAGTCCTCATCTTGCTGAGTGAGCGCTGTTGGAGGGGAACTTCCTTCGGGCGGCTTTGCAGCAGTTTGCAGTTCCGGGGACAGGCCGGCCAGCGGAGAAGCAGCAGAGCCCAAAAGCGGCAAAGCCATTGAGGAATATGCGATTTGACGCAGGAATCCCCGCCGCGAATCCAGCCTGCTGCACGGTCCCTGCATTCTCTCTTTATCCATTGCGAATTGACCGCTGGGGGAATCGCGGCATCGTTCCCTACGAAGGCTCTCGCACTTTAGATGCAATCTAGGCCAATTTAGCTATCTCGTGGCATACGGCGGCCACGCGGCCGATCGCATCTAAATCTATCGTAGCAACGTGCTCTTCGATGAAGTGGAAATGGGTCGCTATCGCCGTCGTTGCCGCCGCCATAACGGCAGCAATATTCTTTTTTCTTCCACGCGCGAGGCAATGGAGACCTGGAATAGTTACCATCCAGGGCGCCGTCATTCGTGCCGATAAGGATACGAGACGAGAGTTGCCGATCTCAGGTGTAACAGTCACGGTTTGGGATGGAAGATCAAGCTCGGCAACTCAGTCGGATTCGAATGGCTATTACAAGCTGAGCTTTCGTGAGACTGTCTGGCCAAGCGAACAAGTTACTCTCAGTTTTCGCAGTCCGGACTACAAACCCCAGGACATCCAGTTACTCGTAGGCCCGAATAAACTGAATAAGCTATACGTCGCTGCCTTGGATCCTGTGGCCGCCCCCCCCGGACCTCACGAGCCGAACAAGCCAGCGACGGTGGTTTCGAACATTCGCATCCGTTACACGGTGAACATCTCTGCCCAAAGGAACATCGCAACCGCTGTAAAGACTTTCCAGATTGTGAATCGTGGAGACGTGCCGTGCCAACAGCAGTTCCCCTGCTCTCCCGACGGACGATGGAAAGCCGCCACGGGTTCAATAACTTTGGACGCAGGCTCGAATAACGTATTCCGAAATGTGCGCGCATCGTGCTTTGCAGGTCCGTGCCCTTTCACTCGAATCGATACGGGAGGCTTCTCCCAAGCCAGCCGCACGATTACGGCCTCGGCAATCAACTGGTCCGACACAGCCACATTCCTTGTAGAAGCTGAAGTCTTTCACAACTCAAATGAGTCGAGCGTACGCGAATCTTACCCCGTCATTTTTGGTCGAGTTATGCACTTCACTCTTCCCGCAGACCAGGAGGGCCTCAGCATAGAGGCCGAGATCAATGGCGCTCCGATGGTGTTTCCACTCGGGCCCGATCTCTACACGAGTTGGGCCGCCTGCCAGGCGAGGCCCGGAACTGAAGGGCAAAGCTCAATCACTTTTCAGTGCGAATTGAAACCCGGATACCGCTTCTAGGCTGGAGCCAGAAGTAGGATCGGCGTGCTGCTTATCTCGCTGTCAAAGTAAATCCAGACGCATTCAAACGCTGGAACACCTCCTCCAGCGCCTCCTGCCAGTTGGAAAGGTGAATACCGAATCTATCGATAAGCTTTCGATTTGATAGAACTGAATTTTGCGGACGTTTCGCTGCGGTCGCGTACTCATTGCTGCTTATCCGGATCAGTTCTGGCGACCGCACATTCAATTGCGCTGCGGCCCTGACAAAGATAGCCTGCGCAAACCCGAACCAACTAACCGTATCTGAGCAGGTCATGTGATACAGCCCAGCCCACTCTCGCGCCAATCCAAATTTCCTCTCAAACACTCCTGAAATAATGGCGTGAGTGGCTCGCGCCAGTTCAATAGAGCTTGTTGGAGAGCCGAATTGATCATCGACAATTGAAAGACAGTCGCGTTCCGATGCCAGACGAAGCATGGTCAGCAGAAAATTCTTGCCGTGGGGCCCATATACCCAGCTCGTGCGGAATATGAGATAGCGGCCACCGACCTCCTGAATCGCCCTCTCTCCTGCAAGCTTGGTTGCGCCGTACACGCCCAGCGGATTGGGTTCATCATCCTCAAGCCACGAGGTTTGCTTGGTGCCGTCGAAAACATAATCAGTAGAGTAGTGCACCAGTAGAGCACCGGTTCGCTGAGCCTCTTCCGCCAGAACTCTGGGCGCGTTTTCATTGATCGCTTTGGCAAGATCTGATTCAGATTCAGCGCGATCAACCGCTGTATAGGCCGCGGCGTTCAAAATAATATCTGGCCTCTCTTGTCGAACCAGCGCGCGCGTCTGGTCCGGATCTGCCAAATCAAACTTTTCCCGGTCAACAGCGACGATCGAGCCGAACGCAGCAAAGCTTCGTTGCAGTTCCACACCAACTTGCCCTGCGCCACCAACAATCAAGACGCGAGGCGATTCAGACTGAGTTGCAGTCATCAGGAGCACTCCAGTATTCGCAGCAATCGCTCCTTGCATTCTACCCGGGGGTCTGCCGCGCCTGTGCAATTTGCAGGGCTTATGACGCCAAAGCCGATCGGTATCGGGGACTTCTTTTCCAGAGGTCGCTTGAGCCTCGGAGAGCTATGATGAATAGCCGGAAGCATTGAAATCCCTGCAGTTGGAAGGTAGAACGTGGCAGGCAAGCTGGAACTTATGATGGGGCCCATGAGGAGTAACAAAACCGCCGAGTTACTCCGGAGAGCGGAGATGCGCCGCCAGTACGCCAGCCAGTACGTGCTTGTTTTGAAGCCCAGCGACGATACGAAGGGCGGACCCGGCGTGATAGAAAGCCGGAATCCAAACGGCCATGGAAAAATGAACGCCCTTGAGTTCAATTCGCAGAATCCCTGGGAAGTTCTGAAGGCCATTGCTCAAAAGGAAATGGAAATCGGCAAGAAGATTGAGTGCATCGCGATTGATGAAGGCCAGTTCGTAAGCGAACTGTTTCTTTTCACGCGCCATCTTCTCGATGCGAATCATGACGTCCTGATCGCCGGGCTCGATTTGGATTTTCGTGCCCTTCCGTTTGGAGAAATGCTCAACCTGACCTGGCTCGTAAGCTCCTATGGCGGCAGCATTACCGAGTGCATGGCCTATTGCTCCTGCGGCTCGCGAGCATTGTATTCTCAGCGACTTATTGAACAAAAGCCCGCTCCATATGACAGCCCTGTAAAGGTGCCAGGCGACGCTTATGAGCCGCGTTGCGCCGAGCACTTTGTGCTGCCCGGAAAACCGCATTGATTCCGAAATTCACTCTCTCCTGACCGGCGCTCTCGATTCGATCGCGGTTCGCTGACGCTGATAAACTTAAGTCTCATGATCCTCCCGTTTGTCCGCGAAATCTTCGTGGACCTGGAGCACTCTTCGGGATTTGATCGCGTAATCAGGCATTTGAGCCTGGGTGCGGGCCGTCGGCGTGTGTCTGGACTAACCGCGACCGCGCGATCTCTCTACATCCCTCTAATGGCCAGGGCAGCAAAACGGCCGGTTGTCGTGGTCGTGGCCGATAACAAGGCTGCCGATTCGCTTGAGCCGACTCTCAAGGCCGGTTGCGAGCTCACCGGCGCAATCGATCCAGCCCGCGTGGTTCGCTTCCCTGCTCATGATGTGCTCCCATTCGAAAACCTATCGCCGCACCCCGATGTGCAGGAGCAGCGTGCTGCGGCTTTGTGGAAACTTGCCACGGGCGCAGTTGACATCGTCATCGCACCCGTCGAAGCGGCAGCACTCAAACTGTTTGATCGCGAATATTACGCTGGCCTGGCCGTACAGTTGCGACGTGGCGAAGAGATGGATGTTGAAGTACTCACATCTCACTTGGCATCCATCGGCTACACCCAGATGGACTTGGTGGAGATGCCCGGTCAATTCACCCGGCGTGGCGGAATACTTGACGTCTATTCGCCGGAACAGGACAGACCGGTCCGTGTCGAGTTCTTCGGGGACGAGATCGACACCATGCGAAGGTTCGATCCTGAAACACAGCGTTCCTTAACGCCTCTGGACGAGACGCAGTTGCTGCCGCTAACTGAAACCCCCGTGACGGAGCGGCTGCTCGCAGCAGTTCATGCGCGGCTCAGTAAGCAGCGGCTCAATTTTGACGGTGCCTCTGAATCGAGCGGTGAAGAGGAAGAAATGGCAGCCGAAGCCGCGGCGGCCGGCGGCGTCAGTGTGTTTCCGGGGTGGGAGTTCTTTGCCGCCGTGGCCGGTGCAGACAAATCGCTGCTCACCCTGGCGCCACGCAGCGCGTTGTTTGTCGATGAGCCTGCCATGGTGCGCAACCAGATTGATCGGTGGTGGAATAAAGTAGAGCAGCGGCACGAACGCTCCGGAATTGGTTCACTCATCCGCCCTGAAGACATCTACGTCCGTCCTGAGATTCTGCAGGCCCAGCTTGAATCACAAATGGGACTCGATCTCGATCAGCTTGGCGCAATCGATGTGCTGGATGAAGATACAACTCTGGGCGAAATCGAACTGAATTCCCGGCCCACTCTTCGCTTTCACGGCTCCATCCCCGCCATGACGGATCAGTTGAAGAACCTGATGCAGGCGGAGACGCGCATCGTGCTTGCCGCACCCAACCAGGGCGATGTGGAACGCTTGGCCACCGTGCTTCGGGATTACCAAATCCCTTACCGGCTCGGCAGCCGCACGATGCGTCCCGGCGGTGATCAGGTGCTCGATGAAGCAAGTTTCATGGCCGGCGACCTGCGCGTTCCGGTGATTGTGCGCTCGCCCATTTCAGCTGGAGTAAGCTTTGCCGATGCCAACCTGGTTTTGTTTGGGGCCAACGACTTTTCTGACGACGCCGATGTAACGGCAAGGCCAGAAACAAAGCGTTCCAAGACAGCCGCGTTTGTTTCCGACTTCCGCGACCTGGCGATCGGTGATTACGTCGTACACGTGGAACACGGTATCGCGCAATATCAGGGGCTCAAGGAAATCGTTCAGGACGCTCTTTCGGTCGAGTTCATGATCCTTGAATTCGCCGAGCAGGCCAAGCTTTACGTGCCGCTCACGCGACTGGACCTGATTCAGAAATATCGCTCCACCGACACCGGTCCCGCACCGGTTCTGAACAAACTCGGCTCGCAGCAGTGGACAAAGACGAAGGCCCGCGTTCGCAAGGCCATGCAGGACATGGCTGCCGAACTGCTGAAGCTCTACGCGCAACGCCATACCGCAGAAGGCACGGCGTTCTCCAAGGACAACGAATTCCAGCGCGAGTTCGAGGATGCATTCGACTACAACGAGACGGACGATCAGCTCACCGCGATCGGCGCCATCAAGCAGGACATGGAGTCCACCACGCCGATGGACCGCCTGTTGTGCGGAGATGTGGGGTATGGCAAGACTGAAGTGGCAATGCGCGCCGCATTTAAGGCCGTGCAAGACGGTAAACAGGTGGCCGTGCTTACCCCAACCACGGTGCTCAGCTTCCAGCATTTTGAAACGTTTAAGAAGCGCTTTTCGCAATTCCCAATCAATATTGAGATGATTTCCCGCTTCCGTACCGCAAAGGAACAAAAGGTCATCGTTGAAAAGGTCGAGACGGGGAAGGTCGACATCCTCATCGGCACGCATCGCCTGCTCTCAAAAGACATCAAGTTCCAAGATCTCGGTTTGCTCGTCGTCGACGAAGAACAGCGGTTCGGGGTACGTCACAAAGAACGCCTGAAGCAGATGCGGAAAGAGATCGATGTGCTTGCAATGAGCGCAACACCGATTCCCCGCACGTTGCACATGTCGCTGGTTGGCCTTCGCGATATGAGCGTTATCGAGACCCCGCCTAAGGATCGCATGGCGATCCAAACCGTGGTGGCGAAGTTCGATGAAAAGATCGTGCGCTCCGCCATTGAGGTCGAATTGGAACGCGGTGGACAGGTTTACTTTGTCCATAACCGCGTCGAATCCATTTACGACTTCGCGTCAAGGATTCAGGAACTGGTTCCTGCGGCGCGCGTTGTAGTGGGCCACGGACAAATGGGCGAGACTGAGTTGGAGCGCGTCATGCTCGCCTTCATGCATCACGAATACGACGTCCTGGTAGCGACCACCATCATTGAGAACGGGCTCGACATTCCGCAGGCAAATACTATTCTGATCAATCGCGCGGACCGCCATGGCTTGAGCGAGTTGTATCAGTTGCGTGGTCGTGTTGGTCGTTCGAATCGGCGCGCCTATGCCTATTTGCTGATCCCACCGGATACTGAGCTTACCGACATTGCCCGCCGGCGGTTGGCTGCGTTGAAGGAATTCAGCGACCTTGGCGCGGGCTTCAAAATTGCTGCACTCGATCTTGAACTGCGCGGCGCGGGAAACATGCTGGGGGGCGAACAGAGTGGTCACATTGAAGCGGTAGGGTTTGAGCTTTACACCTCAATGCTGGAAGCGGCTGTGAAAGAACTGAAGGGCGAGGGCGGTGAGGAGCAACCGACCACGCAGCTCAATCTGGGTATCGCGCTTCGCATTGACGAGAGCTATGTGCCCGAAGAAAATCAGCGCCTGCGGCTCTACAAAAAAATTGCCGGCGCCCGAAGCGAAGCGGCCATTCGCGAAGTGCGTGCTGAAATGGAAGACCGCTACGGTGCGCTGCCTGACGCCTCTGTCTACCTGCTTGAAGCAGCCTCGCTTCGACTGGAATGCGAGCGAATCGGTGTTGCACAAATTGATCGCAAGCGAAGTGAAGTGCATGTTCGCTTTGTACAGAACGCCGAAATAGATCCGCAGACATTAATGCGGCTTGTTGCGCGCAACGCCAAGCGTGGTGCTCAGTTTGCGCCGCAGGGGTTGTTGAAATATCCATTGAAGTCCGTTCGGCCAGACGAAGTGCTGCTCGAAATCCGTGAGTTGCTTGAGAATCTGGCCGAGGCGCCGGCGAATGCCTGAAGTTTCGCCCGAAAGACGAGGAAAGATGAAACGACTATTTGCCTTCATTGTGATTGGAGTATGTATGGCCTTGGGAACGTCTGCGCGAGCAGCTACGGATGACTGGAAGCAGAAGTTCACACAAGCTTCAGACGAGTACTTTGATCAGGTGTATTTTCCGTATTCTCCCACCGCCGGCACACAGGTGGGCTATCACCAGTACGATACTAAGCTGGAAGACTACTCGCGTAAGAGCATCGAGGCCGAAATCGCTGCGTTGAAGGGCTTCGAACAGCGAATTGAGGCGATTCAACCCAGCACTGATGCGGCAGATTTGGTGCCGCGCAGCGATCGCGAGATCGTGCTTGGGAATATTCGTTCCCAATTGCTCACTCTCGAAACCATTCGCCCATGGGAAAAGAACGCTGACAACTACTCCAGCACTTGTGCTAACGCCGCGTTTGTTCTTATGGAGCGCAAGTTCGCGTCGCCAGATGATCGGCTGCGCTCATTGATTGCGCGTGAAAAGCAGATGCCTGCATTGCTCGGCGAAGCTCGGGTCAACCTCAAGAATCCGCCGCGCATCTTTACGCAAATTGCCATCGAGCAGTTGCCCGGGATCGTCAGCTTTTTCCAGCACGATGTGCCGCTTGCTTTTGCAGCGGCCAAGGATCCTGCACTGAAAGCAGAATTTAAAAAATCGAACACTGCTGTGATCTCGAGCCTTGAAAGTTACCTCGCATGGCTTAAGTCAGACGCGCTGCCACAATCGAATGGTGATTACCGGATCGGGGCGAAGACTTTCAGCCAAAAATTGAAGTATGACGAGATGGTTGATATCCCGCTCGATCGCCTGCTTGAGATTGGCTGGGCTAATCTGCGCAGCAACCAGGCGCAATTCAAGCAGGTGGCGCACGAACTCGAACCCGGCAAGACTCCGGCCGAAGTTCTTGAAGAGCTGGGCAGAAACCATCCCGCCCCCGATCAACTTCTGCAATCGTTCCGCGCTACGTTCAGCAGCCTCATCGAATTCATTCGCGCGCATCACATTGTTACGATTCCCTCAAATGTCAGGCCGATTGTCGAAGAGACTCCGCCCTTTATGCGCGCTACCACGTTCGCCAGCATGGATACTCCGGGGCCGTTTGAGAAGCACGCAACAGAGGCTTATTTCAACGTCACGCTTCCTGACCCTAAAATGACACCCGCACAAGTTGAGGGCTACATGCATTCCTTCAACATTGGCACCGTCATCTCGACCGCGGTGCATGAAGCCTATCCGGGACACTACGTTCAATTTCTGTGGGTGCCGCAAGCTCCAACCCGGGTACGTAAGATTCTCGGCGCAAACACCGATGTTGAGGGCTGGGCGCATTACTGCGAGCAAATGATGCTCGACAACGGCTACGGCCAACCCGGCGCAGGCGCAAAGGATGAGCGCGAAGCGAAGTTCTTGCGCCTTGGACAATTGCAGGATGCGCTTCTGCGCAACGCGCGCTTCATCGTTGGAATTCAGATGCACACTGGGAAAATGAGCCTCGATCAGGCTGAAGAATTCTTCCAGAAGGAAGGTTATCAATCAAAAGAAACGGCCGTGGTTGAAACCAAGCGCGGTGCCGGCGACCCGACGTACCTCTACTACACGCTTGGCAAGCTCGAAATCATGAAGCTGCGCGAAGACGTGAAGAAGAAACAGGGAGCGGCGTTCTCTCTGCAGAAGTTTCACGACGATTTTTTGAAGCAGGGATTTCCGCCGGTGAAGATTGTCCGCGAAGCGATGCTTGGCGATAACTCACCGACACTGTGAAAGCGGAGTTCCGCAGGTGCGAAATTGGGGTGGAAACTTGGCATTTCTTTCCGACGGAAACACATCAAAAAGCTGAAGCGAATCGTAACGGAGAAAGCGGGACATGAGTGCCCGGCGCTGTTGTTCGGGTGGAGCGAAAAACTAGCAACCGCGGATCTTTCGCTGCGCTCAAGATGACAGTGGAGGGGTGAGGTTTGTGGTATCCCAGGTTAGGCGCGTAATGCGCCGAACCTGGGCACCCGGCTCAAGATGACGGTGAGTTTTGTGGCCTCGCCCCGATGGTCTCGCTTTACTCTTTCCACTTGATGTTGCAGCCGATTGAAGGCTTCTGGTCAGCGGGAACGGGTTTGCCCGCCAGCACTGCATCGACAGCAGCGCGCAGATCCTGGCCCGTGACCGGGACATTGTTGCCTGGCCGGCTTGCGTCAAACTGTCCGCGGTAGACAAGCTTGAAATCGGCGTCAAACAAGTAGATATCGGGCGTGCACGCTGCGTCGTACGCTCGCGCCACGGCTTGTGACTCATCGTGGAGATAAGGGAAGGTGAAGCCGAGGGTCTCAGCCTGCTTCTTCAGTCCCTCAGGACCATCGGCTGGGTAGTTCACAGCATCGTTCGCACTGATTGCGACAATTCCAAGCGGCTGCATGGAGTAATCCCGGCCAAATTTCGCCAGTTCCTTTTCAACGTGTTTAACGAACGGGCAGTGCGCGCAGATAAACATTACCAGCAGCGCCTTCTTTCCGCGATAATCATCGCGACGGACCGTCTTGCCTGTGAGCACGTTCGTGAGCGCAAAGTCGGGAGCTATGGTTCCAAGTTCGAGCATTGTGGATGCGGTTTGTGCCATGGAGTTTCCCTTCTAAAACAGTGGAGTTTGGCGGCCCGGTGCTGCAATGCCGAAATGTTCGTAGGCGAGTCGCGTAGCAACGCGGCCTCTTGGTGTGCGGTCCAGAAAACCGATCTGAATCAGGAATGGTTCGTAAACCTCTTCGAGCGCGTCCACTTCCTCGGCAAGCGTTGCTGCCAGCGTCCCTAAACCCACGGGCCCACCGTCATATTTTTGGATGATGGTGAGCAACAGGCGCCGGTCGATTTCATCGAAACCGTGGGCGTCCACTTCCAGCATGGTCAGCGCGGCATTTGCAGTCGGCCGGTCGATGATGCCCGAACCGCGCACCTGAGCATAATCACGAA
>Ga0070681_10002410_pt1 | contig 17105 bp, 16 predicted proteins | sample KBSC83BmetaG_FD_65650 | JGI IMG/M metagenome (GOLD analysis project Ga0070681, IMG submission 65650) | Corn rhizosphere microbial communities from Kellogg Biological Station, Michigan, USA - KBS C8-3B metaG | ecosystem: Host-associated > Plants > Roots > Rhizosphere | place: USA: Michigan...
CCCCCGGTCGAGCAGCAGGCGTGTGACAGACGGGCGGGCGAGAGCCTCGCCGACAAGGCGAAGGACGCGGCCTCGGTAGTGAACGACCCGGGAGCACCCGGCGACGAGCCGGAGGCGCCCGCCGCGCCGTTAGCGCCGCAAGGAGCCCGAACGCGACTGTGCGGATGGTGCTTAGTCGGCGGCTCGCCAGTCGCGCTTTGCCTGTTCCTCCATCGCGTTCAGGCGCGTGTAGTAGTCGGGGAACTCGTTGAGATGAGCGAGCGCGATCTTCGCCGTCACGTGCGGATCGTCGTCGCTCACGTTCGTGAGCATGTCGTGGAGCCCATGCTCGAGCTCGACCTCCATTCCCATCCGCAGCTGCTCGGCGTCGAACGGCGATGCCTCCCAGTCGATCCCGATCTCGCTGCCGTAGCGTCTGGCGTCGTCGATGCTGAAGGACATGGCTCTGACTCCTTTCCTTGTCCGGACACTGTCGCAAACGACGCGCTGCGACCGCATCAGGGTGGACACGGATGGCTGCGACGCGAGGTCACTCGCCGGGCGTGATGAGCCCTGACTCGTATGCAGCGACGACGGCTTGGGCGCGGTCGCGCAGGTCGAGCTTGCGGAGGATATGCCCGACGTGGGTCTTCGTCGTCTGAGGCGCGACGACCAGCGCCGTACTGATCTCGGCGTTCGAGAGACCGCGTGCGATCAGGCGCAGCACCTCGCGCTCGCGAGGAGTGAGGACTTCGAGCGAAACGGGGTCTGCCCGCACGCGGTTCGGCTGCGCCGCGAAATCCGCGATCAGGCGGCGCATCACCGACGGGGAGACGAGCGCATCTCCTGCGGCGACGACGCGGACCGCATGGACGAGCTCGTCCGCAGGCGCATCCTTCAGCAGGAACCCACTCGCGCCGGCACGGAGCGCGTCGTAGACGTATTCGTCGAGGTCGAACGTCGTCAGCATCAAGACGCGCGGCGCACCATCGGCGGTGCGCCCCAGGATGCGGCGCGTCGCCTCGAGCCCGTCCATCACCGGCATACGGACGTCCATCAGGATCACGTCCGGCTCGAGCTCCTCTGCGAGCCGGACCGCGTCCGCGCCGTCGGCCGCCTGACCGACCACGGTGAGATCGGGCTGGGCCGCGAGCAGGGCGCCGAAGCCCTCGCGCACCATCGCCTGGTCGTCCGCGATCACGCAGGCGATCGGGCCGCCGCTCACGATGCCGCCTCCGTCAGCGGGAGGACGGCGGAGACGACGAAGCCGCCGAGGATGTTCGGTTCCACCGAGAGCGAGCCCTCGACGAGCGCCACCCGCTCCCTCATGCCGGCGATGCCGTGACCGGGCCGCGTTGGTTCGCGCGCTAGGTCGTCGCGCGTCGTCGGCGGCCCATTGACGATGTCGAGCCGGAGAACGTCCGTGTCGCGGTCGACCACGACTTGCACCCACGCTCCGGGCGCGTGCCGACCGGCGTTCGCGAGCGCCTCCTGGACGATGCGGTACGCGCAGAGCCCGACCGCATGGGAGACGGCCGCGTCGTCGTTCGCAGGCATGGAGAGCTCGACGTTGACGCCGGCGCGTCGCGACGCGTCGACCAGCGCCGCGACGTCGGCGAGCTTCGGCTGGGGCGCACGCTCGGCGGGCCCGTCATTGCGGAGGACGCCGAGGAGCCGTCGGACGTCGTTCAACGCCTCTCGCGCGATGGCGCTCAAGGCGGCGAACTCGTTCTTTGCGGTCTCGCTCAGGTCGTCCAGCCGGTACGGAGCCGTCTCGGCCTGAACCGCGATCAAGGACATGTGGTGCGCCACGACGTCGTGCATCTCACGTGCGATGCGTGTGCGTTCCTCGAGCAGGGCGCGTCGAGATTCGTCCAGTTCGCTCTGCGCGATCTGCTCGGCGAGCGCGTGGCCCGTCCGCCGCGAGACGATCGTTGCATCGAGGGCGGTCTGGATCACGACCAACGCGAGCGTGCTGAGCAGTGGCCGCTCGAGCCCCCGCATCAGTGCCCAGACCGGCAGCAGGTTCAGCAACGACATCGCCCACGCGGCCGCGCGCCCGTGGCGCAGGCCGGCGACCCAGTAGACGATGAGGATGGCGATCGCGAGCGGGAGCCTGATCCCGTGGTCGTTGCCGACGAGCGGCAGGAACAGCAGCAGCGACGCCCAGCCGATCCGCCACGCCAGTAACGGACGTCGGATGGAGAGGACAAGGACTCCGAGGACCGCCAGGACGTCCGCTGTCTTCGGCTCGACCCGGGCGAAGTCCGATCCGGTGGGTGTGACGAACACGCCGCCTTGGCGGGCTGACCGCAGGATCCCGATCAGCGCGACCAGGAGCAGCGCAGCACCGAGCCACGTCGCGACGGCGGTCAGGACCTTCCCCGGCCGAGAGCGGAAGTCGGGCGGTGGGTCGCGGGCGACGGCAACCGTGACGAACCCGCGCCACAGCTCGGGCGCCGAGCTCCGAACGAGCTCTTCGAGGCGGGCGGAAAGCGTGTGCGTCACGGACGAAAAGGTACGTCGGCGCCGTCGATCTGTCGTCGTGCGGAAGGCTGTCGTACCAGGGAGTGACTCGGTGCGGTGCGTCTCGCCGGCGTCCCCCTGCGGAGTGACGGAGAAGTTGGCTCCCCGCGGCGATGACAGCGAGGCAGCGCACTCCTAGCGTTTCCTGCGTGCCGCGGATGGGCCGCGGCTGATGACGAAGGAGCCGCGTGGACACCATCATCCGGTTCGACGAGGTGAGCAAGAGCTACGACGGGGGCCGGCCGGCGCTCGACCGGGTCGACCTCGAGATCGGCTCGGGCGAGGCGGTCGCGATCATGGGGCCGTCCGGCAGCGGCAAGTCGACGCTCCTCAACCTGATCGCGGGACTCGACCGGCCGACGAGCGGCGGCGTCACCGTTGCCGGCGTGCGTGTCGACCAGGCCGGCGAAACCGGCGCGGCGCTCTTTCGCCGCAACCGCGTCGGGATGATCTTTCAGTTCTTCAACCTGCTCGACGATCTCACGGTCGCAGACAACGTGGCGCTTCCTGCGCAGCTCGGCGGGATGCGCCGGGCCGAGGCTCGCATTCGCGCCGACGAGCTGCTGCGGATGCTCGGCTTGGCCTCGCACCGTGACGCCTATCCGGCGCGGCTCTCCGGTGGCGAACGGCAGCGGGTCGCGATCGCCCGCGCGCTCGTGAATCGGCCCGCGCTGCTGCTCGCAGACGAGCCGACCGGGGCGCTCGACACGTCGACGGGCGACGAGATCGGAGCGCTGCTGGCCGGGCTTCATCGGTCGGGCCTGACGCTCGTGCTCGTCACGCACAACCCCGAGCTTGCGCGCCGCTATGCGAGCAGGACGATCGAGCTCGTGGACGGGCGGGTCGCCGACCCCTCGACACGCGACCTGCAGCAGGTCGTCGGATGAGCGGCGCCGCGATCCTTCACGCGGTCCGCGGCGGGATCTTCCGACGGCGGCTACAGACGGGAGTCGTCGCGTTCGTCGTGCTGATCTCGACCGCCTCCACGGTGGTCGCGCTTGCGCTCGTCGTCAACTCGGAGGCTCCGTTCGATCACGCGTTCGCGGCGCAGCGGGGCGCCCACATCGTCGCGACGTTCGCGCCGAACGTCGCAGCCGCGAGGCTGGCGCGAACGGCGCGCGTTACCGGAGTGACTGCCGCCTCCGGCCCGTACGGCGAAGTGAGGGTCACGGGAACGAGCGAAGGGATGCACTTCGAGCCGCAGACTCTGGTCGGACGCGCGACCGCCGCCGGCCCGGTCGACGACCTCGTGATCCAGGACGGGCACTGGGCCACGCAGCCCGGCCAGGTCGTGCTCGCGACCGGCGACAGCGGGAGCGGCCTCGGATTCTCGCTGGGCTCCACGCTGATCATCGGTGCGGGGTCGCATCGGCAGACGCTGACCGTCGTCGGCCTCGCGAACTCGATCACCGGCTCCGCGTCGGGGTGGGTCGTACCCGCCGAGATCCCGCTGCTCCAGGCCGCCGGCGGAACGAGCGCCTCCCAGATGCTCTACCGATTCGCCGACGCCGGAATCGGGGCGCCGCTCCAGGCTGACGTGGCCAGACTCAAAGCGGCTCTGCCGCGCGACGCCCTCGCAGGGACGATGTCGTACTACACCGCGAAGGTCGAGCAGGACGGCAACATCGCGCCGTTCGTCCCGTTCCTGCTCGCTTTCGGGATCCTCGGGATCGTGATGTCGGTGCTGATCGTCGCCAATGTCGTCAGCGGCGCGGTCGTCTCCGGGTATCGACGGATCGGGATCCTGAAGAGCATCGGCTTCACACCGATGCAGGTCACCGCTGCCTACGCAGCCCAGATTGCGCTGCCCGCCCTGCTCGGCTGCCTCATCGGAGTCGTCGCCGGTAACGCGCTCGCCACTCCGCTCCTACGCCAGAACGCCACCGCCTATGGCGTCGGCGGGCTCGCCGTTCCGATCTGGGTCGACATCGTCGTCCCCGTCGGGATCTGCGCCCTGGCCGCCGTCGCGGCGCTGCTGCCGGCGCTGCGCGCCAGCCGGCTCAGCAGCGTTCAGGCGATCGCGATCGGACGGGCCCCGCAGGCGGGCCGCGGCCACGCCGCCCACCGGCTGCTCGGCCCGCTGCCCTTGCCGCGCCCGCTGACGATCGGGCTCGCCGCCCCGTTTGCACGACCGTCGCGTACGTTCCTCACGCTCGCGGCGGTCCTGCTCGGAGCGATGGCGGTCACGTTCGCAGTCGGACTGAGCTCCTCCCTGAAACGGCTGCTCGACGGGATCTCGCACCAGCGCGCCGAGCCGGTGCGGATCCAGCTGCCCGGTGACGGCTTCGACGGTGGCCCGCAGCGGATCAAGGTCGGTCCGAAGCACTCCAAGGCGCCGGCGTCGAATCCCGTTGGCCTTCAGGTTCCGACCGCGAGAGCAGAGCGTGAAATCCTCGCGGCCGTGCACGCCGAACCGGCGACGCGCCACGTCGTCGCGGAGGCAGACGACTCCGTGAGCGTCGCGGGCATGTCGGATCAGACGCAGGTGACGGCGTTCCGAGGCGCGGCAACCTGGACGGGCTACGACCTCGTCAGCGGCCACTGGTATTCGGGGCCGGACGAGGTGCTTGTCCCGACCGGCTTTCTGAAACAGACCGGCAGGTCGGTCGGAGACACGATCTCCCTCGCCGAAGGGCGCGAGGCGCTTCGCGTCCGAATCGTCGGCGAGATCTTCGACACACACAACCGCGGCCTGAACCTCGTGACGAGCTGGGCGACCTTGCGCACGCTCGACCCGGGCATCGTCCCCGACCAGTTCGACGTGGGACTGCGTCCCGGCTCGTCGGCCGCGGCCTACGTGAACGCAATCAGCCGCCGGCTCGGCCCCGACTACGACGTCGAGCTGAACAGCCGCGGCCCCGCGGTCGTCGACGCGATGATCGGCCTCATCGGTACGCTCGCCGCGCTCCTCGCGGCGGTCGCCGCACTCGGCGTCCTCAACACGGTCGTCCTGAATACCCGCGAGCGCGTCCACGACATCGGCATCTTCAAAGCAGTCGGAATGACCCCGAGACAGACGACCGCGATGGCCATCTCCTGGGTCGCGGGCATCGGACTCCTCGCAGGGATCGTCGCCGTCCCGCTCGGAGTCGCGCTGCACCACGAGATCCTCCCCGCCATGGCCGGAAGCGTTGGGCTGCGTCTACCCGCGAAGTACCTGGCCGTCTACGACACGACGATGCTGCTCGTCCTCGCGATCGCCGGCGTGCTGATCGCGGTGGCCGGCGCGCTCGCACCCGCGGTCTGGGCTGCGCGGATCAACACCGCGACTGCGCTCCGCACCGAGTGAGAGTGACGCGCGACCGTAGGTCGTGTGAGGTCGCGTCCAGCAGTACTCAGGCGCTCGGTGTGTCGCCGGCTGGCAGGAGCTCGGACATCGCTGCGGTAGCGTTGCTCGAGCGCTCGACGAGCGCCGACATCGCTTCGATGGCGCCGGCGGTCGTGAGGCCCTCCCGGCGGACGAGCGACCGCCACGTCTCGAACGCGAGCGCGTGCCCGACTGCGGCACGCACCGTGCTCGAGCCACCGAGATCAGCCGTCAGCCGGTCGGCGAGCGTGGTGAGTCGCTCGGCGTAACGGGTCATGTCGGCGCGGACGGCGGGCACGAGCTCCGCGTCGCGGTAGAAGATCTCGAGTTCGTCCGCGGCGTCTGCGTACCACGCCCAGACGTCTCCGAGCACGAGGGCGAGGCGCTCGAGCGGATCCGCCGCCTCCTCCCAGGTCTCCCCCGTCGGGAAGGGGTGAAGCCGGGCCCAATGGCGCGTGCAGGCAGCGAAGAGCGTGTCCTGCTCCGGGAAATGCGAATAGACGGTGTGCCGCTGGACGCCCGCCTTCTCGGCGATCGCGGAGATCGTGGTGCGCGCCGGGCCGACCGACGTGTGCAGCGCCACGGTCGCCTCGACGATTCGCTGCCTTGTCTCGGCCTCGCGCTCAGCGCGCTTCTTCTTCTCGTACGTCCTCGTCATTACACACCAGTGTACTCCGAATTTGACATCTGCGGAGTGCTCTGCCATTATCGCTGAACACTACTGTTCATCGAAAGGAGACTCTCATGTTCACGATCGACATCGCCGCTCTCGACGCACAGGCGGTCGGCGGCGGCCTCTCTGTCACCTTCCCGTTCTCGAGCGCGACCGGCACCGCGGACACGGCGGCCGTGTATCAGGTCTACGAACCGGGGGGCGTCCTGCCCGAGCACACCGACAGCGCGGAGGAGTGGCTCCTTGTCCTCGAGGGCACCGTCGAGGCGACCGTCGGCGACGAGACGGGGATCCTCGAGGCGGGTCAGCTCGCGCTCGTCCCGGCGATTGCGCCCCACAGCGCCCGCAACATCGGCGAGGGCCCTGCGCGGATCCTCGGCTTCTTCGGGGCTTCCACCAACGTCGCCCACTTCAGCGACGAGCTGGCGCCCGGCGTGAAGACGCTCGTCGTCGGCGCGCAGCCGGGCATCGCGCTCCCGGTGCCGGCGCCCGAGCCCGCTGTCGCCTAGAACCCGCAGGAGGCGGCGTGTCGGCCACGGCCGGCGCGCCGCCCCCGCAGTTGTCGAACGGCGCGGCGGCGGTGTTCGCTGGACAGCGAACGGGCGTCGGCGCATGATCCGGTGCGATGGTGGGCGGTCTCCCGACCGGCGTGGTGACGTTGCTGTTCACGGACGTGGAAGGCTCGACGCGGCTGCTGCACGAGCTCGGTGACGACTACGGGGACGCGTTGCACGAGCACCGGCGGCGACTCCGCGCGGCGTTTGCCGAGCACGAGGGCGTCGAGGTCGACACACAGGGCGACGCGTTCTTCGTCGCCTTCGCCAGCGCGTCGAATGCCGTCGCCGCGGCTGCGGACTGCCAACGTGCACTTGCGGGCGGGCCGATTCGTGTGCGTATGGGCCTGCACACCGGCGAGCCCCGGCTGACCGTCGAGGGTTACGTCGGCCTGGACGTGCACAAGGGCGCGCGCATCGCCGCCGTCGGGCATGGGGGGCAGGTGCTCCTCTCGCAGGCGACCCGTGCACTCGTCGCCGCGGATGTCCACGATCTGGGCGTGCACCGCCTCAAGGATCTCAGCGCGCCGGAGCGCATCTACCAGCTCGAGATTCCAGGCCTTCCTCGCGACTTCCCGCTCCTGAAGACGATCGAGGCCGGGATGAAGAACATCCCGGCGTCACGAACGTCGTTCGTCGGCCGGACGTCTGAGCTCGAAGCGATCGACCGGCTCCTGGAGGACCCCCGGTGCCGCTTGCTCACGCTCGTCGGGCCGGGCGGAGCGGGAAAGACCAGACTCGCGCTCGAGGCCGCCGCTCGGCGCGTCGACCGCTATCCGCACGGCGTCCACTTCGTCCCGCTTGCGTCGGTCGCCTCGCCGGACTTGCTCGCGCCCGCGCTCGCCGAGTCGATTCAGTTCGCCGTCGATGCCGTGCACAGCGGCTTCTCGGCGCACGATCAGCTGCTGGACTACCTGAGCGAACGCTCGACCTTGCTCGTGCTCGACAACTTCGAACATCTCGTCGAGCGCTCCGGGTTCCTATCCGAGGTCATCGAGCGCGCCCCGCACGTCGAGGTCCTGGCGACCTCTCGGGAGCGGCTCAACGTTCAGAGCGAGTGGGTGTTCGACGTCGACGGTCTGGGTCTTGCTGAGAACGGAAACGGCAGCGACTCGGCGGTGCTCCTGTTCGTCGAGCGGGCCGCGCAGGTCGTGCCGGGCTTCGCCCTCGACGACGCTGGGTACGCACAGGTGCTTCGCATCTGCCGGCTCGTTGACGGAATGCCGCTCGGCATAGAGCTCGCGGCCTCGTGGACGTCGGTGCTCTCCTGCGCCGAGATCGCGGACGAGATCGAAGCCAGCATCGACTTCCTGGCGACGTCGACGCGCGACGTGCCGGAACGACATCGCAGCCTGCGAGCGGCCATCGACCAGTCGTGGCGCCTGCTCACCGACGACCAGCGCAGCGTGTTCTCGCGATTGTCCGTGTTCCGCGGCGGCTTCGACCGCGGCGCCGCGCTCGCGGTCAGCGGGGCCGACCTGCGTCTCCTCTCCGAGCTGGTCGCCAAGTCGCTCCTCCGGCGTCCGGACTTCGGCCGCTTCGAGCTCCACGAGCTGCTCCGTCAGTACGCGGCCGAGCAGCTGCGGCTGTCCTCCCTCGACGAGGCGGACGCCCGCGAGCGGCACGCCCGTCACTACGCGGCGATGCTCCGGGACAAGCAGACGGCACTCATCGGTCGTCACATGGCGGTCGCCCGGGATGAGCTTCGCGGCGACCTCGACAACCTTCGCGCTGCAGCCGAATGGAGCGTGGCGGAGGACGACGAGCACGCGGCGCTCGACGTGCTCGAAGCCTTTTACCTGTTCCTCTGGATGCACAGCTGGTTCGACGGCGCCGAGACGCTCGAGCGACTCGCGCGCACGGCCGGCTTCGACGCCGACAATCCAGGAAGCGCGAGCGTCGTCGCGCTGGCGGCGGCGATGTACCGGACCGCCATCGGCGCTCGACTCGGGTACGACCCGGAAGCTGACGACCTCGCTGCTCGCTGCGTGCCGGTGTTGCGGGAGCGGAACCTGAAGCGGGAGCTCGCGCTCTGCTTGTGCTCGCTGGGCATCGTCGCGGTGTATCGGGACGACTTCCTCGATGCAACGCGGTTCCTCGAAGAGGGGAATGACATCGCGAGAGCGATCGGCGACGGGCTGACCGAGAGCGGAGGTCTGATGGATCTCGGTTTTGCCCGACTCCTCACAGACGACCTCGAGGCGGCACGTGTGGCATTCGAGGCCGCGCATGTCCTCTCGGACCGGCTCGGCAACCCGCTTCTGCGCGCGTATGCCATAGGCAAGCTCGGCCTCCTCGCCGATGCCGAGGAGCGCTTCGGCGACGCGCTTCGGCTGCATCTCGAAGCGCGCGACCTCTTCGCGTCCGTCGGCGACGCCGCAGGGCCGGGGTATGCGCTCAGCCGCGCGAGCCTGAGCGCGTTCGGGTTGGGCGACTACTCCGAGGCGTTGCGGCTCGGGCGCGCCGGCTATGAGGCGTTCGGTGAGGCCAACCACCGCTGGGGACTGATTACAGCGCTCTGCCGCATCGGCTTTGCGGAGCTCGCGCTCGGAGACGGCGCCCAGGCGCGCGAGCATTTCGATGAGGCGCTCGAGCGGGCGCGCGACGCCCAAGCCGTCTCGCTCGAGCTTCTCGCACTCAGCGGGCTCGGCGCCTGCTTCGCCGAAGAACCTGCTGAACAGGAGCGGGCCGCCGTGATCCTCACGTTCGCGATCGGTCACGACCAGCTACCCCCGTCCTACGCTTTCGCTGCCCGCCCGGCCCTCGATCGGCTCGAGGCGGAGCTGCCGCCCGAGCGACTCAAAGCCGCTCGCGATGCGGCCGCCGCCGCAACGCTGGAAGAGCTCGAGCGGACGGCCCGCCAGTCAAGCTGGTTGCCGGCCCGCGGCTCGCGCTAGAGCACGCCCGAGGGTCGAAGCGCGTGAACACGGGGAGTTGCCTGCCGTTCGTTCCCGGCTCCCGGGGCCTGTCGGCGTCCTGGCGTACGGCGCGTGTACGACTAACCCGGTGGCGCCGAGTGCTGAGCGATCATGGTCGCCGTGGGGTTGAGCGAGTGGCTCGTGCGGCGTCCGGCGAATCCTTTGCGGTTGCCCGAGTCACCGGTCCCGCTGCCTCGCAGCGTGCATGCTCGCCTCGCCGAGGCGGCTTCACACGGCGACGTGGTGTTTCACGGTTCGAACGCGCGAACGATCGAGGTGTTCGAGCCGCGGTCGCAGCTGACCGCGCATGACCGGCCGGTGACCGCGGTATTCGCAACACCGGATCCGATCTGGGCGATGTTCTTTGCGGTCACCGACACGGGACGGGCTATTGGCCGCTGGAACATGTGCCTGCTGCCGGCGGAGTCGGGTCTGCCGCGAGCTCGATACTTCTTCGCTGTTCGCGGTGAGCCGCAAACCGTCTGGGCTGACGGCGCCGTCTACGTACTTCCCAGGGACACGTTCGTCGCGAGTGATATCCCGGCGGAATGGATCAGCTTCGAGCCGGTTCGCCCACTCGAGGTCATTCCGGTTGGTCGCGACGACTTCCCGTTCGCGGATCGCGTATTCCGCTTCAACCATCCCGAGCCGGAGTGGGTGCGCCTGGCCCGGCTCGTGCGCAGTGGCTGGGCCCGTTGACCAACTCTCCCGCCGGCTTCCCGCCGCGGCTCAGCCAGGAAGCGCGGCACCCCGTGTCGATGCGCGTGCATCGGAATGACGGAAACGACCCGGTAGCGCCGGTCGCCTACACGAGGTCACCGCTCTCCCACTGAGACGCAGATGTTTCGTCCGGCGTAGTCGGGGCGCGGGCGGTGGACGCGTGGGGTGCGCCTCCCCGCGCCGGCGCCCCGACCAGTGGCGGTGGCGGTGGCTCGTTCTACGGGGTGAACTGGACGGTGCCGTGACCGGTTACTGAGCCGAGCATGGCGAGGGGCGGCTCGGTGTCGGAGTGGAGGCACTGGCCTTTGTTCGGACCGCTTGGGTAGCGTCGGCCGACTCCGGCGAAGCTGAGGGTCATCTTCAGCGTTCCGGTGATGCCTTTGTAGAGGCCCGTGCCGTTGAACAGCGTGACGCGCGCGCTGCCGCTGGTGCTGATCGAGCAGGTCTTGTCGCTTGCGACCTGAGGACGCGGGCTGGCGGTCGCCTTGTTGAGGGCGGTGGAGTCGATCTCGAAGCTGCCCTTGCGCAAGGCGACCTTGACGTAGTTGCCGTTCTCGTCTGGCTTGCCGTTCTTGTCGATCGAGACGGCGGTGCCCCAGTCGCCGATCGCGCCGGCGACGACGATCTTGCCGGTGGAACTGTTGCCGATGGTCGCGAACAACGCGATCGTGCCGCCGGTCGGAGCGGCGGCAGGTGCGGCCGAGACCATGATCGCCGCCGCCGCGATCACGGCCAGTAGGCATGCGCCTCCCACGAGTCTGCGTCCGGTCGAGTGCATCGAAGAGCTCCTTTCGGTTGGTTGCGCTTCGACGCTACGCCGCGGCCGTTTCGACGTCGTCGGCGGGCCGAGCGATCTTTCGATCGACCGACCGGCTGATCTTCGGAGACCACAGATCAGCCACGCGGTTGATGACATCGCAAGGCCGATCTCGTACCGTTTCCACCGTGAAGAGACTGCGTATCAGTCCGGTTCAGGTCGACGTCGCGCTTGCCGTGGTGCTGCTTGCGCTCTCGGAGCTGGCGATCTTGTGGGGTCGGAGCGGCGTCGCGAAGGAGCACGCAGTCGGGGTGGCGGTGATCGCCGCGGTTGTCACTGGTTCGGTGGCGGTCAGGCGGCGTTACCCGTTCGTGGTCGGTATCTCGGCGGTTGCGCTTTCGAGCTTCCAGATCGCCTTTTGGGGCGACCCGCAGTTGATCCCGACCAGCATCGCTTTCTTGCTTTCGCTCTACGCGTTGACCGTCTGGACGACGGCTCGAGTGTTCGCGATCGGGGTCGGGCTGTTGATCGCGTTCGATCTCGCGAGTGCGGCTGGCCCGAAGGGGAACCTGTCGCAGACGACGTTCTTCACGGTCGCGGCGCTGGTCGTGATGCTTCTGATCCGGCGCGTGCTCGGCGATCGGGAGCGGCGGGCGCAACTGGCCGAGCGAGAGCGCGACGTCGCCGCCAGGGAGGCGGTGGTGGGCGAGCGCGCACGGATCGCACGCGAGCTGCACGACGCGATCGCGCACAACGTCTCGATGATGGTTCTTCAAGCAGGCGCGGAGCGCCGAACCCTGGACGGACAGCAGGGCGCGACCCGGGCGGTTCTGCAGACGATCGAACACACCGGGCGAGGAGCCCTCACCGAGATGAGGCGGCTGGTCGGAATGCTGCGCGAGGACGGCGAAGACGAGCTGAGCCCTCAACCCGGCCTGGACGATCTCCCGCACCTTGCGGCCCAGGTCCGCGAGGCCGGCCTCCCGGTCGAGCTCGCAATCGAGGGCGACAAGCGCCCACTTCCCGTCGGAATCGAGCTCTCCGCCTACCGGATTGTTCAGGAGGCTTTGACGAACGCGCTCAAGCACGCGGGCAACGCAACCGCGCTCGTCCATGTCCGCTACGGCGACGACACGCTCGAGCTCGAGATCATCGACGACGGCCCCGGCACCGCCGCACCGATCGCAACCGGCGGCGGCCACGGTCTCACCGGCATGCGCGAACGAGTCGCGCTGTACGGCGGGCGCATCGACACAGGCCACAAGGCCAGCGGCGGCTTCCGCGTGCGCGTGCTCCTCCCGGTCCGATGACCGCCGTCCTGATCGCGGACGACCAGGCGCTCGTTCGCGTCGGGTTGCACAAGATCCTCTGCGCAGAAGCAGATTTCGCCGTCATCGGCGAGGCCGCCGACGGCCACGAGGCGGTCGAGCTCGTACAGCGCCTCGCTCCCGATGTGGTGCTCATGGACATCCGGATGCCGGTCCTCGACGGTATCGAGGCAACCCGCAGAATCATCGCCGCTCGGCCGGCGACGCGTGTCCTGATGCTGACCACCTTCGGTCTCGACAAGTACGTGTACGACTCCCTGCGCGCGGGCGCGAGCGGCTTCCTGCTCAAAGACGCCCCGCCCGAAGAGATCTCCGCCGCAGTCCACATCATCGCCCGCGGAGAAGCACTCCTTGCACCAGCAGTGACACGCAGCGTCATCGAGGAATTCGCACGCACACATCCCAGCGAACCCGCACCACTCCCGACAGCGGTCCAGGAGCTCACCGCCCGCGAACGAGAAGTCCTCGACCTGCTCGCGCGCGGCCTCTCAAACCCAGAGATCTGCTCCCAACTCGTCATCAGCGAAGCAACGACGAAGACCCACGTCGCGCGGATCCTCCAGAAACTCAAGCTACGAGATCGCGTCCAAGCAGTGATCTACGCCTACGAACACGGCATCGTCCGCCCCACCGCCCGCTAAGGCTTCGAGTTTTGAACAGTGCCCCCGCCAGGAATCGAACCTGGGCACGTGGTTTAGGAAACCACTGCTCTTCCCCTGAGCTACGGGGGCGCTGGGGCAGCGTACCGCCCTCCGATCGCGGCGCCTGGCGAACGCAAACGGCGTTCGACTTCCGCCCTGGCCCGTTGCAAATGGTGTTGGAGGCTCGTAGGTTCGCTTTAGCCGGTCTCGTGCCGGGGGAATTGTCCCGCTGCCATCGGCCGGGGAAAGGGGTTCCGGGGTGTCTGTAGATCAGAAGAGGGCGCGCTGGTTCGGCGTGCTCTACCTCATCACGTTCGCGACGTCGATTCCGGCGCTGTTGCTCTACCAGCCGGTCCTCGATGATCCGGTGGGCTACATCGCCGGAGCCGGCCATGACAAGCGCGTTCTGTTCGGGGCCTTCCTAGAGCTGCTGCTGATCCTCTCGAACATCGGCACCGCCGTCGTGATCGTTCCGATCATGTGGCGGCGCTACAAGGACCTGGCGATCGGCTACGTAACCGCACGGATTGTCGAGTGCACGTTCATCCTCGTCGGCGTCGTCGCGGTGCTCGGGGTCATCACGTTGCGGAATCAGGCCGCAGGGGGATCGGAAGGAACGGTCGCTTACAGCTTGGCGGCGATCAAAGACTGGACGTTTCTTCTTGGGCCCGGTTGGGTTGTCGGCTGGGGGAACGGTCTGATCCTGGGCTACTTGATGTATCGCACTCAGCTCGTCCCGCGGCCGTGGCCGTGGCTGGGGCTGATCGGAGGCTCGGCGATCATCCTCACCGGCACGCTGATCTTGTTCGGCGGAAACCATCCGAGCGGCACGCTGCACGGGCTGCAGGGGCTCGCAACGATTCCGGAAGCGGCATGGGAACTCTTCCTCGGCATCTACTGCACCGTCTGGGGCTTCAAGAAGGACGCGCCGATTTTGTCCGATAGCTATGAGACGGAGACAACGTCGGCAGCCCCCGCTGCGAGCCCGGCATGACAAGCCATGCCGCAGAGGCAACTCCGCAGCTCTCGGACGCCGCGACCGACGCGTCGCGGTGGCAGCGTGTCTTGGCGCTGTCTGGCGTGGCTTTCGCGCCGCTCTTCGTGGTCGGTTGGCCGGCGAGTGCGGTCGCCGACTCCCCGAACTATGTCGCAGCGCAAGAGAAGTGGCTCAAGTGGGCGCACAACGATCACATCAAGGGGCGGATCAGCTCGTTCGCGTTGGTGCTCGCGGCGTTCGTCTTCATCTACTTCCTGGGAGCTAGCCTTACTCGATACCCCGCCCTCGCGGGATCGACGGTCGGCAACGGGAGGTCGGGCAGCCACGACGACGACGACTTTTAGCCCCGCATTCGAGTGGGGGGCGCAAGTTGGCCTCCCACTCGTTCCTGCCTTGAGCGGTGCGCCAGAATCCCGCTCGTAGAGCCCAGCCGAGTTTGTGGCCCCCGCTGCTCTCTCCACTGAGCTACGGGGGCGCGGTGCGTCCAGTGTAGGGCCGGGCTCAGGTCGAATCGTTCGGGCCGAGCAGTGCCGTGCCGATCACGGCGATGGCTCTTCGGTGCCTTCGCTCTCGGAGCGCCGCATGACGTAGCGGCCTGCCCGCGGCACCTCCGTCGCGAGGAGGTTCTCGACGATCTGCTGTCCGACCTCGAGCGCCTTCGCAACGGCGTCGCGCGCGCGGTCGCCTTCACCGAGCGCGATTGCGAGCTGGGCGACGGTGAGGTTCTGCACGACGTCGTCATGCAGCTCGTAGGCACTGATCTTGCGTAGCTGCAGCTCCGCGAACGCGCGGCGCTCCTCCTCCCGCGCAAGCTCGATCAGCAGCTGCTGGATCGCGAGGCCCGACATCCCGACGATCAAGACGAGCAGCCCGCCGCTTCGCCACTGACTCGACGGGTAGTGCGGCGCACCCTCGAGCACGATGGGAAGCCAGAACGCCGCCAGCACCGCGGCCAGGACGATGCCGAGGGTCGTGCGCGTTCCGAAGAACGCGACCCAGAGAACCGGCAAGAGATACAGCGCGCCGAACCCCGAGAGGCTTCCTCCCTGCCCTTCGCGCAAGAGCGCGATCGCAAGGACGACGGCCAGCGGCGGGAGGACGGCTGCGATCCTGTTCGGCTCGAACCACTTCCCGTAGGCGAGAGCGGCACACGCGAGGGCTGCGATGCCGACCGCGGCGATGAAATACGGCCAGTCGCGCGGCGTCTGAAAGACGAACAGCACGAAGCCGACGACCAGCAGACCGAGAAACAGGAGGCGGGAGAGTGAGTAAGTCATGAGGCGAGGCGGGCGAGGCGATCGACGATCTCGTTCGGCTCCGCACCTTTCAAGAGGAAGTCGTCGGCGCCGGCGCGCAGGGCGGCCTCGCGGATCTCCGGGCCGCTGAAGCCGGAGTAGACGAGGACTCGAGGAGTGGGCGCGCGTTGCCGCAGCTCGGTCAGGACCTGCAGCCCGTCGAGCCCCGGCATGCTCAGGTCGAGAAGCAGGACGTCGGGTTGCTCTGCCTCGACGAGCTCCAACGCCTGACGGCCGTCCGTCGCCTCGCCGACGAGCCGCAGCCGGTCGTCGACCTCGATCAGGACTCGCAGCAGAACGCGGATCCCGTCGTTGTCATCCGCGATCACGACCCGCGACGTCGATCTCGCCAACTCCACTGGATTCGACATTAGTCGGGCGGCCCAGATTTCGGAAGGCCCCGCTCGACGCCGCGGCTCAGGCCGGGTCGAGCGCCCCGAGCAGGCCGTGCACCGACTGTTCGGTCGCGCCGACCCAGGTGTGCGGGCCGGCCGTGAAGAACAGCGTGTGCGACGAGCCGGCCAGCCCGTCGTTGCCGAACGCCAGCGACCACAGGCCGCTGATCGCGATCGGCTTGCGGTTGGGCCCGCGCAGGTAGTCCTCGAACACCCAGCGGCCACGCGCCGACCGATACGCGCCGATCGTGCCGTCGCCGAAGTTACCGACGAGCAGATCTCCGCCGCGCCGCCCGAAGCTCGCCGGCGCGCGGACGAGACCCCACGGCTCGTTCAACTGCGCCCGCGGGAGGCGCGCGACCAGGCGGCCCGACGCCGTGAACTCGTCGACGTACCCGCCGGTCGGTGCGTCGTTGCCGTTCACCGGCGCCCTCCACGCGTACGTCACGAAGAGATGCCCGCCGATCGCTTCGATCCCGAACGGCGCGTACCATTCCGGGATCGCCGGATCGTTGAACGCACCGCGGCCGAGTTGCACCCGGCGCCAGTGGGAGTCGACGACGATCACCGTGCCGTTGTGGAAGTCCGTGGCGTAGAGCCTCGGGCCGAGCAGCGCGAGACCGCGGAAGATCGCCGCCGGCGCGCCGCTGAACACCGGCAACGCGCGTGTCGACCAGCCCGTCGGCACGGTCGGCGTCCATGCGCGCAGCACGCCGTCCTCGCACGCATAGATGAACCGCGCAGGATCGCTCCGTCCGCCGCCACGCTCGACGAAGCCGCGGCTGCTGTTGAAGACAACTGCGGTCGGGCCGCCGTCGACGTGTACGTCGAGCACCGTCTTGCGGCCGGTCCCCGAGTACAGCGTGCTCGACTCACGCGCCTCGTTGCCCGTCCACCACTCGCCCGTCGGCGTTGCCGCGAGCCCCCACGGGTTCACGAGCTGCGGATCGACGTGCGCTGCGCGACCCGGCATGTCGGCGACGAGCCTGCGAACGACGAACGCGTCCTCGCGCGG
>Ga0070681_10002416_pt1 | contig 17095 bp, 15 predicted proteins | sample KBSC83BmetaG_FD_65650 | JGI IMG/M metagenome (GOLD analysis project Ga0070681, IMG submission 65650) | Corn rhizosphere microbial communities from Kellogg Biological Station, Michigan, USA - KBS C8-3B metaG | ecosystem: Host-associated > Plants > Roots > Rhizosphere | place: USA: Michigan...
ACGACGGTGATTGAAGTCGGCGTTGACGTGCCGAATGCGTCGGTGATGATCGTTGAACATGCCGAGCGCTTCGGGTTGTCGCAGCTTCATCAGTTGCGCGGGCGTGTCGGTCGCGGCGCGGAGAAGAGCTACTGCATACTGTTGACGAGCGACAAGCGCACGGCCGTGGCCGAAGAGCGGCTCGGCATCATGGCGCAAACGAGTAACGGGTTCGTCATCGCCGAGAAGGATCTCGAGTTGCGCGGGCCGGGGGAGTTGTTGGGAACAAAGCAATCGGGACTGCCGGAGTTTCGCATCGGCAACATCGTGCGCGACCAACCGCTGCTCGAACAGGCGAAGATCGAGGCTGAACTCTATCTCAGTAAGGAGAAGTCGGCAGTGACTGCCAGGATGGTCGAGCGCGTCAAACAGGATCCACGCTTCGGTCTCGCGGACGTCGGATGAAACATGAGAATCATTGCGGGAGCTTACAAGGGTCGAAATTTAAAGAGTCCGCCGTCGCTGGAGGTGCGGCCGACGTCTGACCGGTTGCGCGAAACGCTTTTTAACGTGATTGCGCCACGGATTGAGGAGGTTCGCTTCCTGGATCTTTGCGCCGGGTCGGGCGCGGTTGGGATTGAGGCGCTGTCGCGTGGTGCGAGTTATGCGACGTTCGTGGATCGCTCTCGGCGCAGTTGTAAATTGATTGAATCAAATCTGACGTTGTGCCGAGTTCCCGAGGAACAATGGGAGATTTACTGCTCGGAAGTGAATGAGTTTCTCAAACAAACAGCTTCACAGTGGGACATTATCTATTTCGATCCGCCGTATGAGAATAACTATCTGAAGACGTTGGAATTAGTCGCCCCACGTCTGCGCGATCTTCTAATTGTCGAACATCATCACAAAAACAAACTGCCTGATGCTCCAGGAAATCTGGAGCGAACGCGCGTGATTAAGCAAGGCGACTCTGCTCTGAGCTTTTATAAGCCGCAGATAAACGCAAATGAACGCTGATTAGATCAGCGTTCATTTGCGTTTATCTGCGGCTTATTTGTTTGGTGGCTCTCGTCACGCGAGAGCTAGGTGGGCCTTATCAACCCTCTATCGTGCTCATCGCCGTTACGGCCCTCTTTTCGTAAGCCGCAATGGTGTCGATGTTCTTCTTTTCAACGTCCGTCAGCGCCGCGTCAGTGAAGTTTGGATCCGCCTTGTACCAGTCGAAACTCGAAAAGTACTTCTGCAACCACGCCTCTTTAAATACCTTGCCGTGACGCGCGTAAATCTCCTGTCGCATCTGGCGGGCATCTTCGAGGAACAAGCCTTCGAGCAGCGTGCGCGTGATCGGCTTCGTGCTCAGATCCTGGTGAATCTGATTCTCGTACTGAACGATCGTCTCAACGTTGACCTTGTCATTACCCGATAGCTGTTCATCTTTGAAGTTTTCATCCGCTGCGTACCAGGGTTGAAACGAAAAATACTGCTGCAGCCAATCCGCGTGGAACATGCGCCCGTGCCGCGCATAGATCTCGTTACGCAGCAAACGCAGTTCGTGCAGGCTCAGCCCGTGCAGCATCTGTTCGGTAACCGTCTTGTTTTCGAAGTACTCCATGTCGCCCGGCAACAAGGCGACTTTGCGCTGCTTCTTCTGCGCATCGCTCAGAATCGCAAGATTCTTTTGCTCGATTGCGGAGAGCTTTTTCGCGTCGTACTTGTCATCCGGAAAATACCAGTAACGCTCTTCGAAATATTGCTGCAACCACGGCTCGCCATCGAATCGTTTGCCGTGAATTGCCTCGACTTCAGCAAGCAGGACTTTCCATTCCGCACCGCTGTGCTTACCGAGTTTTCGCGGGGGGATCGGGCGGTCGCGCCAGTAACGCATGTCGCCGGGTTGGATGGTGTCGTGCTTGGATGCCTCAGCAATACGAATCACGTCGAGATTACGGCGCTCGATGTCGTTGAGCATCGAGTTGTTAAAATCCGCATTGGACTTGTACCACGGCTGCTCTTCGAGATAGCTCTTGATGTCGTAGTCTTTGAAGACCCGGCCGTGACGCCCGAAGATGATGCCGCGCAGCAACTTCAGATCAAACATCTCCAACTTTTGCGCCTGGACTTGCTTGATGGAAGTCTTACCGAAGTCCAGACCCTTCAGGGCATCCATCGTGTCCTGCGCGAAGGCAGTGATGGACGTGAAACTTAAGAGTGCGATTAGGACCAAGCTTCTCATTGAAAGCCTTTCTTAGCCGCGGATGAACGCGGAGAAAATCTTCAACCGAAGATATCTCGAACTTTATCAACCAGTCCTTTGTTCTCCAGGTCCTTGTTCTCAACTTCGGCCAATTGCTCGAGCAGACGTTTTTGTTCGCGGGTTAACGTGGTAGGAGTTATGACTGTCACAGAAACAAACAGATCTCCACGTCCGCGACCGCCAAGAATCGGCATCCCTTTTCCTCTGAGACGAAACACGGTACCAGTCTGTGTGCCCATCGGAATTTTCAGCTTCTCATCCTCATCGAGCGTTTGAACCATAATCTCGGCACCCAACGCGGCTTGGGCGAAAGTTATCGGCACCGCCTCGTAAAGGTTATTACCTTGTCGCTCAAATTGGTCATGTTCGGCTACGTGGATAACAACGTAGAGGTCACCGGGCGCGCCCCCCTGCTTCCCGGCTTCCCCTTCACCTGTAACGCGTAAACGCGAGCCAGTTTCGACCCCCGCCGGGATCTTTACCTCCATCTGTTTTTCGCGTTCGACTCTCCCTGAGCCTTTACAATCAGCGCACGGATTCTTGATGACCCGACCCGCGCCCCGACAAACGTGGCACGTCCTCGCCACCGAGAAAAATCCCTGTTGGTAACGAACCTGGCCGGTGCCGCTACATGTCGTACAGTTCTCCGGCTGACTTCCCGCCGCTGCGCCCGAACCTTTACAGGTATCGCACTGCTCGAGACGCGGAATGCGGAGTTGCGCCGTCATGCCGTTTGCGGCTTCTTCGAGTGTGATCTCCAGGTCGTAACGAAGATCCGCGCCGCGTTGTGCGGAGGTTCGACGACCGCCGCGACCGCCACCAAACACGTCGCCAAATCCAAACAGGTCGCCGAGGATATCTTCGATCCCGCCAAATCCGGGTGCGCCCCACGCGCCGGCGCCCGCGCTGCTGGAAACACCAGCGTGTCCAAAACGATCGTAACGTTTGCGCTGTTCGTCGTTTGATAAAACGCTGTATGCCTCGGCCGCCTCTTTGAATTTTTCTTCGGCCGCAGCGTCGTTAGGGTTTTTGTCGGGATGATATTTGACTGCGAGACGCCGGTAGGCGCTCTTGATTTCCTGGTCCGTCGCGGTGCGGCTAACGCCCAGGACTTCGTAATAATCACGCTTGTTCATGAAACTCTCACGTCTAAATTAAATATAGGTCCTATATGAACTATCGGACCTATTTGATAGGTCTTTACGATTCACTACTAACAGTATCCGAGGCATTCAACATCGCCGCTGTGAGCTGCATCGCCACGCGTTCCAACCTCATCATAGCCCGGCTGATGTCGTCGAGCTTGTCGCTCTTGCCCGCCGCTTCCGCCTCGATAAAAATGGACTCGGCATTCGCCTGATCTTCCTTCGACATTAAACCACCAAACTTCAAAAACGACTTTCGGGTGTTCTTCAACAACGAATCCAACTTGTGTCTCGCCAAAACAACGCCTTTGGCCGTGCGGTCGGTATCGGCAAAATCATCCGCTTCCTTTATTAAACGATCGATCTCCTCGGGCGCGAGTCCTGAAGTCGGCGTGATGCGCATCTGCTGTTCGCGACCTGACGTCTTGTCCTGCGCGGAGACTGACACGATGCCGTTCGCATCCACTTCAAACGAGACTTCAATCTGCGGCACTCCACGCGGATTCGGCGGGATGCCGACAAGCTCAAACTTGCCAAGCGAACGATTGCCCTGCGCGACCTCGCGTTCACCCTGAAGCACGTGAATCTCAACCGACGACTGGTTGTCGACAACGGTCGTGAATGTGCGACTCTCGCGCAGCGGAATCGTAGAGTTGCGCTCGATGATCTTGGTGAATAGCCCGCCGCGAGTTTCGAGGCCCAGGCTCAGCGGCAACACGTCGAGCAACACGATGTCTTTCACTTCACCACTCAGGACGCCGCCCTGGATCGCCGCGCCCATCGCGACCACTTCGTCCGGATTGATCTCGCTCGAAGGCTTTCGTCCAAAGATCTTCTCGACTGTACGTTCGACGATCGGCGATCTGGTTTGGCCCCCGACGAGGATCACCTTGTGAATGTCGGTCGCTTGCAATTCGGCGTCTTTGAGCGCCGTCTGGCACGGCTCAACAGTCTGCTCGACAAGGTCTTTAACGAGCGTTTCGAACTGTTCCCGCGTCAGGGTCTTGTTGAAGTGTTTCGGACCGGTGGCGTCGGCAGCGATGAATGGAAGGTTGATCGTCGTTTCAGTCGTGTTGGAAAGATCGCACTTCGCGCGTTCCGCAACTTCCTTCAAACGCTGGAGGGCCAGACGATCCTGTCGCAGGTCGATTCCGGTGTCTGCGAGAAACTGGCCTGCCATCCAGCTCATGATCCGCTCGTCAAAATCCTCGCCGCCGAGAAAAGTATTTCCCGACGTGGAAAGCACGTCGAAGACGCCGTCGTTCATTTCGAGAATCGAGATATCAAACGTGCCGCCGCCAAGGTCGTAGACGGCAATGCGCTCGACGCTCGACTTTCCGAGTCCGTAAGCCAGCGCCGCCGCCGTCGGCTCGTTGATGATGCGCTCGATTTTCAAACCCGCGATCTTGCCGGCATCCTTGGTCGCCTGCCGCTGCGTGTCGTCGAAGTACGCAGGTACGGTGATGATGGCGTCGGTTACCGACTCGCCGAGAAAATCTTCAGCCGCGGCTTTGAGACGCTGCAAAACGATTCCGGACAATTCCGGCGGGCTGTAGTTGCGACCCTGCACGCGGATGCGCGCGTCGCCGTTGGGCGAATCGACGATCTCGAACGGCGATGTCTCGCGCATCTTCAACACTTCTGACGAGCCAAATTTTCTGCCGATGAGACGCTTGACTGCGTAGACCGTGTTCGACGCGTTTGTGACCGCCTGGCGTTTAGCGATCTGACCAACGAGCCGCTCGCCTTTGTCAGTGAAACCGACAACCGTGGGCGTCGTCCGTCCGCCTTCTTTGTTCGGAACAATCTGCACCGCGCCGCCTTCGAGCACGGCGACGCAGCAGTTGGTCGTCCCTAAATCGATTCCGATCGCTTTTCCCATTCGTTTTACTTACGCGTTGCGACTTTCACCAACGCGGGGCGAATAAGTTTGTCGCCGAGGCGGTAGCCGGCGACTATCTCCTGCATCACCGTGTCAGGCTCATAGTCGTCAGTAGCTTCTGTTACGACAGCCTCGTGAATGTGGGGATCGAACTGTTCACCAACAGCAGCAACGGGCTTAACACCCAACGCATCGAGCACGCCATTCAGTTGTTTATAGATCAAATCTACGCCGCTAAGAAAATGGCGGAACTCGTCAGACTCCGACGATTCGACCGAAGACTCCGCTTCGAGTGCGCGCTTGAGATTGTCGAGCACCGGCAGGAGCTTCGCAGCCACGTCAGCAACCACGCGATTGTAAGTTTCACTGCGTTCGCGGTCGATGCGCTTGCGATAGTTTTCAAAATCCGCCTGGCGACGCTTGATCTGATCCTTAAGCTCTGCGTTTTCAGCCTCGACGCGTTTCAACTCAGCTCGCGTCGCGATTAACTCCGCGCGATCCGGTCCGCCGGATTCCTCCGCCTCGAGCTCAGGCTCGCCAAAGGGATCGTCAGCCGCAAGAGCATCCACTTCAGATGAGAGTTCTTCGCCTTCGTTGTCGGGATCAAACCTGTCCATCTCGTCCGGTGTGCTGCTCGCAGAGCTGCTTTCATCGTCGGCGTCACTGAATCTGATTGGGATACGGTGCGAACGCTTGTCGCTTCTGTCTGATGTCATTAGGAAGGATCGAAGTTTCTATCGACTTCAACGCGCAGCCGGTTCGCCCAGTCGATGTTCAATCAGCCGCGCCATGTAGTTTACCATAGCCATTATCCGCGCATATTCAATTCTCATCGGGCCAACAACGCCTAAAGTGCCGATGTTGTCGTTAGATCCGACTCGATACGGCGCGGTGATCAAAGTGCAATTGCGCATCGAACTTGCCGGATGCTCGCGTCCAATTACGACGTGAACGTCGCCCGGAAAACTAGCCGAATCGTGAACACATTCGTTGAGAATCTTGATCAGCCGCGACTTCTCTTCAAACGTTCGAAACAGCTCGCGCATGCGCTCGATGTCAACGAAATCGGGCTTCGTAAGGATGTTTGAAGTTCCATCGACGTAAACGTCGCCGCCGCTATTCTCCTCGCCTTCAAGACTACGCTCGCACAGCATCACCGCGTTTTGCAGCAGTCGATCGTAGAGTGCCTTCTCTTCCTTCATCAACTCGACGATCTCGGTACGAATCGCGAGCAGACTCTTACCGCTGAACTCCGTATTCAAATATCGCGCCGTGCGGTCGAGATCGTCCTGCGTCAGATCGTCGGCCACTCGGATTACTTTGTTGTGGATGATGTTCGCCGTGGACACGAGCACCACGAGGATGCGTCTGTCCGGCAGCAACACGAACTCAATGTGGTTGAGCCGGTTGTCAGCCAGCGACGGTGAAACCACGATGCCGACGTTTTGCGACAGCGCCGAGAGCACGTGCGACGCGGTTTCCATTAACCGGTCGGGAGAAGTGTCCGAATCAATATCGTGCGCCGAGAAGAGATGCTCAATCGCTTTCAAATCGGTGCGCGAGAGACGTGCTTCACCGAGAATGTTGTCGACGTAGTACCGATATCCCGTGTCGGTCGGCACGCGACCGGCTGAAGTGTGCGGCTGTTCGACCAATCCTGCCTCCTCAAGCTCAGCCATCACGTTGCGAATCGTCGCCGAACTCCACCCGTAGCCATGCGCAAAACGGTCGGAGAGCACACGCGAGCCGACTGCCTCGCCGGTCACGAGGTGTTCTTTGATCAGGGCCGCGAGCAGTACTTCCGCACGCGAATCCAGCGCGCCCTTATCAGTAGTTTGTAGATTTCCGGCCCGTCGAGGCATTGGCTGGCAGTATACAAAGTTATACACAGATTGCACAGATAACCTCCGCTTGGCTGCTTGCGAGTAATCTTTCGGTGGCTTTAAATGATGAAATAGCAGAGCTTATTGTCGATGACCGCCAGAGGTTGACGCGCCGCGCCCGCCGTCCTTAAGATTAGTTTCCCCGAACCGCTGTTTCGCCTCAGAGTTAACCGCAATGAACGAAGTAACCAAATTTTTCGCCGACGCGTTTCGTCATATGGGCGGCAACCGCGGTGTGCCTGCGATTGAAGTTCGTTTTTATCCTTACGCCGGACTTCGCCACACGATTCGATTGCGGTCGGGACGGGTCTATGTGCGGCTCTCTGATATCTGTAAAGACGCGCCTCCTGAAGCATTGCGCGCGCTTGCGTGGATTCTCGTTGCGCGCTTGCTCGGAAAGCGAGTGCCGACGATTCACGACCGTGTTTATCGAGATTACTCACTCACGCCGTCAGTCATGCGTTCATCGGACCTCGCGCGAAGAGGTCGGGGCCGCAAGATGATCTCGACAGCTCATGGCGAGGTTTACGATCTCGATCGAATGTTTTCAAAGCTGAACCGGCGTTATTTTGACGGGCAGATTGCGAAACCGACGCTCACGTGGTCGCAGCGACGGACCAAGAGCATCCTCGGTCATCACGATCATATCTACGACAGCATCACGATCAGCAAAACTTTGGATTCTACCGATATTCCGGAGTGGTTCGTTGAGTACATCCTTTACCACGAGATGCTGCACATTAAACATCCCGCACGTCTGATTAATGGCCGGCGTTACTATCACACAAGCGCGTTTCGGCTGGATGAGCGTCGTTTTCCGCACTACCAGCAGGCGCAGAAGTGGCTCGAACGTCTGGCGCGACTGCGTCGAGTGCCGCGTGCGCGAGCGGCGTAGAGTTAATGGAACTATTCGTACCCGCTTGAGTGAATACAAGTGAGGTAGGTGGGCTCCTCAATGAAGGGCGGTCTTTCCTGGTTCTCGCAATCCAGGAAGATCGCCCTTTCTCTCTGCGGCCCCTTGCGTGTCTCTGCGACCTCTGCGTTTAATGAACTCTTTAACACAAAGCACGCAGAGAGACGCAGCGAGCCGTAGAGACTAGACAACCCCGCAACTCGCCCTTAAACTACGCATTCTTGCTAAGAGCCCTACCTTTTTAACGGAGAGACATCAGCTATATGGCTATTCCTGCAACACAGATTCGGCGCGGTATGGTTATCGTTTTTGAAGGCAAACCGTGCAAAGTACTCGAATTCAGACATCACACGCCCGGCAACCTGCGGGCGATGATTCAGACCAAACTGCGAGACATTCGTACCGGCGCTTCCTTTGAACATCGTTTTCGGTCCGCCGACACCATCGAACGCGCGTCACTCGAACAGCACGAGATGGAGTATCTCTATTCCGATGGTTCGCATCATCACTTCATGAATACGGAGAACTACGAACAGACCGCGCTCAGTGAAGAAGAACTGGGCGACGCAGCCCAGTGGCTGATGCCCGGCATGAAGATCCAGGCGGAGTTTTACGAAGGCTCACCGATCGGCATCGATCTGCCGCCGTCAATGGAGTTCACCGTCACGCAAACAGAACCGACTTTGAAGAGCGCCACGGTCTCGAACGTCAACAAGCCGGCGACACTCGAAAACGGCGTCGTTATCACCGTGCCGCCATTCATCAACGAAGGCGACCGAATTCGCGTAGATCCAACGGAGGGGCGCTATATCGAGCGGGCGAAGTGAGTGTTTATGTACCTGGCTTACAGCCTTCTGCTATCGCTCGGTCTCATCGTTCTGATCCCTTACTTCCTCTTTCAAGCGCTGGCACACGGTAAATACATCGCCGGACTACGCCAGCGCCTCGGTTCGCTTCCTCCCACAAACGGAAAACCCGTTATCTGGCTGCACTGTGTTTCAGTCGGTGAAACTCAGGCCGCACGGCCCCTGGCGCAGCGAGTCAAACAGCAGTTTCCGCATCACGCACTCGTCGTCTCAACGATCACACTGACGGGCCAGAAGCTCGCGCGTGACGTTTTTCGAACACAGGCCGAGAGCGTCTTCTACTTTCCTTTCGACTGGCGCTGGTCCGTGCGGAGAGCACTAAAGAAAATCAATCCGGCAGCAGTGCTACTCATGGAGACTGAGCTCTGGCCGAACTTCCTGCGCGAATGCAAAGCGCAGCATATTCCGGTTGCGCTCGTGAATGGACGGATCTCGCGGCAGTCGTTTCGCCGTTACAGATTGATAACGTTCTTTCTCCGGCGCTTGCTATCGTGTCTAAGTCTCGCCGTGATGCAGTCTGAAACTGATGCCGGCAGACTGCAAGCGCTCGGCATGTCCGACGACAAGCTTTACACCGCTGGTAATCTGAAGTTCGACGCTCAAGTCACGGGAGAGTTGTCGGCTAAGACCGCAGCGATTCGCGAGCGTTTTGGTTTGCGATCCGGCGTGCCGTTGATTCTTGCGGCCAGCACTCACGCGCCGGAAGAGGAAGTGCTGCTCGAAAGCATCAAGCTGCTTCAACCCGCGCGCTTAATGCTCGCGCCCCGACACCCTGAGCGCTTCAATGAAGTGGCAACGTTGATTCAAAAGTCAGGCCTGAGTTGGAGTCGTAGAACCGATCCTCCGTCTGCTGGCGACAAAAGCGCCACAGTGATTCTGCTCGATACCATTGGCGAGCTGCCGGCGACCTATTCACTCGCGGACGTAGTGTTCGTCGGCGGCAGCATCGTCGATCGCGGCGGACACAACGTGCTCGAACCGGCTGCGGCGGGCGCGGCAGTCGTCACGGGCGCGCACACGCATAACTTTCATGCGATCGTCGACCTGATGTGCGAGGCGAAGGCGATCATTCAACTGCCGCCGGTTGAAACTTCAGCCGCCGCGCCGGAACTTACTTACGTTTTCAAAAACCTGCTCTCGAATACAAGCGAACGAGAGGAACTGGGCCGCCGCGCCAAACAACTTGTCACCGATAACCAGGGCGCTACAGACCGAACAATCAAACTCATCGCGCCCCTGCTCGCCTCATGAAATCATTTGTGCTTCCGCCACTGAGCATCCTGTACGGCGCAGTCACGCGCACGCGCCTGTCGCTGTATCGTCGAGGGACCTTTCACACCACGAAACTCGACCGGCCGGTCATCAGCATCGGCAACATCACGACCGGCGGAACCGGAAAAACGCCGCTCGTCGAGTGGGTCGCGCGAACGATCGCCGGACACGGTAAGAAAGTCTGCATACTGACGCGCGGTTACGGGCGCAAGGATTCGCATCTACAGGTGATCGTGTCTGACGGTTACGGCGTGCTCGCTTCACCTGCTGAGGCCGGTGATGAACCGTATCTGCTCGCAACAAAACTCACCGGACAGGCTGCGGTGATCAGCAGCGCGGATCGAATCGCCGCGGGTGAAGAGGCTATCAAGGATTTCGGGACTGAGTGTTTTGTGCTGGACGATGGTTTTCAGCATCTACGACTCGCACGCGATCTGAACGTGGTGACGATCGACGCGACGAATCCGTGGGGTGGCGGGCGGCTGCTTCCGCATGGAAGGTTGCGAGAGGCACGTGAGGGACTGAGCAGGGCTGATTGCGTTGTGATCACGCGTTGCGATCAGGCGAAAGGCATTGATGAGTTACAGGCGGAAATCGCGAGATTGATCGGTGGGGGACCGATATTCAGATCGCAGATGCGACCGGTGCGTGTGGTTTCGTTGAAGAATGCGGGAGAGACGCTTGCGGTGCCGGCGAGTGTCGCGGCGTTTTGTGCGGTCGGAAATCCGGGTTCGTTCTTTGAGAACGTGCGACGCATGGGATTTGAGATCACGTTGCAGAGATCCTTCCCGGACCATCACGTTTACACTCAGTCCGAGATCGATTCGCTGGTTAAAGAGGCGAGTATTCTGATAACGACAGCAAAGGATGCAGTGAAACTCCGCTCGCTATCATTCTCCGTGCCGTGTTACGTGATGGAGATTGAGATTGCGATTGAGGACGAAGAGGAGTTCATTCGCTTAATCGCCAGAAATATTTCCCGCAAAGGCGCAAAGCCGCAAAGAGAAACTTAAAACCTTACGGCGTCGGCGTTGCAGAAGGTGGTGGCTTGGTCGCGGAGGGTAGTGGCGGCGGCGCAGTTTCCGGCACGACACTCTTCGTCGGTTCCGGCAACGCAGGCGCCTTTCGATTACTGTTCGTGTTGCTATTGCTGTTACTGTTCTCGTTCGCATTCACCGGCGGACTCACGTCCTCAATCGCCTCGGGCGACACTGCCGTATTCGCATTCGGACTGGCATTCACATTCGCGGACGGAGTGATCGTTCCTCCCGACGGCAACCCTTCTTCCGGTTTCCCTGTCGCCGGTTGAGCCGGCTGCACTGGTTGGCTATTTGGATCGGCAGCGAGCGTCTGCGGCTGCGGCTGATTTACATTCGCGCCTGTAGCCGGCGTATTTCTGTTGAACACGAAGAAGAGCCCAAACACAACCAACACGGCAACTGCCGCAGGGATCAGAATCTTCATCGGATTAAAACTCGAAGCAACAGCCGGAGGCGGCGCCACCACTTGCGGCACCGGCACCCTCACTGGCTCCCGACGCGGCACAGACGGCTGCACAGGCGGTTCGTCGCGAGGCCTCACAACCGTTACTTCATCCGGTTCATAGTGCATCACGGGCGTGGCCGGCTCCTGCGGCCCAAGCCGGTGAATCGTCATTCCCGACGCGATCGTCAGATCCTCGATCAGCTCAGCCACATTCTGATAACGATTACCGGGCACTTTCGCCATCGCCCGCGCGACCACGCGCGCAACCGATGACGGCAGATCGCTTCTCTCCTCCAGCACCGACGGCACAGGCTCCTGGAGGTGCTTCATCATCACCATCGCCGGCGAGTCGCCGGAGAACGGCACGTGGCCGACGAGCATCTCGTAAAGGATCACGCCAAACGAATAAATATCCGAGCGCGCATCAATCTCCGAATTTTGCGAGCACTGCTCGGGCGACATGTATTGCGGTGTGCCGATAACCAGGTTCGGCGCCGTCAAGCCTGTGTCGACCTTGCCTTCAGCCTCGTTAATCTTGGCGATGCCGAAGTCGAGCACTTTCGCATGGTCGCCCGTCATCGTGTCGAGCAACATGATGTTGTCGCTTTTCAGATCGCGATGGATGACCCCTTGCTCGTGAGCAGCGTGAAGTGCGTCGCCAATCTGTCGTGCAATATCGACGACACGAGCGAGCGGCAGCGGACCTTCTTCACGTATGACGTGCTTGAGCGTCTTGCCACTCAAAAACTCCATCACGAGAAAAACGTGGCCACTCTCGTCTTCGCCGAAGTCGGTGACACTCAATGCGTTCGGATGTGAAATGCGAGAGGCGGCTCGTGCTTCGCGTGAGAAACGCGCCACAATCTTTTCGTCGGCCGCGAGTGACGGGCGCAGCACTTTGATCGCGACCGTCTTGTCCATCAGGATGTGCGTGCCGCGATAGACAGTGCCCATGCCTCCTTCGTTGAGGCGCGCGTCGATGCGATATTTTCCGGCGAGTGTAGTTCCGACGAGAGAATCAGGATCCTTTTCGAGCGCCGATCCGTCTGACGGACAAAGCGTCGTCGCGTCGGGATACTCAACTCCACACTTAGGGCACTTTTTCATTAACGTGAGCCTACCACACCGCGAATAAGGAGAAAAATACTGCCGCAGATTTTCGCAGATGAACGCGAATCAGAATCATTAAAATGAAATTTCTGATCCGCGTGTTTCTGCGTAAATCTGCGGCAGTAATTCAGGTCAAGCCAACTTTAGCTCGGCTTCACAACCGCGAAAATCACCAGCAACGCGAACAGCACTAACGACTCGATCAGCGCCAGCCCGAGAATCATCATCGTTTGAATACGTCCGGCTGCACCTGGGTTGCGCGCCGCGCCTTCACATGCCGACGCACCGATGCGCGACTGTCCAATCGCACCGCCAAACACCGCGATCGCGAAACCGACACCCGCGGCCAGTGCGCGATACTTGCTGACTGAACTCGCATTGTCACCGGCCTCTCCTACCGCCTGTGCAAACACGCTCATGCTGCTCATAAGAATGCAGGCGACTGCGAACAGCACCATTCTGAATCTGCTCATGCTCCCTCCTATAATCCTAAACCACGCTCATTCAAAGAGAGGCCCGACGGTATTATTTCGCCTGCATCCGGTATCCACCGCCCCTCGAACAACGGCGCTCCTGCGAGACAGACTTGCCTTACTATGAATTTGTCAGGCAATACTTCGCTGAATGAGTGTTTCTGTTTGCGCGGCAACGTTTGCGATCACGTCGATCGCATCGCTCACCACGCGCGACGGATAAAGCCGTTAAGTAAGAACCGGGACAATAAACTCTTCACTCTCGTCATCAGAGTGTTCCGCGTGGAAATCGTGCGGCGCATGCGACACTTCACTCAGGTAAAGTTGCGAGAGCAGTATGAAAACAAACGTTTGAATCAAAGCCACGAACACGCTCAGAGGCATCAGCAGGATCGGCGCAAACCAAGTCGACGGGGGAGCGAGACCAGCGAGTGTCTCCATCACTTTCTCGTCTGCAAACATGTTGCCGAACAGACGGATGCCGAGCGAAAACGGGCGAATCAGGTTACTGATCAACTCGATCGGAAAGATCAACGGCGCGATCCACCAGATTGGACCAGCGAGGTGTTTCAGGTGACCGAACAGCCCGTTCTCACTGATACCGATGTAGTTGTAATAAAGAAACGAGCTCAAGCCGAGGGCGAACGTCACGCTGGTCGCCGAGGTCGGAGTCATGAAGAGAGGAAAGAGTCCCATCAGGTTCGAAACCAGAATCAGCACCGCAAACGTCATCACCACCGGAAAATATTTCAAACCGTGTGGTCCAATGATGTCTTCCACCATGTTGCGCACTGCGAGCACGCTGAGCTCGAGTGTCTGCTGACCACCTCCCGGCTCACTGTGAGAAAGCCGGCCTTTCAGAATCCAGATGATCACGACGCTCAGGATGCAGGCGATGAAGAACATCACCGTGTACCAGGGGATCGCGTTTTCCGCGGTGTATGGACCAAAGGCCGACTCCGCGTTTGTACCGAAGAAGCCCAGGAACTTGTCCCAAAGCGGTTTTGTGTAGGCCAGTTCAAACCTGAGCACGGCTTCACCGAACCAGCTATTCACCAATTGCACAACGATAGGCGCCTGATGCTCCGCCTCTTCCGCGTGTTCGGCGGTGGCTTCTGCGGCTTCTGCAAACCAGAACATCAACTAGTTTTCCTCTCGCTCGATAATTGCGAAATAAAATTCTCGGGCCGCTTCGACAAACATCGCGACTACAAACGTGGACATGCCTGCTAAGACAGCGGGCAACGACACGAGGTCCAGCGTGTAAAGCGCGAAGATCACTGCCGCAATCACGACATAGCGCAGCACAAACTGTGCGAGCCGCAGTTGCGGTGGGCCCCCGGCGGTCGAAAGCTGAATCGCTGCCGCGGCCGAGTTCTTCAACCAGCTATGACTGAAAAGCGCTAACACGCCGCCGGCCAGCACACCTGCGGTCACACGCCAGGGAGCGATGAACGCAGAAATCGTCACCGCCAGAGCGGTTGCAACCGCCATAGTGCGAAAAACTCTGGAGTCGAGCATTGGCGAAGCCGGAGATTCTAACTTGTGGCCGCAGATTAACGCAAATTTACGCGGTTTCTGATTCGCGTCAATCCGCGTTCATCTGCGACTTAAAATGTCTTGGAGCTGATGCGGATGAATTCGAAGAGACCGCCAGCGGAGCCGAGGACGATGCCGCCGATCAGAAACCACGGTTGCGTTCCAAACCAACGGTCCAGCAAGTATCCGATGATGGTGAAGGTTGCTACCGAGGCGAACAGCGCGATCCCCGCGGCGTACGCAAGACCCGTCTTTCGATTCTCGTCCTGATCGTCGCTGTTCGCCACCGTTTACCAACTTTCTCGCGTGAGATAGTTCTTCGGCACTTCGTAAAGCGCTGCGCGACGCGAATGGCGCATCGAGTCGTGAATAAAGCAGACGTGCGTACACCAACACGCTTTACCGCCGTCGATGGCAGTCAGTTCCTGTTGGCGTTCGTTGGCGGACCAGAGCGCGTTGAAGTCGTAATCGAAATCGGCGAGGGAAGCAAACTTTTCGCGCAGCTCGCAGGCACGCACGTCGCCGTTGTAATCGATGACCGCTGCAGTCTCGCCCGCGGTACACGGAAACGGCCACGGCGTCGGTTGCTGAGAGTTTGCGTGTTGCGTGCGGTAGTGAGTCGTGATCGTGCCGGCGTAAACAGCGTTCTTTACGAAACGCTTGCTGCGGTCGTCGTTCGCAAACATTCGATCACCGTAGCGCTTCGTCAGCTTCGCAACGTGCGCGTACATAGCAGGCAAGACTTCGGGCGGGACCTGTTTGATCTGTTCGCCGACTAACGTCTCGCCGCGAATGATGTTGAAGTACTGGCCGTCAAGGCGATAGTTGGCCCACATGAACTCCGAGAGCATTTCGATCTCGGTGTAGTTCTCCGCGCAGACGACTGTATTCACGTTGAGACGAAAGCGATCCGTGTACTTCCCTTTCAACGGATAAAGCGCTTCGATGCATTCGAGCGCCTTTCCCCAATTACCCGGAACACCACGAATGCGATCGTGTGTCTCGCCGTAACCATCGAGCGCGATGTTGAGGTAGAGATCGATCGCAGGGTTGTTGCCGAGCGCGCGATCGACGACGTCGTGAACTCGCGACTTGATCAGTCCGTTCGTGGGGATGATGATGCGGTTGACGCCGTTATTCGTGATGAAGAGATCGATGATGTCGGAGAGATCGCGTCGCAGAGTCGGCTCGCCGCCTGACAGCCACAGGTCTGTGATCGGTGGCATGGTCCGTGAGATCTTTTCGATCTGTGCGAAGGTCATGTCACCGGGTTGATTCAACTCGGCGTGATAAAAGCACGTTTGGCAGAACGCGTTGCAGCGTGAAGTGACGAAGAGGATGACTGTGCCGAGACGCTTTTCGCGTTTCGAGGATCGCAATAACTGCACGAACTGTACGGCTTTGCTGGTCATGTCGCCATCAGGAGTCGCGAGAAATAATGACAGCTTCGTGAGGTGATTTCAATTCATAGGTAATGCCGCGCCAGGTTATGCGCCGTGAGAAGCCGGCGATGATGGCGTTGTAAAGATAGAGCAACGAGGCGAAGGGCCAGAGGAAGATGTGGGCCAGGAGGTCGCGGTTTGATGTTTCGAGAACGCGGGAGACCGCGCGAAAACGGATGAAAGATTTTGCTGCGCCAAGCGCGAATAGGATAGAAAGAATATAAGCCGCAGATGAACGCGGATAAACGCTGATCAGAATCAGCCCGCCGAAGAAAACGGTGGTAAAAAGAGAAGAGCCGAGTAACAAAGGGAGCCAGAGGTGTGAGGCGTAGACGCGCGTGATTTTGATCTGGCGCGTGGTGAACTCGAGCAGCTCTTTGAAATCGCAGTCGCCGGCGGAAGCGACGAGACAGTTTGGTGTGAAGTGAATGGGCAGCTTCGCTTCTTTAAGCACGCTGGTGATTGTGAAGTCGTCGGAGACAGTGCCGCGCCAGCGATCGTTTACGGCGAGTTGATCGAAGGTCGTGCGGCGGATTGCAGTCGAACCGCCCCAACAAAAGTTTTTGGTCGTGTCGCCGCCAAGGGCCGACGCAATCGACGCATTCCACACGCTGCGAAGTTGCGAAGCAATCCCGCCGTTTTCCGGAATGAACCAGCGATAACCGCTCGAAGCACCCAGGTCTTCATCCACCAGCGGCGCGACGAGTTGCTTGAGCCACTCCTTACCGGGGCGCGCATCAGTATCGACAAATACGAGTACTGCGGATTTGGGATCGACTCTAGTCGTAGCGACTCGCAGATTGTGAACCTTCTGTCCGCTGTCTGTTGCTGGGCCGGCGATGATGATGCGGG
>Ga0070681_10002419_pt1 | contig 17076 bp, 18 predicted proteins | sample KBSC83BmetaG_FD_65650 | JGI IMG/M metagenome (GOLD analysis project Ga0070681, IMG submission 65650) | Corn rhizosphere microbial communities from Kellogg Biological Station, Michigan, USA - KBS C8-3B metaG | ecosystem: Host-associated > Plants > Roots > Rhizosphere | place: USA: Michigan...
TGTCCTGGGTCGTGATGAACTCGAGCAGCGCGGGCCGGCCTTCCTTGGTGGCCGCAATACCCTGCTGCAGCGCGTGCATGACCTGATCCGGCTCCGTGACCCGCTCGCTGTAGCCGCCGAGCGCCTTCGCCCAGTCAGCGTAATTGCCGGAAATGTCGGTGGAGTGATACTTCGCGCGCGACACCGCCATCGGCTTGAACTCCATCGCCATGGCGTAGTTGTTGAACAGGATCGACAGGATCGGGATCTGGTTGCGCACCGCGGTCTCGAAGTCCATGCCGGTCATGCCGATGGCTGCATCGCCCCACATGTTGACGCACAGCCTGTCCGGGTGGGCCAGCTTCGCACCCATCGCGAGCCCCAGGCCGTAGCCGAGCTGCGTGGACTTGCCCCAGCCGATGTAGCTCAGCGGGGTGACGGGCTTCCAGAACGGCGACAATTCGTCGCGCGGGCTGCCGGCATCGTGAGTCACGATCGTGTTGGGTACGTCCGCGACGCTCATCAGGTCGTGGATGACACGGTACGGCGATAGCGGCTTCGAGTCGCTGGTCAGGCGTGGCATCCACTCGGCGAGCCACGGGTCGTTCTGTTCGCGGATGCGCTTGTTGACCGCCGCAGTCAGGCCGCGCGGCTTCTTCAGCCGCTCCTTGAGTGCCGCATGCAGCATTTCAAGGGCGAGCTTGGAGTCTCCGACGATCGGATAGTCCGTCGGGATGTTCTTGTTGATGTCGTGCGGGTCGATCGTGCTGTGCACGTAAATCTTGTTCTTGTCCTTCATCGGGAAGCGGATGCCGAATCCGGTCGCCGTGAAGCTCGCCCCGGCACCGAACACGACGTCCGATTCCTGCACGTGTTGGAATACGGCCTTCGGCATCGAGACGCCCCCGGAGCCGAGCGACAGCGGGTGGTTCTCGGGGAAAGCGCTCTTGCCCTCGAGGCTGGTCGTGACGGGCGCTTCAAGCAGCTCCGCCACCTGTTTCAGCTCGGGCCATGCTTTTCCGTAGTGCACGCCCTGGCCGGCGTAAATCAACGGCCGCTTGGCATTGATCAGCACTTCCGCTGCGGCGTCGACATCCGCGTGGCTGGGGGCGGAGAGAACGCGCCGCGTGGGCTTGTAGTTGATCTCGCCGCCCGGCACCTCGACGTTCCACATGTCACCGGGGACCTCGAGCAACACCGGTCCGGGGCGGCCGTTGCGTGCGAAGGTGAACGCGCGCCGCAGCGCCGGCACGATCTGGTCGGGAGTGTTGATCTGCTCGGCGTGTTTGGTGACGTGCTGATAGTTGAGAACCGCATTGAAGCCGGGTTTGATCCAGGCCTGGTTGCGCGAGGAGGCGCCCGGCATGAAGATGAGCGGCACGCCTTCCGACCACGCCTGGGCGATCGCGCCGAACGCGTTCTCGGTTCCCGGGCCCGCCTGGCAGCAGAACACGCCGACCTTCTCGCCGGAGGTCATGCGGCTGATACAGTCCGCCATGTGCGCTCCGACGCGCTCCTGTCTCACGATGATCGGTCGGATGCCTGCGGCAGCGCACGACTCCGTCAGCGGATTCAGGGGGTACGCGAGCAGAAACTCGACGCCCTCGCGTTTGAAGATTTCCGCCGCAGCTTGCGCAACGTTCATCGGTGACTCCTAGTCGATAGGGTCGCGCGCTCATGCGCCCGACCGGGTAATACGGATGCCAGGTTCGCAACCTGCGAGTATAGAGGTCTCATCGCGCAAAAACGCGCGAACGGGCGCGTTACGACCGTCTGAAGGACGATGCGGTACACGCTGTCAACGGGCAATGTGAAGATATCTGAATGAGCCGCCTCAGCAGGCCGCAATCCGCCACGAAATCAATCGGTTAAGGTCAAGTCGAGGACTTCGGTGGCGACCCGCCGTGATAGTCGCCGCGCCGCGCCGGTATATAACTGCATGGCGCACAGACTGGCGGCGTACATGCAAGAAGAAGCAGCCGGCGAGCTGGACTGGGATGCGCTGTATGCCGATCAGGCGCCGCGCGTATTCAACTACTTTCGTTTCCGCCTGGGAGGCGGTGGCGCGGACGTCGAGGATCTCACTTCGCGCACTTTCGAAAAGGCGTGGCGCTCGCGCGCCCGCTATCGGCGCGACCTGGCGGGCTTCGCCACCTGGCTCTTCAAGATCGCGCACAACGTTGCGTTGGATCATCTGAGCTCGCGACGGGAGCACCTGCCCATCGATGCGGCCGCTGAGGTAGCCACCGAGCACACACCCGAGTGCGACGCTGAGCGCAATTCCGACCTGGCGCGACTGGCGCTGCTCACGGCGGACCTGCCCGAGCGGGAGCGCGAGCTGATTGCCCTCAAGTTCGGAGCCGAGCTCAACAACCGGCTGATCGCGCGGCTCAGCGGGATCAGCGAATCCAACGTCGGGACCATTCTGCACCGCACGGTCCAGAGCCTCAGAGCGCGCTGGCAAGCGGAAGGAGGCGGGCGGCGATGAACGACGATTTTCTGCATCGCCTGCGCGCTCAGCCGCGGCCGGAGTTTCTGGCCCGCCTGAAGACGAAACTGGATGGCCAGCCGCTGCACTCGCGTCCGCGTCCGATACGCAGCCTCGTGGCCGGATTGCTCGTGGGTGCCTCCGCACTTGCCATCGCGTCACTTGCGCTACGCGGAGAGCTTGCCGGCTTTCACTGGGGCGGGTGGGGCCGCGGCACTGTTGGTTCCGACGAAGTGAGTGCACGCGCAGGGGAAGATGCGGCGTCGGGGCAGGTGCCGCGATCGGTCAACGGGGGGTGGCCACAGAATCCCTGGGCAGTCGCCCAGCCATCGACGGCTGGCAAAACGCGCAAGCGGGAAGCGGCCGGCGGCGCGGCCGTAGTGCCGATCCCACAGAGCGGTACTTCGGCCCCGAGCAGCGCTCCCGCACAGTACAGCGGAGGGGCGGCTCTCATTGTGTCTACGTACGCGGAGCAGTTGCGCATCACAGCTACGCGCGACACCCGTGAGCTCACGGACCTGACCGCGCAGGAGATGGTGAAGAACGGATTCAAACAGCCTCGGGTGTCTACGACGAGCGCCGCCGAGCTGTTTGCGGATCTGTGTTCCGGCAATTCCGCCGATTTCGCATTCGCGGCACGGCGAATGACAGCAGCAGAGTCGGAGGCCTGCGCGCGCGCCGGCAATGCCAACCCGGTGGAAGTGCGGCTCGGAGCGGAGGCCGTCGTCCTGGTACGCAGCAAGCTCTATGGACCGTTGCCGGTGTCGGCGCGCGATGTCTACCTGGCTTTGTCCCGGACGGCGCCGGATCCGGCGAACCTGACAGTCCTGGCAGCCAATCGCCGCGCGACCTGGAATGACGTCGACCCGGCATTGCCGCCCGACTACATCCAGGTATTCGGCCCGTTGCTGACCTCACGACAGGGCCAGGTTTTTCTATCGCTGGTGATGGAGGCCGGGTGTGACACCTTCGCGTCCATTGCCGCTTTACAGAAGCCTGCAGACCGCGAGGCCGCGTGCAGGGCGGTGCGCGAGGACGCCTATACGGAGGTGAACGTGGCCGGCTATCCGCAGTTCGTACAGAGGCTGCTGATGTACCCGAACGCCATCGGCATTTTCGGCTATCCCTTCTACATGCAGAGCGGCGATGCGCTCGTCGTGAGCGCGATGGGGGGCGTGCTGCCCACCCCCCAGAGCATCGCCGATGGCAGCTACCCCGGCGCGCGCAATTTCTATCTCTACGTCAATCGATTTCGGTTCTCGAGAATGGGCAGCATGCGCAGTCTTCTGCTCATGGCGCTCGGGCCTTATTCGTCCAAGCCCGAGGGGTTCATCCGTCTTTCGCGCGCCGAGTCCGAGGCGACTCGCGACAGAGCGCTCGCGGCGCTGAGTTCCCAACCTTGATCCAACACAGGAGAGCTCGATGAAGACCTCTATATTCGCCGGCATGGCACTGTGTCTCGCGGTGTGCGCGGGTGCGCAGCCCTCAGCGGAGGGGAGCTCCAGCGCAGACACCAGCCGCAGCGGCGAAACGGGCGGCGTGCCCTTGACGCAACTGATCGCCGCGGTTGCGAAGAGCACGAGCAAGAAGTTCCTGGTCGATCCGCGTGCGCGCGCCGAAGTGGCAGTGGCGGGCACTGCTCCCTCGTCCGTCAGCTACAACGATCTGATCGCGATCCTGCTCCTGCACGGATTTGTCGTCGTGGAGGGAAACGGAGCGGTCCAAGTCGTTCCCAACGCGGTAGCGCGTTCCGAAGGGGTCCCTCTGCTCAAGGAGAAAGAAATCAGGCCGGATGCCGAGATCGTGACGGACACGATTCGTGTGAAGAACTCTCCAGCGATGCGCCTCGTCCCGATCCTGCGCCCGCTGGTTCCGCAGTTCGGTCATCTCGTGGCGGACAAGTGCAGCAACACGCTCGTCCTCGTCGACACCTACGCGAACGTGAGGCGCCTCGAAGCCATCGTGCAGCGGCTCGATGTCGGCGAGCCCTACAAGCTGCCGCCCTGCGATGCGCAGGAGATGAATCAACCGCGAGAGCCGGGCAAGTAACATTCGCGCAGCGGCCGAACGAATGGCCGCGCGTCCGACCTGCGGCCGACAGGCGGCCCAGAAGTGGATAAGAGGGGGAAATCCCCCGGCGCTGTGAGCGCAGGACTCGCCAAGCGGCGACCCGACTGGCTACCATGACCTCGTTGCTGAATTCGAGGGGACATGAGATGCGCGCTGTCATGGGAGTCCTGCTGCTCAACTGCGTGGCGCTCGGTGCCGCGGCCGCGGCCGATGCGCCGCAAGGAGCGGCAAAGTCTGCGCCACGAGGCGGGACCCAGGGCGACACCTGGGCTTCCATTGCGAAGCTTCCGGACTGGAGCGGCGTGTGGGACTACACGTTCGGCGGCGGTGGCCTGGCGCGTCCGGCTCCGCCGAATCTGACGCCCGAGTACGCTGCCAAGTTGGCGAAATATCACGAGCGCCAGAAGCAGGGCCTCGAGGAACAGACGGAAACGGCCAACTGCGTGCCGCCGGGCATGCCGCAGATGATGACGCAACCGTACCCCATCGAGTTTCTGTTCACGCCCGGCAAAGTGACCATCGCCATCGAGGCGTACAGCCAGATGCGGCGCATCTACACCGACGGCCGCAAGCATCCGGACGATCCGGACCCGACCTTCGGGGGCCATTCGATCGGGCACTGGGAGGGCGATACGCTGGTCGTGGACAGTGTCGGCTTCATTCCCAACTCGCTGATCTCCCCCGGCGTCGGGCACAGCGATCAGATGCACATCGTCGAGAGGATCCACCGCGTTCCTCCGGACCTGCTGGAGGTCCAGCAGACCATCGAGGATCCGAAGGTTCTCACGCAGCCGTACGTGTCCGTGCACCGCTACAAGCAGCACAAGGATTGGGATCTGCAGGAATACAACTGCGCGCAGAACAACCGCGACAGCGCCGACTCGGAAGGGCGCGCCGGCTTGAAGATCGAGAGGTAGACAACCGTGAACGCATTCAAACGTACCGCCTGCGCCGTGCTGGCACTTGCCTTCGCGGCCACCGCAGCGGTCGCGCACCATTCGACTGCCATGTTCGATATGCAGCACGCGGTCACCATCAAGGGGACCGTGACGCAGTTCGATTGGACCAACCCGCACACCTTCATCTTCATGGAGGTGCCGAATGCCGCGGGCGTCCAGGAGCAGTGGGGCATCGAGGGCATGAGCCCGAACTACCTCGACCGCAACGGCTGGACGCGTCACACGCTGAAGCCGGGCGACAAGATCGACATGCTGATCTATCCGCTCAAGGACGGCCGCAAGGGCGGCTTCTGCTCAGCGGTGACTTTTCCCGACGGCAAGGTGATGTACAACCTGCCGCACCGGCCTTCCTGAGAGTCCTCCGCCTGCGCGCGCCTCAGTCGGCGACGATGCTGTCGATGAGCGCGCGCAACGTATCCGGCTCGGCCGGCTTCACCAGGTGATGATGGAAGCCGGCATTGATCGCGTTGCGACGATCTGAATCCTGTCCCCACCCGGTGAGGGCCACGAGCTGGGCCTTCCGGCCCCAAGGTCGCTCGCGGACCTGACGCGCAGTCTCGTATCCGTCGAGCACGGGCATGCCGATGTCCAGCAACAGCAGTTGCGGGTGAAACGCATCTCCGAGCGTAAGAGCTTCGGCGCCGTCGTGAACGGCGCGTACATCGTGGCCGTCGAGCCGCAGTAGCATCGCCAAGGTCTGTGCGGCGTCACGGTTGTCGTCCGCGACGAGGATTCTCAGTCGGCGGTCGTGTTTGGTCGGGTTCTCCGCGGGAGCGAGAGCGATGGCATCTTCGGGCTGCGTCACCAACGGCAACCGCACGGTGAGCTGACTGCCTCGATCCTTCCCCTCGCTGAACGCAACGACGCTTCCCTTGTGCAGCTCGATGATGCGCTTGGCAAGCGTGAGGCCGATGCCCAGCCCGTCGTGCGTCCCCGTGCCGGTCCGGTCGACCTGCTCGAACAGCTCGAAGATGCGCTCGAGCTCATTCGCCGGGATGCCGATCCCACGATCGATCACCTGCACGAGGGCCTGCTCCCCCTCGACGGCAGCCACGATCCGGATCGGGGTGCCTGCGGCGGAGTATTTCGAGGCGTTGACGATGAGATTCGAAAAAGCCTGGGCCAGGCGATTCGGGTCGGCCAGCAGCGCCATGCCCTCGTGTGCGAGCTCGATCTGCAGGGGGTGCTGCTTGCCTTCGAGCTGCGGGCGCGACATCTCCAGCGCCGTGTGGATGACGTCGCTCAGCTCCGTGGCTCGCAGGTGCAACTCGATCTTGCCCTGAGTGATCCTGGAAATATCGAGCAGGTCCTCGATGATGCGCATCAGGTGCTTGATCTGGCGCTCGACGATCACCCGGGCGGCCGACATCGTGGCGACATCGCCCTCCGAGGCCTGCATGAGCTGCATGGAGTTGCGAATGGGGGCCAGCGGGTTGCGCAGCTCATGGGCCAGGACCGCCAGGAACTCATCGACGGTCGTGGACCGCTCGTTTCTCGGTTGCAGACGGATCAGCAGCAGGCCCGGAGCCCCGGCATTGGCGCGATAGGGAGCTCCTTCCGCGCGGAAAGTGACCGGCCCGCCGGCCTTGGGTCGAAGTGTGAGCGATTGCAACCGGGGCGTCTGCTCGCCCGGCGCCCGTGCGCGGAGGCATTGCAGCACTCGCTCGGGCGCTTCGGCGATGAAGGCGGCAATCGATCGGCCGGTCAACTCCTCCGGGCCGACGTCCAATATCCGAGCGAAGGCGCGGTTGACGCCGGCGATGCCGCCGTTCACATCCAACAACACTATGGGCTCGGGGAGCAGGTCGAGCGCGCCGAGGACTTCCGGTAGGGGGATCACGTTGAATGCTCTCAGAGCGGCCGAGCATTAGCGAAACGTGTTACAGGAGATGGGGTTCCACGCGCCCCACGGATAAGGTTGCGGCGCGGCTGGGCCACGCGCCCTGGGCCAGGCCCGCGGCTACGCGCCCCGAGCTATGCGGCCCGAGCTACGCGCCTCCGAGCTATTCCCACTCGGCCTGGCCGTGAGTAGCGGCGGGTACGGCCAACGATCGGGCAGCCTCGTGATCGCGAATCCAGTGCGGATCGAGTGTCGACTCGTAGAGCAGGACGGAGATGCCCCAAAACAGCTGGAAGTTCTTCTCGACCCTGGAGGGCTCTTGCGGCGTCGCCCCGTCGGTCGCTCTCCACAGCGGGTCCTCGAACGCCTGCTCGATCATCCATTGGTAGGTGCGCTCGAGACCGTGGCCTGTCGGTGACACGAGATTCCCGTGCGGACCCGCAGGACCGAACGTGGCGTCGTCGGGGTTGATCGAGCGCTCATCCAGCGGCTTGCGCACGAGCAACGAGTGCGCGAGGCGCACCGTCAAGTCCTCTTTGCAGGATGAATCCTCATCGGCAACACGGGTGGCCGCGTGCAGGGGACCGGAGTCGGGCACTTCCGCCGGTTGCGTCGTGACCTGTCGAGAGCACACATCGACGATTCCGTTGCGGTCATCCGGAGCGAGGGGGCCGTTGAGCCATTGTGCAACCGGCCCGTCTGTCGACGCCCGCAGCACCTGCGTGGTGGGAGCGGGCCGATCCGGAATGCGCCGGTTGGCTCCCGTCACAAAGTGGCAGCTGGCGCAGTCGGAGCCGCTGGCCCGCGCGACCGTGTCCCAGAAAAGCGCTTTGCCGAGAATCCGGGCCCACCCCTCATCTTTGACGATCCCCGTGAAGTCCGGGACGGGTGGACGATCCTGGGCGCGCGCCGTGCTCGGTATCAGCTGGATAGCGGTGAGAGTCAGAGCCGCAACGGCGGCGAGCGGCCGGGCCGGAGTCTGGGGCACCTTGAGGAGCACCTTGTCGTTGTTCTTTTCAGGCGTGCGAGTGGAATGCTACCTCAGGGTGGTGGAAGTGTGACAGGGGTCACATGACATAAAACGCAAACGCCGCCCGAAGGGTGCAACGCGTGCGTTGCACGGGCGCGGCCGGGAGGTCGCGCCCGGGGCCGACGTGAGCGCGCGTTGCGCGCGCAGCAGTCGGCGCTTTTCGAATCATCGTCAACGGACGCGAGCGGTTATCTCGAGCCCGTCAGGCGATTCCACACGACGATGCAAAAGTGTCCGATGAGCAGCACGAAAGTGGCTGCAATGGACGTCACGATCAGCTCCATACCGATGTTTTCCTTCGAGTCTGTCAGGGCCCGCGCAGCTTACATATCGGGCGGTGGGAGCTTGGGTGACCGGGCGCACGCTTCTGTCTTATTTCCCGCGCAGCGGTGCACACGCCCGTGCGTTGGCATCGCCACCGGGAGGTGCTATGATTTCAAAGTGATATCACTTTTATATCGAGGAAGCGCTGCCATGCCTGAGAGACGCCCCGTCGATGCCACCCCGGAGCGCGAAGTCCGGGCTGCGAGCGGCTGGCCGATGCTGCTGCTCAACCTTGCGGTGTTCGTCCTTGCTTTTCTGGTGGGGCACACACACGTGCTGGGCGAGCCGTTACCGGCGTACCCCGCGGTGCTGTACGCCGCCGGCTTCCTGATGCTGGGCGGCTACTTCACCCTCCAGCCCAACCAGGGGCGGGTCCTCATTCTGTTCGGCAACTACAGAGGCACCGTGCGCAAGAGCGGATTCCACTGGGCCAATCCCTTCTACGCGCGCGCACGCGGGAGCGCGGTACCCAGGCCGCCTGCCGCTGCCCCCGCACGCGGAGCAGGGTCGCGTGCCGCCAGCGCCGCGGCTTTCCCGCGCCTCGCGACGAAGGTGTCGCTACGCGCACGGAATTTCAACAGCGACACGCTGAAGGTCAACGACAAACGGGGCAACCCTGTTGAGATCGCCGCCGTCATCGTCTGGCGCGTCGACAATACGGCGCATGCGGTGTTCGATGTCGAGGACTACAGCAGCTATGTCGAGATGCAGAGCGAGTCGGCCATCCGCAGTATCGCGAGCCGCTATGCGTACGATCACGGCGAAGAGCACGAGACGACGCTTCGTGGAGGAGCCGAGGAGGTCGCCGTCGCTCTGAAGGACGAGCTGCAGATCCGGCTGGCGAAGGCCGGAGTCGTCGTCGATGAGGCGCGGCTGACACATCTGGCGTATGCGCCGGAGATCGCTTCGGCCATGTTGAGGCGTCAGCAGGCCGAGGCAGTCATTTCCGCTCGCCAGATCATCGTTCGCAACGCCGTCGGCATGGTTCACATGGCGCTGAACGAGCTCGACCGGCACGCCGTCGTGAAACTCGACGACGAGCGCCGGGCCGCGATGGTCAGCAACCTGCTGGTCGTGCTCTGTGGCGGCTCCGAGCCCGCGCCGATCATCAACACCGGCACCCTCTACAGCTGATCGTGGCGGGCGAAGAGCGCAAGGCTTTCCTGCTGCGAGTGCCTCCGGAACTGTGGAAGGAGCTGGAGCGGTGGGCGGCCGACGATCTGCGCAGCGTCAACGCCCAGATCGAATTCCTGCTGCGGCAGGCCGTCGCGAGGCGCAAGGGAGGCCCGGAGAAATCCAAAGGTTGAGCGTAGCGTTCCGCCAAGTTACTGTGGGATATGGCGAGTGAGGAGTCGCAAGAAGCGGCGCGGGCCGCCCAGCTGCGCTACGTCAGTGATGCACGCCCCGGTATCCGGCGCCGCGTGGCGGGGACCGGCTTCGCCTACTTCGATCCCCAGGATCGGCTGGTCGATGAGGACTCGATCCTCGCACGCATCAAATCGCTGGCGATTCCTCCGGCCTGGACGCAGGTGTGGATCTGCACTATCTCCTATGGGCATTTGCAGGCCAGCGGCCGGGATGCACGCGGTCGCAAGCAATATCGCTATCACGTCCGCTGGCGCAAGGCGCGCGATGAGACCAAGTACGGTCGAATGTCGGAGTTCGGCGCGGCTCTGCCCCGACTGCGCGATCGTGTCGAGGAGCACCTGTCCCTGCCGGGGTTGCCTCGCCACAAGGTGTTGGCAATCGTCGTTCGTCTGCTGGAGACCACCTTCATCCGGGTCGGCAACGAGGAGTACGCCCGCACCAACAAGTCCTTCGGACTCACCACTCTCCAGGACCGCCACGTGCGGATCGACGGCTCGAAAATACGCTTCCGCTTCCGCGGCAAGAGCGGCAAGGACCACGAGATCACGCTCGCCAACCGCAAGATCGCTCGCCTGGTGAAGAGCTGCCGGGATCTGCCCGGCCAGGACCTGTTTCAGTACATCGACGAGAACGGCGAGCCTCAGCCGATCGATTCGGGCGACGTCAACGAGTACATCCGCGAGATCGCGGAGAACGATTTCACCGCCAAGGACTTCCGCACCTGGGCTGGCACCCTGCTCGCGGCGCACCGGCTCGATGAGTACGCAGCCTTCGAATCCGTTGCGGCCGGCAAGGCCGCCTGCGTGAGTGCTGTGGTGGAGACGGCCGCGCGGCTGGGGAATACGCCGGCGATCTGCCGCAAGAGCTACATTCATCCGGCGGTGCTGGCGGCGTTTCTGGATGAGCAACAACTCGAGCTGTGGCAGAAGTGCTCCGCGGCCTCCGCGACCCCCCGTGCCGGCCTCACGCCGCAGGAGTGCGCCCTGCTGCGCTATCTGGACGCCGTCGGCGGCTGATTTTCCCTACCGTACTGCTGCGCTGAAGCGCCGCCCCTCCACCCCCCAGGTGTCGCGGCCGGGCAACGCTTGTACTTTTCGATTGTCGCCAATGAAGTACGTGTTGCTCCGCGCGCTCACAAATGATTACCTGTTCAACGGAGTTGGGATATAAGAGTGAGGCTCGGTATCCGGGACCAGCCGAATGCATACGGCAACGTTCAAGCATGCACGGCTCATGGAAGAGTCCGAAATGCGCGTCGCGGTGGCTTCACGAGAAGGCACCCCGGACGAGAGGCTGGTTGCAAGCCGCGTCATGGAGACCGTTGCCTCATACCAACAGTGGGAGCTCGGCCACGACTACCTGATGCGCGCCGTCACCGAGCGCTCGCGCTTCGAAGGGCAGCTCTCGGTGCTGCGTACCACGGCCTTCTCGTTGATGCACCGCAAGGCGCTGTTCGAGTACCTTCGGGAGCGCAACGTCACGGGCCCGAAGCGTCACAAGCTGCTCAGCACCTTCTACGGCCCGCTGGAGTATGTGGATTCGGTCGTGCGGGAGCACAACAACTATGTGCGCTCCGGATCCAGTTATCTCTGCACGGTGCACATCGGGCTCGAGCTGATGCAGGATCCGGCCTTCGATGAGCCGATGCAGCTTTATCAGGAATGGTACACGGAGTATTTCCGTATCTTTTGCGACTCCACGCTCGCGGAGACGGAGGAGGAGAGGGCCCAGATCGCCTCGCTGGATGAGCTCAGGCCGCTGTTGAAGCATCAACTGACACAAGCGCGTCAGGCGATCCTCACCATGACACACGATCCGGGCTTCCGCTGGCGCGAGACCCAGATCCGCAAGCCCACGGGCGACACGCAAAAGCTGCAGACCCTGTTCACCGCGATGCGGGCCGAAGAGGCTCGTTTTCGCCGCTCCTAGCCGGAGCGGAGTGCCCCCCTCGAAGCAGAGCGCCGGGATCCTTGCGTTCCGTCGCGGGGCCGATGCCCGGCTGGAGGTGTTTCTGGTGCACCCCGGCGGCCCGTTCTGGCGAAACAAGGACGCCGGCGCCTGGTCGATCCCCAAGGGGGAGCTCGCGGCCGGTGAGGACCCTCTTGCAGCGGCGCGCCGGGAGTTTCACGAGGAGACCGGTTTTACGGTCGAAGGCGACTTTCTGGCCCTCGCACCCGTGAGTCAGCGCGGAGGCAAGAGCGTGCAGTCCTTTGCGGTCGAGGCCGATTTCGACGCCGCCCGCGCCCGCAGCAACACCTTCTCCCTGGAATGGCCGCCCAAGTCGGGGCGGACGCAGGAGTTTCCCGAGGTGGACCGCGCAGCGTGGTTCGACCTGGAGACGGCTCTGCAGAAGATCAACTCCGGGCAGGCGCCGTTGCTGGCACAACTACGCGAGCGTGTGCCCTAGACCGGCCTGGGCTTTACGTCCCCGTCGCCGGTACAGCCAGCCGCCAAGGACTGCGGCGGGAGGCGATAGGAGGATCGTCGCCATCCAGGTCGAGAGCGCCGCGTGCTCGCGCATTGCGATAGCCGCCCAGACTGTCAGCAAGGCTTGAACGACGCCCAAAATGGCGGCATGGACCAGGGGTGCGCGCCTCGCCAGCGCTGCCGCAACGAATCCGCCGGCAGCCACCGACAGGGCGCCATAGCTGTACATGAAGAGGCGTGCCGGCCCGTTTCGGCCGATGGCTTGCACCGTCGGGAAGGACTCCGGAAACAGACGCATCAGAGCCCAGTCCGCGAGCGCTTCGATGGCGAAGGACGCCGCAGTCAATGTGGCCACTCCCGCCAGAATGGCGAGTGCGCTGCGCAGCACGCTGGCTCGTGGGTTCACAGTCATCTCGGCGCTACCCTACCCGGGTACCGCTCGCATTGCTTGACGATTCTTGCGGCGCTTATAGTCGGACCGAGGTAGCCGACAGGGGTCGCGATGAACAGATTCGAGCAAGCGGTATACGACTGCATGCAGCCCACAGCCACATTGCTGGAGCGAACGACCGTCCCGTTGCACCGGGCGATTCTCCTGAACTTCTGGCGGCACGTACACCTGGAGGGTGCCGGCGAGTACGACAAGATTCTCTCGGTCGACATGACAGTGGAGCATCCCGTATATCGCGTGACCTGGGGCGCGCACCCGGCGGTCATCCAGGGAAAGGACGGCGTACGCGGGTTCTACAACAGTGTAGGCGAGGCGGTGCTGTGGCACTCCGACGACCGGCTTTCGGTCGCGGACTGGGGGATCTGCGATGAGATCACCTTTCATCAGCTCGCCAACGGCGCAGACCTGAAGGCTCTCGGGTACACGGTAGATCGCGCCGATCGGCTCTATCACGTCTACAGCCGACAGGCCTTCATCTGGCCGTACGACGACCGCGCCCGCCTCGCCGGTGAGCACCTTTACGAGGACAAGACGAGTCTGCGCGTTGAAGAGGTCGACCGCTCGGAGGCGATTACGCCGGCGCGGGTTCGCGAGATCCACCGCGAGCAGCTGCGCAAGCTGGAGGCGGAGCGAGGTCCGAACTTCTGGCTGCTCAAGTAAGACATGACGAACGCCACTCGCCGGCGACTGCTGCAGGGCGCTCTCGCCGGATGGGCGAGCCGCGCCTGGTCCGTCGCTCCGCGCGGCGGTGAAGTCGCTATCACGATCGACGATTTGGACGTGAACGCGGACGATACCCCGCGACTGCCTCTCGAAGAGCGCAATGCAGCGATTCTCGACACACTGCGACGGCATAAGCTGCAAGTCGCGCTGTTCGTGTGCGGCATGCGCGTGGACAACGAGGTGGGCAGGCGACACTTGCAGGCGTGGGGCGGGGCGGGCCACATCATCGGCAACCACACCTACACTCACACTCTGTACTCGGCGACTACCTTCGAACGCTTCTCGGCCGACGTTCTGAAGGGCGAGGAGGTCGTCGCAGGAGTGCGCGGCTTCTGCAAGCTTTTCAGATTCCCCGCTCTGAAGGAAGGAAAGACGCTCGAGCAACGCGACCGGATGCGAGCCTTTTTGCTCGACCACGGCTATCGTATGGGTTACGTCACCATCGATGCGTCCGATTGGGCGATCGATGCCCGGCTGCGCAAGCGACTGCGTGCGGATGCAGAGGCGGATATTGCGCCGTATCGTGCCTTCCTGCTCGAGCACATCTGGCAGCGAGCCGCGTTCTACGACGATCTGGCCCGCCGCGTGCTGGGGCGTTCGGTTCGGCACACGCTCCTCATCCATCACAATCTGTCGACGGCATTGTTCCTCGAGGATCTGCTGACGATGTTCGCAGCGCGGGGATGGCGCGTCATCGATGCCGGCAGGGCCTTCCAGGATCCGGTGTTCGAGCGCAAGCCTGACATCGTGCCCGCGGGAGAGAGCCTCATCTGGGCGCTCGCGAAAGAGACGCGGCGTTACGAAGCTCTACTGCGTTACCCAGGTGAGGACAGCGTGTACGAGGATCCGCGGATGGATGAGCTGCGGTTGTAGCCTGCAACCGCTGGAGGGAGGGTGTAGGCTAGCGATACCCATCCGCGGCACCGTCGAGGGCTCCATGAAGATCGATTTCGTTTCCGATGTTTCCTGTCCCTGGTGCGCCGTCGGATTGAAGTCGTTGGAGACTGCGTTGGCGCGCCTCGGCCCGGAGATCGGCGCCGACCTTCACTTCCAGCCGTTCGAGCTCAATCCGCAGATGGGGCCCGAAGGGCAGGACATCGCGGAGCACATCGCCGAGAAGTACGGCTCGTCCGCGGTCGACATCGGTCGCAGCCAGGAGGTGCTCAAGGCGCGCGGCGACGCCCTGGGATTCCCCTTCGACTTCAAGCGGCGCAGCCGCATCTACAACACCTTCGACGCGCATCGGCTGCTGCACTGGGCGGAAGGCGAGGGCAAGCAGCACGCGCTCAAGAACGCGTTGTTCAGCGCTTACTTCATTGAAGGCAAGGATCCGAGCAATCGCGATGTGCTCGCGAGCGTGGCCGCGAGTGTAGGTCTCGACGAGAAGCACGCGCGGCAAATCCTCGCATCGGATGAATTCGCAACAGAGGTCCGTGAGCGCGAGCGTTTCTATACCGGCCTCGGCATACACGCCGTGCCGTCGGTCATCGTCAATGACCGCCACCTCATCCAGGGCGGTCAGCCGCCGGAGGTGTTCGAACAGGCACTGCGGCAGCTGTCTCAGGGTGAGCCCGCGTCCCGGCAGGCAGGTTAGAGCCGGTCGCCCGACTGTACGCTCCAGGCTGCTGCGGCGAGCTCGTTCCAGTCCACGCTCGAAGTACCCGTCGGTTGAAGCATCAGGTATCCGCTGCGGATGCGTAGGCCCGCACGGCCCGCTGCCGCTGCTACACAGCCGTCAAGCGTGTACATGAAGAATCGCTTCCCTGCCGATTCGCTTCGAGCAGCGAGCGTTGCGATGTTGCGCACCGCTTTTTCCTTCGGGCACGCCAACCATTGGAGTCGGTCCGTGGATCCCACCGTCTCCACCAGCGCGAGCGAGTCGTGTCCCCGCTGGACTGCATGCACTGCGTGTGGGCGCCGAATGAGCTGACTCTCCCAGTCCTCGGCGCGCTCATAGTGGAAGTGTGCCTGCCTCGCCTTGCTCGATCGTGCCAACTCCCGAGCAACGCGCTCGCGGACCCGCAAGGCGGCGCGGTCCGCGCGCACCGAGGTCGTCGGATGGCGAGCCGCCGGCCGATGTCCCGAGTGCACGTAAAAGCTGGGAATCGCGCGCGAGCCCAGTCGCATCAAGCCTCTCCCGCTCCCGTTGTCATGAGTCACGAAACCCAACAGCGCCACGTAGCGCCGGTCGCGAGCGTATTCCACCGCCATTCTCAGAAGCTTTGCGTAGTGACCCTGACCGCGTTGGTCCGGCAGAGTTGCGGCTGCGGTGATCACGCCAACATCGACGATCCGACCCCCGACTCCGATCTGACGATGACTCATGCCCATGCCGGCGAGGAGTCGCTCGCCGTCCGCGCGCACGAGGATGTCGGCGGGCACTCCCCTGAAGCTCCGCGCCAGATACCAGTCGTAGGCGTTCCGATCCCACTGCCCCGGAAAGGCGCGGTTGAGGAACGCGATGTAGGCCGCCGGATCGAGCCACCCGGGATTCAGCAGCGTGGTCGTCATGCGGTCTGTCGTACTCGCTGGGCCACTTCGGAGAGGTGTGCCCACCACAGGTGCTTCCCGAGTCGGCGCTCCAGCTCGCCGAACAGCAGGTCCAGATAGTTGCAGTACAGGTCATCCAGTCCGTCGGCCATCACGTGCCGCCCGTCGGACTTGAAAATGTGTGCCTTGATGTGCAGGAGGCCTCCGCACTCCAGGATCTCCAGGGCGCGCTCGAGCGGCGAGGTTGCCTGGAAGTTGCAGCTGAGATGCACGAGGCCGCGGTCGCCGACGAGCTGGGGATAGATCAGCGAGACTCCCGCCAGGCCGCTCATGGCGGTCACTGCCTCTGGCGATATGGGAGTCTGGAGGTCACGCGCGGAGCTGAGGAACTCGAAGCCCATGCGGCCCAGAGCGCCGATCAGTCCGGGTGGCGCGTTCCAGGCCGGTGGAACGTATCCGTTGACGAAACGCAGCTTCGCACTACGGAAGATGGCCAAGCTCTGCGCGACAACGGCAGCACACCGGTCCTCCGACTCATCCTGGAATTCCGTCGCCAGACGAGGGCCCGCATGCGCGTGGTGAAGTCCGTGAGGCACGATCTCGCAGCGCTCCAACCCGTTCAGAAAGCTGACCATCGTCGGGTGCCGGTCGATCCGGAAGCGTCCATCGGGTTGTAATCTGGTCCACTGAACGTAGCGGTTGAGCCAGGGAACGCGCCTCCAGAATCCGGTGTTGGGGACCAGCGAGTCCAATCGCCAGTCGGGCGTCACGCAGAGGGTCGCTTTCAGTTGCGGGTGCCGCCGCAACAACCGCACCAGCCTGCCCAGGTGTCCCGCTCCCAGGTCGCCGCCCCCCTCGTACCGATCGTGCGAGGTTCCGGGGTGGACGTCATCGATGCTGAAGCACACCGCCGCGGTCTTGCCGGCC
>Ga0070681_10002421_pt1 | contig 17061 bp, 14 predicted proteins | sample KBSC83BmetaG_FD_65650 | JGI IMG/M metagenome (GOLD analysis project Ga0070681, IMG submission 65650) | Corn rhizosphere microbial communities from Kellogg Biological Station, Michigan, USA - KBS C8-3B metaG | ecosystem: Host-associated > Plants > Roots > Rhizosphere | place: USA: Michigan...
GCAAATGCTCCAAAAACCGGCAGAAATAATTCGTAACTCATTGAGCGGGAACGCGCATTTCCGCCGTTCATGGCCGGTTTCCGGCGCCGATGATAGCATGGGGGCGACGTGGCCGCGTTGCGCAAATCCGGGTGCGGCGAGCGAATCCGGCGGCCGCGTTCGCCGCATCCAACGGTCAACGACAGTCCCCTCCCGGAGACCCGATGTCCCGACTCCTCGATTTCGCCGCGCTCCGCCGGCCGCTGGTGCTGGGCTTTGCCATCGCAGCGGCCCTGGGCGCGCTCGCCGTGTCGGCGCCGGAGCCTTCGCTGGTAACGCCTGCCCATGCGCAGGCGCCGGCGCCGGCCGCGGCACCCGCTGCGACGCCGGCACCCGCGCCCGACGCAAGCGCCGCCAAGGCGAAAGCGCCGACGGCCGCCAAGGCGGCCGGCAAAAGCGACGCCGCGCCTGCGCCCGACGCCGCGAAGGCGTCCAAGGCGCCCCCCGACGCCGCGAAGGCGCAAAAGACGCCGCCCGACGCCGACGAATCCGCCTCGCCCGACGCCGACGAATCCGACGCCGACACCGACGCCGACAGCAGCGACGAGCAGGCGCCGCCGCCCAAGGCGTCGCGCAAGGGCAAGCACCGCGGCGCGTCGGTCGGCATCACGATGGGCGACGACGACCGGATCAACGTGCACGGCTTCGGCCGCGCCCGCGAGTACGACTCGTTCGAGGACTTCGTCGACAAGGCGCCGTGGATCGCGGGCCTGTTCTTCCTCGGCACGCTGCTCGTGTTCCTCGTGCCGCTCCTCGTCATCATCCTCGTGCTCTGGTACAAGATGCGCAAGACGCGGATGCTGAACGAGACGATGCTGAAGCTCGCCGAGAAGGGCGTCGTGCCCCCGGCCGAGGCGATGGACGCGATCGGCGCGACGCGCCCGCAGGCGGCGATGGAGGCCGGCAGCACGACGGGGGCGCTCTACGCCCGCGCCCGCAGCATCCGCGCCCGCAACGTCTGGTCGGACCTGCGGCGCGGCATCATCCTCGTCGCGGTCGGCCTCGCCGTGCAGACCTGCTCGATGTTCGAGAACGGCGAAGCGAGCGGAATCGGCCTCGTGCTGCTGTTCCTCGGTATCGGCTACGTCGTGCTGTGGTATTTCGAGGATCGCCGCGACCCGGTGCCACCCCGCGTGGACACCGGCGCCGACCGCACGCCATGATCGCGCCGTGGACCTCCCGCACCGCCGGCGCGCGCTTCGCGCCCCCGCACTGCCCGCGAAAGCGCTGCCCTGACGCCGCCCTCGCCCCGGCCTTCGCCGACCGTGCCTTCGCCGCAGGCACCGGACGATCGCGTGCTGATCGCCCGCGCGCTCGCGACCAGCGATGCAGCGTCGCGCGTGGCCTTCGGCGAGCTGGTGCGGCGCCATCAATCGAGCGTGCGCGCGACGCTGCGGCGGCTGACCAACGGCAACGACGCGCTCGCGGACGACCTCGCGCAGGAGGCGTTCGTGCTGGCGTGGCGCAACCTGGCCTCGTTCCGCGACGAGGCGCGCTTCTCGACGTGGCTCTACCGGATCGCCACCAACTGCTGGCTCGCCAATGCGCGCAAGCGCAAGGACGTGCTGCTCGGGGATCGCGGTGAAGACGTCGAGCACGACGACGACGACGAGGACGCGATGAGCGCGCTCGGCGCGAGCGTCGGCGACTCGTCGCACGCGACGTCGCTCAGGATGGACATGGCGCGCGCGATGCGGGTGCTTTCCGATGGCGAGCGCGCGGCGATCGTGCAGTGCTACGATAACGACTTGACGCACGAGGAAGCGGCTTACGTGCTCGGCATCCCGGTGGGCACCGTCAAGACGCACATCCTCCGGGCGAAGAAAAAGCTCAAGGCGGCAATGGCCGACTGGGCTTCGTAGGAGCGACGATGGAACGACAGGCGATGGCGAACGAAGGCGACTGGCTCGACGCGCAATTGCGCGCGAACCGTCCCGCGCCGATCGCCGACGACGGCTTCGCGGCGCGCGTGATGGCCGCGCTGCCCGCGGCGACGCGTGCGCTGCCCGCGTGGCGGCGCCCGGCGCTCGTCGTGCTGTGGGCGCTCGCCGCGATCGGCCTCGCGCTGTCGCTGCCCGATGCGACACTCGACGTGGCGCGGCAGGGCTATCGCCTCTTCACTGCGATCCCGGTGTCGGTGCCGCAGCTCGCCGTGGCGATGGTCGCGGCGGCGGTCGTCATGTGGACGATCGCCGGGTACACGTTGCGTCGCGAGCTCGTGCCGGCGCGCTGAGCGCTCGACGAAGCCGCCGCGCGAGCGCGCGGCGCCGCGATGAAAAAGGCCGCCCGAGGGCGGCCTTGTCATTGGCGGATGCGCGCTGCCGGCTAGTCGCTCAGCGAGAAGTTGATCTCGACGCGCGCCTTGTAGGGCTGGCCCTCGGCGTTGCACTTCCAGCCCGCCAGCGTGTCGCGGACGACGCGCTCGAACACGCGCGGTGGATTCTCCGACTCGATGTTGATGTCCGACACCGTGCCCTTTTCGTTGATCGTCAGCACCGCGATGACCTGGCCCTTCTCGACGCCCTTGCGGATCGCCTCGCGGGGGAAGGACGGTTTGTCCATCGTCGAGCACGACACGCCCTGGCGGATCGCGGGCTTGGGCGGCGCCGGCGGCGCGACCGGCGCGGGCGGCGCGATCACGTTCGGCTCCGGCGGCGGTGTCGTCTGCACGGAGGCGATCACCGGCGGCGGCGCCACCGGCGGCGGCGGCACCGGGATGTCGGGCGGCGGCACGAACGGCTGGATCACTTTCATCTTCGGCGGCTCGATGATCCGCTTGATCGGCGGCGGCGGCGGCGGCGGCGGCCGCACCTCCTCGATGATCGTCGCGTTGAGCGGCTTCTTGATGATCTCGATCGCCTTCGAGCCGAGCCCGCTGATGAGCGCCCAGATGAGCAGCACGTGGAACAGGATCACGAATGCGATCCCGATCAGGTGCCGGGTCGGATCCCTCTGTTGTCGTGCGAAATCCATGCTTGGCTGGCTCCGGGCGGCGCGCTATTCGTCGACGAACTGCTCGCTGCCGATGATGCCGATCTTGGTGAGGCCGTTCTTCTGCGCCTCGGCCATCACCTCGGCCGCCGTGCCGTACACCGACTCCTTGTTGGGCCGCAGGTGGATCTCGGGCTGCGGCTGCGTCGCGGCGGCGGCCTTGATGCGCGTCACGAGGTCGTCGCGATTGAGGATGGGGTCGCCGTTCCAGAAGATCCGCGAGCCCTCGTCGATGTCGATCTTGATGACCTCGGGCTGCACCAGCGGCGGCGGCGGGTTGCCGGTCGGCAGGTTGAGGTTCACCGAATGCAGCTGGATCGGGATGGTGATGATCAGCATGACCAGCAGCACCAGCATCACGTCGATCAGCGGCGTGGTGTTGATGTCGATCATGACGTCCATGTCGCCCCGCTTCGGCGCGCCTACGTTCATGGCCATGTCTTGATGCTCCTTGCCCGCCGCGTCACAGGCTGCGCGGCGGCGGCTCGGTGATGAACGCGATCTTGGAGATGCCGGCACGCTGGCACGCGTAGATGACGCGCCCGACGCCTGCGTATTTCCCGCCCGCGTCGCCGCGGATCTGCACCTCCGGCTGCGGCACCAGCACCGCGATCTTCTTCAGCCGGTCGATCAGCTGGTCGATGTTGGACATCCGCAGCTCGTTCCAGTAGATGCGGTCCTGCGCGTCCACCGAGATCGTGATGTTCTCGGGCTTGGTCTCGCGGATCTCGTTGCGCTCCTTGGGGAGCTGCACCGGCACCGAATTGCGCACCACCGGCACCGTGATCAGGAAGATGATCAGCAGCACCAGCATGACATCCACCAGCGGCGTCGTGTTGATCGCCGAGATCGCCTCGTCCTCGCCGTCGGACGGGCCGACGCTCATCGCCATGGCTTACGCCTTCGTCGGTGCCGACAGCAGCACCGCGTGCAGGTCCGCGCCGAAGCTGCGCACGCGGTCCATCGCCGCCTTGTTGCGGCGGATGAGCCAGTTGTAGCCGAGCACCGCCGGCACCGCGACCGCGAGGCCGATGGCCGTCATGATCAGCGCCTCGCCGACCGGGCCCGCGACCTTGTCGATCGACGCCTGGCCGGCGATGCCGATCGCAGTCAGCGCGTGGTAGATCCCCCACACCGTGCCGAACAGGCCCACGAACGGCGCCGTCGAGCCGACGGTGGCGAGGAACGCGAGGCCGTCCTGCGTGCGGCTTTGCACGTTGTCGATCGCGCGCTGGATCGACATGCTGATCCACTCGTTCATCTGCACGTTGCCCAAGAGGCCGGTGTGCCGGTTCGAGGCCTCGAGGCCGGTCTCGGCGATGAACCGGAACGGGCTGCCTTCCTTCAGGTCCTCGGCGCCCTTCTGCACCGACGGCGCGGTCCAGAACGTCTTTTCGGCGCGGCGGGCCTGGCTGTTCATCCGCGCCTGCTCGTAGACCTTGGTGATGATGATGTACCACGAGCCCATCGACATCACGACGAGGATGCCGAGCGTGAACCGCGCGACGAGGTCGCCGCCCTGCCACAGCGCCTGCAAGCCGTAGGGGTTGTCGACGACTTCGGTGCGGGTCGCGGGTCCCGGCGCGGGCGCCGGTGCCGCCGCGGCGGCGGGCGCGGCCGGCGGAGGCGTCATCTCCGGCGCCGGCGCGGCCGGCGTCGCGGGGGTGGCGGGTGTCGCCGGCGCTGCGGGCGCCTGCGCGAGCGCGATCGCGGGCAGGAGCGTCATTGGCGCGGCGAGCGCCACGGCCGCGGCCAGCGCCGCCAGTCGCTTCGTAATCAACATGTTCTCTCCACGAGTGAGGTCATCAGACGATCGACGATGATTCAAGTAATCCGGCGGGATTTCGCGGAGAAGCGGCGCGCGAGCCGGACGGCGTTCGAACGAGCCGTCGAGTCCCATGCGCCGGTGGAAGGCGAAACCCGGCGCCTTCGAGGACCGCGCGAAACCCGTTTCCCCTCTCCGCGCGGATCCGCCTCCAGCTTCGGCCCCGGTGGGCGGGGCGAGGCATCGCCGGAAAATCGGCGGATTCTACACCAACCCCGATTCAAGTCCATGAACGGCGCTCACCGCGAGACGTTCGCGACCGCGCTGGCGCGGCGCCTTGCGCGGCCCTCGTCGCCCCGCGGCGCGGCCCGGCCCGTCGCCGCATCCGCGGCTTTGCGCCGCGATTCGCGTCCTTCGTCGCATGCCGGTGGCGCCGCGGTTCCGCCGTCGCCACGATGGCGCCATGGAGTTCCAGCCAATCCGCGCAACGACCTGAATCCGCGACGCACCGTCGCCGCATCCAACAGGCACAAGACGAACGCACCGGAGACTCGAGATGAACACATATCGATCGCACGCGCCCCGCTTCACGATCGGCCTCGCCGCCGTCGCCCTGTCCCTGGCGACGATCGGCGCGACGGTGATCGCGCCGGCGCACATGAACTTCCGCACCAGCGAGGTGCCGGTCGTCGCCGTCACGGGGCAATCGGTCGCGGTCACGCACAACGCGCGTGACACGGCGCTGGTCGATTCGATCGACGTCAACGCGGTGCGCGAGGCGCGCCTCGTCACGGTGATCGAATCGCAACACCCCGGCCACGCGAGCCGTCGCAGCTGACAGCGAGCGCCGGGCGCCCCGCGCGGCGTCCCCCACGCCGCGCGGGCGACGCCCCCGGCGATCAGTGCGCCAGCGGGAACGCCGCGGCGATGTCGTACGCCTGAATCGCGCGGAACTTCGACTCGAGCTGCACGTAGCGCGCCGCGAGCGACGCCGGCAGCGCGCGCATCACCGCGTTGAACATCCGGTGGCGCGCCTTCACCTCGGCCTCCTCGGCCTGCATGTTCTGCGTGACGAACTGCTTGGCCGCGAGGTTCGACATCGGCTTGTCACCCGCGCGCCCGAGCAGCGACTCCGCCGTCGACGCGCGGGTGCGCGCCAGCGCGTTGAGTGCAACCTGGTACTTGTCGTAGATCGGCCAGAATTTCTTCGCCTGAACCGGCGTCAGCGCGAGGCTGTGCTCGACGTAGGCGCGCTTGTCGGTCCTGAGCGCGCTGCGCAGCGCGTCGACTTCGCCCGCGCCGTTCTGCGCGTGCGCGCCGGGTGCGGCGAGCGCCACCGCGACGAGCGCGGCCATGATGAATTTGTGCATCGACGATTCTCCCCCGCCTTGCGGCGACAACCTGCCAAGGCGGTCTTTTAGCACGGCGCCGCCTCAAAAAAAACGGGGAGCGCGAGGCTCCCCGTGTCCATGCCGCTGACAGCGATTACTTGAACGAGTACTTGACCGAGCCGTACACGAAGCGGGCGCGGGGATCGTAGTACGACGGGTCGAAGCCCAGCTGGAAGGTGTTCTGCTGGTTCGACACCGGCGGGTTCGTGTCGAAGAGGTTCTTGACGCCGAGCGTGAGCTCGAGGTTCTTGAAGCCCTTGTACTTGCCCTGCAGGTCCCACAGGCTCATCGAGCCGACGGTGCGCAGGTTGCCGTTGTAGTCGACCTGGTAGTCCGTGTAGCTCGTCTGGTACGTGTTGGCGAGCGACGCTTCCCACGGACCCTGGTCCCAGGTGACCGACGCGTAGTGCTTCCAGCGCGGGATGATGCCCGTCACGACCGCCGCGTACGCGTTGGAGATCGCGCCGAGGTAGCTGCCGTCGACGTTCTGGTTGTCGTACTTGATGTAGTACGTGCCCGCGATGTCGAACTTGAACTGCCCCAATGCCGACACCGGCGTCCGGTAATGCCCCTCGATGTCGAGGCCCTGGATGTGCGCGTTGCCCTGGTTGACCAGCGTCTGCTGGATGTTGGTGATGCGACCCGGCAGGTTCGGCTGGTTGGGGTCGACCGGACCGCGCGTCACGTAGCTGCCGAAGCGGCCGAGGTCGGCGAGGATCGAGGCCGTCGACGGGCCGCTCGAAATCGCGTCCGACAGGTTGAGCTTGAAGTAGTCGACCGACAGCGACACGTTGGTCATCGGCTCCCAGACGAAGCCGACGGTGGCCTGCCACGAGCGCTCGGGCTTCAAGTTCGGGTTGCCGCCCAGCGTGATCGGGAATTGCGTGTTGCAATCGAGCTGGTCGCCCGGCACCACCACCGGCGGGCAGCGGAGCGGGTCGCTCGAGCCGGTCGCCGACACGCCGGTCGTCTGCGGGATCCACAGCTCGTAGAGCGACGGCGCGAGGAAGCCCGTGCCGTAGGAGCTGCGCACCAGGAACTGCTGCGACGGCTGCCAGCGCAGGCTGACCTTCGGGTTGGTCGTGCTGCCGAAGTCGCTGTAGTGGTCGTAGCGGACCGCGACGTCGCCTTCCAGCGTCTTGACGATCGGGATGTTCGCTTCGCCGTACAACGCATAGACGCTGCGCGACTTGTCGACCGAGACGATGTTGCCGCCGAAGCCCGACACGTCGCCGGTCGCGAGCACGCTGCTCGGCGTCTGCGACAGCGTCTCGCGGCGCGCTTCGCCGCCGAGCGCCACGGACAGCGCGCCGGCCGGGAGCTGCCACACCTCACCCGACGTCTTGCCGGCGAAGCCGTATTGCTTGGCCTTGCCCTCGAACGTCGTGCCGTTGAAGTTCGTCGCCTGGATCTGCTGGCTGATATCGGGCGTGTTCGGGCCGAACACGTTGACGTTGCCGCTATTGAGGAGCGGCAGGATCTGCGAGTACAGCGGGAAGCCGCCGTTGAGCTTGTCCTTGGTCCTCGACTCGCTGTACTGGAACGAGCCGTCCCAGTCCCAGTTCCACGCCGTGCCCTTGATGCCGACGACCGCCTGGCCGTTCTCGTTGGTGTCGGTCGTGTCGCGGTTGCCGCACTCGACGCAGCGATAGCGGACGTTGAGCGGCTGGCCGTCGACGCCGTGCTGCTGGGCGAGGTCGTGCGGGTAGAACGGGCTGGTCGGCGGCAGCAGGATCTGCCCGGTCGGCGCGAAGGTGCCCGCGGCGAACTGGTCGGAGATCGGCACCGGCTGGATGATGAAGCGCGTCTCGTCGCGCGCGTACAGCGCCGTCGCGTACGCCTGCCAGTCGCGGTTGATCTGGAAGCGCGCCGAGCCGAAGAAGTTCCACAGCTTGTCGCTCGGGATCTGCTCGACGCCGGGCGTCTTCGACGGGTCGTACCAGCAGCGGGGGCCGAGGTCGGTGACGTCGACCGCGCTGCTGAACGTGTTGTCGCAGGCCGGGTAGTTGATGCTGCCGATGCCGCCCGTCGAGATGTACGCCGGGAACGTGTTGCCCGAGATGCCGAACAGGTTGATCTCGGGGCGCAGCGACGTGTTCGAGAAGTTGCGGTCGCGCTGGTCGAGGGGCTTCTGCTCGGTGTAGCCGAGGTTCAGGTAGACGTTGTAGCGATCCTTGTTGAGGTCGCCGAAGCCCACCGAGCCGTAGACCTGGTATTGGTCGCCGCCGCCCTTGCGGGTGGGCGTGCCGTATTGCGCGAACGCCTCGCCGCCCTGGAAGTCCTGGCGCAGGATGAAGTTGATGACGCCGGCGACCGCATCGGAACCGTAGATGGCGGACGCGCCGTCCTTCAGCACTTCGACGCGCTCGATCGCCGAGAACGGGATCAGCGACAGGTTGACGCCTTCCGCGCCGGAGATCGCGCCGCCGGTGGGCGACACGCGATGGCCGTCGATCAGGATGAGCGTGCGCGTGCCGGACAGGCCGCGCAAGGACGCCGTCTGGTTGGAGAACGTCGTCGCGCCGATCACGTTGGCGAACGACACGTTGCCCGAGCTGTTGTTGGCCGAGATGAGCTGCAGGAGCTCCATCGCGTTGGTGGCGCCCGATTGCTCGATGTCCTTGCGCGTGATCACGGTGACCGGAAGCGCGCCTTCGCCTTCGACGCGCTTGATGTTCGAGCCCGTGACTTCGACCTTGATGTCGGCCTGCTGCGCGTGCGCGGTCGTTGCGGTCAGCAACGCCACGCCACCGACGCCCATCGCATAGGCGAGCGCGGTCGCAACCTTCTTGCGTTGAAACTTCATGAGAGACCCCCAGTAAATGTGCGTTTCGCGGGACGAAATGCCCGCTGGCTGCACGTGCCGTAACGTTACCGCATGGCATCAGCGCGAACCAAGCGCTTCGGTCGTTTGTTGCGCAAATGCACGCAGGTCTGTCGCAAATACGCAAAAGGCCGCGTTGCGGCGGTGCCGCCGGGGCGCGCGCCGATCCGCGCCACCGCGTTTCGGCACCGAAAATGCATCAAGGCATGTTGCGAAGTAGTCGTTACAAGCAATTGATGCCAATGACTTTTGCGACCAACATGCGGCGACCAATCCCGGGAAATCTCGCAGAGGGGCAGGAATTTTACGGATTTGCCGGTGTTGCGCCGCAGCGGCGATTTGAGGCGGCTGCCACGCGGGTTGCGAAGGACGTTGGCGGGCAAAAATGCGAGGCCCCCTTTCGGGGGCCCCGCCGCGCGAGGCGCAGCGAACGGTTGCGTCCCGGCGGGACCGGCGGGCGCGGCGCGCCCGCCGGCGCGGCGTTACCTGAACGCGTAGCGCACCGAGCCGTAGACGAAGCGCGAGCGCGGGTCGTAGTAAGACGGGTCGAAGCCCAGCTGGAAAGTGTTCTGCTGGTTGGTCACCGGCGGGTTGGTGTCGAAGAGGTTCTTGACGCCGAGCGTCAGCGTCAGGTTCCTGAAGCCCGTATACGAGCCCTGCAGGTCCCACAGACTCATCGACCCCACCGTGCGGAAGTTGCCGTTGAGGTCGGTGCCCCAATCGCGGTAGCTCGTCTGGTAGGTGTTGGCGAGCGTCGCCGACCACGGGCCCTTGTCCCACGTGACCGACGTGTACTGCTTGTAGCGCGGGATGATGCCGGTGTTGACCGCGCCATACGCGGTGCCGACGCCGCCCGTGTACGAGCCGTCGGTGTTCTGGGCGTCGTATTGGATGTAGTACGTGCCCGTGGCCTGGAAGCGGAAGCGGCCGATGCTCGACACCGGCGTCGTGTAGCGCAGGTCGATGTCGAGGCCCTGGATGTGCTCGTTGCCGAGGTTGATGTACGTCTGCGGAATGCCGGAGATGACGCCGGGCAGGTTCGGGAACTGCGCGTCCGGCGGGCTGCGCTGGATGAGGTTGTAGTACTGCGGGTTGGTGAGGATCGTCGTCGCGGGGATGCCGTTGGTGATCGCGTTCGACAGGCGGATCTTGAAATAATCGAGCGACAGCGACAGCCCGCTCATCGGCTCCAGCACGATGCCGGCAGTCATTTCCTCGGCGGTCTCGGGCTTGAGGTTCGGATTGCCGCCGAAGATCGTCTGGAACTGCGCGAAGCAATCCTGTCCGCCGGCATTGGTGACCGGGCAGCGGATCGGGTCGGACAGCCCCGTTTGGGTGAGGCCGAGCGTCTGCGGATCGTAGAGCTGGTAGAGCGACGGTGCGACGAAGCCGGTGCCATACGATGCGCGCATCAGGAACTGCGGCGTCGGTTGCCAGCGCAGGCTGACCTTCGGGTTGGTGGTGCTGCCGAAGTCGCTGTAGTGCTCGTAGCGCACCGCGACGTCGGCTTCCAGCGACTTGACGATCGGCACGTTGAGCTCCGCGTACGCCGCCCAGACGCTGCGCGATGCGCTGATCGGCAGGAAATTGCCGCCGTAACCGGACACGTCGTTGGTCGCGAGGATCGATGCCGGCGTCTGGTCGAGCGTCTCGCGATGCGCCTCGCCGCCGATTGCGAGCGACAGCGGCCCCGCGGGAAGCTGCCAGATCTCGCCGCTGCCCTTGCCTTCCACGCCGTAGTTCTTCGACTTGCCCTCGATCGTCTGCCCGCGGAACTCCGTCGCGTCGATCTGCGACAGCACGTCGGGCGTATTGGCGCCGAACGGGTTGAAGACGCCGCTGTTGATGATCGGCAGGAATTTCGTGTACTGGATGAAGCCGTTGTTGACCTTCTCCTTGAGCGTGCTCTGCGCGTAGCGCAGCGAGCCGTCCCAGTCCCAGTTCATCCAGCTGCCCTTCACGCCCGCGACGACCTGGCCGCCTTCGGTCGTGTCGGTCGTGCTGCGGTTGCCGCAGACGAAGCAACGGAAGCGCACATTGAGCGGCTGGCCGTCGACGCCGGCCGCCTGCGCCGCCGCATGCGGATAGAACGGACTCGTCGGCGGCAGCAGGAATTGCACCGGGAACGTGCTGCCGTCGGGCGCGGTGACGATCGTGGGCGGGGCGTCCGAGATCGGCGGCGGCTGGATCACGTACGTCGTCTCCTGCCGCGTGTACAGGCCGTTGACGTAGGCCTGCCAGTCCTTGTTGATCTGGAACCGCGCCTGACCGAAGAAATTCCACAGCTTGGTCTCCGGGATCATCTCGACGCCGTCGGTCTGCGACGGGTCGTAATAGCAGCGCGCGCCGAGCAGGCCGACGAATTCCGGCGGCACCGAGAAGTGCGCGGGCCCGCAGTTGTCGGGATAGTTGAGGTTGCCGATGCCGCCGGTCGAGATGAAGCCGGGGAACGTGCTGCCCGATCCGCCGAACAGCCCGATCGGCAGGTTGATCGAGGTGTTCGAGAAGTTGCGGTCGTTCTGGTCGAGCGGCCGCTGCTCGTTGTACGACAGCGACAGGAACGCGTTGTAGCGATCCTTGTCGAGGTCGCCGAAGCCCGCGGTGCCGGAGAGGATGTACTGGCTGCCGCCGCCGCTGCGCGTCGGCGTGCCGTAGTAAGCCTCGCCCTCGATGCCGGTGTAGTCCTGGCGCATGATGAAGTTGATCACGCCGCCGATCGCGTCGGAGCCGTAGATCGCCGACGCGCCGTCCTTCAGCACCTCGACGCGCTCCACCGCGGCGAGCGGGATCAGCGACAGGTCGACGCCGCTGTCGAGGCCCTGCACCGCGCCCGCCACGCCAACGACGCGCTTGCCGTTGACGAGCACCAGCGTGCGCGAGGGACCGAGGCCGCGCAGCGACGCCGTCTGCTGCGAGAACGTCACCGCGCCGATCACGTTGCCGAACGACGTCGCGCCGAGGCTGCTGTTGGCCGAGATCGTCTGCAGCAATTCCATCGGCGTCGTCGCGCCGGTGCGCGCGATGTCGGCGCGCGTCATCACGGTCACCGGCAGCGCACCCTCGCCCTCGACGCGCTTGATGTTGGAGCCGGTGACCTCGACCTTGATGTCGGCCTGCGCGACCTGGCCGGCTGGATTGGCCGTGCCCGGCGCGCCCTGCGCGAGCGCGCCGGCCGACGCGACGAGCATTCCCCCGCCCACGCCGAAGCCCAGCGCGAGCGCGACCTTCCGCTTGCTGAAATTCATGGTGCAACCCCCGAGTCGATTGATCGCTCAACGGGCGTGCACCCCCAGTCCCACTGCATCGACGCTAGCGCGCCCCGCCGCGCGGGCGCAACGAAAAGGCCGCCGGCGTCCACGGGCGCCCGGCCGATGTTGCGTTTTTGCATGGACGCCGCGCGGCGCCGCCGCGTGCGCGACAATCGCGCCTGTCGCGCCGCCGCCGCGACGCCCCGCAGCAATCACCCGAGGACCGTGGCCGATGATCGACATCGCACCTGCGACACCCGCCGACCTGCCCGACATCCACGCGCTCATCCGCGCGCTCGCCGAGTACGAGAAGCTCGCCGCGATCTGCACGGGCACGCGCGAGGCGCTCGGCGAGGCGCTGTTCGGCGCGCATCCCGCCGCTGACGTCCTGGTCGCGCGCGTGGACGGCGCGGTCGCCGGGTTCGCGCTGTTCTTCCCGACGTTCTCGACGTTCCTCGCGCAGCGCGGGCTGTGGCTCGAGGACCTCTTCGTCGTGCCGGCAATGCGCGGCCGTGGCGTGGGACGCGCGCTGCTGGCCGCCGTCGCGGGCGTCGCGCGCGAGCGGCGCTGCGGTCGCCTCGAATGGGCGGTGCTCGACTGGAACGCGCCGGCGATCGGCTTCTACGAAGGCCTCGGCGCGACGCTGATGCCCGAGTGGCGCCTCGCGCGGGTCACCGGCGAGCGGATCGCGCGGATCGCGGCGTCGAGCCTGCGATAATCGCGGTTTCGCGTCACCTTTCCGCCCATGCCCCTCGATTCGCCGCTGCCCCGCGTCGACGCCGACTTCTGGTCGCTGCGCTTCGTCGACGAAAGCACCGCCTGCTATGCGGTCCGCAAGGACCTCGCGTTGCCCTATTCGGCATCGACCGACCGCGGCGTCATGGCCACCGTCTATGCCGACGGCGGCTACGGCTATGCCGCCACCGCCGACACCTCGCCCGCGGGCATCGACGCCGCGCTCGCGCGTGCCCGCGACTGGGCGCGCGCGACCGCGCAGCGCGCGATCACCGACTCGCGCACGCTGCCCCGCCCCGCCGCGCGCGGCGACTACGCATCGCCTCAGCCGACGCTGCCGCGGCTTTCACGCCGCGAATGGTTCGACCTCCTGATGGCCGAGTCGCGCTCGATCGGCGCCGACCCGCGCTTCGTCGACTGGGAGGCGAGCATCGACGTCGTCGAGTCGACGCATCGCCTCGTCACCAGCGAGGGCGGCCGGATCGAGCAGCGCTTCCGCTTCCTGCTGCCGTCGGTCAGCGTCACCGCGCACGCCAACGGCGACACGATCGTGCGCACGCTGAACGGCTATCGCGGCATCTGCCAGCAGGGCGGCGAGGAGATCCTCGCGCGCTTCGGCTTCGCCGGCGCGGTGCGGCGCATCGCCGACGAGGCGCTCGAGTTGCTCGCCGCGCCGAACTGCCCGTCGGGGACGATGGACGTGCTGCTCGCGCCCGACCAGATGGTGCTGCAGATCCACGAGTCGATAGGCCACCCGCTCGAGCTCGACCGCATCCTCGGCGACGAGCGCAACTTCGCCGGCACGAGCTTCGTCACGCCGGACATGTTCGGCACGTACCGCTACGGATCGGAGCTCCTCGACATCACGTTCGACCCGACGGAGCCCTCGGAGCTCGCGAGCTACGCGTTCGACGACGACGGCGCGCCGGCCGAGCGCGTGCATTTGATCCGCAAGGGCATCCTCGAGCGGCCGCTCGGCGGCGCCGTGTCTCAGGCGCGCGCGGCGATGCCCGGCGTCGCCAACGCGCGCGCGTCGGGCTGGAACCGCCCGCCGATCGACCGGATGGCGAACCTGAACCTCGAGCCCGGCGCGTCGAGCTTCGACGACATGGTGGCGTCGATCGAGCACGGCGTGTACATGCAGACCAACTGCTCGTGGTCGATCGACGACTCGCGCAACAAGTTCCAGTTCGGCTGCGAGCGCGGCCGGATGATCCGCAACGGCCGCCTGGCCGAGGTCGTCAAGCGCCCGAACTATCGCGGCATCTCGGCCAATTTCTGGCGCAGCCTCGCCGCGGTCGGCGACGCGTCGACGCGCGAGGTGCTCGGCACGCCGTACTGCGGCAAGGGCGAGCCTTCGCAGGTGATCCGCGTCGGCCATGCATCGCCCGCGTGCGTGTTCCGCGGCGTCGACGTGTTCGGAGGTGAGGCATGAGCGCCGCAGGGCCGCAGGGCACGCAGCCCGGCGCCAGCGCGGCTCGCACCGGTGAACAGGAGGCCCATTTCCACGCGATCGCCGCGGCGCTCGATCGTGCGCTCGATGCGGGCGAGCGCTACGCCGCCACGCTCGAAGGCGAGGACACCGACTTCGTGCGGATGAACCGCGGCAAGGTGCGCCAGCCGGGGCACGTCAGCCAGCGCTACCTCGCCATCCGCCTCGTCGCCGGACAGCGCCATGCCGTGCATCGCCAGTCGCTCACCGGCGACCTGGCGGCCGACATCGCCGCCGCGACGACCGCGATCGCCGACCTGCGCGGCGCATTGCGCGACGTCGACGAGGATCCGCTCCTGCTGCTGCCGGACGACGTGCGCTCGTCGAGCGTCGTGCGCGGCGGTCCGCTGCCGGCGTCGGCCGACGTCGTCGCGCGCATCCTCGACGCCGCGCGCGGCAGCGACCTCGTCGGCCTGTATGCGGCGGGCCCCGTATTCCGCGGCTTCGCCGACTCGCGCGGCCAGCGCAACTGGCACGCGGTGACGACGTTCAACTTCGACTTCAGCCTCTACCATCGCGCCGACAAGGCGGTGAAATCGAGCTACGCCGGCCTTGCATGGGACGACGCAAGGCTCGCCGCGAAGATGGCCGGCGCGCGCGAGCGGCTCGCGCTGGTCGCACAGCCCTCGCAGGCGCTCGCGCCCGGGCGGTACCGTGCGTACCTCGCGCCTTCAGCGGTCGACGAGATCGCGGGGCTGCTCGGCTGGGACGCGTTCTCGGCGCGCGCGCTCGCCACGCAGCAAAGCCCGCTCGTCAAGCTCGGCAACGGCGAGCGGCTCGATCCGCGCGTGACGATCCGCGAGGACACCGCGCACGGCGTCGCGCCGGCGTTCCAGGGCGACGGCTTCGCGCGCCCCGCCGCCGTGCCGCTGATCGAGCAGGGCGCGCTCGCGGGCTCGCTGGTGTCGCCGCGCACGTCGCGCGAGTTCGGGCTCGCCGCCAACGGCGCGAACGCGAGCGAGGTGCCCGAGTCGTTCGCGATGGACGCGGGCGAGCTCGACGACGCCGACGTGCTCGCCGCGCTCGACGACGGCCTCCTGATCGGCAACCTGCACTACCTCAACTACTCCGACCGCAACGCCGCGCGGATGACCGGCATGACGCGCTTCGCGACGTTCCGCGTCGAGGGCGGCCGCATCACCGCGCCGGTCGACGTGCTGCGTTTCGACGATTCGGTGTTTCGCCTGTTCGGCGCCAATCTCGAGGCGCTGTCGCGCGAGCGCGAGCTCGTGCTGTCGAGCCAGAGCTACGGCCGCCGCGAGCTCGCGAGCGCGCACGTCCCCGGCGCGCTGGTGCGCGAGATGGCCTTCACGCTCTGACGCACCGGCGACCCCGTCATTCCCGGCAATGGGGTCATTCCCGCGAATGCGGGAATCCAGCCGTTACAGGACAGATGCGAGTGTCGCGCCCCGATCCTGCGCCAAAGCTGGATTCCCGCTTTCGCGGGAATGACGCGCATCAGGCCGGCGCCGCGGCGGCGCCCTGCCAGCCGCGCGGGATCGCCGCGAGCAGCCGCTGCGTGTACGCCTCGCGCGGATGGCGGTAGAGCTCGTCGCTCTGCTGCACCTCGACCACCTTGCCCTCGCTCATCACCATCACCTGGTCGGAGATGTATTTGACGACCGCGAGGTCGTGCGAGATGAAGATGTACGAGAGGTTGAACTCGTCCTGCAGGTCCTGCAGCAGGTTGAGCACCTGCGCCTGCACCGACACGTCGAGCGCCGACACCGATTCGTCGCAGATCAGGATGTCGGGCTTCAGCGTCAGGCAGCGCGCGATCGCGATGCGCTGGCGCTGGCCGCCCGAGAACTCGTGCGGGTACTTGTAGAACGAGACTTCCGGAAGGCCGACGCGGTCGAGCAGCGCGAACACCTGGTCGGCGCGCGCCTGCGGCGACGCGCCGATGCCGTGGATCGTCAGCGGCTCGGTGAGGATCTGACCGACGGTGAAGCGCGGGTTGAGCGACGCATACGGGTTCTGGAAGATGATCTGGATGCGACGCTTGTACGGCGCGAACTCGCGCGACGACATCGCCAGGATGTCCTTGCCCTCGAACAGCGCCTGACCGGTCGTCGCCTCGTGCAGCCGCATCAGCGTCAGGCCCACCGTGGTCTTGCCGGAGCCCGACTCGCCGACGAGGCCGAGGGTCTTGCCGCGCGGCAGCTTGAACGACACGCCCTCGACAGCCTTGAACTCGCGCCGGCCGAACAGGCCCTCGCGCGACCAGAAGCTCTTGCCGAGGTTCCTGACGTCGAGGATCGTCGGGTCGCTGGGCGCGACGCCGCGCACGCGCTCCTCGATGTGCTGCGGGCCGCGGCCGCTGATGAAGTCGTCGATGACGGGCAGCCGCATCGGCCGGCGGTCGAGCTGTGGCCGGCATTGCAGCAGCGCGCGGGTGTAGGAGTCCTGCGGATGCTCGAACACCTCGCGCGCCGCGCCCTGCTCGCGGATCTCGCCGTGGCGCATCACGACGACGCGGTCGGCGATCTCGCCGACGACCGCGAGGTCGTGGGTGATGAACAGCACCGACATCTGCCGCCGCCGCTTGAGCTCGTCGATCAGGTCGAGGATCTGCT
>Ga0070681_10002422_pt1 | contig 17060 bp, 15 predicted proteins | sample KBSC83BmetaG_FD_65650 | JGI IMG/M metagenome (GOLD analysis project Ga0070681, IMG submission 65650) | Corn rhizosphere microbial communities from Kellogg Biological Station, Michigan, USA - KBS C8-3B metaG | ecosystem: Host-associated > Plants > Roots > Rhizosphere | place: USA: Michigan...
GCGCACCTCGCGCGTCGAGCCCGTGCAGCACGCCGAGGCGCTCGAAGTGGCGATGGATCCGATCGACGTAGCCGGCGAACTCGGGCACGTCGCCGAGCACGATCGGACGCGGCCGCGGGATGTCGACGACGATCTCCTCGACGACCTCGCCGGGGCTCGGGCTCATCACGAGGATGCGGTCCGACAGTCCCACCGCCTCCTCGACGCTGTGCGTGATGAAGAGCACCGTCGGGCGGCGCCGCAGCCACAGCGCTTCGAGGTCGGTGCGCACCTGCAGCCGAGTCAGCGCGTCGAGCGCGCCGAACGGCTCGTCCATCAGCAAAAGGGACGGGTCGTGCACGAGTGTGCGGATCAGCGACACGCGCTGGCGCATGCCGCCGGAAAGCTGCCGCGGGTACTTCTGCATCGCGTGCGTGAGCTGCAACTGCTCGAAGAGCTCCTTCGCGCGCGCCTCGATGCTTTTCTTCGGCAGCTTCCGAATGTCGGCGTGCAGCATCACGTTGTCGAGTGCCGTGCGGAACTCGAGCAGCAGGTGATCCTGGAACGCGATCCCGACGTCGGTGATCGGCTTCGTCACCGGCTGGCCTGCGATCAGGATGTCGCCGCGGCTGCGCTCGAGCAAGCCCGCGACCATCAGCATCAGCGTGCTCTTGCCGCAGCCCGAGGGCCCCACGACCGAGACGAACTCGCCTGCCTCGACGTCGACCGTCACTTCCCTCAGCGCGCGAAACGGGGTGTCGCTGTCTTCGCCGAAGATCTTCACGACGCGATGGACGCCGATCGGCACCCCGCTTTTCGTCACGGCCATCGCATGCGTGTCGATCGCCGCCGTCATGCTCCGCCTTTCGCGTGCGCCGCCTTCGACGCCTCGACGCCGCCAAGCGGCACCTTCGACACGAGCAGCGCCTTGCGGCCGCGTTGCACGACGGTGCCGTCCTGGTTCACGACATCGACGTCGAACGTCGCGATTGCCTGCGTCGGCTTCGACCGGCTGTCGCGGAGCTCCGCGATCCGGTAATCGACGAAGATCGTGTCGCCGACGAAGATCGGACCCACGAAGCGCCAGTCGCTGATGCCGAGGAACGCGACGGCCATGTCGCGCAGCTCACCGGTCCTCGCCCACATCAGCCCGTGCGCGTAGGCGAGTCCCAGCATCCCGTGCGCGACGCGGCGGCCGAACTGGCTGTTGCGCGCGTAGACGTCGCTCGTGTGCAGCTCCGAGTAGTCGCCGGTCAGCCCGGCGAAGGCAACGAGGTCGGCATCGGTGATCGTGCGGCCGGGACTGCGAAACGACATTCCCACGTGCAGGTCGCCATATGAAAAGCCGCGCCTCGATGAATGGCCCATGTCGCGAAGCGAGCCGCTACGACGCCTTGCACGCGCGCATCTGCGAGGCGGGCGGCAGGTACGCATCGCTGTAATACGACTTCGGATCCTGGCCGGCCGGCAACAGCTTCACCTCGGCCAGCAGGTCCTGCGACTTCGCCCACAGCGCGTCCTCGGCCTTGCCGATGTACTTCGCGCCGCCGCTGCAGAAAAGCGGTGTGATCGCCCCGAGCTCGGCAGTCGCGAGCTTCTCGTTCAGTTCCGGAAACACCTTCTTCAGGTCCTTGACCGCCTGCTCGGGATGGTCGAGCGCGAAGCTCCATCCCTTGAGGCTCGCGGCGATGAACTTCTTCACGACGTCGCCGTTGGTCTTCAGGTAATCGTCGCTCGCGAAGATGGACGTGCTGACCGTCGGTACGCCGTGATCGGCGAAGCGAAAGACGTCGAGCTTGGCCCCCTGCGATTCGGCCTGGATCTGGTAGGCGTCGATCGAGCCGAGCACCGCGTCGACCTGGCCCTGCAACAGCGCCGGCACCATCGACGACGGCGGCATGTCGATCGTGTTCACGTCGGATTCCTTGATCCCGTTCGCCTTCCACAGGAGCGGCAGCATCGTCGTCTGCGACGAGCCGGACGGCACGCCGACCTTCTTGCCGACGAGGTCCTTGACCGAATGGATGTTCTCCTTCTTGAGCGCCATCACCGCGTTGGGATTCGACTGGTAGATCGTCGAGACGATCTTCATCGGCGCGCCTTTCGCGATGAGCTGCATCACCGCGACGGCGTCCGCGTACGCGAGCTGCGCGCGTCCGTTGGCGACAAGCTGAGCGGTGTTGCCGGAGCCGTTGCCCTGGACCAGCGTCACGTCGAGGCCGGCATCCTTGTAGTAGCCCTCGGCGAGCGCGGCGGCGAAGCCGGCGTTGGGCCCGCCCGCCATCCAGTTCAACTGGAACGTGACCGGCGTGCCGGCCGCGCCGGCAACCGCCGCGGCGAACGCGAACGCGGCAGCGACGAGCGATTTCGGGAACGCGTGACGCATGTGACCTCCTTCGTGAGTGGATTGGAAGTGCCGGGTCTCGCGGGCGATCGGCCGCCTCTTGTCGTTGGCTGTCAGTTGTATTTCGCGCGCTGCCAGGGCGTCATCGCCCATTCGCAGAACTCGACCAGGTAGTTGATCGCGATGCCGACGATCGTCAGCACGACGAGGACCGCGAACACGAGCTCGATGTCCATCGTGCTCGTGCCGCGCAAGAGCACGTAGCCGAGGCCCTTGTTCGCGCCGACGAACTCGGCGACGATCGCCGCGGTCGCCGCGATCGTCGCGGACGTCTTGATCCCGGAAAAGATCACCGGCAATGCGGCCGGGAAGCGAAGGTAGCGGAACGTATCCCAGCTCGACGCGCCCATCGACTTCGTCAGGTAGAGCAGACGGTCGTCGAGGATCATGAAGCCGCTGATGCTCGCGAGCAGCAGCGGAAAGAAGGTCATCAGGATCGTCAGCAGCACCTTCGATTCGAGTCCGAAACCCAGCCAGACGAGAAACAGCGGCGCCACGGCGATCTTCGGCACGAGCTGCATCAGCATGATCGGCGGATAGACGACCTGCTTCGCCCATGCCGACAGCGCGATCAGCAGTCCGAGCGGAATCGCGGTGACGATCGTCAACGCGAAGCCGAGCAGGATCTCGATCAGCGTGACCTGCGAGTGAGTCCACAGCATCGGCGCGTCGCTCACGAGGCGCGAGAAGACCGCACCGGGACCGGGCAGCAGATACGCCGGAATGCGGAACAGGACGACGGCGCCCCACCACACGCCCACCATCGCGACGAACGTCAGCGGCGGCAGCAGATTCCAGGCGATTCGCCGCAGGAGGCGCAGGCGCTTCGGCGTCGTGGATGCGCTGCGTTGAAAGGCCTTGGCCGATGGCGGCGCCTCCCAATCGCTGGCCGGCGCAATGCCGCTCGCACGGTTCGGCGAATGGGTGAGCGCCATCGGATGACCCGCTCCTCGTCGGTGGCATGAAGCTGCCGCAAGATGGAATGCTATTCCATCTTCGCTGTGAAGGCAACACGAAGGCCCTGAGGCGTCGCACCGCACGGTCGATCCTCCGAGGCGCCGCGGACGTCCGCATGCGCGGCTGACGCCTGGTCGTGTGTCGAGAATTGCAAGGACGGCACACGCGCGCCGAATCATGTTGTGCGCTTGCGATTCACCTGCCCCGACCGATGACAGAGCCCCCGTCCACGCGCCGCGAGGAGCTGCGAAGCTTCCTGTTCTTCACCGTCGTCATGGCACCCGTGCTCGCGGTGCTGATCGTCGCCGGTTACGGCTTCGCCGTCTGGATGTATCAACTGGTCGCCGGACCGCCGCAGGCGTGAGACCACGCGCGCGAGCGACCGGCATTGACGGCATCCACCCCCTCTTCGACGACGCCATGAAGACTTCGCGCCGCGCATTCCTGCGCAACTCGACCGTCGCCGGCGCCGCGACTGCGGTTTCGCTGCCGCCCGCGATCGCCGCGGCGCAGAACGTCGTCACGGAGGCGGCGGCGGCGGATCTCAAGTGGGCCAAGGCGCCGTGCCGTTTCTGCGGCACGGGCTGCGGCGTCATGGTCGGCGTCAAGGAAGGCCGCGTCGTCGCGACACAGGCGGACCCGCAGGCCGAGGTCAACCGCGGCCTCAACTGCGTCAAGGGCTATTACCTCAACAAGATCCTGTACGGCGCCGACCGCCTGACGACGCCCCTCTTGCGGATGAAGGACGGCCGCTACGACAAGAACGGCGAGTTCACGCCGGTATCGTGGGATCGCGCGTTCGACGAAATGGCCGGGCAGTTCAAGCGGGTGCTGCGCGAGAAGGGACCGACCGCCGTCGGGATGTTCGGCTCCGGCCAGTGGACGATCTGGGAAGGCTACGCGGCGCTCAAGCTGTACAAGGCGGGATTCCGCAGCAACAACCTCGACCCGAATGCGCGGCATTGCATGGCGAGCGCCGTCCAGGGATTCATGCGGACGTTCGGCATGGACGAGCCGATGGGGTGCTACGACGACATCGAGGCCGCGAATGCGTTCGTGCTGTGGGGCTCGAACATGGCGGAGATGCATCCGGTCCTGTGGTCGCGCGTCACCGACCGCCGGCTTTCGGCGCCGAAGGACGTCAAGGTCGCGGTGCTGTCGGTGTTCGAGCATCGCTGCTTCGACCTGGCCGACCTGCCGATCGTCTTCACGCCGCAGAGCGACCTCGCGATCCTGAATTACATCGCGAACTACATCATCGCGAAGAAGCGCGTGAACCGCGAGTTCGTCGACAAGCACACGGCGTTCAAGCTCGGAAACGTCGACATCGGCTACGGGCTGCGGCCCGAGCACGGGTTGCAGAAGGCGGCGCGCAACGCCGCCGATCCGGGCGGCTCGAAGCCGATGACGTTCGACGAGTACGCGAAGTTCGTCGCGCGCTACGACGCGGCGTACGTGACGAAGCTGTCCGGCGTGCCGAGGGCGAAGCTCGACCAGCTCGCCGAGCTCTACGCCGATCCGAAGATCAAGGTCACGTCGTTCTTCACGATGGGCTTCAACCAGCACACGCGCGGCGTCTGGTGCAGCAACCTGCTCTACAACCTGCATCTTCTGACCGGCAAGATCTCGACGCCCGGGAACAGTCCGTTCTCGCTCACCGGCCAGCCGTCGGCTTGCGGCACCGCGCGCGAGGTCGGCACGTTCTCGCATCGCCTGCCCGCCGACATGCTCGTCGCCAATCCCGCGCACCGCGCGAAGGCGGAGGAAATCTGGGAGCTGCCCGCAGGAACGATTCCGGACAAGCCCGGCTTTCATGCCGTGCTGCAGAACCGGATGCTCAAGGACGGCAAGCTCAACGCCTACTGGGTGCAGGTCAACAACAACATGCAGGCGGCGCCCAATCTCGTCGAGGAAGGCTATCCGGGCTATCGCAATCCGGCCAATTTCATCGTCGTGTCGGACGCGTACCCGACGGTCACCGCGCTTGCCGCCGATCTGGTGCTGCCGACCGCGATGTGGGTGGAAAAGGAAGGCGCGTACGGCAACGCCGAGCGGCGCACGCAATTCTGGCATCAGATGGTCGACGCGCCGGGCGAGTCACGCTCCGATCTCTGGCAGCTCGTCGAGTTCTCGAAGCGCTTCAAGGTCGACGAAGTGTGGCCCGCCGACCTCGTCGCCAAGAAGCCGGAGCTGCGCGGCAAGACCCTCTACGACGTGCTGTTCCGCAACGGCAAGGTCGATCGCTACCCGCTGAAGGACGTCGACGACGGCTACGCGAACGTCGAGGCCAAAGCCTTCGGTTTCTACATCCAGAAGGGCCTGTTCGAGGAATACGCGAGCTTCGGGCGCGGCCACGGGCACGATCTGGCCGATTTCGACCGGTATCACGAAGCGCGCGGACTGCGCTGGCCGGTCGTCGACGGCAAGGAGACGCGCTGGCGTTACAAGGAAGGCAGCGATCCGTTCGTCAAGGCCGGCACCGATTACCAGTTCTACGGCAATCCCGACAATCGCGCGTACATCTACGCGCTGCCCTACGAGCCGCCGGCCGAAGCGCCCGACAAGGAATATCCGTATTGGCTTTCCACCGGCCGCGTCCTCGAACACTGGCACTCGGGCTCGATGACGCGCCGCGTCCCCGAGCTCTACCGCGCCTTCCCGAACGCCGTCGTCTACATGCACCCGCAGGACGCGCAGGCGCTCGGCGTGCGCCGCGGCTCCGACGTGCGCGTGATATCGCGCCGCGGCGAGATCCGCACCCGCGTCGAGACGCGCGGGCGCAACAAGGTCCCGCGCGGGCTCGTGTTCGTGCCGTGGTTCGACGCGAGCCAGCTCATCAACAAGGTGACGCTCGACGCGACCGATCCGATCTCGCTGCAGACGGACTTCAAGAAATGCGCCGTGAAGATCGTCAAGGCCTGATCATGCCGGCGCTGCGCGTGCCGGCCACGCTGCTCGCGCTATGCCTGCTCGCGGGAGCCGCCGCGACCGCGAGCGGCGCGACGGATGCGCTCACCGACCCGCTGCGCGGCAGCGTGCCGATTCTCGACGAAGCCCAACCGCCGCCGCTTGCGAACCAGGAGAACAAGGACGTGCGCCGGGTGCGCTCGCATCCGATGCAGCCGCCGACGATTCCGCACAGGATCGACGGCTACCAGCTCGACAAGTCGGTCAACCGGTGCCTCTTCTGCCACGCGCGCACGCGGATCGAGGAGACGAAGGCGATTCCGCTCAGCGTCACCCATTACATGGATCGCGACGGCACGGTGCGCGGCGACGTCTCGCCGCGGCGCTATTTCTGCACGCAATGCCACGTGCCGCAGGACGACGTGAAGCCGCTCGTCGACAATCGCTTCGAGGATTTCGACACGGTCGCGAAGCGGCCGCCCCCGAAAGCCTCTGCGCCGGCCAAGCGCTGACGCCGTGCTCGAGCTGCTGAAGCGCTATTGGGTCGTCGTACGCCGTCCCGCGCGCTACTTCAGCCTCGGCTTCCTGACGATCGGCGGCTTCGTCGCCGGCGTCGTGTTCTGGGGCGCGTTCAATACCGCGCTCGAGGCGACGAATACCGAAACGTTCTGCATCAGCTGCCACGAGATGCGCGACAACGTCTACGTGGAGCTGCAGTCGACGATCCACTACACGAATCGCAGCGGCGTGCGCGCGAAATGTCCCGACTGCCACGTGCCGCACAACTGGACCGACAAGATCGCGCGCAAGATGCAGGCGTCGAACGAGGTCTGGGGGAAGATCTTCGGCCGGATCTCGACGCGGGAGAAGTTCGAGGCCGCGCGCCTCGAGCTCGCGCAGCACGAATGGGCGCGCTTCAAGGCGAACGACTCGCTCGAGTGCCGCAACTGCCACGGCTACGACTACATGGATTTCACGCGCCAGAGCCCGCGCGCGGCCGCGCAGCACAGCGCGCTGCTCGCCTCCGGCGAGCGCACGTGCATCGACTGCCACAAGGGCATCGCGCACCGGCTGCCGGCGTTGCCGGTTCCCGGCACGGAGACGAAGGCGCATACGTCCGACGCCACGCCGCGCTGAAGCGCGCGCAGCCGGTATCATGAAGGTCCGTATCGCCCGCCGATAAGCGATCGGCGCGGCAAGCGAACGCGAAAGCAACGCGGGCGCGCCGCACCCGCGTCACACTGCACGGTCGATGCTCGCTCCCGCCCGGGCGACGGATCGCATCGAGGAACGGGGGCGCCATGGCACGCATCATCGGAGGTCTCGCGGCGTCGCACACGCCGACGATCGGCTTCGCATACGACCGCAACAAGCGCGACGACCCGGTCTGGGCGCCGATCTTCGAGAACTTCGCGCCGCTCGCGGCGTGGATCGCGGACAAGCGACCCGACGTGCTGCTGCTCACGTACAACGATCACGTCACGTCGTTCTTCTTCGATCATTATTCGGCGTTCGCGCTCGGCACAGGCCCGCAGTGGCGCGTCGCGGACGAAGGCGCGGGTCCGCGCGACCTGCCGCCGATCGACGGTCATCCCGAGCTCGCCGCGCACGTCGGCCGCTCGCTGATGGCGAACGAGTTCGACATGTCGTTCTTCCAGCACCGGCCGCTCGACCACGGCTGCTTTTCGCCGCTCTCGGCGCTCTGCCCGCACGAGCCGACGTGGCCGGTCAAGCTGGTGCCGCTGCAGATGGGCGTGCTGCAGTTTCCGATCCCGAGCGCGCGGCGCTTCTACCGGCTCGGGCAGGCGCTGCGCAAGGCGATCGAAAGCTATCCCGAGGACCTGCGGGTCGCCATCGTCGCGACCGGCGGGCTTTCGCACCAGGTCCACGGCGAACGCGCAGGCTTCAACAATCCGCAGTGGGACGAGCGCTTCCTCGACCTTTTCGAGCGCGATCCCGAGCGCCTCGCGGAGATGACGATCGCGCAGTACGCCGAGCTCGGCGGCTTCGAAGGCGCGGAGGTCGTGATGTGGCTCACGATGCGCGGCGCGCTTCCGGCGAGCGTCCAGTGCAAATTCCGCAGCTACTATCTGCCGTCGATGGCGGGCATCGCGACCGCGATCTACGAAGGCAGCGACGACGGGCTCGACGAAGCGTCGCTCGCGCGCGAGCGGCAGCGCGCATCGCTCGACACCGCCGGCATCGAAGCGCTGCCCGGCACCCATCCGTTCACACTCGACGTCAGCGTCAATGCCTATCGCATCAACGAATTCCTGCACCGGATGGTGGATCCCGCGCACCGGCGGGCGTTCCTGCGCGACCCGGAGGCTTCGTTCGCGGCGGCCGGACTGACGGAAGAAGAGCGCGACCTGATCCGCCGGCGCGACTGGCGCGGCATGATCCACTACGGCGTCATCTTCTTCGTGCTCGAGAAGCTCGGCGCCGTCGTCGGCCTGTCGAACCTGCACATCTACGCGGCGATGCGCGGCGAGACGCTCGAAGACTTCCAGCGCACGCGCAACGCGCCGGGCGCGCTGTATTCGGTCGCCGGCAAGGACGCTGGCAACCTCGCATGGGACACCGCGAAGACGCGATGATCATCGACGTTCACGGCCACTACACGACCGCGCCGAGCGTGCTCGAGGCGTGGCGCAACCGCCAGGTCGAGGCGTTTCGCACCGGAAAGCCCGCGCCGCCGGCGGCCGAGCTTCGGATCGGCGACGACGAGCTCCGCGAGTCGATCGAGGCGAACCAGCTCCGCCTGATGCGCGAGCGCGGTATCGACGTCACGATCTTCAGTCCGCGCGCGAGCTTCATGGCGCACCATGTCGGCGACTTCCAGGTGTCGAGCGCGTGGGCGGCGATCTGCAACGAGCTCTGCTTTCGCGTGAGCCGGCTCTTTCCGAACCATTTCGTGCCGGCGGCGATGCTGCCGCAAAGTCCCGGCGTCGATCCTTCGACCTGCATTCCCGAGCTCATCCGTTGCGTCGAGGCGTACGGGAACGTCGCGATCAATCTGAACCCGGACCCCTCGGGTGGTCGCTGGGATTCACCGCCGCTCTCCGATCGTTGCTGGTATCCGATCTACGAAAAGATGGTCGAGTACGACATCCCGGCCATGATCCACGTCAGCACGAGCTGCAACCCGGCGTTCCATACGACTGGCGCGCATTACCTGAACGCCGACACGACGGCGTTCATGCAGTGTCTGACGTCGAACCTCTTCCGGCAATTCCCGACGCTTCGCTTCGTGATCCCGCACGGCGGCGGCGCCGTGCCCTATCACTGGGGACGCTTCCGCGGCCTCGCGCAGGAGTTGAAGAAGCCGCTGCTGACCGAGCATCTGCTGCACAACGTCTTCTTCGACACGTGCGTCTATCATCAGCCGGGCATCGACCTGCTGACGCGCGTCATACCGGTCGACAACATCCTGTTCGCGAGCGAGATGATCGGCGCCGTGCGCGGCGTCGATCCCGAAACCGGGCATCACTACGACGACACGAAGCGCTATGTCGAGGCCGCGCGCGTCGACGTCGCCGACCGGCGCAAGATCTACGAGACGAACGCGAGGCGCGTCTACTCCCGCCTCGACCGCGCGTTGAACGAACGAGGACGCTGACCATGCACGAGCTCGGAGTCGTCTACCGCTCGATCCGGCGCGCCGACGCCGGCGTCGCCGCAAGCCTCGCCGAGTGCGGCACCGCGACCGTTCACGAGGCGATGGGCAGGGCCGGGCTGATGAAGCCGTACCTGAGGCCGATCTATCCGGGCGCGGCGATCGCAGGACCTGCGGTCACCGTGCTGATGCAGCCCGGCGACAACTGGATGCTGCACGTTGCCGCCGAGGAGATCCGCGAAGGCGACGTCGTCGTCGCCGCGGTCACCGCCGAATGCACCGACGGTTACTTCGGCGAATTGCTGGCGACGAGCTTTCGTGCGCGCGGCGCACGCGGGCTCGTGATCGATGCGGGCGTGCGCGACGTGCGGCTGCTGGCGCAGATGCAGTTTCCGGTCTGGAGTCGCGCGGTCTCGGCGCGCGGCACGGTCAAGGCGACGCTCGGATCGGTGAACGTACCCGTCGTCTGCGCCGGCGCGCTCGTCACTCCGGGCGATATCGTCGTCGCCGACGACGACGGCGTCGTCGTCGTGCCGGCGGCACTCGCGCAACGCACGCTCGATGCCGCCAGGGCCCGCGAAGCGAGCGAAGCCGGCAAGCGCGCGAAGCTCGCCAGCGGCGTGCTGGGACTCGACATGTACGGCATGCGCGAGCCGCTCGCGAAGGCGGGGTTGCGGTACGTCGACTGAGCCCCGAGCAAGAGACACCGCAGGCGGCGTGATGACCGTGTCGGCGGCGACGATTCGAGGCGTATCGTCGATGGCGATGCGTCGCATCCTCGCCGACTGTGCCCAGGTCTACGCGGAGGCAACAGCGCAGCGCGTCGACGTCGCCTGCGTCGGCGGCGTCGAGGCGGCGCAGCGTGTGCGACGCGGCGAGCCGTTCGATTTCGTCGTGCTCGCGGCGGACGCCATCGCAGAGCTCGCCGCGGAGCGGTGGGTGCGAGCGGAAACGCGAATCGATCTCGCACGTTCCGAGATCGCGATCGCCGTCGCGCACGGTGCCTCCCGTCCCGATATCGCGACGGGCGCCGCGGTCCGCGACGCCGTGCTGCATGCGCGAACGATCGGCTATTCGACCGGTCCGAGCGGAACGCACGTCGTCCGGCTGTTCGAGCAATGGGGGATTTCCACGACGGTCTGGCCGCGTCTCGTCCAGGCGCCGCCGGGCATACCGGTCGCCGCGCTGATCGCCCGCGGCGACGTCGAGCTCGGCTTCCAGCAGTTGAGCGAGCTTGCGCACGAGCCGGGAATCGACGTCGTCGGCCTGCTGCCTGCCAACGTTCAATCGACGACGACGTTCGCGGCGGCCATCGGCGCGAGCGCTGCGCACGCAGATGCCGTGCAGGTCTTCCTTGCCTGGCTCGCATCGGCCGCGTGCGATGCGGCGAAACGCGCGCACGGGATGGACCCTGTGCGCGCCGATCCGTGATTGGCGAGGCATCTCGAAGAGGTTCGCATGGCGGACGCAGCGATCGACCGGGACGACGTCGGCAGAAGGTTTTGCGATCTCGTGATGAAGGGCGGCATCACGTCCGGCGTCGTCTACCCGACGGCGGTCGCGCGGCTGTCGCGACAATATCGCTTTCGCAACATCGGCGGTACCTCGGCGGGCGCGATTGCGGCGGCGGCGGCCGCCGCGTCGGAGTTCAGACGCGCCACCGACGCCGCGGATCCCGAATCGGGATTTCGTGAGCTCGAGCGGCTGACCGCGTTTCTCGGCGAGCGTGGGGACGGCGGGCATTCGCGGCTCTTCGATCTGTTCAAGCCCGAGCCGCGCACGCGGCGACATTTCGCGATCCTCGCCGCGATGCTCAATCGCGAAAGCGTCGCCGTCCGCGTGCTGCGCGGCAGCCTCGCCGCGATGGCGTCGTTCCCGATTGCTGCTGTGCTCGGAGCGCTGCCGGGCGCCGTAATGTTCGCCGCGGCACAGGGTGCATCGCCGTTGCACATGCTGGCCGGCGCGCTCGCCATCGTGACCGCGCTGCTCGGGTCGGCGCTGGCAGCCGCGGCCAGCGCGACGTTTTCGCTCGCGCGCACACTGCCGAAGCACGACTTCGGACTGGCGCGCGGGCATTCCGGCGAACGGCACGAGCCGCAGGCGCCGCCCGCGTTGACCGATTGGCTGCACGATTATCTGCAGCAACTATCGGCAACGCACGCGTCGCATCCCCTGACGTTCGGCGACCTCGATGGCGTGACCCTCGACGCCGACAAGGCGATCAAGGGCATCAACCTGCAGATGATGACGACGGCGCTGTCGATGGGGCGGCCATTCTCGCTTCCGTTCGAAAACGAGCAGTTCTATTTCCGGCGTGCGGAGCTCGAGCGTTTCTTCCCTGCCGGCGTTGTCGACTGGATGAGCGGAAATCCCGGTCCGCGGAGCCGCGAAAACGCGGCGCGCGACGAGGCGATGGCGCGCTTCGGCTTCCTTCCGTTTCCGAACCGGGCAACGCTGCCGGTCGTCGTGGCGGTGCGAATGAGCCTGTCGTTTCCGATACTGCTGTCCGCGATTCCGCTTTATCGGTATGCGTGGGAAGAGACTTCGAAGAATGGAGGCGACGCCGACGCGAGCGGGCAAGCGCCGGATCCGCCACCCCGATTCCTGCGCGCCAGCGTGCAACGCGTGCTGTTCAGCGATGGCGGTATCTGCAGCAACTTTCCGGTGCAGATGTTCGACGCGGTCCTTCCGGGATGGCCGACCTTCGGCATCAATCTGCGCGACGATCTCGCCCACGTGAACGATACCGAGGGACGCGCTTACCTGCCGGGCCGCGGAAAGTCGTTGCCGCCGGAAGGCTATGCGATTGCGGGCAGCGGAGCGGGCGCGGTCGTTTCGTTCGCGACGGCGATCGTCAAGACGATGCAGAACTGGCGCGACAACCTTCAGCGCACGGCACCCGGCTTTCGCGACCGCATCGTCACCGTCCGGCACACGGCGAGCGAGGGCGGGCTCAACCTCGACATGCCGGGCAAGACGATCGACGCGCTGGCCGCTTCGGGCGCCCTCGCCGCCCGCGAGCTGGTCGCCGCATTCGCGCGCCCGGAGACGATCCGGGAAGACCAGTTCACCTACCATCGCTGGGTGCGCATCCGGTCGCTGCTCGGCGTCCTGCAGGACGTGCTCGCGCAGATCCACGACGGCGTGACGGTCCTCGACAATCATCCGCCCTATCCGGAGCTGCTTCGCGACGCTCCGGCTTACGTCGGCGACAGCTACCGGCTGTCGCAGGCGGCGCGCGATGTCGCGGCACGGCTTCTCGACCGCCTCGATCGTCTCGATCACGACCTCGACGAAGCGCAGATCGACTACATGCGAACGGCACCACGGCCGAAGGTCGAGCTGCGAATCCAGCCGGTCGTCTGACGGTGCAGCCGATCTCGTTGCGGCGCAGCGCCGGCGACGCGTGAAGATCGTCTCGTGGAACGTCGAGAACGCGCTGCGCTGCCTGCCGGCGCTGCCCGCGATCGTCGAGCGCCTCGGCTCGCCCGACGTCCTTTGCCTGCAGGAGCTTCGCATCCGGCATGCGGACGAAGACGCGATCGGCGCGTTGCGCGCGGCGCTCTCCGGCTACCGTTGCCACTACGCGCTCGCGCGCGACCCGCACAACGTCACGTTTCGCGGCGGCAGGATGTACGGCGTCGCGACGTTCGTTCGCGGACGCTGGTCAGCCGAAGTGCCCGCCTGGGATCGCGAGGGCCGGCTCGTCGTCGTGCGCAAGCCGGGGCTCGCCGTCGTCAACGTTTACGCGGTCAACGGCACCGCGAAGCCGTTCTTCGACGAGGACGGGCGCGTCGCCGGCGACCGGCACGCGTTCAAGCGCCGTTTCCAGATGCGCGTGATGGACCTGGGGTGCGAATTGCGCGAAAGCGGAGGTGTCGTGATGGCCGGAGACTGGAACGTGTCGCCGACGCCTCTCGACACGCATCCGAGGCTGCGAACGGAGGAACCGCATGCGCGCGCAAGGGCCGAGCTCCACGAGCGCTTGCACGCGGAGGGCTTCGTCGACATCTGGCGCACACGACACCCCGGCGAGCGCGCGTACACGTGGTTCAACCGCCGCGCCCGCGGGCTCGACGCCGCTCGCGTCGATTACATCCTCGTCTCGGAGGACCTCGTTTCCCGTGTCGATGCGGCCGAGATCCTGGACCTGTTGCCGTGCAGCGATCACGCGCCGATCCGCGTGGCGCTTTCGACGCCGCGCACCGTCAATCGAGCGCGGACAGGATCGACGGCGAGCGCCGGCGGATTTCGTCCATGAGCAGCTTCGCACCCGGCGAGGCGATGCCGTCGGTGCGCTGCGTGATGCCGATCACGCGTCGCGTGTCGGCGAGCGCGAACGGCAGCACCTGCAGCAGGCCCGCGTCGAGCTCGTAGGCTATCTGCCGCGGCGAGATCGCCGTCACGAGGTCGCTGTTCATCAGCACGCCGCGCAGCACCGCGAGATCGCTCGTTTCGACGACGACGTTCGGCATCGGCACGCCGCGCACGACCAGCGCGCGCTCGAACAGCATCCGGTTCGGCGTATTGATGCGCGGCAGCACCCACTGCGCGAGCGCGAGATCCGCCGCCGGCAGTTGCGCGCGTGAAGCCCACGGATGAGCGTTCCTGCAGACGACGCCGAGCTCGTCGGTCGCGAGCGCCTCGCCGGTCAGGTCGCTCGCGCAATCGGGCGGCCGCAGCGCGCCGAGAATGAAATCGACGTCGCCTGCGCGAAGGCTTGCCGCCAGCGCCTCGAACGACCCTTCCATCGTACCGATCCGCACGCCGGGGTGCGCGGCGACGACGGCGGCGATCGATTCGGGCAGCAGGCGCGTGCGTCCGAGCGGCAGCGCACCGACGGTGACGACGCCCTGCATCGTGCCGCGGAGCGCCGCGATCTCGCCGACCGCATGGCGGATCTCGGCGAGCGCGCGCTTCAACCGCAGCGCGAGCGCCGTGCCGGCGGGAGTCGGCACCGTACCGCGCGCCGTGCGCCGGAACAGCGCGATGCCGATGCTGTCCTCGATCTGGCGTATCGCGATGCTGACCGCGGGCTGCGTGATCCCGAGGCTTTCGGCGACCGACGGCATGTGGTGCTGCTCGGCGAGCGCGACGAATGCGCGCACGCGCCGTTCGTGCGTCAGCATGCCGAAGATCGGCGCGTTGCCGATGCGCCCCTTCTCTGCGAGCACCGCGATGTCGTTGCGCGCCGCCTGCATTTCGGCGTGCACGCGCCGTGCGCGAACGAGCAGCGCGCGTCCGTACTGCGTCAGCAGCATGCCGCGCGCGCGCCGCTCGAAGAGCTCGACGCCGAGCTCGTCCTCGAGCTTGCGGATCGATCGCGACACGGCCGATTGCGCGCGATAAAGCGCGGCACCGGCGCGGTTCGCACTGCCCTGTTCGGCGACGGCGAGAAACGCGCGCAGATGGCGCAGCTCGGGGCGTATCGCGATCGGCGGCGCCGGTCCGATGCGAGCATCGGACGTTGCGGCCTCAGCGGCTTCCGTCCGCATGCTCGATGCAGTCCGCGAGGCTTCGCCAGTCCGATGCATCGTCGGCGGCCGCGAACGCGCCGGTGGCGGTGAGCGCGGCGATCCGCGCCTGCGTCTCGGCCGTCGCCGACGCCATCCGCGCCGCGACGCGGGCGTCGCGCTCGGCGCCTGCGGCCTCGCGCACCTCCTCGGCGCGGCGACGCCCGTGCTCGAGCAGGCTCTCGATCGCGAGCGCTTCCATGCCCTTGACGAGCACGCTGCGACAGAGCGTCTCGACCGCCGCGCGCGCAGGCCCGACGAGCGCGATGCCGTCGCGCGCCGCGCGCTCCCGTGCAGGCGAGGCCCAGGCCACGTCGGCGATCTTGACGTCGAACGCCGTCACCGACGCGACGCCGGCACGAGCCAGCGCGCGGCCGAAGATCGTTGCGACTTCGCCGTAGCCAACGAGTCCGACGCGCAGCGTGGCGACGTCCGCCGCAGCCGGAATGGCGGGGTCCGCGAGGGATGCCGGGTTCATCGCGAGGGCAATCGGTCTTCAGGCGATCGGGAAGGCGGCATTATCCGTGGGCCCCGCGCCTTGGGGGTCGCGCGATAAACAATTTCGATAGCTAAGACCGCGTAAATCCTGGCTCCGTCCGTGGGCGCTTGCGACAATCGCCCCCTGATTCGGCGACAGTCGCAGCGACTGCGTCGCGCGCCATCGCTCGCCGCCATCCGTACCAACATCAACGCTTCCGGAGGATCCGATGCCGCACGTTCCCGTCCCGACTCGCCGCGCCGTGCTCAAGACCGCGATCGCCGCCCTCGCCGCCGGCCTCGTTCCGCGGGCGTTCGCGGCCGAGCCGCTGAAGATCGGGCTCATCCTGCCGCTGACCGGCCCGTTCGCGTCGACCGGCAAGCAGATCGAGGCCGCGTGCCGGCTGTACATGCAGCGCAACGGTGACAGCGTCGCGGGACGCAAGGTCGAGCTGATCGTCAAGGACGACACCGGCGTCGCACCCGAGACGACGAAGCGGATCGCGCAGGAGCTGGTCGTGCAGGACAAGGTCACCGTGCTCGCGGGATTCGGCCTGACGCCGCTCGCGCTCGCCGCCGCGCCGGTCGCGACGCAATCGAAGACGCCGATGGTCGTGATGGCGGCGGCGACGTCGATCATCACGACGAAGTCGCCGTACATCGTGCGCAGCGGCTTCACGCTGCCGCAGGTCACGTGGCCGATCGCCGAATGGGCGGCGAAGAACGGCATCAAGCGCCCGGTGACGCTCGTCGCCGACTATGCGCCGGGACTCGACGCCGAGAAGACCTTCGTGACGCGCTTCACGAGCGCCGGCGGCAAGGTCGTCGAGTCGTTGCGCGTGCCGCTGCGCAACCCCGATTACGCGCCGTTCCTGCAGCGAGCAAAGGACGCGAAGCCGGATGCTCTGTTCGTGTTCGTGCCGTCGGGCGAAGGCGCCGCGGTGATGAAGCAGTTCGCAGACCGCGGCCTGAAGCAGGCGGGCGTCCGTATGATCGGCACCGGCGACGTCGTCGACGACGACCTGCTCGAAAGCATGGGCGACGTCGCCGTCGGCGTCGTCACGTCGTTCCACTATTCGGCCGCGCACAAGTCGCCGGAAAACCAGGCGTACGTCGACGCGTTCATGAAGGCCAACCGTTTCCGTCCGAACTTTCACTCGGTGGGCGGTTACGACGGCATGCACCTGATCTACGAAGCCGCGAAAAA
>Ga0070681_10002424_pt1 | contig 17057 bp, 13 predicted proteins | sample KBSC83BmetaG_FD_65650 | JGI IMG/M metagenome (GOLD analysis project Ga0070681, IMG submission 65650) | Corn rhizosphere microbial communities from Kellogg Biological Station, Michigan, USA - KBS C8-3B metaG | ecosystem: Host-associated > Plants > Roots > Rhizosphere | place: USA: Michigan...
ACTTTGCGAGCCCTTCACACGGAGTCGATGGAACCCAGCAACGAACTCTGCAATCGTGAAGCGCTCTTACCGGGTTCGCCGCCATGCGCAGACTGACTCTTTCCGCCCTCCTGATCGCCGCGAGCACGAACGCTTTCGCGGCGCCCGCGCTCCTCGATCGCGCGAAGATCGACCGCTTGAACGCCCTCGCCGTCGGCGCGCGCGTCGTCGTCGACGGGTTTCCCGACGGCTTCGGCGGACAGTCGAGCCTCACGTTCGAACGCATCGACATCTACGCGCGCGGCGCACGCGTGATCGCCGTCGACGCGAACGGCGAGCATGAGCTACCGAAATCGAGGCGCATCGAGCTGATCGGCAGGAACGCCGCCGGCGACGTGCGCGTCAGCCTCGCGTTCGATCCCGGCGTCGTCAACGTGCACGGCGTCGGCACGAGCACGTCGGGCACGTTCGTCGTCAGCGCGGCGCGCTCGGCGAACGGGCTCAAGCTCAATGCAGTGCCGGTCGAGTCGACGTATCCGCCCGGCGTCGTGCCCGAAATCATTCCGAGCGACGACGCCGTGCCGAGCGGCCGTCCCGTTCCGAGCGCGCTCGAGCTCGCGCTCGCAGGACAGGCGCTGGGCGGAGCGCTCCGCTACGCGACCGTCGCGGTCGACACCGACAACGAGTTCATGTCCGAGCGCTTCAGCAACAACACCGGCGCGGCGACGAGCTGGATCGCCGATCTTTTCGCGACGATGAACGTGATGTACGAGCGCGACGTCAACGTGATGCTGCAGCAAGGCACGACGATCCTGCGCACGACGACCGACCCGTACTCGCAGAACGACACGCCGGCCGACGGCAACGATCTCAACGAGTTCGGCTCGTACTGGGCGGCGCATTACCCGTCGACGCCGCGCGCGTTCGCGATGCTGCTCTCGGGCAAGTCGTCGAGCGGAAACTCGGCGTCGGGCATCGCGTGGATCCAGGCCTACTGCGAAACGCAGTCGCAAGGCGGCAGCTACAGCGTCAACCAGATCTTCACCAATCCGCAGGTCGACGTGAGCCTGTCCGCGCGCATCGTCGGCCACGAGCTCGGCCACAATTTCGGCGCGTGGCACACGCACTGCACGAACATCACGAACGGCAGCGCGCCCGTCGCGACGAACACGATCGACCAGTGCTACAGCGGGGAAGCGGGCGCCGGCTGCTACGGCGGCGCGGTGAGCTGCCCGACGTCGGGTCCCGGGCATCCTCTGGGCACGATCATGAGCTACTGCAACGTCGGCGGCGCGAACGGAGCGAACTGCGGCCAGAACGTGCTGCAGTTCCACCCGACGCAGGTGTCGACGCTGAATGCGCTGATCGCGCAGAACACCCCGAGCTGCCTCGCGACGACCGCCGACGAAATCTTCCGCGACGGGTTCGATTGAAGCCCGCCTAGTCGCGCATCAGCGTCGATTTGCCGAAAAGACTCTCGACGAGATCGACGGCGAGTATCGCCGTCTTGTTGTGCTCGTCGAACGCGGGATTGAGTTCGACGACGTCGACCGAACCGAGCCTACCGGTGTCCGCGATCATCTCCATGCAGAGCTGCGCCTCGCGGTAGTTCGGTCCGCCCGGCACGGTCGTGCCGACGCCGGGCGCGATGCCGGGATCGAGGAAGTCGACGTCGAAGCTGACGTGCAGGTGCGTGTCCGGCCCGATGCCGCCGAGCGCTTCCTCCATGACGCGCTTCATGCCCATCTCGTCGATGTAGCGCATGTCGTAGATATCGAGGCCGGTGTCGTGCACGAGCTTCTTCTCGCCGGCATCGACCGAGCGGATGCCGATCTGGCTGATGCTCGACGCCGCGATCGCGGGCGCGCTGCCGCCAAGCTCGGTCAGCGCCTTCGGACCATGGCCCGAGAGGCACGCGACCGGCATGCCGTGGATGTTGCCCGACGGCGTCAGCGTGTTCGTGTTGAAGTCGGCGTGCGCGTCGAGCCAGAGGATGCGCAGCGTCTTGCCGCGCTCGGCGCAGTGCTTCGCGACCGCGGTGATCGAGCCGATCGCGAGGCAGTGATCACCGCCGAGCATGACCGGCAGCCGGTTCGCGTCGAGCTCGGCCTTGACCGCGTGCATGACGCTGCGCGTCCACGTGACCACTTCGGGCAGGTGCCGGTAGCCTTCCGACGGCGGTTGCCACGGGTTGACCGGACCGGCGAGGTTGCCGCGATCGAGCACGTCGATGCCGCGCGCGCGCAGCGCATCGGCGATGCCGGCGACGCGCAAGGCCTCGGGGCCCATCGACGCGCCGCGGTGGCCCGCGCCGATATCGGTCGGTGCGCCGATCAGTGAAACGCGGACGGGAGTGGCCATGCGGAGTTCGGGACGAAGCCGCGCGCGGCGGCGATGGCGAAATTATAGCCGGGCGCGCCGGGCGGCCGGTTTTCGCCCGATTCTCAGTGGCCGGCGCCCGCGCGCTGCGCCTGCCGCGCGAGATCGTCGAGCAGCGCTTCGATCGGCGCCTCGAGGCGCTCGGCGAGATCGTGGCCGCCGTGCGCGAACGCGTGATCGGCCGTGCGCGCCAGCATCCCGAGCGACGCGTACCCGTACGTCGGCGCCGAGCCGGCGAGCCGGTGGATCAGGCCGTGCAGCTCGCGCGCCGACGCCTCGTCCTTCGCCGCCGCGAACGCGCGCCACGCGTCGAGCAGCGCCGCGTGCTTGGATGCGAGCGAGCGCGCATAGCGCGCGTGCAGGGCCTCCATCTGGGGCGAGATCGCGGTCATAAAAATGTAAATCGCAGCAAGCGACCGATCATAAACCCCGGCCGCCGGCCCGTGCACACGCATTGACGATAAGCGAACGCGACCAGCGCTATGCTCCGCGCCCCGGAGCCGTCATGGAGGAAGAGGTCATGAGCGATCTGACGAACCAGGTCATGGGTCATCTCGACGATCAGCGCATCCAGGCGATCGCGCAGCAGCTCGGCGTCGATCCCTCGCAAGCCCAGAGCGCGATCCAGCAGGCGATGCCGCTCCTGATCGGCGGCCTCGCGCGGAACGCGCAGACCGACGATGGCGCCGGCGCGCTGCATTCGGCGCTCGGCGATCACGCCGGCAGCGACGTCGGCTCGATCCTCGGCAGCGTGCTCGGCGGCGGCGGGCTCGGCAACGGCGGGGCGATCCTCGGCCACATCTTCGGTGCGCGGCAGGACCAGGCGGCGCAAGGCCTCGGCCAGCAGACCGGCCTCGGCTCGCAGAACGCGGGACAGCTGCTCGCGATCCTCGCGCCGGTCGTCATGGGCGTGCTCGGCAACATGAGCCAGCGCCAGGGCATGAACGCGAGCGGGCTCGGCAGCGTGCTCGGGCAGGAAGCGCAGCGCATCGGCGGCAGCAATGCCGGCGGGCTCCTCGGCGCCGTGTTCGACCAGGACGGCGACGGCCGGTTCGGGCTCGGCGACGTGCTCAAGATGGGCGAAGGACTGCTCGGCAACCGCGGTCGCGTCTGAGCGTCAGGCCGCCTGCGCGGAACGCTCGGATACCTTCGGCGCGCGCACGTTCGCGAGCGCGCGCGCCATGCGGCGCACGGCTTCGTCGAGCTCGGCTTCGTCGTGATAGCTGAAGCCGAGGCGCATGAAGCGATCGTCGCGCTGCGCGAAATCGTACGCACGCGCGCTCGCGAAGCGCACGCCTTCGCGCTCGCCGGCTTCGACCCACGCCGGCACGCCGATCGCATCGTCGACGCGCACCCATAGCGCCGTGCCGCCCGGCGGCACGCGGAAATCGAGCGCGCGGCCGAGCCGGTGCCGGAGCGCATCGGCCAACGCATCGCGTCGCGCCGCATACGTGCGCCGCATGCGCCGCATGTGCCGCAAGAGCTCGCCGTCCTCGAACAGCTCCGCGACGGCGCATTCGATCGCCGCATCGCCGCGCGCATCGCTCGCCGCGCGAAGGCTCGCGAGCCGCTCGAAGACGACCGGCGAAGCGACGACGAAGCCGGCGCCGATGCCCGGCGCGAGCAGGTTCGACAGCGAGCCGACGTAGACGACGTTCGCGCGCCCGGCGCCGGCCGCGATCGGCAGCACGGGCTTTCCGGCGTAGTGGAACTCGTGGTCGTAGTCGTCCTCGATGATCGCGAAGCCGCGCTCGACGGCGAGGCGTGCGAGCCGCGCGCGGCGTTGCGGCGACATCACGCTCGCGGTCGGGAACTGGTGGTGCGGCGTCAGGAACACCGCGCGCACGCGCTCGTGCGCGAGCAGCGTTTCCAGCGATTCGACGTCCAGCCCGTGCTCGTCGAGCGGCAGCGGCACGAGCCGCGCGCCGGCGAGGCGCAGCACGTTCCACGCCGGCGGATAGCCCCAGCTTTCGACCGCGACGACATCGCCCGGCGCGAGCAGCGCTCGCGCGACGAGATCGATCGCCTGCTCGATGCTGCGCGTGACCATGAGGTTGTCGGGCGTCGCGGCGAGACCGCGCGTGCGCGACAGCATCGCGGCAAGCTCGCGGCGCAGGCGCTCGTGGCCGCACGCCTGCGAATAGGTCAGCAGCACGCGGCCTTTCTGCTCGATCGCGCGGCGGAATGCGCGCGCCAGCTCGCGCGCCGGAAAGAGGCGCGCGTCCGGCATGCTCGTCGACAACATCAGCATGCCGGGCGGCAGCGGCTTCACGTCGGGCAGACGCTGCAGCGGCGGCGCGACGGCGAACGTCGGCGTCTCGCTCGCGAGCGCCGCCGGCGCCATCAGCCGCGGTGCCTGCTCGGCGACGAACGTGCCGCCGCCGACGCGCGTCAGCACGAGCCCTTCGGCCGCGAGCTCGTCGTAGCCCGCGACGACCGTGTTGCGATTGAGCTCGAGCGATTCGGCGAGCTCGCGCGTCCCCGGCAGCGGCTCGCCGGGCTTCAGGCGGCCGCGCCGGATGTCGTCCGCGATCGCGCTCGCGAGCTGCAGGAACAGCGGCTGCCCGCGGCCGGGATCGAGCGGAATGCTGAGCTCCCATCGGCGCATGGACAAAGGGACGTCACCGGACCAGCAAACGTCGCAAAACCGGCGCTCCCGAGTTCCGGCGCCGGCGGACACGCTGGCCGCGCAGTACGCCACCACCCAAGGGAGAACGCGATGCACTCGATCTCGAACACGATCCTCGCGGCCGCGTGTGCGGCCGCGCTCGCCGGCACGGCCGTCGCGGCCGAGACGCCGCAACGCCATGACGCACAGCGCTACACGATCACGATCATGACCACGCTCGGCGGCACGAACAGCCGCGCGAACAGCCTCGACGATCTCGGCATCGTCGGCGGCTATTCGAAAGTAACCGGCAACGCGGTCCGCCATGCGACGCTCTGGTCGCTGCGCGCGCCGCAAACCCCGATCGATCTTTCGAGCCTCGGCGGCGCGGCCTTCAACAGCAGCGTCGCCTGGCCGGTCAAGAACAATGTCGGGCTCGTTTCCGGCATCAGCGAAACCGGCGAGGTCAATCCGCTCGGCGAGACCTGGAGCTGCGGCTTCTTCTTCGCGACGAGCGGCAACGTCTGCTACGGCTTCGTGACCAGCGCGTTCGATCCGCAGCATCGGCTCTATCCGCTGAAACCGCTGCCGGGCGGCATCAACAGCTACGCGACCGGCACGAACGACTGGGGCACGACCGTCGGCTGGGCCGAGAACGGCGTGCACGACACGACCTGCGCGAGCGATTCGGATCAGGTGCTGCAGTTCAAGCCGGTCACCTGGTCGCTCGGCCAGGAGCGTCCGCGCCGCCAGCTGCCGCTGATTTCGGGCGACACCTCCGGCGCCGCGACCGCGATCAATGATCGCGACCAGATCGTCGGCATTTCCGGCACGTGCGACCAGGCCGTCGGCCGCAAGACGGCGACGCACGCGGTGCTGTGGGAGAACGGCCGCGTCAGCGACCTCGGCAACCTCGGCGGCGACGCCTGGAACACGCCGACCGCGATCAACGAAGCCGGCGACATCGTCGGCTTCGCCGGCACCGATCCCGCCGACGCCGACGGCAACTTCACGCACGCGTTCCTCAAGCGCCGCAACCACACGATGCAGGATCTCGGCGTGCTGCCGGGCGACATCTCGAGCACGGCGACCGCGATCAATCGCTTCGGCGAGGTCGTCGGCTATTCCAACGATGCGGCCGGCCATATTCGCGCGGTCGTCTGGCAGGACGGCGTGCCGGTCGATCTCGGCCCGCTCGCGCCCGAGTTCGATGGCGCGCTCGTGCTCGCCAACGACGTCAACGATCTCGGCGTCATCGCCGGCCGCGGGCTCGACGCGAGCGGCACGATCGTCGCCTTCATCGCGACGCCCGTGCGCTGACGGCGTCCGTTGACGAAACCCAATGGCAAGCAAATGAACGGCGCCGCAACCGCGGCGCCCCGCCCGCGCGAAAACCACAGTTTCAGCAACGCGTTCGCTCATATCACGCCGCTGCGCAAACGTATGCGCGGCGCAAGCTGCTTCAGCGCGCGGTCAAGGTGCAGCGCTTACGGTCGTCACTGAAAAGATTCTCGACGAGGAGCACAACGATGAAAGGCGAACTTCCGCTCGAGCGCCAGGCAGTCCAGGTGCAGATCAACAACGGCGAGTGGCAGCCGGCCACGTACCAGGACGGGCAGTTCGTGGATCTCTACGGATTGCCGCTGGATCATCGCAAGATCACGAGCTGGCGTCCGGCCGGCGGCAGCACGAACGGCCGCGCGGCGCCGAATCGCACCCTGCGTCCGGAGTCGCCGACGCAGCGCGCGAACTGACACAAGCCGCGACACGAAGATCGCCGCGAAGCCAAGCGCTTCGCGGCGATCGCTTTTGGGGGATCAGCCTTTCTTCGCGCCCGCGTCGGTGCGCGCTTTCGGCGGCGCCGCGACGCGCGCCGTGTCGCCGTCCTGCACGCCGTCGGGCGGACTCTGGATCACGCGATCGTCGGGGGCGAGGCCCGAGCCGATCTCGATGGCCTGACCGAGATCGCGCGCGATCGTCACCGGCTTGAGGCGGATCCTGTCGTCCTTGTCGAGCGTCGCGACGCGAAGCCCGTGCTTGTCGAACAGGAGGGCGCTCGACGGAATGCGAAGCGCCGCCGCGTTGCCCGGAAGCGCGAGGCTCACGTTCGCGAAGCCGCCCGGGAGCAGGTCGTTGTTCGTGTTGTCGACGCCGAGCTGCATCAGCGTCGAACCGGACGACACGTTGACCGCCTGCGACGACGATTCGACGGTCGCTTGGTACTTCTTGCCCGGACGCTCCGGCACCGTGATCGTCGCCTTCGTGCCGGGCGGAATGCTCGGCACGTAGGTCTGCGGCACGCTGACGTAGACGCGAAGCTTCTTCGTGTCCGACACGACGAAGAGCTCCTGCCCGGTCGTGCCGCCGACGCTGATCAGCGCGCCGACGTCGGTGTTGCGCGCGGTCACGATGCCGTCGAACGGTGCCGTGATGCGCGCGAAGCCTTTCAGCGCCTGTTCGCGGTCGACATCGGCCTGCGACGCCTTCACGATCGCCTGCTTGGCCTTGTAGTCGCCGATCTTCTCGTCGACGTCCTGCTTGGAGACGGCGCCGGTCTTGAGCAATTCCTGCCAGCGCTTCGCGGTCGTCTCGGCGAGCGCGACGTTCGCCTGCGCGGTTGCGAGGTTCGCCTTCGACTGCAGGAGCTCCTGGTCGAGATCGGGCGTCTCGATCGTCGCGAGCTCCTGGCCCGCCTTCACCGGCGAGCCGATGTCGACGCTCCAGCTCTTGAGGTAGCCCGGCACGCGCGCGTAGAGCGATGCGCGCGAATACGCCTCGAGGCGGCCCGGCAGGTCGAGCGCACCGGCATCGCCCGATGTCTGCGGCGGCGCGACGGCGACGGTCGGAACCGATTGCGCATCGGTCCATTCGCGAAGGCGCGCATTGCCCGACGCGCGCGTGACGAGCCCGACGACGACGATGACGGCCGCGACGACGACGGCGATGATGCCGGCGACGCGCAATCCCTTCACCGAGACGCTCGTCGCGGTGGGCGTGGACGAATCAGACGGCATGGTGGAGCTCTCCGACGGCACCACCCGGCGCGGCTTTCTTGCCGGCGTTGCGGTGCACGATGCTGAAAACGACAGGAACGAAAACGAGCGTCGCGGCGGTCGCGAAGATCAGGCCGCCGATGACCGCGCGGCCGAGCGGCGCGTTCTGCTCGCCGCCTTCGCCGAGGCCGAGCGCCATCGGCGTCATGCCGATGATCATCGCGAGCGCGGTCATCAGCACCGGACGGAAGCGCACGAAGCCGGCTTCGAGCGCCGCCTTCGACGCATCGCCGAGCTCGTCGAGGCGCTCGCGCGCGAACGAGATCACCAGCACGCTGTTCGCGGTCGCGACGCCCATGCACATGATCGCGCCGGTCAGCGCCGGCACCGAGAGCGGCGTGAACGTCGCGAACAGCATCCAGACGATGCCCGCGAGCGCGGCCGGCAGCGCGGTGATGATCACGAACGGGTCGGCCCACGACTGGAAGTTGACGACGATCAGGAGATAGATCAGCACGATCGCGCCGAGAAGGCCGAACAGGAGGCCCGAGAACGAGGTCTCCATCGTGCGCACCTGGCCGAGCAGCGCGACCGACGAGCCCTTCGGCACGTCCTTCGCGGTATCGGCGAGCACCTTGCGGATATCGGCCGCGACCGCGCCGAGGTCGCGGTCCTGCGAGGTCGCGTGAATCTCGACCATCGGCTGGATGTCGTACTGGCTCACGATGGCGTTGCCGTTCGAGCGCGTGAAGCTCGCGATGCCGCCGAGCACCTGCTGCGAGGCCGCGCCGGTCGAGCCGTTGATAGGAATGTTCGCGAGCGCCGACAGCGAATCGAGCCGGTACTGCGGCGTCTGCATGACGATCGGATACGAGACGCCGTTCTCGGGATTCAGCCAGTAGGTCGGCGCGACCTGCGAGGAACCGGCGAGGTTGACGACCATCGAGTTGGTGACGTCGCGCGTGGTGACGCCGACTTCCTGCGCGCGCGTGCGGTCGACGTCGACGTTCAGCACCGGCGCGCGGCGCGACTGCTGGATGCGCGCATCGGCGACGCCGGCGATCGCGCGGATCTTCGGCAGGATCGCATTCGCGTAGTCGAAGCCCGCGTCGAGGTTCGCGCCGCGGATCTGGATGTCGACCGGCGCCGGCGAGCCGAAGTTGAGGATCTGGCTGACGATGTCGGCCGGCGGGAACGAGAACGTGACGCCGGGGAAGCGCCTGGGCAATTCCTCGCGGAGCTTCTTGATGTAGTCGGCCGTCGGCGCGTGGCCTTCCTTCAGCGCGATCTGGATGTCGCCGTCCTGCTCGCCGGCGAGGCCGGTGTTGTTGTAGGTGAGGTTGATGCTCGAGATGCCGACGCCGATGTTGTCGACCAGCGCCTCGATCTCCTGCGGCGGGATGATCTCGCGGACGACCTTCTGCACCGCGGCGAACTGGTTGGCCGCTTCCTCGACGCGCGTGCCGACCTGCGTGCGGACATGCATCAGGATCTGGCCGCCGTCGACCGACGGGAAGAAGTTGCGGCCGAGGAACGGCACCAGCGCGAACGAGCCGAACACGAACGCGAGGAAGCACGCGACGAAGACGCGGCGGTCGGCGACGGCGAGCGTCAGGATCTGGTGGTAGACGTCGCGAAGGCGCAGGAAGTTGCGCTCGAATGCGCGCTGGAAATTGACCAGCGGGTTGCGCGAGCGCGGCTTTTCCTCGTGGCTTTCGGCGTCGTGCCTGTGCAGCAGGTAGTTCGCCATCGTCGGCACCAGCGTGCGCGACAGGATGAACGAGCAGGCCATCGCGAACATCACGGACTCGGCCATCGGCACGAACAGGAACCGCGCGACGCCTTCGAGGAAGAACATCGGCACGAACACGATGCAGATGCAGAGCAGCGACACGAATGCCGGCGTCACGATCTGCGCGGCGCCGTCGAGGATCGCGGTGCGGACTTCCTTGCCTTGCTCGAGATGCCAGTTGATGTTCTCGATCGTCACGGTCGCGTCGTCGACGAGGATGCCGACCGCGAGCGCAAGGCCGCCGAGCGTCATGATGTTGAGCGTCTCGCCAAATAGAGACAACAGCGAGATCGCGCCGAGCACCGACAGCGGAATCGAGATCGCGATGATCAGCGTCGAGCGCCAGCTGCCGAGGAACAGGAGGATCATGACGCTCGTGAGCGCCGCCGCGATGACGCCCTCGAACGCGACGCCCTTGATCGCGGCGCGCACGAACAGCGACTGATCGTTGATCGGCGTGATCTTGAGGTTGTCCGGCAGCTGCGGCTTGATCTCCTCGAGCTTCTGCTTGACGCCGGCGACGATGTCGAGCGTCGACGTCGCGCCGTTCTTGAGGATCGACATCAGCACCGAGCGCGCGCCGCCGACATGGACGATGTTCGTCTGCGGCGCGTTGCCGTCGCGCACGCTGGCGACGTCGCGGATGTAGACCGTGGTGCCGTTGACGACCTTGATCGGCAGGTCGCCGAGATCGGCGATCAGGGTCGGTGCATTGTTGAGCTGCACCGTGTATTCGAACTCGCCGATCTTCTGCGTGCCGACCGGCGTGATGAGGTTCTGCGCGGCCAGCGCGTTGGCGACGTCCTGGCCGGAAAGCCCGCGCGCGGCGAGCGCGTTCGGATCGATGTCGATCTGCACCTGGCGCGACTTGCCGCCGAACGGATACGGAATCGCGGCGCCCGGTACCGTGACGAGGCGCGTGCGCACGGTGTTGAGGCCGATGTCGGCGAGGTTCTGCTCGGAAAGCCCTTCACCGGACAGCGCCAATTGCAGGATAGGCACGGTCGATGCGTTGTAGTTGAGGATCAGCGGCGGCGTCGTGCCGGCCGGCATCTGCTTCAGCACGGTCTGCGAGACCGCGGTCACCTGCGCGTTCGCGGTCGCGACGTCGACGCCGGGCTGGAAGAAGATCTTGACGATGCCGAAGCCCTGGTACGAGGTCGCCTCGATGTGCTCGATGTCGTTGACCGTCGTCGTCAGCACGCGCTCGTACAGCGTCGTGATGCGCCCGGCCATCTGGTCGGCCGGCAGGCCCGTGTACTGGAACGCCGCGGCGATGACCGGGATGCGGATGTCCGGAAAGATGTCGGTCGGCGTGCGCAGCGCCGACAGCGGACCGACGATCAGGATCAGGAGCGCCAGCACGATGAACGTGTACGGGCGATCCAACGCAATGCGGACTATCCCATTCATGCGCGGACTGGAGCGGGGCGGTGGTGCGGCGCATCAAGGTATGTGCGGTGCGGGGCCAAGCCAATAGGCCACGCATGAAGAAAACTTCATGTGTTCGTGGGGCCATTCGGTTCGCCCACCGGACGCGTCGTTTCGGCGCAGGTTTCGCAAATGCAACGCGCTCCGTCGTCCCGCCGAAGGCCGCGACCCAGTTTTTCGACGTGCTGCGAAAAGCCGAAACCGGATCGCGGCCTTCGCCGGGATGACGGTGATCAGCGTGCCGACGTCATGGCGTCAGCCCAGCAATCGACGGTTATCCGCGTGCCGCCATGCGCGTTGTCGTCGATGCCGAGCCGAAACCCGTGCAGCCGCACGATCGCCGCGACGATGCTGAGCCCGAGCCCATAGCCTTGCGTCGGCAGCTCGCGGCCCGATTCGCTGCGATAGAACCGCTGCAGCACCGCCTCGCGCTCGTCGCGCGGAATGCCGGGCCCGCTGTCCGTGATCTCGACGCGCGGGCCGCCCGGCTCGGCCGACACGCGCACCCCGACGATGCCGCGCGCCGGCGTGAACTTGATCGCATTCGCGACGAGGTTCGTGAACGCCTCGAACAGAAGATGCCGGTCGCCGTGCACGGCGAGTCCTGCCGGTGCATCGAGCCGGAATGCGATCGCGCCGTCCTCGGCGAGCGGCGCGTAGAGCTCGTGCACTTCGCCGAGGATCTCGCCGAGATCGACGTTCGCAAAGCCGCTGCGGCGGCCGAGGTCCTCGAGCTCGGAGATGCGCAGCAATGCGCGAAAGCGCTCGAGCAGCGAATCGACGTCGGCGATGCAGTGCTCGAGCGTCGCCTCGATGCCCTCCTCGCCGCCGCCGGTCTGCTGTAGGCGATAGAGCTGCGTGCGAAGTCGCGTCAGCGGCGTGCGCAGGTCGTGCGCGACGCTGTCGCACACGCCCTTCACCTCGACCAGCAGCCGCTCGATCTCGCCGAGCATGCGGTTCACGATCGCGGCGAGCATGTCGACTTCGTCGCCGCGCCGCGACACCGGCAGGCGCCGGCCGAGATCGCCGCGCGCGATCGGCTCGATCGCGGCCTCGATCGCGCGGACGCGCTTCAGCGGACGGCGGCTCAGCAGGAGGCCGCCGATGAGGCCCGGGATCACGGTCAGCGTGATGCCCCAGAGCAGCGCCTCGCGGATGATCGACGCGACCTGGTCGATCACGCTCGTGTCGCGCGCGATGACGAGCACTTCGCCCGAGTCGAGCCGTTGCGCGAGCCCGCGCGCCGGCTCGCGGATCGCGCGGCCGCGCCGTTCGAGGCCGTTCGGCAGCGCGTGGATCGCGCCGTCGACCGGCAGATCGTCCGGCAGGCGCTCGATGTTGCCGTCGACGTAGCTGCCGTCCGCGCCGAACAGGCCGATCGACATCACGCCGCGCAGGTCGAGCGCGCCGGTCGACTCCATGGCCTTCGGCAGCATCGGCCGCTCGACGCCTTCGAGATAGCGCGCGCGCTGCTCGACGATCTCGTCGACGACGTGGCCGAGATAGCGCCCGGTCTGCCAGTACACCACGCCGATCAGCACGATGCCCCACAGCACGAAGAACGCGCCGTAGATCAGGATCAGGCGCGTCGTCGCCGAGCGCCAGTGGTCACTCAGTTTCAGCAAGGCCGGATTCCGTCAGGCGATAGCCGGAGCCGCGCACGGTGCGGATCAGCGGCGCGATGCCGGGCGGATCGACTTTCTTGCGCAGCCGGCCGATGTGCACGTCGATGACGTTCGTGCCGGGATCGAAGTGATAACCCCAGACCGATTCGAAGATCATCGTGCGCGTCAGCACCTGCCCCGAGTTGCGCACGAGGAACTCGAGCAGGCGGAACTCGATCGGCAGGAGCTCGAGGATGTTTGCGCCGCGGCGCGCGCTCCGTGCGATGAGATCGAGCTCGAGATCGGCGACGCGCAGCACGGTCGCGCGCTCGGCGCCGCGGCGGCGCAGCAGCACCTCGATGCGCGCGACCATCTCGTCCGGCGCGAACGGCTTGGTCAGGTAATCGTCGCCGCCGGCGCGAAGGCCGCGCACGCGCTCGTCGACGTCGCTGAGCGCGCTGATCATCAGCACCGGCGTCTGCACGCCGGCGTCGCGCAGGGCCTTGACGACCGCGAGCCCGTCGAGGCCCGGCAGCATGCGGTCGAGCGTGATCGCGTCGTATTCGCCGCCGGACGCGCGCCTGAGGCCCGTCGCGCCGTTGTCGACCCAGTCGACCTCGTTGCCGCGCCGCTTGAGCTCGGTGACGATCTCGCGCGCCGTGACGGCGTCGTCCTCGATGGTCAGCACCCGTGCCATGGCGATTACGCTACCGGGAACGGCGGTCCAAGCAAAGCGGTCACACGGCTGTCGCCGGCCTGACGCACGAGCATCGCGCGCGCGAGCTCGCGATCCTTCGGCGTGCCGTTTCGCGCCGCCCGCCTCGCGCACCTGCGCCATCACCGCTACAACCGCGCGCTGCGGGGTCGCGACGAGACTACGATCCGGCCGAACGCTCGCGCCGCGTACGCGCTGCATTACCCTTTGCATCGCGGTTGGACGTTACGTCGGCGCGCTTGCGCTCTCGCTGCCCTGCTGGCTGCCGGGGCCGACGCGCTAGACTCCCGCGCCTGCAGGAGGACGTTCGCATGGCCCTCTTCGAAAGCATCCTGACGCTGCTGCTGCTCGCGATCCTGCTGCTGCAGGTCTCGCGCCGGCTCGGCATCCCGTATCCGACGATGCTCGCCGCCGCCGGCCTGTGCGTCGCCGCGCTGCCGTGGGCGCCCGAGATCGCGCTCGATCCGCACCTCGTGCTCGTGCTGTTCATCGCGCCGGCGATCCTCGACGCCGCCTACGATTTTCCGGTGCGCGCGATCAAGCGCTACTGGCTTGCGTTGTTCGCGCTCGCGTTCGTCGCCGTGATCGTGACGACAGCGGCAGTCGCGTGGGTCGGCGTCGTGTTCGCGGGCTTGCCGGTCGCGGCCGCGTTCGCGCTCGGCGCGATCGTTTCGCCGCCCGATGCGGCCGCGGCCGTCGCGATGCTGAACCGCCCGTCGGTGCCGCGGACGACCGCGACGGTGCTGAAGGGCGAAAGCCTTCTCAACGACGCGACCGCGCTGATGATCTTCGGGCTCAGCGTCAGGCTCGTCTATGCCGATGCGTCGGGCGGCCACGTGCTGGCGCAGCTCGCGCTCGCCGTGCCGGGCGGCATCCTGCTCGGCATCGTGTGCGGCCGCGTCGCGGGCTGGGCCGTGCCGTATCTCGCGGGCACGCTCGGCAGCATCCTGTTCCAGTTCGCGGTGACGTTCAGCGTCTGGCTCATCGCCGACCGTCTCGGCCTCTCGGCGATCCTCGCCGTCGTCGCGACCGCGATGACGGCCGCGCGATACACCGGCAGCGCATCGGCGCGCGATCGCCTGCACACGAACTCGATCTGGAGCGTCGCCGTCTTCATGCTCAACGTGCTCGCGTTCCTGTTCGTCGGCCTGCAGGCGCGCGCGATCGTGCGCGAGCTCGATCCGACGGAGCTGCGCCACGCGGTCGCGTTTTCGTTCCTCGTGCTCGGCGTCGTGATCGTCGTGCGCATCGTGCTCGTGATGGCGTACAACCGCGCGATCCAGCCGGTCTATCGCCGGCTCCGCTACGGACCGGGGCCGACGATCAAGCAAGGCATCCTCGCGTCCTGGTGCGGCATGCGCGGCATGGTCACGCTCGCCGCAGCGCTGGCGCTGCCGGGCGACTTTCCGCAGCGCGGCCTGATCGTGCTCGCGTCGCTCACCGTCGTGCTCGGCACGCTCGTGGTCCAGGGGCTGACGCTCGAGCCGCTCGTGCGCCTGCTGCGTTTTCCGAAAGACACCTCGCAGCAGGACGAGCTCGCGCTCGCACGCGCAACGCTCGCCGACGTCGCGGCACGCGCGCGCGCCGAGAGCAGAGGCGTGGACATCCACGACGACGCCGGGCTGCGCCTCGCGATGGTGCAGCATCAACGCGACGCGCTGCGCGACCTGCGCGGCGGGAACCGCATCGAGGAAGACGTGTTCCGAGCGATCGAGCAGGAGCTCGATCTCGAGGAAGTCGCCGCGACGCGCGACCGGCCGTTCAACCTTGTCGACGCGTGATGCGCGCCTCGAGGACTTACAGTGGCATGATCAAACTCAGGCGTAATACGGCTTTGATGGTTCTCCGCTCGTCAAGAAGGAGCTTCCGATGAAAGCACGACATGTGCTGATACTTTTAGTAGCCGTTTTTACCGCCGGCTGCGTCACTTCTTCGCACTCGACGAGTGCAACGGAAGCTGCTTCGACGGGTGGTGAACGTGAGGTCACATCGATTCGCGATTGCAAGCAGTGCCCCGCGCTAGTAGTCATCCCTGCAGGCAATTTCACCATGGGGTCACCTGCGAGCGAACCTGGCCGCTATGACGAGGAAGGGCCACAGCGAAAGGTGCATGTCAATCGGGTGGCCGTGGGGAAGTTCGATGTCACTCGCGGCGAGTGGGCTGCGTTCGCGTCGGCGACCCATCGCGAGACGGTCGGTGGCTGCACGTGGAGCAGCCTGCCCGGTACGGGCGTGATGGAACCCAACCCCAAGGCCACGTGGAAGACGCTTGGCTTCATGCAGGATGACGCTCATCCGGTGGTTTGCGTTACTTGGGATGACGCACAGGATTATGTGCGTTGGTTAAGCGGGCTGACCCGCCACCACTACCGCCTGCTTACAGAAGCGGAATGGGAATACGCCGCTCGTGCAGGGACGGATACGGCCTACCCCTGGGGCGCCAGCGCCAGCCATGAGCATGCAAACTACGGTGCGGCGTCATGCTGCTCTGGCGAAGCATCGGGCTCTGACAGGTGGGTAGGAACCTCTCCGGGAGGCGCCTTCCCAGCCAATCAGTTCGGTCTGTACGACATGAATGGCAACGTCATGCAATGGGTGCAGGATTGCTTTTCACCCTCTTTTTCCTACACCGGCATGCCAACCGATGGGTCGGCCTATAACGACGCAGTCATTCTGAGATTGTCCGGCGAGTTGGAAGCCATGAATGGCACGTCTTCGTGCGCGCATCACATGCTTCGCGGTGGAGACTGGGGCGACCCTCCGGCGTCGATCCGCTCCGCAGCCCGAAGTTTTGCTCCCCCGCCTGGATCTCCGCTGCAAAACTACAGAAGCGCTGGCGTTGGATTTCGCGTAGCTCGAGTTCTTGATTAATTAACAGCCAAGCCTCGAGGCCGCCGTATGACAATTCATTCAAGCCGAAGCCGCTTCGCGACTCGGCCTAATTCAGGCGTTAGGCGTTTGCGGCATCGCCTTTATAGCCGTCGAAGCCGGCGAAGATCGGATCCGGCGGCCCGGCCTGCACTTCGTGCGCCCTCGATCGCGGGACTTGCCGGCGACAGTGCACGCGTCGGCGTCGGACCGCCGTTGAAGGCGAGCCGGCGATTATTGGATCGTCGTTGCTGCCCCAGGCGTTTCTTCAAACCGTGCCGGGCCCGGAAGACTCGACCGCCGCCGGCTTCCGAGCTCGACCCACCCATGTCACGGACAAGGGGATTGCTGCTGGGCGGGATCCTCGAAACCGTTGCGGAGCAGGATCTCGCCGTCCGGCAGCACCTGGAAGATCACGTCCTCGCTGGCGCTGACGCCGCCCGGCACTGTCGTCGCATTCAGCGTGGTCACGTAGATTCCGCCCGTATCGAGCGTTCCGGACAGCAATGCGCCCAGGATCGACAGTGACGGCGCCGGATTCTCCACGCTGAAATCCAGCGTTTTGCCCGGCGGCGCCTCGAACAGTCGCGAAAGATCCAGGCTCACCGCGTCGCCGACCGTGTTCACCTGCTTCGGCAGCACGCACGACACCGTCGGCGCGCTCGGATCAATCGTGACCGCCACCGTC
>Ga0070681_10002426_pt1 | contig 17048 bp, 12 predicted proteins | sample KBSC83BmetaG_FD_65650 | JGI IMG/M metagenome (GOLD analysis project Ga0070681, IMG submission 65650) | Corn rhizosphere microbial communities from Kellogg Biological Station, Michigan, USA - KBS C8-3B metaG | ecosystem: Host-associated > Plants > Roots > Rhizosphere | place: USA: Michigan...
CAGGTCGAGACCTTCCTCATTTGTACAAAAGGTGGAAGGTGAAGCAGAACGATAGTGAGTTGGCCTTGCATTCGAAAAGATCGTAGGGATCCCTCACTCCGTTCGGGACTAGAGGCAAACGTCGCTTACTCCTTTACTGCGATCCCTAAGGTCTTCATTTTCCGGTAGAGATGGCTGCGTTCCAGGCCCAGGACTTCCGCCGTACGGGTGACGTTGCCGTGATTTTCGTCCAGCTTTTTGAGGATGTAATCGCGTTCGTAAGCGGCGCGGGCCTGATGAAGAGTTGAGAAGCCTGTCGTGTTGCGCCCGCCTTCGCGATGCATGAGGGGTGGCAGGTGTTTGCGCTCAAACTTGTGGACGGTAGGATTCATGATGACGAGCCTTTCGATCACATTGCGCAACTCGCGGACGTTGCCAGGCCAGGAATAGCGCATCAGGGTATCGATTGCGTCATCAGTGATTTCGCGCGAGCGCCTGCTGTAGGCCGCGGAGAACTCTTTCAGGAAATGGCGAGCGAGAAGGGCGATATCCTCCTTGCGTTCGCGGAGCGGCGGTACATAGAAGGGAATGACGTTCAGGCGATAGAACAGGTCTTCGCGAAAGTTGCCACGAGAGATCTCCTCTTCCAGGTCTTTATTTGTCGCCGCGATCACGCGTACATCAACCTGCAGGGGTTCGTCGTCGCCTACCGGCGTGAATTTCTGTTCATCGAGCGCGCGCAGGACCTTTGACTGGGTCTTCAGGCTCATGTCGCCAACTTCGTCGAGAAAGAGCGTGCCGCTGTGGGCTTTTTCGAACTTTCCCTCCTTGTCACCCGCTGCCCCAGGCAATGCGCCTTTGCGATGGCCGAAGAGTTCGCTCTCAATCCAGTCTTCCGGAATGGCGGCGCAATTCACTTCGACGAAAAGGTTGTCTTTCCGCAGGCTTTGCGCGTGGATTGCATGCGCAGCGAGTTCCTTGCCGGTACCGGATTCGCCGTAGATAAGCACACGCCCGTTGGTGGGCGCCATGATGTTGATCTGCTGTCGCAGAGCCTTCATGGGAATACTTTCTCCCACGATCACGCTTCTGGCCTGTATCTGTTTCTTGAACTCGGTATTTTCCTGGCGTAGCCGGTGCGCGTCGAGCGCATTCTTGAGCACAATCAGCGTGCGGTCAAGCGAGAGCGGTTTTTCGAGGAAGTCAAACGCGCCGAGCTTGGTGGCTTTTACGGCGGTTTCGATGGTGCCGTGTCCGGAGATCATCACGACCTCGGGAGCGTCGTCCGGATGCTGCTGGCGGAGGCGCTCGAGCGTCTCAAGCCCATCGATGCCGGGCAACCAGATGTCGAGCAGCACCACTTCAGAGCGGTGCTTTTTCAGTTCTTCAAGGCAGGCTTCGCCGCTTTCTGCAAGCCGGACCTTGTAGCCTTCATCCTCCAGGATGCCGCGCAAGGTTTCGCGAATCTCTCGTTCGTCGTCTACGACCAGGATGCTAGGCATTGGTCTTTGCCGTCTCCGGTTGCACAGCGTTACCCGCCAGGGGCAGCTCTACAATGAATTTAGCACCCACGGGACGATTTTCTTCCACGCGCACATTGCCGTGATGGTCCTCGATGATCCGGCGCACGATGGCGAGTCCCAGTCCAGTTCCGCGCTTTTTGGTGGAAACGTAGGGAAGGAAGAGTTTCTCCTTCACCTCACTGCTGATTCCGTGCCCTGTATCTGCCACCAGGATTTCAAGCGCATCGCGCGTCTCGAGCAACGAGGTCGAGATATGGATTTCGCGGACGAGAGAATCTTTCATGGCTTCAGCCGCATTGTCGATGAGGTTTGCCAGCGCGCGTTTGATGGCTTCCGGGTCGGCCATTGCCTGGGGCAGGCCTGCTCCAAGCTGTTTCTCTACGTGGATGCCATCCAGCCGGCCATTGAACATAGCGAGCGTGCCTTCCACGATTTCATTCACGTCCGCCGGGCGTGGCCTGGCTTCAGGGAAGCGCGCCAATGAGGAGAACTCGTCCACGAGCGAGCGCACAGTCTGCACGGCTTCGGTGATGGTGCCGGCGCAGCCTTTGATCACATCCAGTGAGTTCCTGTCCGGCTGCAGGCCGCGCTCCAGGTGACGGCGGATGCGTTCGGCGGAAAGCGCAATGGGAGTGAGCGGGTTCTTAATTTCGTGGGCGACACGACGCGCTACTTCGCGCCATGCGGCCTCCCTTTGCGCCTTCAACAGATCACTAAAATCTTCAAAGACGATCACATAGCCGAGTCGCTGGCGCAGATGCAGGACCGACGACGCGGTGACGCTAACGTTGAGATCATGTTTTTCCGCGGGCATCTCGAATTGCGCTGCCGTGATGCCCATTCTGTCCGCTCGACGAAGCAGGTGTTCCAGATCATCAGCGATTTCAGCGGAGAAGACCTGCTTGAGCGACTGGCCCACAATCGGCGCTCCACCGTTGGGCCAGAACATACGACCAAAAGCCACGTTGCTGTGCGTTACAAGTCCATCGGGACCGAGCGAGAGCACGCCGGTGGGAATACTCTCGAGAATCGTCTCGATGTGGCGGCGCCGCTGGTCGAGCTCGGAGTTGGTCTTGGTGAGCTCCTGCGCGGAAATTTCAATCTTCTTGCGGCTTGATTCAAGTTCTGCCGCCATGGAGTTGAACGATGAGACGAGCTGGCCGAGTTCGTCGGCCGCCGATACCTCGACCCGATGCCCGAGATGCCCCAGTGAAATCTGGCGCGTGGCTTCGGCGAGGGCCTCGACCGGACGCGTGACCAGTTTGGCCAGGAAAAGCGATGACCATGTGGAAGCGAAGAGCAAGAGCACGGTCAAGAGCGTGAGCAACAGCATGTAAAGGCCGCGGATTCGCTTCGATTCGCGAGTCAGGGCCATGTAGTTCTGCTGGTTCTGGTTGATCTGCTCGAGGGTAGGAGAGAAGTCGCGCGGCAACGGCATGGCAACCAGAATTTTGCCTGTGCTGCCGACCGCCGCGCTGGCCAGCAGATATTCGGTACCGTGGAAAACCCATTTCTGGGGCTTTGTGGCAACAGACTTGAGATCAGGGAGTGCGTCGCGCAACAAGGGCCACGTTTGTGGAGCGTTCCAGCTCGCGACGTTGTCGCCGTCGGAGAGCGCCAGTGCGAATCCGCCCTGCAGCGTCTGCTCGTGACGGCGAAATTCGTGCAGGATACCGGTGTAAGTGGCGCTGGAGAAAGCGTGTTGCGTCTCCGGGGATGCTGCAATCTCGGCGGCTTCCTGTCGCGCGTTGTCGCCGGCGTAGTCAGCGAGCAGAGAAGCTACGCGCCCGGAATCCTGCTGCAGCTCGTTTACGGGCATGCTGAACCATTTGTCGATGGAGCGGTTCATCAAGCCATAGGAAAACATGAACATCACGATGGCAGGCGCGAAGCTCAAGGCCAGAGCTGAAAGGACCATGCGCGTGCGAAAACGGGAGCCCAGCACGCCCAGGCGGCGCTCAGCGTAGAGTTTGACGAGATTGCGGAACAGGACAACCGTCAAGACTACGAGTAGTAAAAAGACGAGCGCAGAGAGCGCGACGAGGACGAGGGTTTCCTGAGCAGAGTCAGGCCGCAGCGCTTTCAGGTTGAATGCCTGCTGGGAGAAGACGAGTCCGAATAAAAGAACGATTCCGAGTACCAAAGGAATCATCAAAACACGGCGCTGCCCGGGCGAGAGAGAGCGTTTATCCTCTGGTCGGTTGCGTGGCACAAATCACTCAGCTGTGGAGATTCTGCAACACATTATATGCGTACTGCGCAAGCTCACACCTGAGCGAGGCGCAAGGGAGTGGTGCGCGGTTTCCCGTGCTCCCGCTCAGCAACGCCGGGCTGCTGCTCTCTTCAGCAGCTCTGTTAAGGGTTGCCTTCCATGGAGAAAATCACGTGACAAAACGCGTGCCCTCTCCAGCCCGCAATTCAGCATCAGACATTTGAGTCACAACGCTCAATCGACGAGCTTTCGAGGAGAACGAGGTTTCAATGAAGAACACAAAATTAGCCGCACTCATCTGCAGCGCTTCGCTCGCGATGAGCGCCTACGCCCTGCAGTATCCGGCAGGATCGTCGTCCGCCGGCCAGGCCGGGACAGCGCCCACCACCTCCCAGACGCCGGGCAGCAGCACGGGCTCGTACGGTTCGGCAACTTCGCCCGGTGCGCAATCTTCGCAGGGCACCACCGGAACCACGGGTTCGCAGGGCAACTCGCAATCGCCCAGCGCCGGGGCCGCGCAATCGCAGCCGGGCCGTCCCAGCATTGATGATCAGGTCCGCGTGCTTACGCAGGAACTGAACCTCTCGCAGGATCAGCAGAGTAAGATGCACAACATTCTGGACGACCAACACCAGCAGGCGATGACGATTGTGAACGATCAGGCGATGTCACGCGATGACAAGATACAGAAGATCCGGACGCTGCGCGAATCCACGATTACCAAGGCGCGCGGCATCCTGAATGACGACCAGAAGAAGAAGCTCGACGCCATGATTCAGGAACAGCAGATGCGCCAGGGTGGCGCGCCTTCTTCCTCGGGCAGCTCATCGCCGAGCGGCACTACTTCTCCGGGCAGCTCCAGTACGCCAGGAAGCACGTCCGGCACCACAAGCTCGCCGAGCAGCACCACTCCACCCAGCAGCACGACGCCGCCCAGCAGCACGACACCGCCTCCGAACAGCTCGACGCAGCGGCCGCCGCGGTAGTCAACCCGACATTTTGCAGCAAAGCCCTGCTCTGCGAGCAGGGCTTTTTCTTGTGCACATATCGTCTCCCTCAACGCCGTCCGGGTACAATCGCGTGAATATGTGGAACAATCTATGGGTCGTCGTTGGCGCGAGCCTGGTTTTCACGATGGGCGTGGCTATGAGCGGCCAGCCCAAGCCTGAGTGGTGCCGGAATCTGCCACGTCCGGCTTACAAGAGCCTTGAACAGGTCACGCAGCCTGATGACTGGTTTGAGGTATACCGGATCCGGCCCGGCGTGTTTGCCATCTATGAACCACACCAGTCAGAAGAGGTGATTTCTTACCTGATCGTGGGCCGTCAGCGCGCGTTGATGTTCGACACAGGGCTCGGAATCAGCGACATCAAGCAAGTTGTTCAGCGGCTCACGTCTTTTCCGGTGAGCGTTTTGAACTCGCACACGCACAACGATCACGTCAGCGGCAACTGGCAGTTCACTGATATCTATGGAATGGATACGGACTTTACCCGCAAGAACGCCCAAGGCTCACGGGACGACGCGCAGGCGGAGATTGCTCCGGGAGAACTTTGCGGGCCGCTGCCCGCTGGCTTTGACGCTAAAAACTATTCCACCAAGCCGTTTGCCATCACGCACTGGCTGCATGATGGCGACGGCATTGACCTCGGCGGCCGCAAGTTAATCGTAGTCGCAACTCCGGGCCACACGCCTGATGCAATCTCCCTGCTCGACGAAGCGAACGGTCTTCTATTCACCGGCGACACTTATTATCCGGGGACGATCTGGCTTTATCGCCCGGAAACCGACCTCGGCGCGTATGAGAAGTCCCTGGAACGAATGATTGCGCTCGCGCCCAAAGTGCGACTTCTGCTTCCTGCACACAACGTTCCTGTTGCGGAGCCCACGGAGTTGCCAAAGCTGCTTCATGCGTTTCGCCAGGTCCGCAGCGGCAAGGTGAAGCCGGAACAACAGGGAGAGAAGAGGATCTACAAAGCAGAAGGATTTTCGTTTCTGATGAAGTAATAGCGATGCGTGCGGAATCAGCTTGGAGAATCTGCGCCGTCATTCTATGCTGGAGCATTCCGGAGTCAATTTGAATGATTCGAGCCCAGCGTTTCTCGCGCACTATTTTCCTTTGTTTATTTTTTCTGGTTCTTGCTCAACTTTCATGCTTCGCTGCTGACGTCCGCTTCCGCGTCTCGTTGCCCTCCGGCAGGCAAGCGGTCACCGGACGGGTGTTCATCGCGATCTCAAAAATTGATAATCCTGAGCCACGCCTTCAGGTCGGCAACTGGCGGTCGCGGGCGGAGTTGCTCGGCCGCGATGTTGACGTGGCCCCCGGCCAGTCCGTTGTGGTCGACGCGCTCACGCTGGGATATCCGTTGCGCTCGGTGCGCGAACTCCCTGCGGGCGACTATTACGTGCAGGCGATATTCAATGTGTACACGCGATTTCAGCGCTCCGACGGGCACACGGTCTTCGCTCACAACGATCAGTGGGAGGGGCAGCAGTTAAATAAATCGCCGGGCAATCTCTATAGCGACGCGCGCCGCTTCCATCTGGACCCGCTCAGCGGCTATGAGATTCAGCTCAGCCTTGATCACGTGATCCCACCCGTCCAGGTGCCCGCTGATACGCAGTATGTGAAGCGAGTGAAAATCCAGAGCAAGGTGCTCAGCCAGTTCTGGGGACAGCCGATGTATATCGGCGCGACGGTGCTGCTGCCCGAAGGATATGACGCGCACCCGAACGCGCACTACCCAGTGCTCTACCAGCAGGGACATTTCGGGCTGAACGCACCACTCGGCTTCAACACGGAACCGCAGCCGGGCGACGAACGCCAGCGTGAAGGCCGCATTTCTGGCATTGCGCTTTACAAACGGTGGTCAGGGCCGAATTTCCCGCGCATGATCGTGGTCACCTTCCAGCACCCCACGCCATTTTTCGACGATTCCTACGCGGTGAACTCGGCAAACAACGGCCCTTATGGCGACGCGATCATGGACGAGTTGATTCCGTATGTGGAGCAACACTTCCGGATCATTCGCCAGCCGTATGCGCGATTGCTGACCGGCGGGTCAACCGGCGGCTGGGAGTCGCTGGCATTGCAGGTGTTTCATCCGGAGTTTTTTGGTGGAACCTGGACTTTCTATCCTGATCCGGTTGATTTCACGCGTTATCAGATCGTGGATATTTATAACGATGTGAATGCGTTCCTCGCGCCGGGTTTTGATGCTCCGATACCCGAGCGTCCTGCGGAGCGTTCGCCGGAAGGCCAGGTAACCACCACGATCCGGCAGATGAGCCAGTTTGAAGAAGTGCTCGGAAGCCGCGGCCGCTCCGGCCAGCAGTTCGAAGCATGGGAGGCTGTTTACGGGCCGGTCGGCATTGATGGCTATCCCAAGCCGCTGTGGGACAAGCAGACCGGCCGGATTGATCCGCAAGTGGCGGTTTACATGCGCGACCACGGTTACGATCTGCGCTACTACCTTGAGCAGAACTGGCCCCGCATCGGCCAGCAGCTCGTGGGTAAGCTCCACATATATTGCGGAGACATGGACAGCTTTTATTTGAACCTGGCTGTATACAGGCTCGAGGATTTTCTGCGCCAGACGGCCTCGCCTGCGTATGGGGGGTCTTTTGAGTACGGCAGGCCGATGAAACCGCACGGCTGGTCGCCGCTGAACCAGGCAGAGCTGGTGACAACGATGGCCGATTACATCAATCGTCACGCACCAGCAGGCGCGGATAATTCATGGAAATACTGAGTTACGAATAGCTGAGCCTACTGTGCTCCTGCACTCTCCGCAGCCTTGGCCGGTTGTGCCACCGTGCCGTTGCGCACCATCCAATAGCCAGCACCGGCGATGATGAAGAGCGCCAAACCGCTGGCAACGAACAGCGGCCGGATTCCCAGGGTCTGTGCCAAATAGCCGGAGAGCAGCAGACCCAGTACCTGTGCCAGCGAGATCATGGACATGAAGGTGCTGCTCACGCGTCCCATCATTGCAGGCGGCGTCTCCTGCTGTGACATTGTCTGTGCCGGCACGAGCACGAAGGAGATAGCAAAACCCATAGCGAACGTGCTCACGCCCGCCATAAAGCGATTTTGAAAAGTCCCGAGCAGCCCCGCGCCCAGGCCGAGCGCGACCAGTCCACAGAGCACAACCAGAGGCTTGGGAAAGTTACGAAACCGTGCCATGACTGACGAACCGACAATGAGGCCGATTCCCACCATGGAACTGATCACGCCGAACAGGAACGGGCCTGCAGCCAGCGAGTCGCGGATGTAGATCGAGATCAGCGGACTGAACGAACTGAGCACAAACATGGCCACGGCCATGGCAAGAAAAACAAACGAAAGACCTGAGTGAGTAAAGATGAAGCGGTTACCTTCGAGAAAATCCTGGGTCAGTTTGTCGACAGTTTTTTCCGTCTGCGACTGCGGACGAACCACCACCAGGGTGGAGATCATGAATGCGGAGAAGACAAAACTGGCGGTGTCTAGATAAAAACAGGCCTTCTCACCCAACGCCGAGATCAGAGCTCCCGCAGCAAAGGGAGAAAAGAGCCGTACGATATAGAACGCTTGCGTCATCATTGCATTGGCGGCCAGCAAGCTTTCTCTGGGCACCAGCGTCCTGAGTGTCACAGACTGTGCCGGCGAGAAAAAACTTGAAACGGCGCTAAGCGCAACGAAAATCGCGCAGATTTGCGGCACATCGTGTACAAAGACAAGGCACAGGATCAACAACGCGCGGATCACGTCACTGGCGATCATCACGCGCTTCACGTTCCAGTGGTCCACAAAGACCCCGGCGACGGGGCTGATGATGGCCAGCGGAAGCACGTACGCGATGGTCACGGCAGTTACCTGCACCGGCGTGCCATGCCAGCGGAAAGTAATCAGGCTGATGACACCAAACAACGCAAGGAAGTCGCCCATGATGCTGACGAACTGCGCCATCCACAGCGTACGAAAGGGTGGAAACTTGAGAATTGTCTTCTGCGTGAAGGCGGCGACCGGAGTTGGGGAAGACATTTGGGGAATTTTCCTTGGAGAGAGTAGCTTACATGAACTTTGGCAGCGTTCTGTCGTGAAGGCGCTCGCGACCAGATGTTCCCGCACTTTCTAAGAAAAAATTTATTAATTTGGTAGTATGGATTCGAATCTGAAGCGCAACATAGCTGCAAACACATGAAAAGGTGGTACATATAAATGTACTGTCCTTCCGGCCAAACCGGTTTAGAATTAGGCCAACCCCTTGGTGTCAGGATTGTGAGTTAAATGGACCCGATCCCAGCAGCTTCCCTCCTGTTGGTAGTAGCAACTGAAGCCGCCCTGCGGCTGCGCTCGGACTGGCTCGTTCGCGCGGGTTACAAAGTAAGCCCTGCTACCAGCCTCAAAGAAGTCGAACAGGCGTGCCATAATCGTGCCTTTGATATGGTGTTGCTTGCCGACGCAGTAGAACCAAAAATGAAAAAGGCCATCGGCCTGACGGTGCGCCACTTCTTCCCTGAGGCCCCCATCCTGCAGATGGGAAGAATACGGCCGGACATTGAGGGACAGTGCTTTGTTACGGGCGACTCGCGAGAGGACCTGCTCTCTTCGATCAACAAGATTCTGAGCCATGACGAGATCCGTCCGGCCGCCATTTAGGTTTTTGAGAAAACAAAAAAGGAGCCTCGCGAAGAGGCTCCTTTTGTTTTTCAAACCTTCTTACTGCTGAGGGGCAGCGGTGGGGACTGCTCGGGCGGAACTCGTTCCGATCGCTTCGCCTGAGAGCACCAGCTCTACGCGACGATTCTGCTGCCGCCCTTCTGGTGTGTCATTGGTTGCAACCGGGCTTGTCTTGCCCAGCCCACGCGCTACGATTGAGCTATCGGGAATGCCCTGCTGGACAAGGTAGCTGCGCACCGCGTCGGCGCGTCTTTCTGAGAGCTGCTGGTTGTATTCGTCACTGCCCACGGCGTCGGTATGGCCTTCCACCTCAAGATGGAGTCCGGGATGCGCGAGCACAATCCCGGAGACCTTGGCCAGGCGCTCGCGTGCGCCCGGAAGCAGCTCAAAGCTGCCGGTCTTGAAGAGAACGTCAGACATGTTGGCAATCAATCCGCGCGCGGTGTCGCGGGTGGCGAGCACGGCGTTCAACTGTTGCAGAAGCTGCCCGCGCAAATCAGCTTTTTCTTTTTCTGCCTGTTGACGAAGCCGGTCAGCTTCTTCGGCCGCCTTGCGGGCTTTGTCGGCTTCAACCGCGAGAGACTGCTGCTGTGCCACGGCCTGCGCCTTGGCGGCTTCCGCTTCCTGGCGGGCCTTCTCGGCATCCTGCTTCATACGGAGAGCCTCAGCCTTTGCGGCTTCGGCCTGCTGGCGTGCCTGTTCAGCCTGCTGCCGTGCCTGCTCAGCCTGGACACGAGCTGATTCGGCTTCAGCGCGCCGGCGAGCTTCAGCTTCGGCATCGGCACGGGCTTTGGCTTCGCGTTCTTCCGCGGCTTTTTTGTCCGCTGCAGCTTTGGCGTGGGCCTCTTCCTCTGCCTTCTGTTTTACGGCCATCACGCGCGCTTCTTCGGCGGTGCCCACGGTTTCGCGTGCCAGAGTTTCGATGGTTGCTTTATCACGCTTGCGGACATACGCTTCTTCGGCGTCGCGCAACTGCTGGTCAGCCCTGGCGATGATGCTGGAGGCATATTTATCTGCCGCTGCAACGCGCGCGATGCGCACTGCATTGCGGGCCTCAAACAGCGAGCGCGGAGTCTTGCGGTCAATCCCGAAAATTGCGTCCTGAATGTGAGTATTCGTCGAGCTGTAGGTGCCGCGGCCAAGCAGTTCATATCTGGCATCAATGTTTTGTTCCCGCGTTCCGGCGGGAATGACGTTTTCCATCACCACCATGTTGCCGGGCTGGTTTACTGCAAAATACGGCTCGGCAGTCACGATCAGTCCGAACGTCTGCATGTCGGTAATCGCTTTCAGCTTTGCGCTGTTGTGGTCGAATACGAGCTCGCCGAGGTTCACCGCACGCCCTTCCGGCGAGACAGCCCACAAGACCAGGCTCAGGTACTCAAGACCGAACTTGGTGGGATCGTCGAGATTCTCAAATTTCGCGTCGATCTCGAGATTGCTCTTCTTTCCGGTGACATGCGCTTCACCGGTGGCATTGCTCATGAGCTCAGTGCCGTGGAATTCGATTTTGACGGCGTCATTGCGCAGCCGGTAGTTGATTGCCTTCGTGGTGCGCTGTACGTTGCTGGTCTGGGCCGGCGCCGGAGATGTCTGCGCTGCCAAACTCAACCCCAGGAACAAAGATCCGAACAGTGCCAGTGTTTTTCTCATGGCATTTGCCTCAACAGATGGTGGGAGTAGTGAATTTTTCGATCTAACTTTATGTCGGGATTGGTCCTGTTGGAAGAAGCGTTTAGTGCAAGGTGGTTGTTAGTACTTTCGTGCTTTCGGCCATGATCCTGCGAGTTTAAGCGAACGGCTGGCTCGGGCCGTGCAGAAGCCAGATTTGAACTCACGTGGACGCGTACTCGATAATGTGGCTGCAGCACCTGAAAAGGAGAACATCGGTCATGCGGCAAAACTGGATTCGCGCGGTTATGGCAGTTGCGCTCTCAATTATGGCTATTTCGCTGCAGGCGCAGCAGCAGGACAAAAGTAAGAGGCCCAGCCCTCCTGGGACCGCGGAGGTCGCGCTGAAGGGCAAGACAATCAAGATTGACTACAGCCGGCCTTCCATGAAGGGGCGGAAAATATTCGGCGACCTGGTGCCTTACGGGAAGGTATGGCGCACCGGAGCCAACGAGGCTACCGCTTTCAGTACGCCGATTGACCTTACGATCGGTGGCACCAAAGTACCTGCCGGCAACTACACGCTGTACTCATTGCCGACCGACAATTCATGGAAGTTGATCATCAACAAGCAAACCGGGCAGTGGGGCACTGAATACGACGAAAAGCAGGACCTCGCACGCATTGATATGAAGGTCAGCAAGACGGCGCAGCCGGTTGAGCAGTTCACGATCTCGTTCGACAAGACGGGACAGGACTCAGCAAACCTGATTCTGGAATGGGAAAACACCCGCGGAACAGTTGCTGTGAAAGCTCAATAGAGTTCCAGAAAGTGGATGAGGTGTGGGCTGGAGATCTACGGTCCGCACCCGCCGCTGCCCGCCATCTGGAAGCGGCTGATCTCGCCGCTGTTCGGCACGACGCTTACATCTGCCGCAGCACCGCCAGAAAAGGAGCAACGGCCCGAGAGACCGCCGGCCTGCGGTGTGCCAGTTACGTTGAAGTTGGTGGAAGGCCGTGTGCCGTCAGCCGTGAGTTCAAACAGATATCCGTTCTTCACACCGCTTGCCAGTTCTTCATCCATGAGCAGGCATGCCCCATTCTTGCTGGGATGCGTGCAATCGGTGGAATTCGGTCCGAGCGCCACGAGCGTCGGAGCGAAGCCTTCCTCCGGGTACACCTCCGAATACATGAATTCAGCAGTGCGGATTGCGTTGAGAGAGGAAACGGCTGAAGCTTCATTCGCCTTCATTCTGGCATGAACAAAGCTGGGAATGGCAATCGCCGCGATCACCAGGATCACCATGACAACGACCATTAACTCCACCAGGGAGAAGCCGTTCGAGGTCCGGCCAGACCGCGAATTGTAGATGACGGGGGACATACAACTAAAGTGCTTGCTTGGTGACTAAGGATAACGCAAGACTAGAGCTTTTCACCTAATTAATTTTCGGATAACTGCAACTGTCCAAGGACTTTTGGCTGTTTGCTGAACGTGCCCGTTTTAGCCCATCAAGATAAACGCATCCATCGGCAAATTCCCTGACTCAGAGGTGGCGAAAGTCCAACAACCTGCGCGGGTTTTGTCGCCTAGCGATATAAGAGCCGCGGCAACGCCTTTTCATTAATTTGCAACGGCCGCTTACGCTGCGGAGAGGTCATTTCCGGAGGCGGCCGCTTCGCGGCGAAGGGCCGGGGCAGAGGCGTTGGCGGGCAGATCCCCGGCTGCCGGGAGGTGTTCCACCTGCGCAAACGGGAGAAACACGGCGAAACAAGTGCCATGGTGGGCAGTTACCGTGCTGGAGCGCAGGCGGATTCTGCCGCCATGCTTCTGCACCAGCCCCTGGCTCACCCACAGACCCAGCCCGGTGCCTTTTGTCGCTTTCGTACTGAAGAATGGCTCGAAGATGCGCGGCAGGTTCTCCCCAGGAATGCCCGCGCCATCGTCGGCAATGGTGATCCGTACTCCGAGCCGGCCCTCGTGATCATGCACCTGACGGGTACGCAGGCTCACGTTGCCGCCTTCCGGAACCGCCTCGAGGGCATTCAGCAGCAGGTTGGAGAACACCTGCCGGAGTTCGGCCGGATAGCCGGACAGCGCTTCACTAGCGGCGTAACGCCGGTGCAGCGTGATCTTGCCTTTCTCCACACGCGATTCAAATGCTCCCATGGTTTCATCGAGCAGCGCGTGAACGTCGACCGTGACGGGCGACGAGATCTGGCGGTAGAAACCGAGCGTCTGGCGCGTGATGTGTACGACCCGTGACAGCTCCATTTCCGCGGTGCGGATATAGTTCAGCAGATTGCGGGGCGTTTCCGTGTGGGTCCGCAGAATATAGAGCGCATTGGTCACCGCAGCAAGGGGATTGTTGATTTCGTGGGCGATGCTTGCCGCAAGGTGGCCTGTAGCAGCCAGTTTCTCAGAGTGCCGCAAGGCTTCGTCGGAAGCTTTCCGCGCACTTACATCCATCGCAACACCCAACATGCGAACCGGAGTTTCCGCGATCAGGATTGTGCGGCCGCGTGCTTCCAGCCAGTGAATACTGCGGTCCGGGAAGACGACGCGATACTGCACTTCATACTCTCCACTGCGCATCATCGCTTCAGTGATGGCCCGGTGTACCTGTTGGCGATCTTCCGAGTGAATGCTCTCAATCCAGCTTTCATAGCGGCCATCGAACGTCTCCGCGGCAAAGCCATGGAGGCGACGCAGCTCATCGGACCACACCAGGGCGCCGGTCTGCAGGTCCCATTCCCAGATGCCGATGCCAACGTATTGCTGTGCCAGTTCGATACTTTCCTTGCTGCGTTCCAGTGCCTCCTGCGCGCGCCTGGTCTCTGCGATTTGCTCCTGCGCTTCGCGGTAGAGACGTACGTTATCGATGGCGACGGAAGCCATATGCGTGAGCTGTACGAGAATAGCTTCGTCATCGGCGGAAAACTCACCGTTGACTTTCTCCGTGAGCTGGATGAGGCCGAGGTTGCGGCCATCGCGCGTGAGCAGCGGAGCCGCCAGCCAGCCGCGCTGAGCGGTTTCGGAGTTCATCATGGGACGCCACTGGCCCGCGTTTTTGGCCCGGGAACTGAGCCGCATAGGCTGGTTCAGGTTGCAAGCCAGCGCAAACATCTCCGAGCTTTCCTGCGGGAAGATAAAAGGCGCTCCTTCGGCAGCTGATACCGAAGTCAAACTCTGATGCCACCCGCCCCGTGCCAGCAGAGTCGCAAATGCCTGTCTTGCGCCGATGATGGTGCGCGCCTGATCGGTAATGACCTGCAGAAGGGAATCGAGCGTGAGAGCCGAATTGATTTGCACGGAAGCTTCCGCGAGTGCACGGAGCACAGCGGCGCGGGCCTGCTCGGCAGCAAGCGTGTCGAGCGAATTACGATAGAGCCGCGCATTATCGAGAGCGTTGGCCGCCTGGCGCGCGTAGAGCTCAACCAGCCGTGACTGGCGCTCGCTGGGCGAGTGCGGCTTGCGGAAGAAGGTGACTACGACGCCGAGCGGCTCCCCGCGCACGTTGGCAATAGGCATGCTGAACAGCGCACGAAAGCCAACGCTTTCTGCGGCAACGTTGAACGGAAACTGTGTTTCCTTTTTTGTGTCCTCGATCAGGACGCGCTGCTCAGGCGAGAAAAATGAAGCGGGAAACTCGTCAAACTGCTTGATCTGGTCGGAGGTAAATCCGGTGAACGCCTGCACGCGCAATGTCTTGCTGTTGCGCTCAGGCAATACCAGCATGAGCGCCAGGTCAGTCTTTTGCAGAGTAGCCACTGACGAGAGCACGTCATTGAGGAGGCGGTGCAGCTCCAGACTGCTGGAGAGACGGACGCTGAGTTCATGGAAGCGCTTAAGATCAGAGCGCTGCGATTCGAGTTCATCGCGCAACCGTGCCAGGTCGGAACGCAAGCGGCTGGCGAGAGATTCTGCCGCTGACCACTTCTCTCTCGCGTAGCCCACGATAAAAGCCACCACCGCGAGCAGCAGAGTCCACAACTCACCCGTGTTCTGATTCACCCCCGCAGGGTGATAAAGATGGATGAACAGGTTCAGAGCGGCGCCGTTCAGGGCTATTGCTGCCAACGCCCTTGGCAGTCCGCCAATCACAGCTGAGAGGCAGGCAGCCGCAGTAAAGAACACGCCCACACTGGGGCGGAACAAGGGAGAGCTGAAACTTGTAAGCATCCATGCCGCGAATGGAAGTAAAAATGTGATTATCCAGGCAGCGACACGGGCACGTTTTCCAGGGGAGGGCGACAAACCTTTCTTTTCTCCTCTCTTGCACAGATTTGATCGAGGAAACTAATGATTCTGCGCAGCATAGCACGCTTTGACGCGCATTCCGACAGGCCTTTGGACCTAGTTCAAAAGGGCAACCTTAATCCTGTCCGTTTCCAGAGTGATTGCTGGATACTGCCTTAGCTCGGATGCACAATATGAAAGGCAACTATGTGGGATATAGTACATGGCCGTGTGTGGCAATGGCCCAGTTCACGTATAGGCCTTTAGAACGAGGCCCTAAGCAAGCTTCAAAGCGCAATAAGGCCTGTGCGGATTCCGCGAGTGACTGCCTGGGTACGACTGCTTGCGCCGAGCTTTCCCAAAACGGAACTGATGTGGAACTTAGCTGTATGTTCGGAGATGCCAAGCTGCATTGCAATCTGCCTGTTGGAGAGACCGGCGCTCATAAGGTCAAGCACTTCGCGCTCGCGAGACGTAAGCTGCTCTACCAAATCAGAGAATTCTAAAGTTTGTGACAGCGTAGACATAAGCGTCTGGGCGACCAGCGCCGGCAGCACAACGAAACCTTGCTCTGCGGCTTCAATGGCAAGTTCAAGTTCATCTGAGGTGAGTTCACGGCTGAGTACGGCATTTATGCCGCCGCGCAAGGCATGACGAATCCATGTTGCTGGTTGGGAATCGATGAGGGCAATAAAGCTCGCGGTGCCGGGAGCGTTCCGCGCAACTTGCAAAAAGGAATCAGCAGCTGCCAGAGTTTCCAAATCCGCAATTGTGATCTCAGCGGTATGGGTGGCGAACGTCGACGAGGTCGAGACGGCGGCACGCCCGTACCGAGTTGAGCGATGGATCAAGTCAACGATTGCTTCGCGACGGCGCGCAGAGGCCGCAACCACCAGAATGTCGGGTTGTCGCATTTCTGCGCGCGTCACGCGTCCTTCCTTCTGCAATGTTTCAGCTACGGGCCGGCCGTGACCCGAGGGAAATGTGGGCCGTCGCCGGGTTGCCGGCGCGCAGCAGCTTCACCTCAACCTGCTGGCCAACCCTGGTGTTGCGCAAGACCTCTTGACCACGGTCAGTATCAGGCACGGGCAGTCCGGCAATTTCATACAGCAGATCGCCGAGCAGTACGCCTGCTTTATCCGCGGGGCCGCTGGGTTCTACGTGCGCCACCAGCAAACCCTGACTGGCATTTAGATTCAGGCGCGAGCGCAACGATTCCGGGAACGGAACGGGTTGCATCGCCAAACCGAGCCATGGCCGCTCAACTGCGCCCTTCTCCAGCAGTTCCTGCGCAACACGCTCAACTGTGGATGCTGGAATGGTAATTCCCTGGCGGTGCAGGCCCGCAGTATTGATGCCCATGATCGCCCCGCCCGGCGCAACCAGAGGGCCTCCGGAGAAACCGGGATAAAGCGTAAGGTCAGGACGGATGAACTGGTCGAGTTCGCCGCGCTGCCAGGTCTTCCATGCAGTGTTGATAACGCCGGAAAGAACCCCAGAACTGGCGACTACGTTTCCGCGCCATGATCTCCCGAGGGCCAGTACCAATTCACCAACGCGCACCGTCTCGCGTTTCCAGCGAAGTGGCGGCGCGTCCACTGGTTCTGGAAGGCGCAGGACCGCCAAGTCTGTGCCGCTGTCGCGCCCAGTGACCCTGGCGACGAGCTTTTTGCCTGGCCCGAGAACCACGCCGATTTCGTCGTCGCGACGCAGGGCGTGATTGACCGTGACCACAGCGTCGCGGCTCAGTAGTAATCCGCTCGAAGGGTGTCGCCGTCCAAGCACGGCGACCACTGATTTGCCTATCTCAGCCGAAGT